>Ga0207646_10001374_pt1 | contig 30179 bp, 31 predicted proteins | sample KBSK5502metaG_FD_184343 | JGI IMG/M metagenome (GOLD analysis project Ga0207646, IMG submission 184343) | Corn, switchgrass and miscanthus rhizosphere microbial communities from Kellogg Biological Station, Michigan, USA - KBS K5-50-2 metaG... | ecosystem: Host-associated > Plants > Roots >... | reverse complement strand
CCGCGTCGAGGCGCGGCGGGTGCTCGGCTTCGCCGAGAGGCTGATGAACGATCCGCCCGACGAGATCTGCGTGGCCGACACCATCGGCGTCGGCGTGCCGTCACAGGTGAAGGAGCTGGTGGGCGGCCTGCGCCGCCTCGGCGCGACTGCCGGCGCCCACTTCCACAACACCCGCAACACCGGCTACGCGAACGCGGTGGCCGCCATCGAGGCCGGGGCGAGTGTCCTCGACGCCTCGGTTGGCGGCACCGGAGGCTGTCCGTTCGCTCCGCGTGCGACCGGCAACATCGCGACCGAGGACCTGGTCTACATGCTGGAGGGGATGGGGGTCGCGACCGGAGTCCGGCTGGAGCCTCTGCTCGAGACCTCGCGCTGGCTCGGGGAGCAGCTGGGCAAGGAGCTGCCGGCGCTGGTGGCCAAGGCCGGCACCTTCGCTCCAATCGCAAGTTGACGGTCAAGTGACCCCGGCGGCACCTTGAGCGCACAGTGGCCAAGGGGCCAGACTGGGTGCAATCTTGAATGAGCTGATGGCTGACGTACTGGTGGCCGAGGACAACCCTCTCAACTTCGAACTGGTCCGCGACCTCCTGGATGCGCGCGGCCACACGGTGGAATGGGCGCGCGACGGGGAGGAGGCGCTCGCCAAGGCGAGCTCCGGGAGGTACGACCTCCTGTTGCTCGACCTCCACATGCCGCGCCTGGACGGTCTCCAGGTGGTGCGCGCGCTGCGCGCGGCGCCACCGGCGCGGCCCCTGAAGGTGATCGCGCTCACCGCCGACGCCATGGCCGGGGTGCGAGACGATCTCTTCGCCGCCGGTGTGGATGGGTACCTGTCCAAACCCCTGGACCTCAGGGCGCTGATCCGCGAGATGGAGTCGGTCGGGGTCTAAGACACTCCTCCCCCACTCGGCGGGGGTAGGACTCGGCGGTTTCCAGAACTTGCTGGATTAGCCTTGTTGCCGTGAGCACCCTGGCAAGCAAGGAGCAGCGGGAGCTCAAAGGCGACACGGGGTACGTATCGCTAGCGCAAGTAGCAATCGACGACCACTGGACGGCGCTGCGCTTTAGACGCGGCGCCTGAGGGGAAACTTCAGGCCGGTGCGCCCCGCTAGCTCAGTGGATAGAGCAGCTGCCTTCTAAGCAGTTGGTCGGGAGTTCGAATCTCTCGCGGGGCACCAATCTCTCTTTATCGATCTCAATAGCAGGAACTGCTACCAGTTTCAGCTAAAAAGGCAGTTGCTGCTACTCCGGTTTCAGATGCATGTAGCAGTTAGTCTTGTTAAGGAACTTCGTGGCAAAGCCTCTCTGCACTAGAATCCTCTCCATCTGAGTTCAGGAGGCAGGCCAATGGCGCGCTTGAAGGTGGTCGAGGGTTCCCAGGTCGAAACCCCGTTGGGGCGGCTGGTGGAGGACTACCTGGCCTCCTGCCGGGCCCGGGGGCTCTCGCCGCGGACCATTGACGGAGCCTACGGCTACCCCCTGCGCCAGGTGCTGCTGCCCTTCTGCCAGCGGGAGGCGATCAAGGAGCCGGCCCAGCTCGACAACCGGGCCCTGGACCGGCTGGCCACGGAGCTGCTGGAGCGCAAGGGACCGGGAGGCGAGCCCCTCTCCAAGCACTCGGTCCACGCCTACATGCGGGCGGTCAACGGGTTCCTGCGCTGGTCGGCCGCCGAAGGGGAGGAGGTCAAGGCCCGGGCCCAGCTGCCCAAGCTGCCCCGACGACTGATCGACGTCCTCAACCGCGAGGAGATCGGTCGCATGGAGGACGCGGCCAAGGCTGAGCGCGACAAGCTGGTGGTCCGCCTCCTGGCCGACACCGGGATCCGGGTCGGCGAGCTGGTGGCGCTGCGACCCTCTGACCTGATCCCCCAGGCCCGCAGCAACTTCATCAAGGTCCAGGGCAAGGGGGCTCAGGAACGACTGGTGCCCGTGCCGCCAGGCCTGTTCCGGCGCCTGCAGCGCTACGCCGAGCGCGGGCGGCCGCGGGACACGCGGTCCGATCGGCTGTTCCTAAGCCTCCGACGAGCGCCGGACGGCGACTACAGCGCCTTAACCACCTCAGGCGTGAGCCAGCTCCTCGACGTGCTGGCCCAGCTGGCCGGCATCAAGAAGCGAGTACACCCTCACCTATTCCGTCACAGCTTCGCGACCTGGGCCTTGACGCGCGGCATGAACCCGCTGACGCTGGCCCAGATCCTGGGCCACAGCTCCCTGGTGATGATCCAGAACGTCTATGCCCATCTCACGCCCGCCGACTCGTACGACGCGTTGCTCAAGGCACTGAGCGAGCTCGATTAGCTCAATCGCCGGCGGCTCGCAGGTCCGGGCCGCTGACCAACCGGCCCGGTGCCGTCCTGACACCTAGCTATCAGCCCTTCGGTTGCCCAAGGGTGCTCCTCGTGGAAACCTGGAGCGGGAGGTGGGTGCGGCACGGTCCATTCCGACCACGATGCTTGCCAAGCACCGGCGACCGCAGGACGATGCGACCGGAGAAGACCGGATGCTCAGCAACACGGCTCGGGTGCGCTACATCAAACTCGGCGAACGCGGGCGTTGGGAGGAGAGATGCCTCACTCATGGCGTCATCCACATCGGCTTCGGAAGCGCTCGGCCAGACCGCCTCGCGGCATGCTTCGCGGGCCGGTGGGACGACGTTCGTAACAGCTTCGTGGCGGAAGGCGCGAGTCCAGGGACCGCTACGCGGTCCACCAATGAATTGCGGTTCTTCTTCGTCGACGACGGCGCGACCGTCTGGATTAGCTTCATCGGCCAACGTCTGTACTGGGGCCGGATGGGCCCTGGAAGGCCCGCACCGGTCGCTGATCTGGACGGGGTCACGCGCAAGGTCGAGGGAGGGTGGCGATCGACCGACCTCAACGGCGATTCGCTAACCATGGACCGCCTATCCGGGGCCCTCACCAAGCTGGTGGGGTATCGGGGCACCTCATGCGCGGTGGAGGGCGGAGTGCGGGACTACCTGATCCGCCGCATTAATGGACAAAAGACACCCGAAGTTGAACGGGCTATTGCTGCAACGACGGAGCTGACCGCTGCTGTTACTGGCCTAATGACGTTGCTAGAGCCAAAGGACTTTGAGTTGCTGGTGGATCTCGTCTTCACGAACAGCGGCTGGCGGCGCATTAACGTGGTCGGGAAGACCCAGAAGACGCTCGACCTAGACCTGATCCTTCCCAGTACGGGCGAACGCGCGCTCGTGCAAGTGAAGTCCGAGACCAGTTCGCGCGAACTCGCCGAGTATCAGGCCAGGATCGACTACAGCCTCTACCATCGGATGTTCTTCGTGTTCCACTCAGGTGAGGCGGAGACTTTGGATTCGCGAGTATCGGTGATTGGGCCGAATAAGCTGGCGAACCTCATCATCGATGCTGGGTTGACCAACTGGCTGATTGGCAAGGTGTCCTAAGTTGATCGCGCCCCTCGGTCGGTTAGGCGGGTGGGCACCGGCCCGCGGACAAGCAGAAAGCTGATGACCCGGTACGGCAGTAATTGTCGCATCATCGCTCGAGCTCATATGCAGAAGACACGAGTCTGAATACAGGCTCAACGTCGTTAGCCTGCCTCAGCTCGCATGACCATTGATAGCCCCAACCATAGGTGCGGATGTCTTTGGCGCGATGATCAGGATCGACGATGTGATCGCCACCTTTGAATTGGCATCGAACATGCGACTTGGCGAAGTCAAACGCGGCGAAGCTTTTTGCGGTCCGATAAGTTATCTGGCTCTTCTGATTCGCCCGCTCGGTAACCCCGTCTAACGCCAGAATCCGCTCCCGGATGGCAAGAAAGACTTCCCACAAGGGCTCCGTTGTGCGAGCCTCGTGGTACGAAAGCCCGTACTCCTCGCCCGTGGTTAGGCCGCTCGGTGGCGTAGGGGCTGCGGGCTTCTGTGCCGCCAAGGCGGCGGGCTCGACCGCCGCATCCAGGAGGAAGATCCCGTCCGGGTAGCGCTGATATCGCAGCAGCTCGACATTGGCCTGCTGTCCAGCGCCAAAGGCGTCCCACTTGGTATACGCGGACGCGATGATGACGACGCGCGGACTGGACCAGCTCACGATGATGTCTGAACCTAGAGCCTTATGAGCCGCGAGAGTGAAGTCGCCCTTGTGATCCACGAGCCAAGCCAAGTAGTAGAGGCCCTGGCTGACTACGCTCTCTGACTTACCCCACTTGTACTCGATGATCACAGGGTTTCCGACCTCGTCCAGGCCGAGCGTGTCGATTCTTCCGCCGTGCTTCTCACCGGTCGAGAACTCCGTCGCGATGAACCTAATCCCGAGCAAAGCCTGCAAGTTCCTCTCCGCGAACCGTTGGAGCTCCTTCTCGAGCTCGAATGGGACAGGAGCGAGCTGGACGAGGTCGTCGCCGGAGGCTCGGAAGATCGGCACGGCCGCGAGTCTAGCTAGTCATGATTCCGAACGTCTAGGCCCACCTCACGCCGGCGGACTCCTACGAAGCGCTCTTGAAGGCGCTGCCATGCTCGGAGTGACTGGCCGGCCGGGCAGACGCCACCGTGCCCCCCCGAGACTGAAAGAGCCTTAAATCAACGAATGGATCTGGTATCTGTCGGTAGCACTCTCCAAATCGCAGATCGCAACGAAGGCTGGGACCCGCGCCGACCACACATCCTGCCGGTGCCGCGCCACCTCCTGGCACTGGCGCGGAGGATTTCGACTTGCCCGCTGGTCGAGAGGAGTAGAGGCGAACTCGGGATGCTGGAGCCCTGTCATGACGTCGTAGTCCTCGGGAACAATCCCCTCAATGCAGAGCACCGCCGCTCCCCCGAGCCGTGGATCGGGCACTTGGCACAGGCAAGGATGCTCTTCGTCTCGTCCAACCCGAACGGCCTGGATGGATCTCGCGGTGCCACAAGTCCAAGCCGCCTGGACGACTTGAGCATCGCCACGGAAACCGAGTTCGCGTTCGACCCGGTGAGCCCGGCTGGCCCAGCCGTTCAGCCCAACTTCCGGGACCGTCCCCGCACGTCCTGGGAAGGTGCTTTGGCGTGCTCGCGCCAGGTTCTCGGCAAGGGCGTCAGACCTGGGTACGACTATGCGCAGACTGAGGTCGTCCATTGTGGGTCTGCTAGCCAGGCGGGGGTTGAGCCTGCCCTTCCGGTGTGCGTGGCCATGTACCTTGCTCAGGTTTTGCGAGCAGCCGCGGCGCCATCCGTGATCGTTGTTGGGACGATAGCGCAGAATGCCTTCCGCCGCTTCCTCGATGTCGATTTTGGACCCAACGGGACATGGGGCCCTAGGCAACTCCATGGGCGGCGCCGCGTGGTAGTCGCCGTGGCACACCCGGCCGCGCGGAACGTGGACGAAAGCCGCAAATTTCTTAATGTCCAACAAATCGCGCTGATTAGAGCTCGCCTGGGCATCGCACCGGGCTCGCCGCCTCGGACGGCGTAGATCGGAGCTCACCTAATAGTTCCGATCACGCACCTATCTGGTGGGTGATCCACGCGGTCAGGATGGACTTTCCGACGTCGATTCCGGTTGTTCCCACGTACCGGGCGAAGTTGCGGATTTTAGAGGCGCTCTCCGAGTCCGTGCCGTCGAGTTCTTGGGCTTTGGACTCTAGAACCCGCAAAAACACGTCCAACAAGTCGTCGGACGACCTCGGCCACGCTCCAACCGCTTCGAGGCCGAGAGGGGTGAGGCCCAGGATCATGAAATCCGGGTACTCGTCTCCGAACGAGCGATTCTCTTTGGCGTTAATGTACCCGGCTTGCTCGATCCTAGATATCGCTTTGGCGACCCTGGCGATGGCTTCCGCTGGCCGACCCATGCGCTCGGTCAGTTCCTCCAGGCTCAGGACCTCATTCGAAGTCGACTCATCCCACTCAGCAATGGCGATCAGTGCAGGGAGCTCGTGCGGCGTCCAAGAATCTGGGACGTAGCGCTTCTCAGTCACGACGAGCAGAGTCTAGGCGAGGCGGCCGGATCAGGACCGCTTTCGCGCCGACAGAGGTGGAGGGCAGAGATCGAGTCCTGGGTAACCGATGCAACAACAATCCGCCGGCCAAACCGAGGCTGTGCTCACATCCACGGCGAAACGAGCTCGGCAAGCTCGGGTACGACCGGCTGGCGGCGGAGGGCCTGAACGATGTACAGCGCAGTGACCGCGCGCACGTGCCGCCCGTTGAATACCCGGGACACCGTGCCCTCACTGATACCGGCAGCATGGGCGAACGAGCGCTGGTCCCAGCCACGAATAGCGACCTCGTGACGTAGCTTCTCAGCCGCGACGCGCATCGCTTGTCCTTTGTCTCACACCATCTGCAATCGCTTATTGGCGACTACTTGACCGAACGACCTCCGCCTTTCGTCTAGGTGCCCTCTTACTTTGCGAGCACTGAGCTCGACGGCCCGGTCCAAGTCCCGAACCCCATACAGGGCCGCAAGAGACGTCAGATACCCGGCCAGCCCACGAACGAGCACCTTCTCTTGATGCTCGCGCACCCGGCGGCGGAGCACGCCGGCGACGGGTGACCCCAACGAGACCTGGGACAGCTGCCGCCAAACCGGCGCTACCGGCCACCGGTCACGCTGCTGGTCCTCGGTGCGGTCGCGCAGGGACAGCCAACGCAGGCCGTAGCTCCAGAAGTCCTGGCGACAGGCAAGCACTTCGTTGAGGCCATGGACGTTAAAGTCGCCGATCGCCTCTCGTCGCAGCTGAAACTCCAACCGCCAGACCGGTCGCTCCGCGTCGTAAGAGGCCCCCCAGACATCTCGCACCCAGTCCTTGCCCGAGCGCTGGATCTCCAGACCCTTGTCATAGAGGCGTCCCACTACGCTGCCCTTTCCGAATCGAAAGCCCGACAGCCGCTGGCCCGCCTGATTGACCTGGAGCGGTTCGAAGTAGGCCTGGTTGGTGACGCTTCTCGTCACCAGGCGATTGAAGTCCTCAATCACAGGCTGCCAGCCTTGGAAGTCCGCATAGACGTCGATACGGGAGACGACGGCCGGCTTTAGCGGCTGCATGAGGCTGTCGCGCACGAAGGCGACCGCTGCCGCCGCGGCGGCCTCACAGCCCGCGCTGTGGAGAAATAGTGTGCTGAGCCGAATGTAGACCGGCGGCACATTCTCTGAGCCGGACAGATGGAAGTCGAAATCCGAGCAATGGACTGAGTAGGCGTAGAACCCCCAGCCGTACGGCAGGACGACTGTTGGCCTTCCGTCCTCGAAGGAGATCGGGACCGGCTGGCCCGAGCTCCGCGCCTCCCGCTTGAGCTCCTCCAGTCGCTCCAGCAGTGCCGGCTCCAAGCGGCCAGCGAACGACAGATAGAGCGAGTCGACACCAGCGGACAGGACGATCAGGGCCATCGTGGGGCCCCGGCCGTGCAGTTTCGCGGCCCTGTGTTACGAGCTGCGGGCCGCGAGCCGAGCTGACGGTCTTCGAGAGCAGCCCCCTCGCCGTGCCTTGTCGCGAAGAATCGAGAAAGCAACCGGCCACTCTGCAAATGCGACGACGTGGCCGGTTTGGGGATGGAACCATCAGCGACGCGTTGCGCCATTTGGCGCGCATCGGCTCGACTGAGGAATGGGACCTGAACCTCGACCAGGTCGCCGAACTGGAGCAAGGCCCGACCGGGTATGGGCGGCAGCGCTGCGGCCTGCGGCTGGGAGTCGCCGAGCAGGATCCGGCTGTTGAGCTCCGAGCGCACCCGGAAGGCGATGGTGGCCGGCAGGTTGGCCTTGATCTGGCCGGGGATGACGTCGGCGTCCGGCCTCTGAGTCGCCACGAGCAGGTGGATGCCGAGACCGCGCCCGAGGCGCGCCAACCGGCTAAGAGAGGCGAGCGCCGCCTGGCGGCGCGCTCGCTGCTCGCCGTCCCGAGCCTCGGCCGGACTCAGCTCCGCCAGCTCGTCGACCACGACCAGGAGCCGCCGGCCATCCCAGCCTTCAAGGCCGCCTCCGGCCTCCGCTTCGGGCGACCGGGCCCCCAGCCCATCCAGCCGACGCTCCAGCTCGCCCTCGAGCTCCGCCAATAGCCTGCAGGCCTCCGCGGTGTCGGTGGCGATGGACGCCACCAGGTGCGGCAGACAGTCGAAGACGCTCAGCTCCACGCCGGCCTTGAGGTCGATGATCGCCAGGCCCAGAGCCTCTGGAGGTGATGACATTGCGAGCGCCACCAGAGCTTGGCGGAGGAAGGCCGTCTTGCCGCTCCCCGTGTGGCCGCCAACCAGAAGGTGATGGCAGTCGACCATGTCGAGGCGCACCAGACCATCGGCGGCTATGCCGACTGGCACGGGCAGCAGGCCTGACGACGACGCCAAAGGACAGCACTCGAACGCCACCCGTTCTGGCAGCCGGTGACGCCGTATCCGTAAGAGGATCCGTCCTCGGTCGCCGACCCATCCCACGCTGACGCCGAGCGCGTGCTCGATCGCGTCCTCGCGGGCGCGCGCGTCCTTGGGACCTGACCCCAGCGGCAGCCGCAGCTCGTAAAGCCCGCCACCACGGACGGCGACCGCCACCGGCGCCAGGCCGGAGGCCGCGAGCACGCGCACGATGCGCGTGCTGAGCCGCCGGGAATGCCAGAGCCAGATCCCCGCACCCACCATCACGCCACCCAGGCCCACCGCAGCGGAGACCCCGATGGACAGGCGGAGGCCGCCCCGAGCCAGCCCGAAGAGGGCCAGCCCGAGGACGACCGCCGGGTTCAGGACAAGCTCGCGGGTCACCGACCCCGCCCGGACCGAGCCACCGGTTCGGGCTCGGAGGGCCGACCGCCGCTGGGCCGGTCGAGGTACTCGATGCGGTCCGCCACGATCTGGGTGCGCAGCCGTGAGCCGGGCTTGCGCTCGGGCGGCCAGAAGTCGCTGGCGATGTGGCCCTCGACCACGACCCGCCGGCCCTTCTGCAGGAATCGGACAGCGTTGGTGGCCTGGCTGCCGAAGGTCACGATTGGGACCAGGTTGCCCTTGCGGTAGTTGCCGGACTCATCCTTCAGCCGGCCAGGCTTGGCGACGCCGAGCAGGAACTCGACGACCTTGAGCTCCCCGTGCTCGCGCAGTCGGGGATCCGTGGCGAGGATGCCCTTGAGTTGAACGTTGTTCATGGATGTCTCCTCTGATGTGGATTGGATGGTGTGCAGGTGCCTGGTCGCCGGTCAGGTAGAGCGGGCATCACCTCCTTGGAGGCCCGTCTGGAGCAATGGCTCCTCGTCGGGGCACGCGATTGCACGGAAGGCGACGCGATGACCGCCGGCGGAGAGCACACCCTCGCCGCGCGGGCAGCTGAGCAACAGGGAGCGCTCACCCTCGGAGAGCCCGAAGGCGGCACTCACCCGGTCGATCGACTGGGGCGACTGCCTGAGCAAGACCTGGAGAGCGGCGTTGGTGACCACGGTCTCCGCTTCCGGGTGCCGGATCAGGTCGACCAGGTCCTGGCTGACGATGGCCAGGCCCAGCCCGCGCTTGCGAGCAGTCTTGGCGACCTCGACCACCGAGCCCAGAAAGCGGCGATTGCCGAGCAGGTGCCAGGCCTCGTCGACGACCAGCAGCCGCGGCCGTACTCGCTCCTTGCAGACGTAGTCCCAGACCAGCTCCAGGGCCCGGTGCATGGCCGCCGCCTTGCGCTCGCCTTCAACCTGCCCGAGGTTGATGTCCAGCAGCGGATCGTGCAGGTGGTCGTAATCGAGCGACTTCTCGTCAACCGCGACAGAGCACATCTCATGGACCAGCCGTACGTACTCGCCCTCGGGGTCGATAACGAAGGTCTGGACGTCGCGCTCCACCGAGCGTGCGACCTCCAGCTTGGTGAAGAAGGACTTGCCGGCGCCGCTGCGCGCCAGGACCACAGAGTTGTGGTTGTCGAGTGCAAAGCGGTCGACCACCACGGGGGCTCCGCTGTCGCTGTCGACCCCGAGCAGGACACCGTGGGGCTGCAGGATCCCCGAGCCCGCGAAGGGGAAGAGGGATGCCACCGCCTGGCTGGGAAGGGCGGCGTGGCGCCGCAGCCGATCGTTACCCAGCGGCAGAGCTGAGCGCAAGCCGTCGAGCATCTGGAAGCGGGCCGGCCGCAGACCGACCAAGGACCCGGAGGCGGTGGCGCGCAGCTTCTGCTCCGCCTGGCCGAGCTGGCCCAGGGCATCGGTCCGGAGCCCGAAGTAGACGCCGACCCGGAACAACCTCTGCTCGGCGCGCGCCAGCTCGCCCTCCATGCGCTCGGTGTCGGCCAAGGCAGCGGCTTCGAGGGCATCGGGTCGAACTTCCCGGCGGGCGGCGATACGCAGCCCGCTCTCCAGCTGCGCGGCGCGGCCGCGCAGGAGCTGGCTGGCAGCATCGGCCGGGACTGGGTGGGCGTGCAGGCTGACCATCCCCGGCACGGGCAGGTCGAGCATCGGCAAGAACCATCCCGGTTCGACCTGGGCTGGGTATCCGGCCGCGTAGAACGAGCGGTGCAGGCTGCCGCCGACCTCGATCTCGACATGGCGCTCGCGAGCCGATTCCGGGCAGGCCCAGAGCCAGGGATCTCGACCGGGGGGTGTCCCGAGCGGATCGAGTAGCTCCCCGAGCAGCTCGGCCAACTGATCGGATTCCAGCCGTCGCGGATGCGGGTCGAGGCGGCGCAGCCCTTGCTCCACGCTCTCAGCACGCTCCGGTTGCGCGGTCACGAAGACGCGCCGCACCTGGGCGCCCGATTCGCGGCCCAGCTCCGCAATGTGGCGAGCCTGCGCTCGGCCGAGGCTAGTCGCGTCTTCAATCAGCGGGTCGGTCCGGAACGGAAGGCCGATCGCGGTGATCTGGAGCGAGCCCGAGATCGAGTTCAGCAGGCGCACGAAGGCATCTGTGAGGGCCAGGCGCTCACTGTCTGAGCGGAGGCGGAAAGGCACCGGCGCTACCTCCCAGACGGCCGGGATGGCCCCCACACCAAGGAACTTCATGAGCTCGGCACGACCGTTAGGGAGCGTCAGCATGGGTGCACCTCCAGCAGCACGGGTCGGTGGCGAGGCAGCCAGCGCGAGCCCAGGGCGATCCAAGCCACCAGGGGCGAGCCTTCGAAGGGGACCAGCGCCAGGACCAGGCCCAAGCTGGCGATAGCCAGCCCGGCCCCGAGCCCAAGACCGCCGCCCAGGCTGTGCCAGCAGCCATATCCCAGAGCCGCCGGCGCCGCGATCGCCAGCAGCTGGCCGCGGGTGAGGCCAAGTGCGACGCGATCGCCGATGAGCAGGTTGCGCGGGATGCGGACGCTCATCTACCCGTGACTCCGGCAATTGCCATGCCCGCCACTGACCGGCGCGCGGGGAAGGCAACCCTGGCCGCAGCCATGAGTGGAATCCCGATCAGGACCGCCAACAGTCCCAGCAACGCGACTGCCTGCTCCAGCGCCTGGGAGCCGGGAAAGTTCAGGAATCCCTGAGCTTTGCCTGAGAACAGCTCGACTCCAATCGAAAGCAATGCCGCGTCCACCACCGGCAGCGCCAGGCTGGCGGCGACCAGGCGCCACCAGCCGCTGGCCAGTCCCTCCAGGGCCGGAACCGAGTAAGCCAGCAGCGCCAGGGGCGCCAGGGCGGTCGCCGCCGACAGCGCCAGCACGCGGACAACCGCGAGCACCAGCAGGAGGTCGACCGCGACCACCACTAACACCACCAGCAGCAACAGGGCGACCGTCGGCGAGGCCTGGTTGGTGACGTTGCCGGCGGCCGAGCTCAGCCCGTCCGTCCCTGACAGGATCAGAGCCGCGCTCAGGGCGTTGCTGAGGTCGATCAGGCGGCCGACCAGGAAGGAGCTGGCCACAGCCTGAATGCAGGCGATCAGGACCCGGGCAACCACGTGGTCCCAGGTCGGCAGCCAGTGCAGTGCGCCCCGCAGCATGACCGAGAGCCCAAGCCAGGTGACGGCCAGCGTCAGCAGCGCGCCGGCAGTGCCGAGGGAGATCGTCCACAGCCGCTGCACGGTGGCGTCCTGCTCCACGTGGGGCGTCTGAAGCAGGCTGGCGCCCAGCATCTGCACCAGCGGGACCAGGGCATCGCGCAGGAGTTGGAGCCCGATCTGCTGCCAGTCCACCGTCAGAACCCCAGGACCCGGCGGGCGATGTCCACCAGGACCGGCGCTAATCCCGCCAGCGCGAAGCCGATCAGCGCCGAGCGGATCGACTCCTTCGCTTGCTCGAGCGAGTGCGGGTTGCCGGCCGCCAGCATGTAGCGGACTCCGCCCCAGACCAGCATCAGGGTGGCGACTGCGACCAGAAGACCGGTGAGCCAGTTGCGCAGCGAGTCCAAAACGGTTCCCAGGTCAGCTGCGAGCTGGACCACCACCAAGACGACCGCAAGGCTCAATTGGGCGTGCATGACCAAAGTGACTCCTTCTCGTGAGGAATGAGGAGAGGCCGCCGATTACGACGGCCTCCCCCGGGACAGGAGGGGGCCGGACTAGGGGATTGGTGCTACGACGTCGAGGGAGGCGTGAAGGGGCTGTCCGGCCGCATCAGTGGGGGTGGGTGAGACCGAAGACGATCGACTTGAAGATGGCAGCCGTGACGAACATGAGGAGCAGCAGGATGGGACCGAGCTGGAGCCAGCCCAGGATCAAGCCAGCGACAGCCAGTCCCTGACCGCTCTCGCCGCTGCGCCGGATTGCGCCGAGCGCCGAGTGGCCAGCCCAGACCGCGACACCGGCGCCGAGCACGGGCAGGAGGGCCCAGGCGAGGATCCCCATGATCAGGCTCACGATGGCGAGGCTGTTGGTGGGTCGCGCGTAGTAGATGGAATGGGACTGGTAGGGCTGCATTGGCTTGTCCTCCTTGAGTGAATCCGTGGGTCACTCGCGCTCACCGCGCGCAATCACTGGCTGCCACAGCGCCATCGAAGAGGCGCCATCGGTCGTGAGCTGGACCTTTCCGCCGTCCGCGGTGAAGAGGTAGATGTCGGCCGTGAGATCGGACGAGCCCACCGACCTGATCGTGGCCAGGCCGCTCGCGCCGTCAGCGCTGACGTTGAGCTGGAGCGGATACGACTGCGGGCTGCCAGCAAGCAACGTGGTCGACGAGCCCGGGCAACTCGATACGACGCTGCCGGATGTGAGGGCCAGGAGCGCAGCCGGCGGCCCCTGGTTGAGGACGTGCTCCTGCCAGTAGATCCAGAGCCTCGGCGTGATGTTGCCGGTGGCCGGGTCGATCTCGGAGCTGACCCCAAGGCCCTGCATGTAAATGCCGTCCTCCATCCACCAGATGCCGGTGTCCGGGAAGACAGGAGCGATGCTCGGCGTGGGCGCCTTGACCGGCGTGGGCACGTAGCCAAGCCAGAAAAGGTCCCAGCGCTTCTGAATCGGGTCGGGCGTGGGCGAGACCGATGACGGAGCGCCTATGTCTCTTGCCGAGGAGCCCGCCACCGGCACGACCTGGACGGTGTAGCCGTTCTGAGATTTGGTCCTGGCGTCGTAGCTGGGTCGCACCAGGACGATGGCCGTGCCATCGGGCGCATATGCGAACCCGCTGACGCTGTCGGCGAGTTTGCCCAAGTCGCCACCGGCGGGGGTGACCACGTACACAGTGCCGGTGCCATCCGCACTCCACTCAGCCCCCTGCAGGTAGGCGAGCGCCTTGCCGTCCGGTCGCCAAGCGAACGCATCAACCCGACCGCCCGTGTGCGTCACCTGGACGGGAGCCGCATTTGGCGAGCTCCGATAGAAGACCTCGCGCCGCGAGATATAGGCCAGCCCACCCTGCTGGGAGGGCGCGCATGGATTCTTGGCGCTCACCGGCAGCGCCGCCGCCGCGCGTGGTGCGGAGGCCTGGCTCGGAGCGGAGGCGACGGCCACGGGCGGAGGCGCTGCCGGTCGAGCGGTCTGGCCACGAACGACCAGAGCGGTGGTCACGATCGCGGTCGCGCTGATCGCCGCGGCAATCGGCAGCACGAGGTGGCTCAGGGCCAGCGTGTGGGCGACCGGCGTGGCGCGTGGAGCTTGCGAACGCAGCGCCCGGATGACCTCCGACTTGCGCGCCATGATGCCATCGATCGGCGGGAGAGGCAGCAATCCCGCCAGCTGTCGCCCGAGGGAGGCTTCCTCCTCGGTCTGCCGGCAGAAGGCGCAGGCGGCGAGGTGCGCCTTGAGCTCCTCGCGCGCGCGCCCGTCCTTTAACTCGCCTCGTAACTCCATGCCGATCAGCCGTGTGATCGCCTGACAGCCCGCCTGGCGGCCCGGGCGCTCGCCGAGTAGCTCGACATAGCGGTGGAAGACGCGTGTCTCGGCCCGGCTGATCTGCTTGCGGGCCGCCTCTTCGCTCCTCAGGTCGAGAGCCTCGGCCACCTCTGCCTGGCTGTATCCCTCCTGATGGAACAAACGGAGCGCCTCCCGCTGGAGCGGGCTCAAAACCCCGGTCGCCTGCGTGATGAGGCGGGACCGGTTCAGGCCCTCGATGGACGGGTCGTCCTTGCTCGCCGCGTCGTCCTGTAGCGGGACTTCTCGTCTCGCCCGGCCAAGGGCACGCAGCGCCGCGTGGTAAGCAGTCCGGTGTACGTACCCCCCGATGTCGTCGATTTCTGCACCGGTTCGGACCCGCTCGAAGACCGTCAACAAGGCGTCCTGAGCGACATCCTCGGCGTCAGCCTCGGACCTCAGCACCGCATAGGCGCTGCGGAATGCGATGGGGGCGCATTCTTCGAAGAGGCGCTCGTAATCCTTGTCGTTCTCGCTTGGTCGCGGGGTCGCGGGGGCTTCCACCGTTTGCTCTCGCTCCATCTGCCTGCTGACGGCCTTCATGGAGAAAGAGGCTTTTCGCGCCCCAAACCGGACACAGTTATAGCAGCGGTATCAAGTTCCGAATACGAAGGCGTCCACAGACAGCCGGTCTCGGCCTTGTCCGCTCTCCCACGACGCCCGCCGTCGCCGACGGAAACGGCCATGTCCACATCACCCCAACGGCCGTGCTTGCCGCTCGCCAAGAGGCTAATGCCGTACCGGGCGAACGTCCATCCGGAGAAGTACCTAACCGGCCACGCAGAAATTGACGACCCACCCAAGGTGCAGAACCTAGAGGTGGTCCTGGCAACGCCGTTCGCCAACATCGACTGGCCCGAGATCTGCCGACGGGTCAGCAAGGCCGAGGGCCCAGTGGCGTGGTGCTGGGCCGCCTTGCGCGACCACCAGTCGGCCTGGGAGGTGGTGGCCTTATCCGTGGACGAGAAGAGCCAGATCCAGGCCATCGACCCGGGAGAGCTCTTGCACGGCAGGTGTCAGCGATCCTCCTCTAGGGCGAGGATTGGACAACCGTAGACGTGGCCAACATTGCCGCACCATCGGCACGCGTCGTGCTCCGGTCTAAGGTCTTGAAGCGGCGGCCGCAGGGTGCGCATCCATGCCGGGCCATCGGGGAGCGACCGAATTAGCAGTCCATCGAAGCCGTACGCAGCGTCGTCAGATTTGGGGCGATAGCGATCCTCTTGCAGCAGCAGGCGGCCTTCCGGGCTTCGGGCCATCTGAAGTAGCTCATTGACGGTCGTATCCGCCACCACGGCAGCAGCGATGAGAACCGACGCCGGCACTCGTCGCTTGCCGTACTCCCACTCGTGAATCCTCTGCTCGGTAAGGCGTGGCCAGCCCAACTCCCCCTGCAGCCTTCTCTTGAAGTCCGACAGGGGCGCGCTGGTGCGGCGCGCTAGCTCCAGAGCGTTGGCGGCCAGTCCATCAGCTCCGTACGAATGCGAGGCTGTCACCTACTGATCGTCCCCCGGAACCGGGATGGAGTCCTCAGGTTGCGCTCATCTTTAGTTCAGGATTTCCTGAAGGTTGTAAAGGCCGTTCGGAGCTTACAGTCGAATCCGCCACGGTCATCGTGCAGCCGCGATGTGACACGTCAGCAGATCCGGGCTAGCTTCCACCGTGCTGGTCTCTGGACGTCGTCATCAGCCCGGACTTCACTGGTTTGCCGCTGAACATCCACAACGCGAGACGTTATGGCCGCGTCACACGGCGGTTCCCATTCCGACGGGGTTTGGTACGGCCCCACCCTCCAACGCCTCGTGTAGCACCGCCTCCAGCAGGCGAGCCCTCCAATCCTGCGCCGAGGCCAGTGCAGCCTCCAGTTGGTCGCACAACACCGTAAGTTCATCAACCTTGGCGACGATGCGTGTCTGTTCGGCCGGCGGCGGGAGCGGAACTGCAATATGAGCTATTTGGTCACGGCTGATACTCGGGAACGCTATCCCCCGGCCCATCGCGATGAGCGAGTCGCGTTGTAGCCAGATGAAAAGTCGAACGTACGGCTCGCAGAGAATCGGGCGGACAGCAGCCACGCCACGACCGATGCAGGCGTCAAATGCGGCAATGTTCGTCCGGCCCGTGGTGGAGCCACGGACGCACAGGAGCAGGTCCCCCTTGCGGCATAGGCTGGTCGGTGACGTGGTGTACTGGTTCACCTTGGTGAGCCCAAAGGGTCCGGCCGTGAATTCGACTGGGCCGTTGATCAGCGGAACGCCTTCGCCAGTCTTGTTGTAACTTGAGCCAGGCGGGCTCTGGCCCATCACGATTTCGGCAATGGTTCCAAGTTGTACCCATTGCCAAGTCGATGGGACTTCGAAAGCCGGAACTATCGGCACCGTCCGCCGACCATGACGCAAGACGGAGGGCCCCAGCGAGTGGATGCGCTCAATGAGGTGTTCGACCGGCTCATCCGCAGGGTCCTGACGGACTAATTGGCCGCGGACTGCCAGGTCCAGAATCGTCTGTCGAACCGATGCAATGTGTTCCGGTTTCGTGATCAACCTAGGCGACGAGTCGAGAAAGAACCGAACGTCCGTGGCAGCGGGCTTCGCACCGCCGTCGGATGGCGTCAGCCTGTGCAGTGATGCGGCGCGCAGCCGAGCCCGCACCACCTCTCGTTCCTTCTGAACCGCCTCCAGCCGGTCGCACAGCGACATGAGTTCATCGACCTTGGCGACGATCCGATGCTGCTCCGCGAGCGGCGGGAGCGGCACCAGCAAGTCGCCGAGCGATTCTCGGTTCAAAGTGGCGCCCTTGACGGCTCCCTTAGTGGCACCTCTTCGCGCCCGTTCAGGCAGCACGAGGAACAAAAATGGGTCCAATGTCCTAACCCAAGGAGTAATCGAGACAATCGCTTCGTTGTGATATGCAGCAACGCCGAGTCGCGCAATCTTCCCGATGGTGAGCTTGAAGCTCATGATCATAGTCCCGACCGGCTCTGGATCCACCTTGAAGACAAGCTCTTTAGCTTTGGGACTGACTGTCTCTTTGGTCGCCATGACTTGGTCTCCATCGGGCATGTCGGCAATGCTTACCCACGGGTAGCCTCCAGAATCCCAGAAGTCCAGGTCATTTCGAGATGGAGTCCGACCTGCCGAGAAGCGGGCGATGTCGCCGAATCGAGCCCAGATCCATGTGCTGGGCAAGTCGTATGGTTCCACCAATTGGCGGCTAGAGCGAATGTCCGCTGGGCCGGATAAGCGACCGCGTGAACGCTCGCAGGCACTTCTAGCCAATGCGAGAACATCAGTGCCGCTGCCTTCGGAGGGTATCTGCTCGACGAGCCTACCGCGCACCGATAGATCCAGCACAAAGCGTCTGAGTTGGGCAAGAAGATCGGGAGCGTCCGCAATCCGCTCGAACTCCTGCAGAAAAAGCTCTGCGCTCACCGCAGGAGTGCTTCCTCGAAGATAGACTTCAGTTGGTCGCGTAGCGATGCCGCCTGGGCTTCAGTCTCATTCAGCTTCGCCAGCAGCTCTGCAGGGTCTCCATGAGCCTCGGCAACAACATGAGGATTCTTGATGTCGATGTTGTAGTTGCGCTCCTTGACCTGGTCGATCGGGATTTTCCAGGCCTGCTCCGTCCCTATCCGGTCCTTCCGGCCTGTACCGCCCCACCAGTCAACACAGCCCTGCAGGTGCTCGACCCGGATGGGCTTCGTCATGGAGTATGCCTTTTGACCCTCCGGCACTTTGTGCTCGTAGAACCAGGTCTCCTTCGTCGGTTCACCCTTCTCGAAGAACAGCAGGTTGGTTCCGATTGAGGCATATGGTCTGAACACGCTGTTGGGGAGCCGGACGATGGTATGGAGGTTGCACTCCGCCATCAGCTGTTCCTTGAGGCGAGTCTTGACGCCCTCGCCAAAGAGAGAACCGTCGGGAAGCACCACGGCGGCCCGGCCGCCGGGCTTGAGCAATCGCATGATCAAGGCTAGAAAGAGGTCGGCTGTCTCCCGCGTCTGGAAATGCGAGGGGAAGTTGGACTCTATCCCGGGCTCTTCCTTGCCCCCGAAAGGCGGGTTCGTCAGCACGATATCGACACGGTCGGCGTTCGTGTAGCTGACGTAGGGCCTGGCCAACGTGTTGTCGCGGCGGACAAAACTCGGGTCCTCGATGCCGTGGAGGAGCATGTTGGTCACGCACAGCATGTGTGGCAGCGGCTTCTTTTCAACCGCTCGCAGCGATGCCTGCATCTCCGCTTCATCAGCAGGCGTTTTGACATACCGTTCACGCATGTGGCGAATTGAGCAGGTTATGAACCCCCCCGTCCCACACGCAGGGTCGAGAAGAATCTCGCCCGGTTTGGGGTCGATGCGCTCTGCCATGAATGTCGTGACCGCACGCGGCGTGTAGTACTCGCCAGCGTTGCCTGCACTTTGGAGATCAGCGAGGATTTGCTCGTACACGTCGCCGAAGTGCTGACGCTCGACCAGGTTGTTGAAATCCACTTCCGTGATCCTGTTGAGCACTTGGCGGAGTAGCTGGCCGGACTTCATGTAGTTGTAGGCGTCCTCAAATACCGCTCGAACCACGCGTTGACGGTGGGCCTGCCGTCCGGCCACAGCAAGGGACTTGAGTTGGGGAAACAGGCGGTTGTTGATGAAGGCGAGCAACTCATCGCCCGTCATCCCTTCCGGATTGGCCGCCCAGGCGCTCCAACGCAACTCTACCGGGAGGGGAGAGGTGTACATGGGGTCCATCAATTCCAGCTGGGCGTCCTGGTCGTCCAGTATCTTGAGGAAGAACATCCAGCAGAGCTGAGAGATACGTTGCGCGTCCCCGTCCACGCCAGCGTCCTGCCGCATGATGTCCTGAATGGTCTTAACCGTATTTCGCACTGACATCAGCTAAGCGACCTCATAGAGTGCGCTTTGTAGCTCAAACACTGCCTGCATAAAGCCTGCCCGAGAACCGAACTGCCGGATCAACTCCACTGGAGTTCCAATCTTGTCAATCGGCGGTATCTGAAGAATCCGAGGGTCACACAAGTCTACCACGCCCTCGTCCTGATACTTCTGAAGTAGAGCGTCAAGGACCGCGCGCGCCTGCGTCCCGTATTTGGCGAAGACATCACGCTTTCGGACGTTCTCCGCGCGCTCTGTCCGCGTCAACGGGGGGCGCCCATAGGCCACATGGCAGATTAGGTCGAAGGCGTCGAGATCACCGCCCACCTCTTGAGCGAGAGGTTCGAGACGGAGCCCCTCCTCCTCCAACTCCTCGATGATCGCCTGCTTACGTTCCTCGCCGTTCCAGCGCTGAAGAAAGTTGTCTAGGGAGGCAAAGCGTTTGGTCACAGCCCGCTTGGAGTAATCCCGCAGGCTTTCGGTGATGAGCTTGCCGTCGGAATCCAGGTACTTCACCCGCTCGGCGATGATCGTGACTAGGACTCCGTTGACATGGATCTTCCGACTTTCAGGCTCGTCGGGTCTGATGGAGATGTCGTTTCCGGGGTCGAGAACGATCTCGTCATCCGGCGGCTCGCCACCTTCTTCATCGGGAGGCGCAACAGGGTCATTGGCGTCGGGCTCGTAGATTTGGACCGGCTCGCCATCGAAGTCGGGGTCGGCAAAGTGTTGGGTGGCTCCTCGGAAGTCGACGAGCGTGAAGTAGAACTTGTGGGTGTCCTCGTGCACCCGTGTGCCGCGACCGAGGATTTGCTTGAACTCGGTCATTGAACCCACTGGCCGGTCCAGCACTATCAGCCGGCAGGTTTGCGCGTCCACTCCCGTAGAGAGGAGCCGAGAGGTTGTCACGAGGACGGGGAAGGTCGTCTCCGGGTCTATGAAATTTCCCAATTGGTCCTGGCCGTCGCGGTCGTTGGCGGTGATGCGCATCACGTAGCGGCGGTTCTCAGCAAAGAGATCCGGGTTCTCATTGATCAGCGCCTGCCGCATTCGCGCTGCGTGTTCCTGGTCTACACAGAAGACGATGGTCTTCTGATAGCGGTTGCCGCTCTCCTTGAGAAACTCGGTTACGCGTTGGGCGACGAGCTTGGTCCGGTCGTCGATTACGAGGGTCCGGTCGAAGTCGCGCTGGTTGTAGATGCGGTCTGGGACTTCCTCGCCCTCAAGGTCGGTCTTGCCTTTAGGCGGTCGGTAGCCCTCGACATCCACGTCGATGTGAACGTTCACGACTTTGTAGGGAGCAAGAAACCCGTCCTCGATGCCCTGCTTGAGGGAGTACGTGTAGACGGGTCGGCCGAAATAGTGGATGTTGGAGACGTACTTGGTTTCCTTGGGCGTAGCCGTCATACCGATTTGAGTGGCGGCAGAGAAGTAATCGAGGATCTCGTGCCATGCGGCGTCATCGGCGGCGCTTCCCCGGTGGCACTCGTCCACGACAATCAGGTCGAAGAATCCAGGGGAGAACTCGCGGAACAGCTTCTGGCGCTCCTCCGGCCCGGTGATCGCTTGGTAGAGCCCCAGGTAAATCTCGTAGGAGGTGTCAATGCGCCGCTTCTTATCCAGCGCCTTGGCTATCTCTGCTGTGCTGCCGTCGTCGGCCTCAATCGTCCGTGAGCCTGTACTCAGCTTGGCCATAGCGTTCTTGAATGGCCGGAAATCATTGACCATGGTTTGGTCTATGAGCGCGTTCCGATCCGCCAGGTAGAGCACCCGCTTCTTGCGCCCGGCTTTCCACAGCCGCCAGATGATCTGGAATGCGGTGTAGGTCTTCCCGGTACCGGTGGCCATGACGAGCAGGACTCGGTTCTGTCCCTTGGCAATGGCCTCTATCGTGGCGTTGACGGCGTTGCTCTGGTAGTAGCGGGGTTGTTTGCCACTGCCGTCGTCGAAGTAGTCCTGCAGCACGAGCTGCTCTGCCTCGCCTGCTAGGCCTTTCCATTTGCAGTAGGTGGCCCAAAGTTGTTCGGGCCGAGGGAAAGCTTCTAGCGCCAAAGTCTGCTCAATCAGCGGCAACGTCCCGGTTCGATCGTGGAAGAGGAATCCGTCACCGTTGGATGCGAAGACGAATGGGATGTTGAGGATCTCGCCATACTCCAGCGCCTGCTGTATGCCCTCGCCGATTGCCAGCCGGTTTTCCTTTGCCTCGATGATGGCAATCGGAATGTTGGGTTTGTAGTAGAGGACATAGTCGGCGAACTTGGACTTGCCGCGGGTGACCATCTTGCCGCGGACGTGGATCTGGCCTTTGGTGAAGTGGACCTCTCGCCGGATCTGCGTGTAGTCGGTCCAGCCGGCGGCGGTCACCGCTGGGGTGATGAACTTGGCGCAAATATCCGCCTCGCTGAGGTCGCGCTTGTTCATCTGGGAGTGGGTGCTTCTTGAGATAGGAACCGGTGAGGCATATCAGGCGGCGCACAAACGATAGCTGTGGGAGCGAGCAAACGGCTACATGCCGTGGGTCCGCCTGAGAGGATCGGCGGTTCCTAGCCGTCCGTCATCGAGGCCACGAGAGGGCTGATCACGCCGTACGCGACAAGGGTCACCCCCGGCGAAGGCGACCACCAGCCCGAGCTTGTCTAGCGTCATTAGAGCCCAGATGAGGCCTAGCGCTACCAGGAGTGCGCGGAAGCCGTCACGCACCGACCGATCATGCCCCAAGCTTATTGCATGGATGACACGGTGCTTGAAGTACAGATGGACATTTCAGCCTCCGAAGGCGAGATTCAGGCGGTGCGGCAAGCCTTCAAAGAGGCTGGGCTGTCAGCCCAAGTCGACGCTGTAGTCGAAGTCCGCTCGGAAGGGTTGCCCCCCGCCATTACCGAGGTGGTTGTGGCAGCCGCTGGCATCTTCTTCGCGGGTTTCGTTGGAGCCGCTGGCGCGGATGCCTGGAAGGGACTGCGAGACCTGATCGCCAAGCTCCATCACGCCAGAGAACCCGTCAGAAAGGGCTCAATCGCGATCTGGGTGAAGAAGGCTCGCGAGCGAATCATCTTCAAGGACGGGCTACCTGATGCCGCATTCCGTGAGATCGCAGAGATGGAAATTCGCCACACTAACTCCGGCCAAATCCAATGGGACGATCTCAATGGTGAGTGGCGAGACTCATGGGACGTAGGAAAGAGACCCGACACTTAACTATGGGCGGGCTACGATCGAATCGATGCTCGACCGTGAGCGGGCCATCACTGCGATCGAAGCCGACCGCTGCACCTGCCCGGGTTGCCGGGGCGAGCTGTCGGCCGAGCAGCTCAGCACGCAGGGCTGGCGGCACTGCAGCGTCTGTCGATGCGCCTGGAAGGTGAGGAGGTCCACGGGGCAGCGGTACGCCACGCACATAGCGGGACGGGTCCACGCGGTTCCTGCCCCTCAACAGTCACCACGAACAGAGGAGGCCGATTTCGGCAGAAGGCCCTAACGGGGCAGCCCGGGCTGAGTGTCGAACGGTCCGACTTTCATCCACCTCAGGTGCAACGCTTGGGCGCCAATTTTGAGAACGTCGAATTCGGGGCGAATTACATGTTTCGATTGGTCGAAGGGCGCTAAAACTACCGTGTCGCCGTCGATCGCGAGCACAACCTCGGGCGGCGAGGTGCCAGATACCAGGAAGTCGGTCTGGGTTTGAGCTTGAAAGCCTCCAAGAGCATAGGCAGCGAACCCGACTAAAAAGACGCCCGCGATGAGAAAGGAGGCCACCTCGCCGATTTGCCCGACAACCGCTGTCACGACGACGGAGGGTCGCGCTACTCGCCTGTCGGCAAGCCTCAATCGCTCTCGGAAGGAGCGCGGATGGCGGATCCCCGAAGCGAAGGCTACGAGTCCGATCGCTAAGACGAAGGCCGCCCATATGAGAGTTGCCTTGAGGTCCCAATGCCCGCTCCAGTTTCCATCTAAGACGAGGCCAATGAGGACGGCAGCACCAACGATCACAAGGACACGGGACTCAATTGGGCCTGGGGGTCCAGGTCCGCGGAAGGACTGGTAGAGCTCGACCAGGGCGAAGATGACCATAAGCGAAAGGACAAGCACGACGGTTGCGGCGAGGACGGAACCCAGCTGTGGCGCGATGAGAGTGGTGGGTACTTGGAAGGCTTGGTCGTATCCAAGCTCATGGACCCACGCGACGAGGTACCCAACGGCCGGCGCAGCGGTTACCAGGAGGCCCCCGGTCACGATCGTGTCGGGGCGAGGGCGTTGCCGTCGGCTAGCCGGGGGCGATCCTCTCATCTGGTCTGCGGGTGAGCTTAGGCGGGCGGGACTCTCATTTGGAGGACCGGGGTAAAAGAGGGACGACCCTTACGAACGAACCAGGGCAACCGGACCAACCGGCTTCTGCCGTCGGCTCCAGGCCTAAGGCGGAGGATGCGTGTCCGCCCACTTCTGCATCTGCCACGCGTCATAGCCGTTGCCGATCACGTCGAATGCGGCTAGCACCGCCAGGGGCGCCAGCGCATCGCCCCACCAACGGCCATCTAAAAACGAAAATGGCCGGCAATAACGAGACTAGCGGAACCGGGAAAAGCATCCACCCAGGGAATAGCGTTCCAAGCGGTCTAGGAATGTGTTCGTGCTGCATAGACCTAGGCTGGAAATGTGTTCGGGCTGCATAGACCTATGCTGAGTCCTTACGCTGTCGTATACGGACCGCGGCCTGCCTCATTTCGCGCATCAAGTCGAATCTGTCCATCCCATGGTCCGCTGTGATAAACACCAATTGCACTGTTCCGACTAAGGCCCAAACACTGGCGAATGTTGCCAGCCCAAGACCCGCAGCTTGAAGCCAGCCGGGGCAGAGCGACCAGGTGAATGCCGAGATGAAGCAAGCCAGGGTGGAAAAGCCGGCCACAACGGCGACGATCTTGTATGGGAGGAACGCGCCAGCAGCACCACCCGGCGTACGTTCCAAGACTACGAGGTACTCTTCGCCGAGGAACGACACCAAGATTGCGAGCGCGCCTAACACGACCGCTAGGATCGCGACTCCCAGCCCACCCTCAACCAGTAAAGCCTCTACGGCCTTTGACCTCAGTTCGGTTGACTCGCTCACCGCGATAGCTGCAAGTAGCCCGGTCAAAGCCCCAGCCCAGAAATCAGATGACCAGAACATGGTCTTGGCCCACGATGGGACGGTATCGCGTCTCGACTTAGCCGCCGTCACGGCGGTAGCTCGTCCTCAAGGACTCGGCGTAGTTCTTCAGGCAGGACCTCACCTGTGTCGGGGTCAGCCTGCGCCTGCTCTAGCTTGGGCGAACCCTCGACGTCCTCACGCCAACGCGAGACCTCAACCACCTCGTCTACGACGGTTTCTCCCTTAGCTTCGAACTTTCCGTATTCCTCGGCGTGATCTAGAGCCTCGGCCAAGGCCCCTGCGTCTACCTTAAGACCCTCCTCGTCGTTAGGATCAGATCGAAAGATCATGTTTACGATCTTCGCACCGCTCCCCTCGATCAGGGCCCTGACGTGCCGTCTGCCATGATAGTTCGGGTTCGGCCGCTCGATTCGGACCCGGACCTCGATAATTCGGTCCACGTCTTTGCGCCACTCATCGAAGGAGATGTCTTCGATGAGCGGTCTGACGTTCCACAAGAACCCACTGGCTTTTTCGAGCAAGGCGCGGAAGTTGCTCGTGAAGGTGGTGGGCTTGATCAAGCCCGCCCGCAGTTGGAAGGCGAGCCGGAGAGTGTCCAGGTCGATCGCAAAGGGCGACGTATAGCCCTCGGTCAGGGTCGAAGGCCGAAAGTCCTTTAGATCATCGCTCCAGAGCTCTGTCTGACTGCCAGGTCTTTGGAAGCCGATCCGGCCAAACACCCAACCGTCCTGCTGTTGAAACTGCCCCATCCGCCAGTCGCGGTCATAGCGGCGGTTCTGGGTGCCTGGACGAAGCGACTGCAGGAGCGCCTCGGCAGGCGCAAAGGGCAGCCGGCCATCTTGATTCAACTCGACTGTTCCGAGCGCGAGCTGCGCCCGGCGGTATCGCCTCGGCACCGCGCGAGTCTACGGTGCTGGTTGACAATTGGAAAGGAAGTGATTGACCGGGGCGGCTAGCCTGCGAATACCAAGACCAGGGCGCAGCTTGACAATTAGGCGTACGTCCACAGCGCTCGGCGCCCGTAGTCGACGCCCTGGCCGAGGCCTTAGGCCTGAATGGCATCTGCCGCGCGTCCGCCTCCCACGCGCGGTCGCGGACGGCACCGGCATTCGCCCGCTACCTGACTCTCAATTACACGGGGCTTCCGCTTACTTCCTGGAAAGACCTCAGGGTGTCTCATCTACTCGATGTGGCTATCAAGCCACTGGAGGAGCTGATGCTCGCCGACGCGTGGGATGCCGTCCCGGTGGCGCGATAGAAGGTTGTAGCCGAGGCAGTGGAGGCGATGCGGTCGAGCATCGCTCGTCTGCGCCGGCTTGACTGGGTTCCACCGGACTCGAGGAACCTGGGAGAGGATGGAGGCGGCTTGTAGCCGAGGCTCCAAGATGGGAACATGTGTTCGGGCTGATTCCATACAGCTTTCCCGACTGCCCGGGAGGCGCCAACGGCCACATCTGGGTCGGCCTGCACCTATCCGACACCGTCAAGGGGTCCACCAGGTTGGCGTTGCCGGTTCCTGGATGTAGCGATCATCGCCAGGCAGCTGCGTAGTCTTTATGAGCGGCGAAGCCACGCCGGCACCGCCTTCGGACGAGAACCCTAGGCCTGAGCGGCGACCTTGCGGCGGCGACTCTTGTCGCGCTTGCGCTGTCCTCGGACACGACGGGCGTGCTCAAGCGAGGTCTCGAAGTCGATCCCGGTAACCTGTGGGCCCGGAATAGCGGCGGACGAGACCATGAGGTATGTCGGACTAGATGGCTCTCCGACATTCCCAAGCACCGTGATCAGCTTCTTGCCCATTAGGCCCCGCATCCTACCACTCTCTTACCCAGCCATTCGTTCATTTATTCGGTTCTCCACCAGCCTTAGGCCCCAGAACGCCAGGACTGTCACGAGCAGGGAGGCGCAGGCCAGGATGCCCCATGCAACAACCTTCCACTCGGTCGGCACCACAGCGGCCAGCACGGCCGCTGCGACGAAGGCAGAGGCGACCAGGCCCCACGTGAGAAAGCTGTAGAGTCCGGCCACGCGGTTCAGTAGTCGATGCCGTACCGCCACCAGGAAGACGGCAAAAACCGCGGTTAGGGCAACCATCGTAGCGGTAGCCGCGTCGCTGCGGCTATGAATACCCCCCAGGTGAAGCAGCGAGCCGACGCCTGTCATGCCACTGATCACCACTCCGGCAAAGAAGACTTGGCGGAAGGCATCAGGGCGAAGGAGCAGGCCGATAGTAACCTCGCTGGGCACGCCCTTCCACGAAGGTTGCGCGGCGAGCGCCACAGGCAGCGGAATTTCTTTCGCCCGGTCACCTGGCGTGCCCGCGAGCCGAAGGTGGACCAAGTCAATCCCTGCGGCATCGACCGCGACTGTGACGGGCCGCGCGATCGTCCGCTCTCTACTCGGCGCTGTTGCCGTGCGGAGCACCGCCGACTCAATCGCCGTTCCGTCGGGTGCTGTTATCTCGGCGTGGTAGGTCTGTGCCAATCCGAGACCACCGGGACTCAGCACGATCTCCTCGGCTTTCAGTCCGATGAACCTTATTAGTCGCTCCAGCCTCTTACCCGTCGTCTGCCGAAAGCGATCCTCACGGCTATAAACCAACAAGTGTCGCGTCCCCGGGATCCAGTCAGCAACGGCATAAACGACCACACCTCCGCGAAGGTCCTCCGCTACTGCGCCGGCTAAGGGATTGGGGGTCCAAACGTTCCGCGCAGCGAGCGCGGAGGCTGCCGCATTGGCGATCCCGTCACTCCCCGTCAGATAGGCCCAGAGATCCGCCCTCACCTGTGTGCGACGTCGCTCAGTGGCGGGCAACTGATCCAGTAGGGTGGAAAATCCAAGTAGATTGGCCTCGCTGAGTGTCAAGTTGGGCAGCGCCCTTCCGCTCTCGTCCTGAATCGTGAACGCGCGCAGACTTGCCGCCCGTGGGAAATAGCCAATTGGCACGATGGTTTGGCGGGTGCCGGTAGCGCCGGCGGTAGGACTCGTTTGACTCATTTCAGGCACAGTGATCTCCAAGCTGACAGTGACTCTGACCCGGTAATCATCAAGAATCACGAAACGCTCCACCCACCGGTGTACCCACTGACTCCAGAAGCCGAGATACGTGGCAAGCAATGGCGATACCTCGGAGATCCAATCCGGAACTTGAGGGATCTCAGGTTCGGAATCGTTCAAGGTAACCAGAAGCCCCGGAAGATCCCGTATCCGCCCAGACAAGCCTGCGTCGGACAACGTTTGGTTCTGTGACAAGCAATCCTGGAACCCTTCGCCAACGTCGTAGCCATGAAGCCAGAGCAAGTCGCCGCCGCGCCCATTCCCGGCATCGACGATGTCACGAATCCGCGAACCGGGCTGAAATCTGGAGGCCTCATCTGCCACAATTTGCGGACGAAATCCTGCTGGCCGTGAAGTACGAGCTCAGGCGCCGGCTATCGGCGATCTGGTCGGTGATGCCGTCGTCGGCGAAGACGAAGTGGGGGCCGGGGTCCTCGTAGGGCGAGTTGATGACCGGGTTCTCGATCACGACGTCGGGCACGGCCGCCCGAGAATACGCCAGCGTTTCGCTCGTTGCCACCCTTGTGCCGGGTCAATCGGCGCCCAGCGGCGGGTTCACCTTGGCGACCAGGCGGTGGACCCACTGTCGCTCGCGGTTGCTGGGAGCCCGCGGGTGCCTTTGGCAAGCCGTTTCAGGTTCACAATGGCGTAATGTCCGTCGACTGTGGCAACTCCTGATTACATCGAGAGACGAATCCGGCGACCGCCACCCCTAAACGGCCCGGTCGTCCCTGAGTCCACACCCGTGATCGCCTTCGGAGATCCATTCTTCTCCCGAGCGGCGACCCTCGGACTCAATCCGAGCAGGCTTGAGTTTCTGTCTCGGGCCGCGTCGGGAGCGCCGCGAATGGTCTGGACGAATCGTATCGGCGTTGCGGGCCGGACTCTGGGCCCCGGTGATTCTGGAAACGCCAACCGTGTACGACCCACTCGTGGCGGCTATGTCGGGAATGGTGCCACCAAGCTTTGCGGGGGACTTACGGCGCGGAGACCTTCAGGGGCGTGCGTAGTAGGTCTCTGAACTCTCTGCGGAGTGCGTTCAACTTTTCAGTAGTGGCCGGTCCAAGCAGCAAACCAATCGGCCACCTCAGCGTCGTCTGTTGCCGCGCGAGATAGATCGCAACTTCGTTAATCTGGAACTGGTCCTCATAATCGAGAAGCACGTAGCCTAGGAGCTGATCGATCCAGTTATCGCGCACTCGGCGTTGGATCGTCGTCTTGATCTCCACCAGGCATCCTTCGACAATAAGATCCGCGTCGGCGCCGAGAAGATCGCGGGATCCTACGAATGTGGGATTCAGCATGGCCGTCCTTCCGGCCCAGTCCTCATCCCTCGCGCGACGATCAAACGCCCAGGCCAATTCCCGAAGATCATCTAGCCAGGCCTGTTTCGGCAGCGCCAAGAGTTCCGTTAGGTTGGCCGCTATGGGCTTCGCCAACAGCCTGGAGCCCGGCCTAGGACCAACTCGAAATAGTTGCTCGAGGAGGGCGAGGACTATGCATTGACGATCCAGCGACTCCTCTTGTTCGACGTCGAGCCGGCGATTGATCGGGTCGAGGCTCGCCACCAGATCGTCTAGCGCCGCGATGAATCTCCGGCATGCTACGAACAACATGAACCCATCCGGTGCATCGTCCTCATCGAAAGCGCGAGGCAGCGCTTCAACCCCGCGGGCCGCGACGAATTGAGAGGCTGGCGTAATGCCGAACCAATACCGAATCCGATAGTCGAGCGCAGTACCTATCAGGCCGTGCTCACCAGCCGCCAGCTCCGGATATCCCACAGTGGGCCCATCCTCAAGGGCAGCCGCGATCTCCTGCCTAGAGCGCTGCATCGGAGCAGCAGGAAAATTGGCGGCCATGAACGCCCGGACCGGACTGTCCGGCGTCTCCAAGTGTTTGGTCAACGACGCAACCCCACCGATGGTTCGTACGCGCCCTCGCTTTGATCTACGCGAAGCGCGTGCCCGGGCCCTCACCGGATTCTTCCTGATTGAGGAGCGGCTGGAGGTCAAGACCGGAACGCATCAACGCTGGTCGCGCCTGAAGAATATGGCCGTTCACATGCGATCGATAGCTGGCGGACGCACGCGCAATGTCTGCTGGCAGCCGAACCGCCTCAGCGACGGTGTAATCCGAATTGAACAAGACGATGACGAGTGAGTCGAAGCCCCAGCTACGGAATGGCGAGAGCTGACGTTGACCAGGCCGTTCGGGGTTGCTAATGACACGGCTCTTCACTTGAAGCCTGGTGCCATCAGCCAGCACTACATCCCAGCTCTTCTCCGAATTCGGCGCTAACGTCCCATCGAGGGCCTTAGCCACGAGTGCCTCGGCGTAGTCACCGGCAGGTCCATTCGCGGTACGCACTACCCCTCGAACTCTCAGCTCCGCCAAAGTACCGCCATGCAGGGCGAGGAGTTCGCGTGTTGTCAAGGAGTTCAAATCGACCGTCTTGCTCATGCCTCCGTCAGCCGACCGCTCCTTCACGGCCCATAGACGTTATCCCAGCGCCGACCGGAAAGGGCACAACGCTACGGGCCAGGTGCAAAGGCGCGTCCGCCGCCACCCGGTGTCGATGCACCCGCCCATCAGGATCTTGGGGCTTCGGCCTCCGGCGGCCGAGCAACTTCATTTGGTGGCTGCCGCTGACCATTGCAGACCTGTTCTTCGAGTACTGATGCTCAACGGCCAAAGCAGATCATCTAGCAGCCGGTGCACAGGAGCGAGTCGGCCGAGGCAGTTGGTGTATCTGAACTCGAAGACGGCCCCAAAACTGGCGGAGGCAGCAGGTGCTGCCTTCTAAGCAGTTGGTCGGGAGTTCGAATCTCTCGCGGGGCACCACCTCTCAATTCAGAGAAGCAGCCCATTGGACCATCCCCACTAGCGCCCCATCGCCGACGTAA
>Ga0207646_10001373_pt1 | contig 30185 bp, 26 predicted proteins | sample KBSK5502metaG_FD_184343 | JGI IMG/M metagenome (GOLD analysis project Ga0207646, IMG submission 184343) | Corn, switchgrass and miscanthus rhizosphere microbial communities from Kellogg Biological Station, Michigan, USA - KBS K5-50-2 metaG... | ecosystem: Host-associated > Plants > Roots >... | reverse complement strand
GGGGTCCTCGGGCACGGTCAGCGCGTCGCCCGGGTGGAACACCTCGCCGTCGACCAGAAACCCAACGTTCTCGACCACGGGGATCTCGGGGTGCAGCAGGGCGTGCCGCGACCCGTACACGTGCACGGTGAACCCGGCCGCGGTGAACTCGTCGCCGTGCGCGACCGCGCGCACCCGGTCGCCGAGGTCGGTGAACTGGCCGGCCACCGAAGAGCCCGCCCACACCCGCAGGCCCGGGTTTCCGCTCAGTGCCGCGCGCAGCGTGTCCGGCTGCATGTGATCGAAGTGCTCGTGGGTGATCAGCACCGCGTCCGCGCCGTCCATACTGTCCGGCCCGCTGTACGCGCCGGGGTCGATGACCAGGACCGCGCCGTCCTTCTCCAGCCGCACGCAGGCGTGCACCAGCTTGGTGAGCCGCATCGCTCCTCCTCGGGGTTAGGTCAGGCCGAGAACGCCGGCCAGGGTACGGGCCGCGGCGCCGCCCGCCTCGACGGCCAGGTCGAGCGCGGCGGGCACGTTGAGATCGTCGGCGAGCAGGCGGCGCAGCGCGTCGACGGCGGCCGGGTCGTTCGGCTTGTTCCGCGCGGCCGCCTGGTACAGCGTGTCCAGCCGGGCGGCGGCGGCGTCCAGCAGGGCCGGCCGGTAGTCCCAGCTCTGCCCCCAGGGCCGGTCCAGGATCATCAGCCGCACCACCCCCGCGGACCGCGCTGCCAGCAGGTCGCCGACCAGCACCAGGTTGCCCGCTGACTTGGCCATCTTGGCGCCGCCGACGGTCACCACGCAGGCGTGGAACCAGGCCCGCGCGTACGGGCGCACACCGGTGAACGCCTCGGCCATCGCGGCGTGGTAGGCGTGGTGCGGGAACCGCAGGTCCACGCCGCCGGTGTGGATGTCCACGGCCGGCCCGAACACCGACATCGCCATGGCCGCGCACTCCGCGTGCCAGCCAGGCCGGCCGCGGCCCCACGGCGAGTCCCACGCCGGATGGCCCGGCTCGCCTGCCTGCCACACGGCCACGTCCATCGGGTCGTCCTTAGCCGGGTCGTCCGGCCGGCCGCCGAACTCACCCATCAGCCGCAGCGCCTCGGCCCGGTCCAGGCCCACCTGGCCGGCCACGTCCTCGCCTCGGAAGTAGACGCTGCCCTGGCGGCTGTAGGCGAAGCCCGCGTCGAGGAGCCCGGACGCCAGCCGGATGACCTGCGCCACGTAACGATGCGCCCGCGGCTCGTGCTCCGGCGAGCGCACGTGCAGGGCCGCCATGTCCCGGTCGAACTGGAACTGCTGGATCGCGGCGAACTCGTCGTAGGCTGCCCCCGCGCGGCGCGCCGCCGCGTCGAGCACGTCATCGACGTCGGTCACGTTCCGGCACACCTCCGGCTCCACGCCGAGGAAGCGGAGCATCCGGCCGAGCGCGTCGATCCACACGAACGTGGACGCGTGGCCGAGGTGGGTGACGTCGTAAGGGGTGATCCCGCAGGCATAGATCCGGGCCCGGTCCAGCAGCTCAAGCCGCTGGCCCGCGAGCACGGCCACGGCCGCCCCGGCGCCGGTGTCGGTTCTCGTCATGAGCCCAGTGTGGTTCACCCGGCTTGCCCCGGTGGCCCATAACCCCCTCCGCCGGGGGTTTCGATCACGAACAGGTCCCCGGCGGCCACCTGGACCGAATCGCAGCCCAGCATCGGGGTCACCGAGCCGTCCGCCCGCTCGACCCAGTGCCGCCCGGGCGCCCCGCTCCGCCCGCCCGCCATCCCGTAAGGCGGCACCCGCCGGTGACTGGCCAGCGTGGTCACCGTCATCGGCTCAAGGAAGCGCAGTTCCCGCCGTCCCCCGTCGCCGCCGGCCCAGCGGCCCGCGCCGCCGCTGCCGCGGCGGATCGCGTACCGCTCAACCCGCACCGGGTAGCGCCACTCCAGCACCTCGGGGTCGGTGAGCCGGGAGTTGGTCATGTGGGTCTGCACCACGTCGGTGCCACGGAATCCGTTTCCGGCCCCGGACCCGCTGGCCACGGTCTCGTAGTACTGGTACCGCTCGTTGCCCAGCGTGACGTTGTTCATGGTCCCCGAGCCCTCGGCCATCACCCCGAGCGCCGCGTACAGCGCGCCGGTGATCGCCTGCGACGTCTCCACGTTCCCCGCCGCCACCGCGGCCGGGTACCCCGGCGCCAGCATGGACCCCGGCGGGATGATCACCCGGACCGGCTTGAGGCAGCCGGAGTTCAGCGGGATCTCGTCGGCCACGAGCGTGCGCAGCACGTAGAGCACCGCGGCCATGGCCACCGACGACGGGGCGTTGAAGTTGCTGGCCAGCTGGGCCGAGGTGCCGGTGAAGTCGATCTCCGCGCGGCGCGCGGCCGCGTCCACCCGGACGGCCACGTTGATCACCGAGCCGCCGTCCATCTCGTAGCGCCGCTCGCCGTCGCGCAGCGCCCCGATCACCCGGCGCACGGCTTCCTCGGCGTTGTCCTGCACGTGCCCCATGTAGGCGTGCACCACGTCAAGCCCGAAGTGGTCCACCATCCGCCGCAACTCGAAGACGCCCCGCTCGTTGGCGGCGATCTGCGCGCGCAGGTCGGCCACGTTCACCTCGGGGTTGCGGGACGGGAAGGCCGCGGACCGCAGCAGGTGCAGCGTCTCGGCCTCCCGCAGCACCCCGTCCCGGACCAGCAGCCAGTTGTCGATCACCACCCCTTCCTCGTCGAGCCGGGTGCTGAACGCCGGCATCGACCCGGGCGTGATCCCGCCGATCTCGGCGTGGTGCCCCCGCGACGCCACGTAGAACAGAATCCGCCGGCCCGCCTCGCCGAACACGGGCGTGACTACGGTGACGTCCGGCAGGTGGGTGCCGCCGTGGTAGGGGTCGTTGAGCATGTACACGTCGCCGGGCCGCATCCGGCCCGCGTTGCGCGCCGCGACCATCGCGATGCTCTCCCCCATCGACCCGAGGTGCACCGGCATGTGCGGCGCGTTGGCGATGAGCCCGCCGCCCGCGTCAAAGACCGCGCAGGAGAAGTCGAGCCGCTCCTTGATGTTGACCGAGTGCGACGTGGCGCGCAGCCGCGCCCCCATCTGCTCGGCCACCGACATGAACAGGTTGTTGAAGATCTCCAGCAGCACCGGGTCCACGGCGGTGCCTGCCGCCGCGCGCCCGGGCCTGGGGGCAACGCGGGTGAGCAGCAGGTCGCGGTCCGCCGTCACCTCGGCCCGCCAGCCCGGTTCCACCACCGTGGTCGCGAAGTCCTCCGCGATCAGCGCGGGGCCGTCCACGCCCTCGCCCGGCCGCAGGTCCCGCCGGCGGGCGAGCGGTACGTCCGCCCACCTTCCCTCGACATACATCAGAACGGAAGCTGCCCCGCCACCCTCCGTCCGCGACGCCGGCGGGATCACCCGGGAACCATCCCCGGAGCTGACGGCGGCCTCGACCGACACCGCCTCGACGAGGATCGCCTTGCCGCGCATCAGGAACGAGAACTGCTGCCGGTAGGCCCGCTCGAACCCCGCGGTCATATCCGCCACGGCGCCCAGCGGCACGGGAAGCGCGGTGTCGGTGCCCTCGTAGCGCAGGTGCGCCCGCCGCACGCAGACGGCCCGGGCCGGGTCGGCGCCGTCGCCGGCCAGTTCCGCGAGCGCGCCGGCCTCCAGCCGGGCCGCGACCTGGCCGAGTTCCGGGAGCAGGGACTCGGCGAGCGGCGCCTCCACCGCGCTCTCCCGCATGGCGGTGACGTCGGCGAGGCCCATCCCGTAGGCGGACAGCACCCCGGCCAGGGGGTGGATGAGCACCTTCGTGATCGCCAGCGCGTCGGCCACCGCGCACGCGTGCTGGCCGCCGGCCCCGCCGAACGTGGCGAGCACGTACTCGGTCACGTCGTAGCCGCGCTGCACCGAGATCTTCTTGATCGCGTTGGCCATGTTCGCGACCGCGATCTGGAGGAACCCGGCGGCCACCTCTTCCGGGGCCGGCTCCCGGCCGGTCGCCGCGCCGATCTGGCGGGCCAGCGCGCCGAACTTCTCCGCCACGACCGCGGTGTCCAGGGGCTGATCGCCTTCCGGGCCGAACACCGCGGGGAAGTGCCCGGCCTGGATCCGGCCCAGCATGATGTTGGCGTCGGTGACCGTGAGCGGGCCGCCCCGGCGGTAGGCGGCCGGGCCGGGAACCGCCCCCGCCGAGTCGGGGCCGACCCGGTACCTGCTGCCGTCGAAGTGCAGGATGGACCCGCCGCCCGCGGCGACGGTGTGGATGGCCAGCATCGGCGCCCGCATCCGCACCCCGGCGACCTGGGTCTCGTACTGCCGCTCGAACTCGCCGGCGAAGTGGGACACGTCGGTCGAGGTACCGCCCATGTCGAACCCGATCACCCTCGTGAAGCCCGCCGCCTGGGCGGTGCGCGCCGCCCCCACGATGCCCCCGGCGGGCCCGGACAGGATCGAGTCCTTGCCGCGGAACGAGCGCGCGTCGGTGAGGCCGCCGTGGGACTGCATGAACTGCACCCGGACGCCGGGAAGCTCGCCGGTCACGCTGTCCACGTACCGGGCGAGCACGGGGGACAGGTAGGCGTCCACGACCGTGGTGTCGCCGCGCGAGACGAGCTTCATCAGCGGGGTCGTCGCGTGCGACAGCGACACCTGGGTGAACCCGGCCTCGCGGGCGATCTCGCCGATCCGCGCCTCGTGCGCGGGGTACCGGTACCCGTGCATGCAGGCGACCGCGACCGACCGGAACCCCTCCTCCCGGGCGGCGCGCAGGTCCCGGGCCACGCGGTCCTCGTCGAGCGGGACGAGGACCGCGCCGTCGGCGCCGGTCCGCTCGCGGACCTCGATCACCCCCGAGTACAGCATCTGCGGCCGGATGATCTCGCGGTCGAAGATCTTCGGCCGGTCCTGGTAGGCGATCCGCAGCGCGTCCGCAAAGCCTTCGGTGATGACCAGGACGCACGGCTCGCCCGTGCGCTCCAGGAGGGCATTCGTCGCCACCGTGGTGCCGAGGCGGACCACGGAGATCCGTTCTGCAGGAATGTTTTGCTCTGGCGCGATGCCGAGCAGATGCCGGATGCCCGCCACGGCGGGATCGGTGTACGCGCCGGGGTTCTCTGACAGCAGCTTGTGCACGGCGAGCGTGCCGTCGGGGCGGCGGGCCACGACGTCGGTGAACGTGCCGCCCCGGTCGATCCAGAACTCCCAGCGACCGTCCATCATCCGTCCCTCGTTGCCTCGGACCACCAGCCGAGGTTGCGCAGCGCCGCGACGCAGTGGCGCAGCCCGGGGATCGCGTAGGGGATGCGCGCGTCCGCCATCACCTGCCGGGTGTAGCCGGTGATCGGCTGCGTCACCTGGCTCGCGCAGACCACGGGCGTGCGCGCCCGGCTGGCCCCCGCGCCGATCGCGTCGGCGAGCACCTGCCCGGCCCACGGCCGCCCGTCCGCCTGCCACGGCAGGGTGTTGATGACGGCGACCACGCCCACCGACGGGTCGGCGGACATGACCTCGATGCACCGGCTGAAGATCGCCGGGTGAATGACCGCCTCCCCGGTGACGTCCAGCGGGTTCTGCGCGGTGCCGTAGTCCGGGATGATCTGTGCTAGTGCGGCCACGGTGCCCCGGGCCAGGGCGGGCAGCGGGGCGCCGAGGTCGGCGGCGTGATCGGCGAGCATGTCGCACGCACCGCCGGAGATCGAGACGACCCCGATTCCGGGGCGGGCCAGCCGGCCGAGGTGCGCGGTAGCCCCGGCGGTAAGGATCAGGTCCTCGATCGAGTCCACCCGGATCACACCCAGGTCGTGGAGGAGTTCGTCGACCGTGTGATCGTCGCCGGCCACGGCGCCGGAGTGCGCGGCGGCCATCCGCATGGACAGCTCGGACCTGCCGGACTTCAGCACCACGACCGCCTTGCCCGCCTCTGCCGCGCGGCGGGCGGCGGCGGCGAACACCGCCGGGTCGCGGATCGTCTCGAGGAACAGCGCGATGGTCCTGGTGTGCTCCTCACCGGCGAGATAGTCCAGGACGTGGCCCGCGGTGATCATGGCCTCGTTGCCGAGGGTCACCAGGTAGGAGAGCCCGACGCCGGTCATCGCGGCGAAGTCGAGCATCGCGCTGGCGCTCATCCCGCTCTGCGACACGCACGCCACCGGCCCGGCCGCGTGCGGCAGGCCGGGGATGGCGGTGACCGGGATCTGGTCGATGAAGTTGGCGAACCCCAGGTGGTTGGGGCCGCCCAGCAGGATGCCCAGCGCCTCGGCGTGGGCGACCAGGTCCGCCTGCGCGCGCTGCCCGGCCTCGCCGGCGTCCGCGTACCCGGAGGACAGGACCAGCGCGTGCCGGATGCCGGCCGCGGCCGCGTCGCTGAGCGCGTCGAGCGTGCCCGCCTGCGGGACCATCATGAACGCGACGTCGACCGGCTCGGTGATCTGCGTGCACGAGGTGACGGTGGCGCGCCCGTGCGCGGGCGCGCCGCGCCGGTTCACCAGGTAGGTGTGCTCACCGAGGCCGAACTCCACGAGGTTGCGGTAGGCCACCTGCGAGAAGCCGGACTTGTCCGCCGCGCCGACCAGTGCGACGCTGCGCGGCCGCAGCAGCGACCCAAGCCGCGGCGGAGTGGTCGGGCTAGTCACTGGCCCAGTCCGTGGCATCGCGCCCCCTCCCGCTAGCGGGTATGGCTCTAACGTTACGGACACCCCCGCGCTCCCACGCCGGACCGCTAACCTTGAGCAAAGGTACGAATGACCGTACTTTTGATTTCCTGGCGGGGATGTGGGGAAGGGCAGCGGCATGGTGGAAGTGCTACAGATCGAGACGCCGTCGCTGGGCGACCGCAGCTACCTGGTCCACGACGGGACCGTCGCGCTGGTCGTGGATCCGCAGCGCGACATCGACCGGGTGCTCGCCCTGGCCGGCGAGCACGGCGTGCGCGTCACCCACATCGCCGAGACGCATATCCACAACGACTACCTCACCGGCGGGCTGGCGCTCGCCCGCGCCACCGGAGCGGAGTACCTGGTCAGCGAGGCCGACCCGGTCCGGTTCCCCCGGACGCCGCTGCGGGACGGCGACAGCATCGCGGTCAGCGACGCGATCGGTGTCCGGGTCCTGGCCACCCCGGGCCACACGTTCACCCACCTGAGCTACGCCCTGGAAACCGACGGCGCCGTGACCGGTGTGTTCACCGGCGGGTCGCTGCTCTACGGCGCGAGCGGGCGCCCCGACCTGCTCGGGCCGGAGAACACCGGGGCGCTCGCCCGGGCGCAGTACGCCTCGGCCCACCGCCTCGCCCGGGAGCTGCCCGAGGCGACGGAGGTGTTCCCGACCCACGGGTTCGGCAGTTTTTGCTCGGCCGGCCCGGTGGGCGGGCGTGCCTCCACGATCGGCCACGAGAAGCTCGTCAACCCCGCGCTGACGCTGCGCCAAGAGGTCTACCTGGATACCCTCCTGGCCGGGCTGGACGCCTGGCCCGCCTACTACGCGCACATGGGCCCGGCCAACCTGGCCGGGCCGGACGGCCCAGACCTGTCACCGCCGCGCCGTGCGGACGCGGCCGAGGTTTGCCGCCGCATCGACGGCGGCGAGTGGGTGATCGACCTGCGCGACCGGGTCGCGTTCGCCGCAGGTTTCCTGCCCGGGTCGGTCAGCTTCGCCCTGTGCGACAGCTTCGCCAGCTACGTGGGCTGGGCGGTCCCGTGGGGCGCGCCGGTCACCCTGCTCGGCGATACCCCCGACCAGGTGGCGGAGGCCCAGCGGGAACTGGCCAGGATCGGCTTCGACCGCACGGCCGCCGCAGCGGCCGGACGGCCCGCGGACTGGGCCGGTGACCGGCCGCTGTCCTCCCTGCGGCTGGCCAAGTTCGGCGACCTGGCCGACCGTCTCGCCCGTGGCCCGGCCGGCCCCGTGATCCTGGACGTCCGCCGCCGGCTGGAGTGGGAGCAAAGGCACATCGCGGGCGCCACCCACATCCCCTTCACCGACCTGCCCGGCCGGCTGGACGACGTGCCACCGGGCGAGACGTGGGTGTACTGCCAGAGCGGTTACCGGGCAGCCGTCGCCGCATCCCTGCTGGCGGCCCACGGCCGCGAGGTGGTCAGCGTCAACGACGACTTCAGCAACGCCCCCGCGGCGAGCCTCGCCCTGGATTCCGCGTAGCCGAGGCTTTCTTATTTCGGTCACCAGGTGATCCCTGCTGCAACGCCATAATGGCGAAAGCCTGGGCGGGATGGTGGGATCAGAAACCTGGGTGGGATGGTGAGATAAGAAAACTGCCGTGTGAAGTTCGCGCCCGGGCGCATTATCCGGCAGCGAGAGATGATGCTGTATCGTTTCCCGGAACGTTTGTATGCCACTCTCGGGGGGGACCAATGGCGCACATCAGCCGAAGCGACGTGGACGCGCTTCGATCACGGGTGACGGGAACGGTGGCGGAGCCTGGCTCGCCCGGGTACACCGACGCCGTGGCGATCTGGAACGGCGCCATCGACCGGCGCCCGTCGCTGGTCGTTCGCTGTGCCGGCGGCACGGATGTGGCCCACGGTCTGGCCTTCGCGCAAGATCGTGGGCTGGAGATCTCGGTGCGGGGCGGCGGTCACGGGTTCTCCGGATTCGCGCTGACCGACGGCGGCGTGATGATCGACCTTACGCCGCTCAAGTCGGTGCACGTGGATCCCGCAAGCCAGGTGGCTACGGCAGGGGGCGGGGTGACCTGGGCCGAACTGGACGCCGCGGGCCAGCAGCACAGGCTCGCGGTGCCGGGAGGGTTCATCAGCCATACCGGCATCGGCGGTCTCACCTTGGGCGGGGGGATAGGCTGGCTCACCGGCATAGCCGGGCTCAGCTGTGACAACCTGATCGGCGCCGAGGTGATCACCGCCGACGGCCAGATCCTGCAGACATCCAGCGACCAGCACCCGGACCTGTTCTGGGCGCTGCGGGGCGGTGGCGGCAACTTCGGCGTGGTCACCTCGTTCGAATACCGGATGCACCGGGTGGGCCCCACCGTCAATCTAGGCCTGTTTTTCGTGGACCTGGATCAGGGTGCGGAAATGCTCCGCCTGGCTCGCGAGATAGCTCCCACGCTGCCCCGTGACGCCGCCATGTTCATTGGCGGGCTGAATGCCCCGCCGGAGCCCTTTGTGCCGGAGGAATACCGGTTCCGGCCAGGTTTTGCCCTGCTCGTGGCCGGTTTCGGCGACGCCAGCTCGCACGCGCAGCTGATTGCGCCGGTCCGCGACGCCCTTGGCGCGCTGTTCGAGCTCGTCACCCCGATTCCGTATGCGAACCTGCAGCAGATGTTCGACCCATCCGCGCCGTGGGGCATCCTGGCTTATGAGAAGGCCGTCTACCTGGACGAGATGTCCGATGGCGCGATCGGCGCCATCACCGAGCACCAGCCCCGCAAGACATCGGGGATGTCGTTTACCCCCATCTTCTGCCTCGGCGGCGCCTTCGCCGAGGTCGCCGACGACGCCACGGCGTTCGGCGGCCGCCGCAGCACGCGGTACGTGGTCAACGTCGCTGCGGTCGCCCACACCCAGGAGGAACTCGACGCGGACCGGCAGTGGGCACGCGACTACTGGTCCGCGCTCGTGCCGCATGCGAGCGGAGTCGGGGGCTACGTGAATTTCATGTCCGAATACGAGGAAGACCGCGTGCGCTCCGCCTACGGGCCCGCGAAGTACGACCGCCTGGCCAAGATCAAGTCGCAGTACGACCCCGGCAACGTCTTCCACCTCAACGCCAACATCCCGCCCGCCGCCCGGTGACGATGGGCGACGTGCCGGTCCCCGGGGTGACTTCCCGGCTGCCGTTACGGAAGGCGCGACGGCGGAAACAGGGTGAGTGCTCTCACGACAAATTCCGCCCGCCTGAGGTCGGCACCGGTCATCTCCCGGTGCCGCTGCACCGCCTCGGCGGTCCTCCGGGCCCGGTCAGGAATCGAGTCCTTCCCGCGACGAAGGCTGGGCCGCTAGGACCGGTAGGCGTTGCGACGGTGGCTGATCTGGAGGACGACGACCTCGTCGCCCTCTTCGTTGATGCGGTACCGCACGCGATACTCGCCACGCCGTGCACGCCACAACCCTTCAAACGGCTTCCGCAGCGGCACCCCGACGATCCGCGGCCGCTCCAGTAGGGGACCGGAGATGAACTCCCACACCGCGTTAGCGACCACCTCCGGCAGCGACTCGCTAAGGGCCCGCCGTACTCCCGGGGCAACAACGAGGTGGTAAGGGTTCTTTCCTTCGGATGACGGGTCGGTGCGGTCAGGCACCGTGCCCCTGCCGACGGCGCTCTTCCATCAGGGCGGCCATCTCCGCCCCGGATGTTGATTCCCCGGCCAGGATGGCGGCTTCGGCCTCCCGGACTTCGGCCATCGCTTGCGGGTCGGAGAGCAGTTCCAGGGTTGCCTCGATGGACTCCAGGTCTTCAGCCGAGATCAGCACGACGTACTCACGCCCGTTGCGGGTTATGTGCACCCGCTCGTGGGTCCGGTCAACCTCGTCGGCTATCTCCGACAGCCGGGCCTTCACCTCGGAGAGCGGCAGTGTCGTCATAGACCAGAATTATAGTCTACGAATCGCCCACAGTCGATCTCCGGACCCACGCGGTCAGGACACGATGTCCTTGCGCGCGAAGTGGCGGAAGGCCAGGGCGAACAGAATCAGGGCGTAGCTGACGGACACGGACGCGCCCTCGATCATGGCGCCCCACGAGATCTGCGGCTGCATCGCGTCGAGCCAGGCGAACTGCCAGTGCGTTGGCAGGATCTCCCGCCAGTTGCCGAGCGCGGTGACCGCGTCGAGGATGTTGCTGACGATGACCAGGCCGACCGCGCCGCCGACCGCGCCGAGCGGGGAATCGGTGCACACCGAGAGCAGGAAGGCCAGGCCCGCCACGACAAGCTCGGTGATGAGCACGTAGCCCAGCACGATGCCCATCCGGTCCAGCGCCGGGCCAGTGGTCAGGACGGCGCCGGTGCCCGGGAGCCGGAGTGGGTGCCAGCCGAACGCCACCGTGCCCGCGATCAGCGACATGACCGGGAAGCTCGTCACCGCGACGGTCGAGTACGCCAGCGCCACCGCGAGCTTCTGCCGCAGCAGCCGCGCCCGCGGCACCGGCGCGGCGAGCAGGTATCGCAGCGATGCCCAGCCCGCCTCGCTGGCCACGGTGTCCCCGCAGAACAGGGCCACCGCCACGACCAGGAGGAAGCCCGCCGAGGCGAAGAAGCTGAACGCGGCGAAGTTCATGCCGCCGGTGGTGGCCAGGTCGACCAGCCCCGGCGCCGCATTGCCCGGCTGCGGCGGCCCGCCGAGTTCGAACGCGCCGACCAGGATCCACGGCAGCACCAGCAGGATGAGGAACGCCACCATGGTCCGCCTGCGGCGAAGCTGGCGGATCACCTCCACCCGCAAGGGCAGGGTGCGCCGGGCGTCGTAGCCGGGCGCGCCGGCGCCCGTGGCGCCGGCGGGCGGGCTCGCCGTGGCGGTCATCGCTCGCCTCCCTGGCCGGGGATGCCGTCGATCAGCGCGAGGAACGCGTCCTCGAGGCGCCGGCTCGGGCCGACCCGGTCCACGGGTATCCCGGCCCCTACCAGCGCGGCGACCACGGCGGAGGCGGCCACACCGTTGGGGTGCACCCGGACGCCGTCGCCGCGCGCCTCCGCCGAGTCGATCCCGGTCAGGCCGCGCAGCACCGATACGGCGCGGTCCACCTCCGTGGTGCCGACGAGCAGTGCCGCCCCGTCGCCGATGATGTCGGCCACGGGACCGCCGGCGATGCGCCGGCCCTGGTGCATCACGACCACGTGGCTGCACGTCTGCTCGACCTCGGCGAGCAGGTGGCTGGACAGGATGACGGTGCGCCCGCCGGCCGCGTACCGCAGCAGCGCGTCACGCATCTCCCTGATCTGCGGGGGGTCGAGCCCGTTCATCGGCTCGTCGAGCACCAGCAGGTCCGGCAGCCCGAGCATGGCCTGGGCGATGGCGAGCCGCTGGCACATCCCGCGGGAGTAGTTGCGGACCGTGCGGCCGATGGCCGGGCCGAGGCCGGCGATGGCCAGGACCTCGTCCAGGTGGGCGCCGGCCGCGGGCCGCCCGGTCGCCCGCCAGTACAGCTCCAGGTTGGCCAGGCCGGACAGGTGCGGCAGGAATCCCGGCCCCTCCACGAACGACCCCAGGCGGGACAGGGCGGGCGACCCGGGGTGCACCCGGCGGCCGAAGATCGTGATGGTGCCGGTGTCCGGGTGCAGCAGCCCCATCAGCGCCCGCAGCGTCGTGGTCTTGCCAGCGCCGTTCGGGCCGAGAAGCCCGAGTATCTGGCCGCGCTCCACCCGCAGCGACAGATCGTCCACCGCGAGCTGCCCGTCGCGGTAACGCTTGGTCAGCCCGGCGATCTCCAGCGGGACCCCGGCGAGCCCGGGGACAAGTTCGTCCCGCCCGCGCCTGCGCCGCAGCGCCAGAATGAGCCCGGCCGCCACCAGGGCGGCGGACGGCGCGGCCCAGACCCACCAGGGCGCCCCGCCGTTGACGATGGTCAGCGCCGGGTCGGACGGGACGGTGAGGCCGGGGCCCGCCAGGGCGACCCGGTAGACGGCGGGTGCCGGCGGGGTGGCGTAGGAGAAGTCGGTCGTGGTCAGGACCAGGCGGAGCCGGTGGCCGGCCGAGAAGCTGTAGTCGATCGGGGGCAGGTGGACGGTGACCGTCCTGCCCGCCTGCGCGCCGGTGACCCGTAGCGGCGCGACCAGCTCGTCGGGCAGGGTCGCCTGGCCGTTCTGTTCCACGTCGTAGACCTTGGCGAACAGCGTCACCTCGCCCGGGCCGCTGACCAGGATGCGCACCGTGGGCGACCCGGTGACCTGCAGCGGGGTGGCCAGCGGTGCCGAGGTGAAGGCCGCGCTCTGCCCCGGCATGTCGAAGGTGACGCCGCCGGATCCGCCGCCGCTCGTGGCCCCGAACCCGCCGAGGCCCGGGAAGACCGACAAGGAAGGAGGCGAGCCCCCGGCCGGGTGGGCGACCGCCTGCGGTGGGCCGGCCAGGCGGACCAGGGTTCGCTGCGTGCCGTCCAGCCCGGGGTAGGAAGCCGCCGCCGCGACGCCGAGCGTCACGCTGTCGGTCGACGGGTCGAAGCCACGCACGCGGGTCACCGCGAACCCGGGCTGGCCGGTGGCGGCGCTCGCCGGCGCGCGCCCGGGCGCGAGCCAGCGCCGGAACCACGCCGCAGTGAGCGAGTTCACCCGGGCGCTCTCCGAGTCGCCGCCATCATGGCCGCCCGCGAACCAGACCACGTCCGCGGGCGCTCCGTTGCCGCGGATTGCCTGGTAGTTCGCGTTGGCCTGGTCGAGGCCGAACAGGGAGTCGTGTTCGCCCTGGATCAGCAGCGTCGGGGCGTCCATCCGGCCCGCGACGCTCGCCGGGCTGGACCGCAGCAGCAGCGAGATCGCCCCCGGCGTCGCCCGCCCGGACTGGGCGATCTGCTGGTACGTCGCGCAGATGCTCGGCAGGAAGCGGCCGCACAGCACCCGGTTCGCGGCCGCGCCGGGCAAGCCAGCGGTTCGCGGGGAGGCCGGCCCGGGCGCGCCGGTCCCCCCACTGCCCGTCCCGGCCTGGCCCGGCAGCGCGAAGCCAAACCCGGCAGAACCTTGGGTGAAGAGCAGGCCGGCCCACTGCTTCTTGAACACCCCCGTGGCGGGGCCGCCCCCGGCTGCGTTGGGGAAGAGCGCGGTCGCCAGGTTGTTCCACGCGCTCTGCGCGACCACCGCGTCGATCCGGTGATCGTAGGCCGCGGCAAGGAGCGCGAGCCCGCCACCATAAGAGGCCCCGGCGATGCCGACCCGTGGATCGCCGGGACGGTCGAGCAGCACCCCCGGCTGCCGGGCCAGCCAGCTCACGAGTTGCTCGGTGTCCTTGATCTCATAGTCCGGCGAGTCGAGCGCGATCTGCCCGCCGCTGGCGCCGGTGCCGCGCGGGGACCAGGTGAGGACCGCGAAGCCGGCCTGCGCCAGGTACCTGGCCTGCGCGTAGTCCGAGAATTTGGTCTCGCCGAACCCCGGCGCGAGCAGGATCGCGGGGACGCGGCCGCCGCCGGGCGGCGTGAAGAACGTGGCGTCGAGCGCCACGCGCTGGTTGCCGCGCGGGCCGTCCAGCACGGAAATCCGCACCGCGCGGGCGGTCACCGGCGCCGGCTGGTTCAGCGCCGCGGCCAGGGCAACCGCACCTGCCACGACCACCACGGCCGCGACAGCCGCGGTCACGGTCCGTCTCCGCGGCATCCTCATGCAAGGAACCTAGCAACGCGCTGGTGGTACCTCGTGCCCGCTCACAGCGATATCACAGCCGCCCGCGCGCCCGCCATCATGATCGTTTGCCACTCTTCCTCACTTGCGCACGGTTTCGTGCCCGGTTGTGCGCTGACCGCCTGAGGCCGCGCGTGCGGAAACGAGGATAAGTCGGCAGCGGCGTCCACATGGTGGACAAGCGAGTGCCCTCGGGGCGGGCGGCTAGGTGCGGGCGGCCGACTCGGTGAGCGCGCGGGCGACCAGCACCCGCGCCAGGTGCTCCCGGTAGGCCGCACCGGCGTTGATGTCGGACACCGGATTGGTCCCCTCGGCGGCGTGCGCGGCCGCCTCCTCCGGGCCGGCGCCCCCGGCCAGCGCCTCCTCCACCGCGGCGGCCCGCATCGGGGCGGAGGCCATGTTCACCAGCGCCACCCGCTGCCCCTGCACTGCCACCCCCACGATCGCCCAGTCGATGGCGCGCTTGGTGAACTTCTGGAACGACCAGCCCGGCACCGGTGGCTTGGGTATCCGGATCTCGGTGAGCAGTTCGCCCGGCTCGAGCGCGGTCTCGAACAGCCCGAGGAAGAACTCCCCGGCCGGGATCTGCCGGGACCCGGACGGCCCGCGGGCGACCAGCGTGGCGTCCAGGGCCAGCGCCACCGCGGGCAAGTCCGACGCTGGGTCACCGTGTGCCAGCGACCCGCCGATCGTGCCCCGGTGCCGCACCTGCGGGTCGCCGACGCGGCCGGCCGCCAGGGCGAGAAGCGGCAGTTCCCGGGTGAGCAGCCCGGAGTGCTCCAGGTCGTGATGCCGGGTCAGCGCGCCGACCGCGATGTGGTCGCCCTCGTCGCGGATGTAGGACAGCTCACGAAGCCGGCCGATGTCGATGAGCACCTCGGGCACGGCGAACCGCAGCTTCATCAGCGGGAGCAGCGAGTGCCCGCCCGCCAGGAACTTCGCGTCCTCACCGGCCGCGGCGGCCAGGCTCAGCGCCTCGTCGGCGCTGCCGGCCCGCTGGTAGGTAAACGGCGCGGGGATCACCGGGCGCCTCCTTCGCGCACGCCCGCACGGGCGGCGGCGAGCACCGCCCGGACGATGTTGTGGTAACCGGTGCACCGGCACAGATTCCCTTCCAGCGCGGCCCGGACCTCTTGCTCGCTCGGGTCTGGGTTCTCCGCGAGCAGCGACACCGCGGCCATCACCATGCCCGGCGTGCAGAACCCGCACTGCAGACCGTGCTCGGTGTGGAAGGCCTGCTGCACCGGGTGCATCTGCCCGTCCGGCCCGGCAAGACCCTCGCAGGTGGTGACCTCGCACCCGTCCGCTTGCGCGGCCAGTACCGTGCACGACTTCACCGACTCCCCGTCCAGCAGCACGGTGCACGCCCCGCAGGAGGTCGTGTCGCAGCCGATGTTCGTTGCGGTCAGCCCGGCCACCTCGCGCACGAAGTGGGCGAGCAGGAGGCGGTCCTCCACCTCGGCGGCGACCTCGGTTCCGTTGACCCTCATTGCCACCTTCACCGGCCGGCCCTCGCTTCGCTGATCGCGGCCCAGACCCGTTCCGGGGAGGCCGGCATTTCGATGTGGCGGACGCCCAGGTGCGACACCGCGTCGATGACCGCATTCTGCACCGCAGGGGTCGACCCGATCGTCCCGGCCTCGCCGATGCCCTTCACCCCGAGCGGGTTGATGGTCGTCGGCGTCTCGCTGGCGACGAGTTCGAACGAGGGCAGCTCGGTGGCGGTGATCGCGGCGTAGTCGGCCAGCGTGCTGGTCAGCGGGTTGCCGTCGGCGTCGTAACGCACCTCCTCGAAGAGTGCCTGCGCCGCGCCCTGCGCGATGCCGCCGTGCCGCTGGCCCTCGGCCAGCACCGGGTTGACGATCTTTCCGGCGTCGTCCACGGTCACGTGCCGCACCAGGGTCGCCTTGCCGGTCTCGACGTCAACCTCGACCACGGCCAGATGGGTGCCGAACGGGAACGTCGGCGCGCTGGCGGTGAACCTAACGTCGGCGCTCAGCCCGTCGGGACCGGCGTGCTGGGCGATCTCGGCCCAGCTCAGCCCGGTCGCCGGGTCGCCGCGCACCTGCCAGGTGCCGCGCTCGGGATCCAGTTCCAGGTCCGCCTCGCTCGCCTCGATCATTCCCGCGGCCAGTCGCCGCGCCTTGTCCCTGACCTCGGCCGCGGCCTGGTACACCGCCGACCCGCCGAGCTGGAGCGACCGGGACCCGAAGGTGCCGATCGCATCCGGGATGGCGTCGGTGTCGCCGTGGATGACCGTGACCCGGTCCATGGGGATCCCCAGCTCGTCCTGGACCAGCATCGCCCAGGCGGTGTGGTGCCCCTGGCCGTGCGCGGAACTGCCGGTGTACACGGTGGCCGACCCGTCCTCGTGGACCACGAGCCGTCCGGTCTCGCCGTCCGCCCCGTCGATGGCGGTGACCTCCACGTAGCAGGACAGCCCGACGCCGAGCTGGACCGGGTCCCCGCGCTCACGGCGGCGCGCCTGCTCCGCCCGGAGCCCGGCGTAGTCCGCCGCCGCCAGCACCTTGTCCAGCGCCGCCACGTACTCGCCGGTGTCGTAGGTGGCGCCGGTCGGGGTGGTGAACGGGAACTTGTCCGGCGTCACGAGGTTGCGGCGCCGCACCTCCGCCGGGTCCATGCCGATCTCCGCCGCGAACTCGCTCACCGCGCGCTCGATCGCGGCCGTGGCCTCGGGCCGCCCCGCGCCGCGGTAGGCGCCGACCGGAGTGGTGTTGGTCACCACGGCCCGGAACGCGGCCCCGGCATTCGGGATGTCGTAGACGCCGGGCGCCATGAGCTGCGTGAGCGAGGCCAGGAGCACGGCGATCCGTGGGTACCCGCCGCAGTCCTGGACGACGTCCAGGTGGTAGGCGAGGATGCGGCCGTCCCGGGTCCCGCCGATCTTGTAGGTCTGCCGTTGGGCGCGCCCGTGCGTCATGCCCACGAGGTTCTCGCTGCGGGTCTCGGCCCAGCGGACCGCGCGCCCGGCGTGCCTGGCGGCGAACGCGATGCAGAGGCAGTCCCGGTCCACCGCGACCTTGGCGCCGAACCCGCCGCCCACGTCGGGCGCTATCACCCGCACGGCCGCCGGGTCCAGACCCAGCGTCCCGGCGATCGCCCCGCGCGCCAGCTGGGCGTTCTGCGTACTGCACCAGAAGGTCAGCCGCCCGTCCTCCAAGGATGCCGCCGCCGCGCGCCCCTCCAGCGGAACGGGAGCGAGCCGCTGGTTCACGGTCGTTCGTTCGAGCACCACGTCGCAGCCGGCAAAGCTGGCGTCGTCACTGTTCCCCGCCTCTCCGGTCTGGACCGTGTTGCTTTCTGAGGCCGGGAACAAAAGCACCTCATCGGTGAGCGCGGCATCGACCCCGGTGACCGGCGCCAACGGCTCGTACGCCACCATGACCAGTTCGGCCGCGTCCTCACCCTGGTAGCGGTCCTCGGTCAGGACCAGCGCCACCGGCTCGCCGACGTAGCGCACCCGGTCGGCCGCCAACAGCGGCTCGGCAAACGGGCTGCCGTCGCCAGCCGGCTGGTCGGCGGCGGTGAGCACCGTGACCACCCCCGGCTGCTCCAGGGCGGCGGACGCGTCGATACCCGTGATCAGCGCGTGCGCCACCGGGCTGCGCACGAACGTGGCGAAGACGGCCTGCTCCAGCTCGGGCAGCCGCAGGTCGTCGACATAGACGCCGCCCCCGGTCAGCAGCCGCGGGTCCTCGGTCCGCAGCACCCGCGTGCCCATGATGCTCATCGGCTCTCCGTCATCTCGGTTTCCGGTGCGACCACCATTGTCGCGAAGTCGTCAAGCAAACGTTGCGCAGTCACCAGATCGCTATCCAGCGTCCGGTCCGCGGTCTCGTGCTCCAGCACGGAGTCGGCCAGGTCGTAGACCTGGCGCAACCCGCCGCCCGCGGCTGGTGGCCTGTCCTGCATGCGCAGCGCCCTGGTCGCGGCCATCAGCTCGCAAGCCAGTACGGCCCGGTACGCAGCCACGGCGTCGCGAGTGGCCCGGGCCGACTGCGTGGCGAAACCCGCGTGTTCCTCCACCCCGCGGGACAGCACGGCGCCGCCGAGTGCGGCCGGGGCGGCGAAGCGGCGTATGTCAGCCACGGCCGAGTGGGCCACGTACTCCAGGATCATGACCCCCGAGCTGGCTGGGTCCTCCGCGAGGAAGGCGTTCAGCCCGGTGAAGGCCGGCTCGACCAGCGTGCCAAGCCGGGCCGCGGACAGGGCCGCGGTCTGGAACAGCGGGGCGCGGACGGCGTCCAGGGCCAGGCCCACGTAGGCGGAATGGAAGTTCCCGTTGTGCCACACGGCGTGGCCCGCGGCGTCGATCAGGGGGTTCTCCGGCGAGCCGTTGAGCTCGGCCTCGACGACCCGCGTCGCCTGCCCTACCGAATCCACGGCAGGGCCGTGTACCTGGGGGAACGCCCGGTAGCCGAACGGGTCCTGCACACGTCTTTGGTCCACGTGGTCGGCCGCGAACAGCGACCGCACGCACCCAGCCACCCACTGCTGCCCCGGGTGCGGCCGGGCCAGGTGAACCACCTCGGCGTAGGGCTCAAGGGAGCCGTGCACCGCGAGCAGCGACAGGCACGCCACCGGGATGGCCGAGCGCAGCAGGCCCGCCAGGTCGTAACACGCCAGCGCTGCGTCGCCCAGGGTCGCCGCGCCGCTGTTGATGAAGCCCAGCGCCTCGCTTGTGCGGATCGCGAACCGCGGCGGCGGGCCGGTGCCGCCCTGCCAGTCCCGCTCGCCCAGCAGGCAAAGCCCGGTCGAGGCCAGGGCGGTCAGGTCGCCGGTGCCGATCGCCCCGTAGAGCGGGACGGGCGGGGTGAAGCCACGGTTGATGGCGTCGGCCAGCACGGCGAGCAGGCCCGGGTCCACGCCCGAGCCGCCGACGCCGATCTGGTTGGCCCGGATCACGAGCATGGCGCGGGCGACCTCCGGCGGGAGCAGTGGCCCGGCGCCAGCGGCGTGGCTGCGCAGCAGCCGGAACCCGTGTTCGGCCCGGTCGCGCTCGGTGAGGGGGACGACGTGGTTGGCGCCCACGCCGGTGGTCCTGCCGTACACCGCCTGCCGGGCGGCCACGTCCTCCGCGACCTGCCAGGCCGCCCGCGCGGCGGCCACCGCCGCCTCGCCGACCGCCACGCTCGCCCGCTGCCGCGCGACGGCCGCCACCCGAGCGCAGGTGAGCGACGAGCCATCGATGGTCACGACGGTGCTGGTCAAAGATCCCTCCCTGCACGCTCCTGGGCGCCTGGCACCGGTGGCATCACGTGAGCCGGCGCGCGCTGTGGTGCTATCTGAGCCGTCCCCCGGCGCCCTTGACCGCGCGCGCCCGGGCAAAAGGCGCCCAATTTTGCGTAACGATACGTCGCGGTACCCTCGCTCCCCCACGCGGGCCGGGTGCCACCGACCCTTCCCCAACAACTCGCGGGGCGTTAGCTTGTGCGGATGAACCCCAGGGCGGACCCGGACGGGGAGGCCGAGGCCAGCGGGGCTGGATGCGCGGAGGCGGTCGTTTCCGCTGGCCCCGCGCGGCCGGCGGCGCGCGCGATCGGCGTGCTGGCCGGGTTCCGTGAGCCCGTCGTCCTGGTGCTGCTCTTGATCGCGTTCTTCACCTACATCTCCGGCAAGCCGTTGGACGGTGTGCTGATGGTCATCGTGGCCGTGGGCCTGGCCTGGGACGCGGGCAGGCGGGCGCGGGCGCGCGGCGGTGTCAGTGACGCCGGCCAGGCGGTGGGTGCTCTGGAGCTCAGCCTGGAGCGCGGGCGCGCACACGGCCGCTGGCGGCTTCTTGGCATCACCGGGATGCTGGCCGGCGGCGCGGTATACGCGGGCGTCGTGGGGTCGTTTAGCCGCTATTCCTGGCCCGCGACCGCGGGAATCATCGGCCTCGGCACGGTCGTGGTCCTGATCGGCTGGCACGGGCCGCTGCGGCACCGCCGGGTCGCCGGGCGGCTGCCGCTGACCGGCGCCCTGGCGTGGGCGGTGGTGCTGGTCTTCGGCTGCCTGTGGGAGCTCGCGGCCCTGCTGCTGCAGCCGTCGATCACCACCGGCTCCTACGCGCACCCGACGATCAGCACGCTGACCGACCCGGTGCTCAGCACCTGGCCGGGCCGCTCCGTGCTGCTGGCCGCCTGGCTGGCGTTCGGCTGGTACCTGGCGGAACGATGAACAGCCACGAGATCACCATCGTCGGCTACCTGGCGGTGCTGGGCGGCATCGCGACGCTGCAGGTGCTCGCCACCAGGACGCGGGTCCCGGTCCCGTCCCTGGGGAACCTGCTGACCCGGGCCATGCGGTCCCGGACCGGGCGGGTGGGCATCCTGGTCGCCTGGGCCTGGATCGGCCTGCACTTCTTCGCCCACTAGCGCCGCCGGTGGTGCGCCTATGCTGCCCGGGACGTTTCCCTCCGCGTCCCGGCGGCGCGTGACGCCAGGGTGCGGACCACGGTCCCGCCGATGCCACCGACGGGCGCCCGCCTGACCACCTGTTCCGCCACGGACATCGCGTCGGTCGCCAGCTTGCGCACCTCGGGTGAGGTCCTGATGGCGTTCCATGATGTCTTCAGCCGCTCCAGCCCGGCCTTCCCCTCGCGGGATCCGACCAGGTAGCCGGCTACGAACCCGATGAACGTCTCCATTGATCCGCCTTACCTCGGCCGGATGGGTCCCGGCGCGTCCTCGCGCCCATTGCACGTCACATTTCGCGGAGTTCGAGATAGCGCTTGATGTCCGGCAGCGACTGCACAATCAGCGTCAGGACCGCCGCGATCAGCGCTGCCTTGATCAGGTTGCCGATCATGTCGTTTCCTCCTTCCCGGGCTCGTTGGGGGCGCCGGGCCGAAACCCGCGCGCCGCGGGGGCCTCCTCGACCGGCTCGATCTCGTCCGGGGCGAAGTAGAGGAACCTGCCGTGATTGCGCTGCAGTTCGGCGAGGGGATCGCTGGCCGGGCTGACCGCCACGTGCACCTGGCCGTCCACGTCGTGTAGCACCGCTTCCACAAGCGCCTCGCGCCCGACGAGGAACAGGTCCTGGGCGTCGGCCCGCCGGGTTCCGGGCCGCATCCGCACCTTGCTTCCCCGGGCGATCCTGACGCCGCCGACCAGGACGTGGTCGGTCTCCGGGCTGACCGAGGTATCCGCCCCCGGGTCCCACCAGGGCGCCGCCGGGGGCTCCACGCGCGGGGCGGCGCCGGCCGGCGGTCCGGCCGGCGGCCCGGCCGCCGGCGACAGGTAGCGGATGGCGCCGTGCATCCGTTCCAGCATCTCCGGCGGCATGACGTCCAGCCGGTCGATAAGGTCGGCCGCGCGCGGGTCGGTCGCGCGGGCCTGCCGCCTCTCGTCGTCGGTCAGCGCCAGCGTGCGCAGGGTGAGGATCTCGTCGATCTCGGTGGCGTCGAAGAGGTCCCCGGCGCTTTCCGGCGCCACCTCCGGGTGGTCGTAGAGGATGACCGGCGAGGACAGCAGCAGGTCGCGGCAGTCGCCCGGGCCGGCCTGCACCGGCCAGGTGCCGATGTTGGCGCACGCGGCCGCCTCGGCGGCCGCCCACTCCGGCGGGTCGGTCAGCGACAGGAACGCCCCGCCCGGCACGGCGATCAGCGCGTGCGCGGCGATCAGCGAGTACCGGAGCCCGTCGTCGCGGCAGCGCAGCGGGCTCCGTGGCTCGGTGTGGTTCTCCACCCGCACCCGCAGCCGCAGCGCCCCGTAGGGCCCGGCGACGCGTTCGGCCCGCACCCGGATCGCTCCGTCCAGCTGTTCCCAGCGGCGGACCAGCCGGGCGGCCGGCTCACCCCATGCGTCGGTGATCTCCTCGGCTTCCTCACCCGCGCCGATCTGGAACCACGACTCCGAGTCCACACCGAGCAGGTCGGCCACGGACGCGCGGAAAGACTGCTCCCGCTCCACCGCCTCGTCCCAGGACGTGTACTCCGTCCCGTCCACCCACAGCGTGTCCACGTCGCTCGCCGCGCCGGTGCCCGCCGCGACGCGCTGCACGGTGCGCCGCTGGAAGTGCAGGAAGCGGACCAGGACATCGACCCTGGCATCGTCACCGCACTCGACCAGGCACTCGGTCTGGCTGGCCGACGGCTCGCAGTCGTCGACCGCGCGGTACGCCGGCGGCATCAGCACGCCGAACTGGAACCGGGTCCTGTTTTTCTGCGCTGACCGGCGGTACGGGTACAGCAAATAGCCTTCATACAGAACGGCATTCGCCACCTGCCTCGCGTGCTCCAGGTGACCGGGATCCGGGGTCATGGCTGCTCCGCAGCGTCCGCGTTCGCCCCGTGCTGCCCGTTCGCCACGTGACCGGGTTCCGGGGCCGTCTCCGCGGCGGCGAGCAGGGCCTGCAGCGTGCGGTCCCACGTGGGCAGGGCGTGCTTCGTCTTGAAGCGGTGCAGGTCCTCCAGCGTCTCCCTGCTCATCTTGATCCAGGCGCTGTTCGGGAAGTGCGCGTCGATGGCCTCGCGCCAGACGCTGACCGGCAGCCGGTAGGCCGCCTCCTTGCTCCACGGCACCTGCTGCACCTGGATGCGCCCGTCCACGACGGAGAAGACGGTCCCGCTGAACAACAGCAGCAGCGGGACCTCACCGGAGTCCAGGCCGGCGAAGTACCTGGTTGAGCCGATCTCCAGGTCGTAGGTGAAGTTGATCGGCAGTTCGACCTCGGTGCTGCCGGAGAAGCCGGGCACCATCGTCGCCACGGTCACCAGCTGCATCGGACGCAACGTGTTGGCCCACCGCTCGGTGTCGCCGAACAGGTCGTTGAGCCGTTCCGCCTCGGCGCTCGAGTAGCGCCGGCGGGCCGGCTCGATCCGGATCTGGCAGCGGAGCGCGATCGCCTCGACCCGCTGGCCGCTGGTCTCGCTGATCCGCAACAGCAGCGTCAGAGCGGGCACCACCGCGTACCGGTCCGCCTTGGCCCCGGTGCAGTCGAAGACGAGCTCGGCCACGTCAGGGCTCCACTAGTCCTGACCCCGCCACCCCGCCCAGTGCTAGCCCTGACCCCGCCACCCCGCCCAGGCTGCGCGCGCGCGAGCGGACCTGGCTGAGGAAGCCGGCGATGCTCTCGCGCGCCTCTTCGCCTCCGTCAAAGCCGCGCCAGTGCAGCCGCATCCGCCCGGCGAGCTCGTAGCAGGCGTCGATCGGCACGAGGAAGTGCTCGACGTTGCCCTCGGTGCGGCAGATCAGCGCCGCCTCAACGTCCGGTTCGATGGCGCTGAGCAGGGGATGGTCCGCCGCGAGCCGGTCCCACGCGGCCAGGTCGAGCTGGCACTCGGTGGCGCCCGCCGGGCTCGGGTAGAACCCGGTCACCTCATCCCGCGCCGAACTGCGCAGGAAGAACGCCAGCCCGACGGGGATCTCCAGTTCCTCCCACTCGACGGGCGACATGGGCCGCGCCGGATCTTCGAGGTAGCGGTCCGGAACCGCGCGGTACCGCCCGCGCCCGGCCTGGGAGTGGGTGAAGAGCAGGTAGCAGGCGCGGCAGGCGCAGAGCAGCGTGGCGTGGTCCAGGTCAGCGACGTGACCGTGCTCCGCCGGGATCAGCGCGGCGCACAGCTCACACTTCTCCTCGGCCGCTCGCTCCTGCGCCGCACTCGCCGGCCCGCCCGCGGCCGCCCCCGCTGGCGCGGGCCCGGCCTCGGCGGCGCCGCCGGGCACGAACCTGCGCAGGCCGGCCGCTCCGGTCATGACGGCACCGCCGCCGGCACGGCCACCCGCACGCCCTGGCTGTCGGCGAGCAGCGGCAGCGGGTCGAGGTGCGCGGCCAGGCCGTCGAGCCCCGCCCCCGCCCGGCAGACGTCGTACCGCGCCCCACACGGGCAGGTCAGCACCTCGCGGTCCAGCCGCCCGGCGCCCATGGCGGAACCGCACGCCGCGCACGTGTCCCGGTAGGCGTACAGCGTCCCCCGGACGGAGCAGACGAGTACGCCCAGGCCGCCCGCCGACGCGGTGACCGGACGGGAGCTGGGCGGCCCGATGTCCGGCAGGACCACCCACTCTCCGCCGCCGCCGGGGAGTGGCCCCGCGCCCGGTGGGACGGCGGTTGCCGTACCGGGGCGAGGCCCGATCTGAAGCAGGGCAGGGCCGGGCGGCTCGGTCATCCCCTCGACCACCACCTCGGTCACCTCGGGCGCCGCGTCCTGCACCGCTCCCTCGATCGCCAGCCGGACGGTGACGGTCGACGAGGGGCAGCCGTGGCAGCTGCCCTCGAGGCGCAGGCGCGCGACCCCCTCCTCGCTCACCCCCAGGTACTGCACCCCGCCCGCGTGCGAGCCGAGGTAGGGGCGGACCCGGTCCAGCGCTCGCTGGATCCGGGCGTCGACGCCAAGCGGGTGCAGCCCGTGCAGCAGGAGCAGCCCCTCTACCAGCGGATCGGCGGCGAGCAACTCCAGCAGGGCCTGCCCGGCCTCACCCTCATCACCCAGCGCGGCCACGATGTGGCCGAGCCCGTCCCCGTACAGGCCGACCAGCAGGCGGACAAGCTCCTCCGCCGCGTCGGCGGTCGCGCGGTCCCGCGACCGCAGCGAGGCGAGGAGTTCCTCGACCCGTGCACCGACATCTTGCACGCCGGTCATCCGCGCCTCCGTCTGCCTGGGCCAGTGAGTCCTCCTGCACCGCCAACCGGGCTTGGCTGACGCTGGACCGGCCCGGGCTGGGGGGGAGATCCCGGGCCGGCCCAGGCCTTCATGTGGACAATGTCACCGTCATGGGCGAGTGCACCTTCTCCAGTACCTTCCCACCGCCGAGGTACATGTGCACCCCGCAGGGCAGGCACGGGTCGAAGCTGCGCACGGCCCGCATGATGTCAATGCCCTTGAAGTTCTCCGGCGGGTTCTCCTCGAAGATGGGCGTGTTCTGCACCGCGTCCTCGTAGGGCCCAGGAGTCCCGTAGACGTCGCGGACGCTGGCGTTCCACGGGGTCGGCGGGTAAGGGTGGTAGTTCGCGATCTTCCCGCCGCGGATCACCATGTGGTGGGAGAGCACGCCGCGGACGGCCTCGGTGAAGCCGCAGCTGTTGGCCTCGTCGGGGACGTTGAACGGCTCCCAGGTCTTCGTCCGCCCCGCCCTGATCTCGGCTAGGGCCTTCTCGATGAAGTGCAGCGCGCACGCCGCCGCGTAGGCCTGGAAGTAGGTGCGGGCGCGGTCGCGCTCGATCGCGTTGGACAGCGGCGCCCCGGCCGCGTCCGTGGGGATCTTCCACTCGTAGGTGACCTCGGGCCTGCTGACCGTGCGCGGCAGGTTGATCTGCACGCTGTGGCCGGTGGACTTGACGTAGCCGAAGTCCACGAGGCCGCCCAGCGCCGTGGCCCACAGCCGGGCGATGGGCCCGCCGCCGGTGTCGGCCGCCAGGTGGTTGGTGCCGTCGAACCAGCGTGGTGACATGACCCAGCTGTACTTGCCGTCGAAGTCCCGCTTGGCGGGCCGCGGGATCGTGTGCTGGTTCCAGGGGTGCCTGCGGTCGACCGGGTTGCCCAGGGGATCCCGGGTCACGAACATCTCCTGGTCTTCCCAGTCCTCGTAGAAGGAGCTGCCGAGCAGGATCCGGATGCCGAGGTTGATCTCGACGAGGTCGTTGGTGAGCAGCTGCCCGTCCCTGATCACGCCGGGGCTGACGAACATCTTGCGGCCCCAGTCGGTCATGTGGTCGTACCGGAAGTCGCAGGCCTCGGGGTCGTTGAGGCTGCCCCAGCAGACCAGGTCCGCGCGGCGCCGGCCGACCTCCTCGTAACCGGGCATGGCCTGGTAGAAGAAGTCGAACAGGTCGTCGTGCATCGGCACGACCCGCTTCATGAACTCGACGTACCGCATCAGCCGGGTCAGGTAGTCGGTGAACAGCTGGACCGTCGCGACCGTCCCGACGCCGCCCGGGTAGAGCGTGGAGGGGTGCACGTGGCGGCCCTCCATCAGGCAGAACATCTCCCGGGTGGACCTGGAGACCTGCAGCGCCTCGCGGTAGAACTCGCCTTCGAGCGGGTTCAGCGAGCGCATGATGTCGCCGATGTAGCGGTACCCGTGGTCGGCCGCGTGCGGGGCCTCGGTGCGGTTCGCCAGCTCGAGCACGCCCGGGTTGGTCTCCGACACCATCCGCGCGCAGAAGTCCACCCCGACCAGGTTCTCCTGGAAGATGTTGTGGTCGAACATGTACTCCGCGGACTCGCCCAGGTTGATGATCCACTCACCGAGGTGCGGCGGGCGCACGCCGTAGGCCATGTTCTGGTTGTAGACCGAGCAGGTCGCGTGGTTGTCACCGCAGATGCCGCAGATGCGGCTGGTGATGAAGTGCGCGTCCCGCGGGTCCTTGCCCTTCATGAAGATGCTGTAGCCGCGGAAGATCGACGACGTGCTGTGGCACTCGACGACCTTCTTCTGCTTGAAGTCAATCTTGGTGTAGATGCCCAGGCTGCCTACGATCCTCGTGATCGGATCCCAGGCCATCTCCACCACGCCGGTGTCTTCGGCCGTCGTCATGGCACTCCCTCCCGTCCTGGTCACCAGGGCTTCTTGTAGCCGGTGAGGAGCTCGTCGCCCTTCTTGCGCCACTTGGGCTCCTCGTCGGCGGTCCTCGCGGTGAAGCCGCGGAGGGTGCGGATGACGGTGCCGTACATCGTGCTCGCGGTGGTGGACACCTTCGAGCCCGGCGGCTCGTCCATGAAGGGCATGAACTTGTCCGGGAAACCCGGCATGGTGCAGGCGATGCAGATGCCGCCCACGTTCGGGCAGCCGCCCACGCCGTTGATCCAGCCCCGCTTGGGCACGTTGCACTTGACCACCGGCCCCCAGCAGCCCAGCTTGACCAGGCACTTGGGCGACCCGTACTCGCCGGCGAAGTCGCCCTGCTCGTAGTAGCCCGCCCGGTCGCACCCCTCGTGCACGGTCGCGCCGAACAGCCACGTCGGCCGCAGCGCCTCATCCAGCGGGATCATCGGGGCCTGGCCGGCTACCTGGTAGAGCAGGTAGAGGATCGTCTCCGACAGGTTGTCCGGGTGAATGGGGCAGCCGGGCACGCAGACGATGGGCAGGCCTGCCTTCGACCGCCAGTCCCAGCCGAGGTAGTCCGGGACGCCCATCGCCCCGGTCGGGTTGCCCGCCATGGCGTGGATCCCGCCGTAGGTGGCGCACGTGCCGACCGCGAGGACCACGGTGGCCCTGGGCGCCAGCCGGTCCAGCCACTCGCTGGTCGTCATGGGCTGCCCGGTCGCCGGGTTGTTGCCGAACCCGCACCAGTAGCCCTCTTTCTTGATCGCCTCGTTCGGGATCGAGCCCTCCACCACCAGGACGAACGGTTCCAGTTCGCCGCGGTCGGCCTTGTGCCACCACTCGATGAAGTTGTCCGCGCCCGTCTCCGGGCCGCACTCATAATCGATCAGCGGCCAGTGCACGGCGACCTTCGGCAGGCCCGGCAGTGCGCCGAGCGCAATTTCTTCGATGCTGGGCTGGGTGGCCGCGGTCAGCGCGACCGAGTCGCCGTCGCAGCCGAGGCCCCCGTTCATCCAGAGGATGTGCACGACCGGATCTTCGGGTGTGGTCATGGGCGGCCACCTCCTCGCTGCTGGCCTTCAATGTGCGCAGACGTGGGTCATGCTAGACCTGGATGGTCGGGGCTACAAGACTGAAAAGTCAGTTCACTGGACAGAAATGTCCACTTCTGTAATCTTGACCTAGTGACGTCCGGTACTCGGCGCGGTTTCCATCTGGCCTGCGCTGGCCGGATCGATTAACCTGGCGACAGCCTGACCCCGTGCGGCGCAGGCTGAGGCATGAGGAGACATCTGTGACCGAGCCGTTCTGGGGCGGGGTGGCGGGGTCGGGGCTAGCAGAGAGTCCAGGCGAAGCGCCGATCCAGGTCACACCCGTCGTCGTGCTGCTGCAGGTCTTTCCCGCCCGGCCGTCCTCCATCCCGGACATCCGTGACTTCGTCCGCCGCTGCCTCGCCGAGTCGCCGCTCACCGAGGAGGGCAACCGCGAGGTCGGCGAGACCGTGTTCCGGGCGCTGCTCGACGCGGCCGGGCCGACCGGTTACATCCAGGTGGCGTTCCGCATCTTCCCTGAGCACGTCGAGGTGGACGTGCTGCACTCCGACACCCAGGTCCCTCCGCTGGGCGCGGCCAGGCCCAGCCCGGCCGCCGTGACCTCCGGGCCGGCCGCGGACACTTCTGTCGGGGCCACGGAGCTGGTCCGCGCCCTGAGCGCCCCGCCCGCCGGCCTCCCGCTGGGCCAGCCCGGCCACCCCGCCACGTTCGCGGACTGGATGTCCACGGCGCTGCGCCGGGAGGGCCTGACCCAGGAGGCCGCCGCGCGCTTGCTCGGCGTGTCGGTCAAGACCGTCAGCCGCTGGGTGGGTGGCGCCACCGAGCCGCGCATGCGCGACCTCCGCCGTATCCAGGAGGTTTTCGGCGAGGTGCCGCTTCCCTAGAGGGCCGGCCGGCCCGGAACCGCGCGGCGCGGCGAAGCACGCTGGTGTGCGCGTATTGTCCGGCCCGCCGCCCGGGACCTGGGAGATATGCCCGAATTATCCCATACACCCGGCTCGGGGAGCGATCGTCCGCTGACCGCGCGACCTGCGCAGTTTCCCTCTGGTCAGACTTGTCCTAGCAGTCCACTGGACGTCCCCCCATAAGTGTCCTACCGTGCTGCCATGGCGGTACAACCGGGGCGCCACCAATTCGGCCCCGACCGGGGCCGGATCATCCTGCGCACCTCCCGCGACGGGCTGGCCGCGCAGGCCGGCCACGACCTCACCATGGAGGCCACGCTGTGGTCGGGCGTGCTCGGGGTGAACGAGGACTCCAGCCCGGCCAGCCTGGACGTGCGCGTCGACCTGAACGCGCTGGTCGTCCGCGACGGCACCGGCGGGGTCAAGCCGCTCACGGACCGGGACCGCCGGGAGATCGCGGTGACCTCGCGCAAGGTGCTGGGGGTCGACCGCCACCCCGAAGCGACCTACGCCGCGACCGCGTTCGCGCCCGCGGCGGGCGGCGGCGAGATCAGCGGGACGTTCAGCATCAACGGCTCGGCGCGGCCGCTCCGGGTGCGCGTCAGCGAGACCAGCCCGGACCACTACCACGCGGAGACCACGGTGGTGCAGTCCGACTACGGGATCAAGCCATACACCGGCTTCTTCGGGGCCCTGCGGGTACGCGACGCGGTCGAAGTGGCCATCGACGTGGATCTCTCAGGGCAGAATGGTGGGACAGGGGTGGGGGGATGAGGAAAGAGGACGACCCGGGCCCGGCGGCCCGGCTCGCCGCAGCCGGTGACGACGCCGCGCGGGCCTTCGAGCGCCGCGCCGAGCCCACGCTTGCCCTGGCCGGCCAGGCCGAGGCGATCGCCGCCGCCTGCCACGCCATGGCGGTCCGGTTCCACGAGGGCGGCAAGCTCGTCGTCTTCGGCACGGGCAGCGCCAGCACCGACGCGCAGCACGTCGCGGTGGAGTTCGTGCACCCGGTGATCGTCGGCAAGCGGGCCCTGCCGGCCATCTCGCTGACCACCGACGTGGCGACCGTGACGGGCGTGGCCGCGCGGGAGGGCATGGACGCGATCTTCTCGCACCAGCTCCGGTACCTCGCTGCACCGGAGGACATCGCGCTCGGGATCTCCGCCGACGGCAACTGCGCCAGCGTCCTCGCTGGGCTCGTCACGGCCAAGGAGCTCGGCCTGCTGACCATCGCGCTGGCCGGCCTTGACGGCGGCGCGATCGCGGCCAGCCCCGCCGTGGATCACACCCTGCTGGCCTCCTCGGACGATCCACGGCTGGTCAAGGAGATGCACGTCACCATCTACCACGTGCTCTGGGAACTGGTGCACGTCTTCTTCGAGCAGCCGGGCGTGCTGGCCCCGGAGGTGCTGGCATGAGGCGCGTCCCTGACTGCCACGATGACGTCTGCATCACCTGTTCCGACGCTGCCGTGGCGG
>Ga0207646_10001371_pt1 | contig 30189 bp, 27 predicted proteins | sample KBSK5502metaG_FD_184343 | JGI IMG/M metagenome (GOLD analysis project Ga0207646, IMG submission 184343) | Corn, switchgrass and miscanthus rhizosphere microbial communities from Kellogg Biological Station, Michigan, USA - KBS K5-50-2 metaG... | ecosystem: Host-associated > Plants > Roots >... | reverse complement strand
GTCACGGCCTCGCGCCAGGGTGGTCTGGCAGTCGTTTCGGCGAGGACCTACGCCCCCGCCATCGTCCCGGTGCCGGTGCCGCCCTTCAACCGGCTGCCGGTCAGCTCGCGGTCGGTACACACGGTCTAACTTTTCCAGGCCGGATCGAGTTCTTGAGGCGGTCCCAGTCCGGTCAGGCACTCGTGGAATGGGCCGCCGTCTCTTTCGTGCTGCTCCTCTTCGCGCTGGGGCTGCTGGCCGTCGGACAGGTCATTGGCGAGTACATGGCGGTCCGCTCGGCCGCAACCCAGGCGGCATTCGCGGCCGCCCGGGCGCCCAGTGCCGGAGCGGCTCAGCAGGCCGGGCAAGCGTCCGCGGGTGAAGCAATCAAGGGCTCTCAGGTCGAGGATTTCAAGCTCACGATCGAGAGCGACGGCTTCCAGCGTGGCGGAACCCTGACCGCGACGGCAGACGGCTACGTCAGCCTCGCCGCGTATCCGATCGTGGCCCAGTTTCTGGGCCGGCGGATCGAGCTCAAGTGGCATGCGCACGCTCTGATCGAGCCATACCGGAGCCGCACGCCATGACCACCTCGCGGCGCCATAAGCAGGAGGGGCAGGTCCTGGTTCTCTCCGCCCTCGTCATGGCGTTCCTATTTCTCCCTCTTGCCATCTTCGTGATCGATACCGGCCTGGTCGAAGCTGGATACGCACAACTGGGTGAGACGCTGCAGGCCTCGGCCGAGGATGGCGCGTCCAGCATCGATGAGGCGGCATTTCGCGGCAGCGACGGCAGGACGGTGCGCCTGGACAGCGCGCAGGCGAAGCAGGTGGCAGACCAATCGATGCGGGTGAGCCAGCTCCGCGGCTTGGACTCGTGGACCGTGAAGACCCAGGCCAACACGGTGACGGTGGAGGGCAAGCTCAAAGTGAAGCTGCTGGTCCTAGGCACCGCAACTCTCTCTGAATCGAGGAGCGCCACCTTTGCATTTGGCCAGTAGGGACGGGCGGCGAGCCCGGTACGGACTCCCAGCGAGCGCTGTAGCCAGCCTCGCGGTGGTTTTGGCGCTCTGGATGGGGGCGGTTCTTGTCGGTCCTATCCGACCCGCACTTCAAGAGCTGCTGAAGCTGGCCGGGTTGCCGAGCGTGGTCGTCGCCGGCCTGCTGATGCTCGCGTTCGGAATAGTTCTCGCGTCGCTTGGGCCAGCTGAGGCGACCTCGGAGGCCAGAGTCGAACCCCTGCTTCCTCGACCCTCGATGCCGCCCGGCCGGCGGCAGCGGCCGGTGCTGAGCCTGCATGCCCTCGAACCGGGCGCTGGCGCAACCAGCCTCTGCTTCAACATCGGCGTCCGGCTTGCAGCCGAGGGGCTCGTGCCGGAAGGCGACGGGGCGCGGCGGCCTCGGCCGGTCTGCCTTCTCCAGACGGGGCAACTGACGCACGCTCTTGGCCTCGAACCGGCCGCCCTATCCGACTACCTGTCACGAAACCCAGTCAGCGTGGGGGAGGAGCTGGTCGGCCTGGCGGTCCGGCATCCGACAGGCTGCGAATTGCTCGCCGTTAATGAGGGAGTTCTCAACGGCCAGCGGCTGAAGCTGCTGATCCCGCTCCTTCGTCGCTTTTACGACGCGATCCTGATCGACTGTCCGGCGGGCGATCGCTGGCTCGCCGAGGTCGCCGTCGACCTCAGCGAGCTTGTGCTGCCGGTTGCCCTGCCAACGCGTCGCTCGGCGTCGGCGGCTGCCGCCTGGGCGGACGAGGCCTGGAGGCGCGGTTTCGAGGGCAGAACCGCCGTGGTCGTGAACCGGATCGGTGCAGGCGATCGTGTGCCCGCGGAGCTGGTCGCCGGCTACCTGCACCAGCTCCAGATCCCAGACGATCACCTCGCGGCGGCGGGCGACTCCCACGGTGTCCCCTGGGTCTTGGTCTCCGCATCCGATGCGGGCCGGCAGCTGACTGAGGCTGTTGACGCCGCCCTTGCGGAATTCTTCCGACAGGAGTCTGGCCGTGCGGCCTGAGGTGCTTCTCCTGCTCGAGGGCCTGGCGATCTGGCTGGCCTTGCTGCTGCTGGTCCCCAAGCGCAGCTGGCGAACCCTGTCGCAGCGCTTCACCGACACGCTCGAAGCCCGTCGGCGCTGGGTCTTCGAGCCGGCGGGAGTGCGCTCGAAAACGCCTGCGCCGCCTCTCCAAACCGAAGGACTGCGAGCCCTTGAGCTCGGTGTGCCAATCTACGTCGCCGTTCGTTTCGCCGAGCGGAAGTCGATGTCTGACCGCCGCGAGGCCGAGAAGCGCTGGCAGGCGTCGTCCTCTGCGGTCCTGCTCGACCTTCTCCAGGGACGGATCGACGAAGCCGAGTCGCAGCGCCGGCTCCGAGCGCGAGGGTTCTCTCAGCCGGCTGAAAAGGCCGTTGCGCTGCGCCCGTCCGTGAGGGCAGCCGTCCCTGTTGACTGGTTCATCGAGCGCGAGACCGCCCGGACCGATGGCGACGGGTCCGCACCTCAGCTGAACGGAGCGCCACCCTCCACGCTGGTCGGAGCGCTGGAAGTGCGCACTCTCGGAGCGTTCGTGCTGCGCGACGGTGGGGAGGACCTCACGGCCGCCCTGCTCAAGTCGCGAGTGCTCAGCTTCATCTGGCTCTATCTCTTGGTACGAGCCATCCTCAGCCCCGATGGCCGCATCAGCCGCGCTGAGCTCGCGGAGGAGCTGACGCCTGGGCTGAATCCCGAGCGTCAGCGCAAGCGGCTGCGCGATCGGCTCCGGAACCTGTTGGCGGACCTGCCACCGGGCCTGACGCGTCCGATCCGGATGGAGGACGACTTCTTGCAGTTCACGGTTCGCGCCTGCAGCCTGGACATCTTCCGGCTCTTCGACCTTGCTCGGGACGCCGCCGGCAAGGACGGGATGCTGTCGGACGCACTCGCCGCCGAGATCGAGGGCATGCTCGCCCAAGCCGATGGTGAGTTCCTGCCCGTCTGGGACGAGCTCGAGCACGAGGTCACCGGCGGGCGGGGCGCAGGCGGCGAACTGGTCCGGGACATTCGTCAGAAGGCAGAGGACTCGCGCGTAAGCCTGCTATCCGCTCTTGCTCTCAATCGGCTCGCTCGCCGGGAGGCCGGCCGAGCGATCCCGTTGCTGGAGCAGGCCCTTGAGCGCCGCCCGGATCGCGAGGACCTCGCACGCAATCTCCGCGCGGCCTACCTCGAAAGCGGCCAGCCAAACCGGGCGGCCGCGGTCCAGCGCGATTACTCCCTCGACTGAGGACCCTTCCCAGCAGCCGGCCTACTCGGCGGTACGGTGTGGATGGGGGCATGGATTGACGTCGCGTAGTCCTGCCCGTTGATCGTCGAGATTTTCCAGGCGCATCGGCAGCTACGACAGAAGCTCCAGCCGCTCCGGCTGAGCGAGGCGTCCGTGAGTTCGCCATCACAGCCCGAGCAGGCGCACTTGCCCGACTCGACGCGAACCAGCGCTGCGGCGCGTTCGAACATTCGTTCGCATAATAGCGCCAGCCGCTGACCTGGTCCCAGGTTGACGGCAGCAGGCCCAGCCGTCAGTGCGGGCGTGTGGTTCATCTCCTCCGCCGACCGAGAGGTAAGGAGGCGTCTGACCGCCGCCAATCGAGATTGGCTGCGGTTTAAGAGGCGAACCCTTGGTCCGCGAGATCCTTTTGATCGATCCACCAGCTCAGCTCGTCCGGCTGAGCGGTGATCTCTAGCGCTCCGCTTCTGGGTTCGATCGTCCCGACCTCGATCACCTCGCGTGGGTCCACATCTTGCCGGGCAACGGTCGGGTAGCCGACCGGGTAGTTATGAAGCATCCGGCCGGCGGCCTGAATCACCCTCTCCCGATACCGGCTCAGGTTCGCGGCGCCAATGACATTTCCCTCGTAGTAGATCCGGATCTCGCCGCTGCCCAGTGGAAGACCGACGATCGCCGAGCCTCGAGCTAGCTCGGTGCAGAGCCTGGACTCTGGATGTGGCACGAAAACGCTCAGGCGGGCCGGCGGAGCGAGAGGCAATCCCACGATCGTTGAGCCTATCTCACGTCACGCACGGGCAATCCGAGCAGACGCTGGCTAGACTCGGTCCGGCCATGGTTGAATTCGGCCCTGCTCGAGATCCCGAAGTGGGTCTGGCTGTATGAGCCGAAGTTCGACGGCTACCGTTGCCTCTCGGCAACAATGCGGCCGGCCATCCGGTCGTGGTTAGTCGAAATGCAAGGGATCTTGGAGAAAGATCCGGCGAGTCTCAAACATTGACGTCACCGTCGCGACTCAGCCGATCAGTCGAGAGGAGGCCTTGGTGCTGCGCTCCCTTGTGCCGACGGCGACGCCTGGCGAGCGACGCATCTGGGCACCCTTCGAAGGCGACCGGATCTGACCCGGGCCTTTGCGCCCTGCGACCATTGCAGCGCTCCCCCCTGCCTCCAGTCAAGCCAGGCGAACATTAACGTGAGAATCCCGAGGGACACGCCTGGTAATCCGGCTGCAATGACGGCGATCCGAGAGTGGCCGAGGGCTCGGGCCATGCTTACTCTCGTTCTGTGACCGGAATCGATGACCGTCCTTGGAAGGTGGGCACGAGCCCTTTCCCGGGGCCGAGCTCTGCCCTTAGGCAGCTCTCGGCCGCCTGGCGGGAGAAGGAGATCCGGGACGGTCTGTACACCAGAGCCGAGATGAAGGAGTTCGAGCTTGGCAACCAAGCAGCCGAGGTTTCGTGGGCCCCGCCGCCCGGCCAGCTCTCGCATCCGTGGACACAGCTTGCCAAGGACATCAATTCGGGAGATGTCGTCGCCGGCATCGAACTATATGAGAACCGCCGAGACCACTTCTGGTTCCTGGAGGGCCTAGTCCGTAATCCGGCTCCCGAGTTCAAGGGTGTCGGCGCAGCGGTCGTCGACGCAGCGATCGCGTGGGTCATGCATTTTCTCGATGACATTAAGAGCTCTAAAGGGGTCCGTGTGCACGCGATGGCGCGCGATCTGGGCGCGGTGAAGTGGTGGACGGGCTACTTCGGCCGCCCGCCGGATTTCACCGACGCATTCGTGAAGACGCCGAGCTATCACTTCCCGGCGGTGGGCTGGGAGGTCCGGCCAACGGCCGAACCAGAGATGTCCACGTAGACGATCTGGCAGCTGGCCGCATTAACGCTCCTGGCGGCGGTGCTAGATGTCGAGGAAATGGGGTTCGCCGGTGCCGCCAAGGCCGTCGGGATCAGCCGTCACACGCTCTGGCGCTGGGTGAACGGGCGCCACATGCTTCAGCGGCGGCCCGCTGCGTCAAGAAAGAGCCGCTAGACCGTTCGCGAGACCCCAGCCGGACCCTGGCCAGAACCGGGCGGGACCTACTCACCAGGTGGACTGATCCCCGGGAGGTGACATCGAGGTGTCGGGCAGAGCGCGGTTTGGGCACAAAGGCGCGCAATCCTATCCAGTCGTCACCATCGCCAGCGTCGGCGGAACCGCCTCCGGGTGTTGGCTTCAAGGTAGGAGACCAGCCTGTCGTATACGACCCACCCGGGCAATAGGAAAACGACCCACACAGGCACAACAGTCGCGGCGCTGCTAACCCGATCGAGCGGCGATAGCGGCTTCGGGTCCGCTGGTTGAGATTCATCCCAGGCTTTTGCGATGCGGTCTTGCTGTTCCTTGGTGAAGAGGTGTTTGCGGAGCGCACTCTCGGCCTCCCTGAAGCGATCGGACAGCTTCTTCAGCACTTCTCTGTCCTCGCCTGTGAACCGCGTCCGGATTAGATTCGCCGTGCGCTCCTCGATCAGCCGTTTCGTTATGTCCATCTCAAGGTAGGGACCTTCGATCATTGCGACGTCGGGGGCCGGTACCAGGGCCGTAATCAACTCCGCAGTGCCAGAACGATCCCATTCATGCCTTGTCGCCAACAGCCTCACCGGCATCAGGTGCCGCGACAGGTCGACCACCAAGGCGTTGTATGCGATCTCCCAGTAGACGAGCTGAGCCGTTCGCTTTCGAGGATCGCCCTGCCGAGCGCGCAAAACGCGGGCCCCCGCTGCGGCCATGAGCCTCCCGAGCAGCGCCACGGCCTCCAAGACAACCTCGGCCTCGTTCACGAGCATTACTGCGCATGTCCAGTAGACGCTGGTCGGGTCACGCGGGAGCAGCGGGCCCGGCCTCGGCCGAGAGCGCGGCGACGGCCTGCTGGACACGTCGAACCTTGGCAGGCACCAGGGGACCTGGCATCTAGACTGCCTCTGTGGTGGCAGATCAGCCGGAACTCGGTCACGCCCGTCCCTTCAGCACCCGATTTCGTGATCCACGTGAGCTCCCGCCCATGATCGCCGATGTAGTCTCGGGAGTCTCGGAGGGCCGATGTCTGCTGTGCCAACTTGACCTTGGTGCCGACAACGACTGGTCACGGTGTGCGTGCTGTGGCTTCTCTTTCCGGATCTACAGCGACCCCGAGGGCTCCGCGTTCGAAATGAATTGGAACGGCGTGCATTGCGCCCACTACGACGCTCTGCTGGCGAGGTCAGGTCAGTCATTTCCCGAGTCCGGAACTCCGTAGTACCACCGACGCCCACGTCAAGGCGTTCAAACCTACTGGAGTCAGATTCTGACCCATCAGTCCGGCGTCCCAGACCCAGGCCCAACTCTCGCGCCGGCTGGACGCACATACTTGGCGTCGTGGTCGTGGATCATGAAGCGGATCGGCGACCCCTAGAGTTGCCAAACCAGGTTCCGGCTCTGCTGGGTTACCCAGGCTGCATCCGGATTGGCAGTCACTGCAAACCGGACGATCCGCCTCGTTGCCAGCTTCATATACAAGAGGACGTAGAGCCGGCGTCGGAACACGGTGTCAACGGTGAAGAAGTCGCTGACCACGATCGCCAAAGCCTGGGCCTTAAGAAACGCCCGCCAAGTCGGCCCCGCTCGCTTGGGCGCAGGACCCAGCTTCTCCCGCCCCAAGCAGATTCCGGATCGCGGTCGCCGACACTCGGTGCCCGACCTTCAGAAGCTCGCCGCGGAGGCGAACGCATCCCCACCGAGGATTCTCTCGGGCCATCCTCAATATTAGCTCGCGAAGGCTCGCCTCCAGCCGCGGCCGACCGACGCCTCGTCGCCCGCCGAAGGCCGCCCACTTCCTGCGCATCAGCTCCCGGTGCCAACCCAGCACCGTCTCCGGCTCAACGAGTCCGCCCAGAGATGGACGCGTCGGCCCGCCTGCTACCAACGCTTTGACTGGCCCACGCGGCGACTGGCGGAGTGGCATCGGGTGACCAACGACGTTGACGTCCTGCACCTCGAGGGCGTCTCGGCGACCAGGCGTGAACTAGGTGACGCCTGGGACGTCACTGTCTGGGTCGAGGCGCCACGCGACATTAGGCTGCAGAGGGGCCTGAAGCGGGATGGGCACGCAGCGCGCCCTCTGTGGGAGAGGTGGATGGCTGACGAGGACAGATGGGTGGCGTCGGAGCGGCCTCGCGACCGATGCGATTTCATATTCGACGGGACAGCCGGTTTGCCCGCCTGACCAATCCACGGCCACCCCTGGCTGGGATGGGCCGCGCCTCGGTCATCTCGGCGAACAACGCGCTCCGAAGACTCGCGTCGCTCCGGTTCACATGTTGAACTACCGGCTCGATATCCGGCGGTTATCCTCCCAGTCGATCGACTCCTTCCCTCATACCCTCGATCGCTTCGCTAACAGCCCGCTGGCGCTCAGTTGTCAACAGGTCCCAGGCATCGGACAGTATCAGGCTCTTTACTGCTGCGATCGCGATCCTGACCTTGACGATCAGGAGAGCGCGGAGCTCATTCGGGTACATGGGCCCGGCCCCACGTGAGAGTGCGACGACGTCCGCGTCCGGGTCGATGCCGCGGTGATGTACCAACTCGCGTACACGTCTCGTGTCAAGCACTCGGTAAGCCAAGGCGCGTGGCCAGAGGACAGCTGCCGCCAGCTCCTCTCGGAGCTATCAGACATGGCGTAGAGGCAGGGCTCCCCCAGGGGGTCCTCCACTCCGCTAGAGCCCGGCCTTTCCGCGCACGATCGAGGTTATCTCCGCCAATAGCTCTTGAATCCGGCCCCGCAGTTCCTCGACGCGCCTGCCAAGGTCAGAAGCTTCTCTGCTACCGCGCGCTGAACGGTCGAAGCGCTCGCGGGTCTCGTCGAGCTCGCGGACCGTCGATTGCAGCTCGCTAAAGGCCTCGCTTTCGGTTCGCTTGCTCATGATTCGTTCTCCTTCAGGCCGTTGCTTGGATAGCCCGCTGACTCGGGGTTAGTCGAGGGGGAATCCCCCGCCTCTGGCCCGGGAACGAGGTCGGACGGGTGGCGCCGGCCCAGGCGCCTGAAGACGTCGACGCCAAGAACGCCATTTCTGCGGAAACGGTCGCGGATCATGACCCGCAACGCATCCCCTGTCAACCCAGCTGCGCCGCCTCGGATCTCTCGCCATGCGTCGACTGCGTCCCGAGCGAGGTCCCGCACATCCTCAAGGTCTGCCAGGCGCACGTACTCATCAGCCAGATCGGCGTTGACCTGCGTGATCTCCTTCCTGGGTGTAGCAATGACCGAGATGGTCCCCGGTGGCACAGTCGTGGCGCGTCGCTGCGCCATCCAGCGGGGATGGGAGTTGGCCTGCCGGATGGTTCTGGCGCCAATCTCGCCTTGTGGACTCTCGTCGCTCTTTGCTTCGACAGTGATCCACGGACCGTTTTCGGGGGCCCACTCGACGTCCGGCGCGGCGTCCTCAGTGTGACGCGCGCTATGAAACCCGAGCAACCGGCCCAATTCGAGGAGGCCAAGGCCATACTCCGTCGGGTCGGTCCCGCTCAGTCGGCCTTCCAGGGCAGTGCAGATGCGTTCGAACTGCACCGGCTTCTCGGTTGCAATTGCGGCAAAATCCGCAGCCACGATCTGAACCAATGCCTCGCTTAGCGGGTCGGCTGGGCCATCGATGCCGCCTGCGGGTCGGTTCATCCATCCCGACTTGGTGGCACTGCGACTGGCATCTTTGAGCGCCCGCGCCGCGACATCGCGTAGTTCCGGCCGGTGTTCATCCTCCGCTGCAATGCCAGCCCATTGCGAAGCCAGGTAGAGCAAGAGCGCTCTGTACTCGCGGCAATCAACATCGTTGTCAAGCTCGTCAGCGGCCGCCCGGGCGAGCTCGACCGCCTCTGACCAGTGTCCATCCCAGGCGGCGCTTACCGCGCGCACTTCGAACGGAGCCGCGGAGCCGAACTTCGCCGTCGAGCGCGGAAGCTGCTTTCGGGCCTTGGTGCGATGCTCGTTAAGGCGTGGGTCGACCTCATCGATCCACACAGCGTCTTGATCGAGGAACGACTGCGCGTTGGCGACCGCGTCAATCAGTGGCACGCGGGAGTTGTCCCAACCGAACGCGAGCTCTGCTTGCAGCTCTGGGTGCATTGCTTTCTGTACTTCGGCTTGCCCGCAGAAGTTCGTGATGTCGGTCCCCTCGACCAGGACGATTGCGAAATCGGATGGGCTCCGCGTGCACCGCCCCGCACCCTGTACGATTCGCGTGCGGACCCGCTCTTGCAGCACTCGGCTCGCTCCGACCGTCTTGACAACAAAGCGCTCAAGCAGGTGCACGCCGGAAGGCAGCTGGTCGAGTACGACCAGCCTGCAGTCGGAGCCAGGGAGATCAATTCCGTCGTAGCGATTCGTGAGCATGAGCAGCGCTTCCGGTTCGGCCGCGAACTTCGCCATGCTTTGCTCCACATCCGACTTGTCGAAAACCGTCAGCTCCCCGGCCAGTGCAGCCTTTGCCTTGGTCAGGCTACGTTCGTCCGGCGAAAGCACGAGGCCCTTGCGCACGTTTTGCACGATTGCTGCGGCCGCTTCGGCGCCGGTTGCGCCCTGCACGCGGTCAGCAAACATGAAGAAGCGCCGACCGGATCCATGGCTCTCCCAGCCCTTCGGCACGGGTAGCCGCGCGATCGTTGGTCGGCCAAATGCTCGCTCGAGCTCTCCGCTCTCGCCGAGAGTTGCGCTCATGTAGATGCGCTGAGTAAGGCGACTGAAGATGTCAAGGGAAGAGGTTGGTGGAATAAGCGGCCGGATGCCAATTTCGGGCCACGACACCAAAGCAAGGCACGCTCCAGAGTGGCCGCCAACCCTAGTTAGGGGAAACCGGTGTGGACCGTCCTGTTCGCGCAGAGCAACAAAGAGCTGAGGCGCGATCGCGTGTAGGTGTTCGGGCGGCACCTGCTCGACAAGGTGGTACCAACCGGCGTCGGGCGCCGCGTCACGCACCATCTTGAGGAAGACAGTGTCGAGCCGGGGGGCAAAAAGATCAAGGAGCGCGTGGTAGAGCGGGTTCTCGGATGGAAACAGCTGGTCCGGGCTCTGCCTCGGAATGGAGATGGTCCACGCGTCAGCCACGTACGACTCGCCCGCATGTGCGTCGTCAAAGATCGCTACCTGCACCGAGCCGAGCTTGGGCGCCGAGTTGAACATGTGTGAGTACGTCGTCACGGCCATAGCCTCGCCCGCAAAGAACCGCTGCACGCTGTCCTGGTCCCACTCCCTGTGGTCGCCTACAAGTGAGACCACCGGGATTCCGCTGAGGTAAGCCTGTCTGGTGGTCTGTGCGGCTAGCTGCTTTGTCGGGCACAGGTAGGCCACTCTCTCCGACCGGGCCCGACGCCTCCAGTCGCCAACGAGCTGGCCAACGAGCGTCTTGCCCGCCCCGGTCGGTAGCTCGATCGCGACGTCCCCCGAGTCCAGGTGGTGGTCGTGGTAGGCGCGCAGTAGGTCGGCTTGGTGCGCCCACAGGTACGGCGGGCCGCCCGCGGGGCGAGTGAGGTCGGCGAACAGCGCCTCGGGAGACGCCGGCATCGAGCCCTCGGCCGATCGGAAAACGAACTTGCTCATGGTTTTGGAGGCGCGCGAAACCCACGTGGCTGAGGCGCGTGATCAGCATAAACCAACCTGCAGTGTCTGGAGCTCAGCGACCCCCGACCCCATATGTCAACAGGGCGAGCAGCGCGCCGAACCCTGCTGCGAACGCCCTCAGGCAAGTCTCGACTATCTGTGCGTGGCGGCCTGGGTCCACTGGTCTGGTCGCTCACACGCGGCCCCCGCTGGGCACCACTCCCAGACCGGACGCGCAGGACGCTCCGGGATCGAAACCCAGCCGAGACCAGTTCGTGGAGCCTTCTAACCAGGTCTCCCCGGATGATCCCGGGCACCTCCGGAATCGCCTCCTATGGGGAGCGCCGCTGCGCCTGAGGGCACCAAGCGCCCCTAACAATCCTCTGTCACTCCTTCGGCTAGGCCCTCGATCAGCGAACTCGATTCTCACGTTGCGGCGAGGAGCGGGTCGGCGACTCGCTGGCCACGGCTGCACCAAGACCGCATCAATGTGTTCGACCGCGACTCTAATGCAGGCAAACGTCTGTTTGGACTAACCTACAGCCCGCGGTAGCCAGGAGCAAATGCCCAGAAACATACATCGCCTTCCGGCAGCTCCCACGCCAGATCAGCTGCGAGGCCTAGTTGCTCTCGGGCAGCCCGCCCGCCCCGCCCCGCCGGCGCCGGAACAGCTGCGAGGTCTCCTGGCCGGCATGGAGCCTGCAGGCCTGCCAGCCTACTTTATGCAGGTCCGTCCGAACGTCGCCTATCACGGCGGCACCGGTGTGGTCGACCTGGGGCGGCTACGCGGGACGGCGGCCTCGACCGTCGACCTGCGGCGCGACCTTCCCGACTTCCACATCTATCTCACCCTCGACGAGTACCTGATCCCGACTAACCGGGACGTCGTGGGCTGGAGCCTCAGCTCCTCTGAGTTGGAGTAGAGCACTCGTGGTCGCCGCCATGTAGCGATCTGAGTCGCAAACGTGCGGTCGTCATGACGGGAGGTGGACCCTGGTCGCCTTCATCAGGCTCACCCGGCGGAGGGGCGGCTCCCGGTGGGTCATCCGGCATGGTCCGAGAAGGCTAGAACATCCTCAACGGCAGACCGTAGCGCCGCCTTGAGTGCCGCGGAGCGATGGCGATCAGGCGGTTCAAGGCAGCTCCCGCAATGTCGAGGTCAGCCCACACGGATCTGGTCCGCGTACCGTCGCGCCTCCCCCTCGAGGCCCTTTTCGTATTCCAGCGAACACCCCGGCGACGATGGCGAACACTCGTTCGGCAGTCTCAAAACCGCCGACGTCGACGCCACTCCTCGGACGCGCGCTCCATCGTCGACATCATCTTGATTGAATGTCGATCTTCGCCGAGCTCCTTCCACTCCGTCCGAGAACAGATCGCCTTCAGTGAGGGCAAGAATTGGAAGCCCGAAAAGCATAAGTCGTGCAGCGTTTCGGTCGCAACGGGAGCCATAAGCGGCGGACTGATAGATGGTCGCTGAATTCCCCTCGAATTCCTGATGGAGGCCGACATTGCCTGGTACGAGACCTGGCGGAAGTACAAGCTGCCGCCCTTCGAGGGTTATGGCCCAATGGGCAGTCCAGGCGTGGCCGTTTACGGCAACACAGACTCGGTCGACATGGGCGGTGAGGCTGTTGAGATTGTCAGCCACGCCGGGTGAGAAGTCCAGCTGGACGGACCTAGCGGCCAAGGTATGCCGCGCGAATCGACTCGTCCGTGAGCGATGTCGATGCGCCCGAAGCGATGATTTCACCCGCTTCGAGCAGATATCCGCGCGTGGCGAGGGCGAGCGCAGCGCGGACATTCTGCTCCACGATCAGAACGGTCGACTCAATGTTGATCCGTTTCAGAGCCTCGAAGATGCCCTGGGCCAGTCGAGGAGCGAGCCCCATCGAGGGTTCGTCCAGCATGAGCAGCCTCGGCTTTGCCATGAGGGCTCGACCGATCGCCAGCATTTGCTGTTCGCCGCCGCTCAGGGTGCCGGCTAGTTGCTGCTTGCGGGCGGCCAGCGGCGGGAAAAGCTCGAAGACCGGCTCCGCTTCTCGTTCGTGGAAGGCACCTCGGCGCTGCACATAGCCACCCAGGCGCAGGTTATCGAGTACCGTGAGTCGAGAGAACATCTGGCGGCCTTCCGGCACCTGGACGACTCCCAACTTGACGAGCTGCGCAGGGCGGAGGCTCGACGTTTCGCGCCCGTCAAAACGGATGCGACCGCTCTCCGGTTTCAGGAGTCCAGACAGTGCACGGAGCAAGGTACTCTTGCCAGCACCATTCGCTCCGAGGATGGCCACCGCCTCGCCGGGCTCGACTCGAATGCTGACGTTTCGAAGCGCCTGGATCGCTCCGTAGGAGATGGAGAGATTCTCAACTTCGAGCAGCGGGGTCATTCCGCGCCGCCAAGATACGCCTCGATAACGCGCGGGTCATTGCGTACGTCGGCCGGCGAACCGGACGCGATCACGTGTCCGAAGTCCATCACGATCACGAGATCGCAGACGCGCGACACCAGCGCCATGTCGTGCTCGACGAGGATTATCACAAGGCCCTTCGCTTGAAGTTCCCGTATTAGCACAGCCAACTCGTCGCGCTCGCTGCTGTGCATACCGGCAGCAGGCTCGTCAAGTAGGAGAATCTTCGGGTCGGCGGCGAGGGCGCGGGCGATCTCAACCCGGCGCTGGAAAGCATAGGGCAGCTCCGATGGCCTCACGTCATTGCGGCCTCGATACCCAACCTCGTCGAGTAGCGCTTGGGCCCGTTCGCGACCGGCCTTGAGTGAGACCCCGCGCCTTGGCAGTGATCCAACCGCAACGTTGTCGAGGACGGGGAGCCCGTCAAAGAGCCGGATGTTCTGGAAGGTTCGCTGGATGCCAAGCCGTGCGATGGCGTACGTTGGCTTGTTCGTAATGTCGTCCTCGCCGATGCGCACAGAGCCAGCATCGGCTGGCACCAGGCCGGTGATGATGTTGAAGACCGTGGTCTTGCCGGCTCCATTCGGTCCAATCAAGCCGACAACGCCATGCCCGTCCGCCTGCATGGAGAACCGGTCGACAGCCACCACGCCTCCGAAGCGTTTGCTAAGGCCGGTGACCGAGAGCGCCGTAGACGTTGCCGGTGCGCTGATCATCGAGAGCCCGGGTTCCCGATTGCGGGCAGCGCACGCATTCGCTTGCCGAAATACCTGCTGATGTCCGGCCAGCGCTCTCGCACCATTATGAAGAGCACCAGGAGTGGGCCAAACACTACCAACCGATACTCCTGGAACCCGCGCAGCAGCTCCGGCAGGCTGATCACCAGGACAGCACTGATTGCGACCGGCCAGAAGCGACCCGAAAGGCCACCGAGCACCACGATCGCAAGGACCAGGAAGGACTGGTCGACGGTGAATGTGTCCGGCGACACGGCGATCTGCTTGGTTGCGAACAGGAGGCCGGAGATGCCACCGAAGCCAGCACCGAGGCCAAAGGCGAGCAGGTAGTAGGTCAGAGGCCGGACTCCGCTCGCGCCGGCTGCGAGCTCATTGTCTCGAAGGGCCTGCCAGATGACTCCGATCTTGCTCGTGCGTAACCTGTGGCCGGCGACCAGCGCCGCTACGCACACGACATAGATCAGGTAGTAGTACGGCTGAAGTTCGTAGCCGAATGAATAGCCGAACAGGGACGGACGTGAGATGGCCTGAATCCCCGACCATCCCCCTGTGATGTTGCTGCCGCCGTTCAGCAAGGACAGCCTCACTATCTCTCCAAAGCCGAGGGTGACGATGGCCAGGTAGTCGCCGCGCACGCGCAGGGTGGGGACACCGATAATTACGGCGAAGACCGAGGTCACAAGCACGGCGATGGGGGCCAGGAGCAGAAAGGGCGTCGCCAGGTGGAACTGTGGACTCGCCAGCATCGCTGCCGTGTATGCGCCCACGGCCCAGAAGGCGATGTAACCGAGGTCCAACAGGCCCGCCAGCGATACGACGATGTTGAGGCCCAGGCCGAGGAGAACGAACAGCCCAGCCTCGGTCAGGACGTCCAGCAGATACTGGTCATCGGTAAAGACCGGAACCAGCCCGGCGGCGACGATCACCACCAGACCCAGAGCTTGCGTTAGCGTCGGCCGGCGCAACCTGCCCACAAAAGCGCGCCGCAGCCCGGTGAGCTCACCCGGCTCCAGTCCGGCCTCGCCAGCCGGTGCAACCTGGTTCGACACCTCAGGCTCTCTGGGGCAGCCGCGCCCCGAGCAGGCCGTAGGGTCTGAACATCAGCACAAGGATCAGAACCACGAACACGAGGCCGTCGCTCCACTGGCTGGCGATGTAGCCAGCCCCCAACGTCTCGATCATGCCCACCGCGATTCCGCCTACTAGCGCCCCAGGTATGTTCCCGATCCCGCCTATCACGGCCGCCGCAAAGGCCTTGATTCCAATCAGGAAGCCCATTACGGGGGTCGCCACGCCGACGTAACTGCCCACAAGGACTCCACCTACGCCAGAGAGTGCGCCCCCGATAAAGAACGTGATCATGATTACGCGCTCTGGCTCCACTCCCATGAGGCTCGCCGTGACCTGCCGCTCGGCCACCGCACGCATGGTCAGCCCAGCCTCGGTCCGCGCGACGATGTACCAGAGGACCAGCATGCACCCGCATGCGACCCCAATGACGACTAGCTGAGCTAGAGTTATGTGAATGCCTGCGACGGTGTACGCATCCGTCGGCAGCAGTCGGGGATACGGCCGTGGTTGACGGCCGAGCCATACGCCAGCGGCGTTCTCGAGGAATATATAGACGCCGATACCGCTGATGAGCGGTGCCAAACGGCTGGCCCGGCGGATGGGACGATATGCGACCCTGTCGATCAAGAGGTTGAGCAGGCCCGCCAGGAGCATGGCTGGGATCATCGCCATTGCTAAAGCGAAAACCCAGTTGCCGGTGACTCGGTAGGCGACAAAAAGACCGATATATGCGCCGACCATGTACACGCCGCCCTGGGCGAAGGCGATGAGCTCGAGGACGCCGAAGATCATGGTATAGCCGAGCGCGACAAGGGCATATACGGAGCCGAGGGTGAGTCCGTTGAGCAGTTGCTGACCTAACTCAGACACGTCGGATTCAGCTAACTAGCGGGACAGACCGTGGGCGTGCCCGTGGACCGGACATCTTCTAGTGCTGGGTTCGGCCACCGTCGACGACCACCGTGCATCCGGTCATGAAGGAAGCTTCAGGTGAGGCGAGGAAGGTGATGACGTTGGCGATCTCATCGACCTCCGCCCAACGGCCGAGCGGATGGAGTTTACGCAGAGTCGATTCCAGCTCCGGGTTGCTGGCAATCAGATCGGCCACCATGGGCGTCGACGTGGTTCCCGGGCAGACGCTTACCACGCGAATGTTGCGCGGCGCGAGCTCAAACGAGAGGATGCGGGTGAGCCCCAGCACCCCTGCCTTGGACGCGGCGTAGGGGCTGTCGCCGGCGACCGCCGACCGTACCCCCGACACAGAGGAGATGTTCACAATGACGGCGCCCCGGCGTGACTGCATCAAGAGTGGCAGTCCGTATTTTGACATGTAGAAGACACCGCCAAGATTGACCCGGATCACTTCTTCCCATTCCTGATCAGGCGTGTCCTCGACCAGCTGGAAGGAACCCTCGATTCCTGCACAGTTCACCAAGACGTCGGCTCGTCGATGGCTGGCAGCGATCGAGTTCCAGGCCTCCTTGACCGACGCCGCGTCTCCGACGTCGACGCCTACCGCATCCGCCGCGAGCCGCTGCGAACGCAACACATCGGCGACCTCTTGGGCCGCAGGCAGGTTACGATCCGCGAGAACCACCTCAGCACCCTCGCTCGCCATGCTAGTTGCGCAGGCCCGCCCGATGCCTGAGGCGCCTCCGGTCACCACCGCTACGAGTCCGTCAAAGCGACGGGCGGTCCTCACAGGATTTAGCCGGGCGCTAGGCAAGCCTCATGCGGGTCCGACAAACGCGAATTGGCCATTCTTAACCTGGAATATGCCGATCGTAGGTTGCGTCAGGTCGCCGTTCTCGTTGAAAGCGACCAGGCCCTGTGTGCCCTGAAAGCTGACCTTCGGCATCTGCGCCAGGATCTTCTTACGGTCGCTGCTGCCGGCCGCCTTCCAGGCCGCGATTATCGCGTTGGCCGCGTCGTACGCATTTGCCGCATACGTGTTCGCATCGTCGCCAAAAGCCTTCTTGTAAGCGGTGACGAATGACTTCGCCGAGGGCGTGACAAGCGGGTCATAGCCCAGGTTGGACGCGTAAACGCCCTCGGCGTTTGCCTGACCGGCCACTTTTGCGAAGTCGTTCGTGATTACTGCGTCGACCCCAAAGAACAGTCCCTTGAACCCGAGTTCGCGCGACTGCTTCGTCGCCAGTGCCGCGTCATTGAAGAAGAGTGCCAGGTAGATCAGGTCCGGGGTGGTGGCGATCACGCTCGTAAGGGCACCCCGGAAGTCAGTGGAGTTGGGAGTGACATGAACCTGGACGGTCGTCTGCAAGCTCTGTGCCTGGCCTGCAGTCTTGAACTGGTTGGCTATCTGCGAAGTCGTGGCGTCGTTGCCGTCGATGGTCGCCACTTTCTTCACGTTGGGGAGGTTCTTCGTGATGTAGGCAACCGACTTGGTCGCCTGGTCGGAGTTGACTGCTGTGGTCCGGAAGAAGTTGTGATAGCCCTTGTGAGTCAGGGTGTCGTTTGAGGCCGATGGGGTGACCTGCACGAGGTCGCAACCGTTGTAGACAGCCTGGGTGCCGAGCGTCACCGAGCTGGCCAGGTCCCCGACAACTCCGATCAGCCCTTTGGTCTCGCAGAACTTGCGCGCGACAGTGCCCCCAATCTCCGGCTTTTCCTGGTCGTCTTCGGGATCTGCGCTGAGCTTACCCGGCAGCCCACCCTTGGCGTTGGCCTGCTGCACGGCCAGCTTGACACCGTTGGCGATCGGCTGGCCGAGAGGGGCATCGGGCCCGGTGAGGGGCATAGCGGCACCGATGGTCACCGACTCTGCTGTCGACTGCTCTCCGCCTCCGCTCGCGCAGGCTGTGAGCACGAAGGCTGGGATGAGCAGCCAACCGACGACGAGCGATCCAGCTTTCACGGGCCGCATAAAACACCCCCCACTCATCCGAGTGCCGATCCCGACCGTCGGGCGGAGTATCGCGGCCACTTTCCCGCTTTGTCAAGGGCGCGCTTTAGGTCGGCGACGAGGCTCGCAACTGGGGTCGTCAGCCGAGTGAATTGGGACCCTGTGGAACCGCCATATGCGAGAGGCCGCCCGTCGGAATCGTGGCGCCACAAATTGTGGGATTCACACAATTCTGAGAACGCTGCTCGGGGGGTCCCCGCCGCGTTGCGACGCATCATTATCGCTTGACCCGGATGATGCAAGAGGAGGGGCAGCCGCGGCCAGCGAAGTTGCGGACAGCGTTGGTCGTCGCGTCGTCCCCAATCGCGATCGCGTGGCTGGTCGGCTTCAACTTACGCTCGGTTTACCTGGCAACGCCGCCGGTGCTCCCGGCGGTTCGACAGGATCTCGGCCTCAGCCTTGGGCTGGCTGGGTTCATCAGCGCCTTGCCGGCTGTCTGCCTCGGCTTGGGCGCAATTCCGGGCGCGATGCTGGCCAACAGGTATGGCGTTCGCAGGGTGATTGGCGTCGCGCTCGCCATCCTTGCCCTCGCCGCCTGCGTCCGGGCGCTGACGCCACAACCCTTCTGGCTGCTTCTGGGGACATTCGGCCTGGCGAGCAGCATCGCGCTCATCCAGCCTGCCCTCGCCGCGGTCATGAGGACTTGGTTTCCCCACAGCGTCGAGCGGGCGAGCAGCCTGTACACGAATGGGCTGAGCGTCGGCGCCCTTCTCGGCGCCTCACTGACGCCTTTTCTGCTTGTTCTGATGGGCTGGCGGGCAACATTTGTCTTCTGGGCGCTGCCGGCCGCGGCCGCGGCTCTGCTCTGGTTCCGCGCAGCGCCTGTCGGAGGTGGGCGGGAAGCGCGTCCCGCCCGTCTCGGCCTGCTGGCCCGCGACCCCGAGGTCTGGCGTGCCGCCGCCCTATTCGGCACTCAGAACCTGATCTTCACGTCGGCCATGACCTGGATTCCATTCATCCTCAGTGGGTCGCGGGCCGGCAACGTGGCCTTCGCGCTCTTGCTCCTGAATCTGGTCGTGCTCGTCCCGACCGTGCTCTTCGCTGCGGTCCGCTGGGGCTACGCGACCTCGCGTCCTCTTTATGTCCTGAGCGGCATGGCAGCGCTCCTCGGCTCGATCGGGCTGGTCGTTGGTGTGACCGCGTGGGTACCCGTGGCGGCCGTGCTCATCGGCGCGGGCACCGGCCTTGTGGGCATCTCTGCGTTTGCCCTGCCCCCAGTCCGGGCCAGAGCACCAGGCGATGTGGCCGGCTACTCCGCGCTGATGCTCACGGCAGGCTATGCGGTTGCCTTTACCGGTCCCTGGCTGGGGGGCCTCATCGCGGACCGGACGAACTCGTTTGCGATCGCCCTCTCGCCGACCATCCCTGCCGCGTTAGCGATGCTGGTACTCGGCGCGACTATTCAAGGCAGCCGGCGCATTTGAGTGTTCCGCACAATGCGACTCCACTTCACTGGGGGAAATCCACAACCTCCACCCGATGGAATCGTGCTAGGATTCGGAAGCCCCGATGGGTGTGCTCATGGCTGCGGCTGGGGTGTGACGACGGTGCAGCGATCGCGAGTTGCCAAACCGTCGGCGGAGCTTCCGAGCTCAATCGCGAAGCGACGCAAGCAATGGGAGGACAAAGTCGTCCCACAAGCGCTTGCCGCCCGGCCTGAACCGGAGGACGGCTTTGAGACCGTTTCGGGGATCCCGGTCCAGCGGATCTATACACCGGACGATGTCGCCGGCACCGACTACCTGGACAGACTGGGCTTTCCAGGCGAGTTCCCGTTCACGCGCGGTGTGCAGCCGACGATGTACCGAGGACGGCTCTGGACCCGTCGACAGGTCGTCGGGTTGGGCACCGCGAAGGACACGAACGCGCGACATAAGTACGTCTTGAGCCTGGGCCAGACGGGGCTCTCCAACGACTTCGACCACCCCACGCTGACAGGCTACGATTCTGACCATCCGATCGCGCGAGGCGAAGTCGGGAAGATCGGCGTGGCGATCGACACAGTCCACGACATGGCCGACCTGTTCGATGGCATCGACTTGGACCAGGTCACCACGGCCTTCAACATCAACCACCCGTCGCCCGTCATCGTCGCCATGTACGTTGCGCTTGGGGAGCAGCGGGGTGTGGGACCGGAGAGGCTGAACGGAACCAGCCAGAACGACCCGCTGAAGGAGTTCTACGCCCAGAAGACGTTCGTTTTTCCACCCGAGCCATCGGTCAGGCTTGCGGTCGACATGCTCGTTTACTGCGCTCGCCACATGCCGAAGTGGAACGCGATGTCGATCACGGGATATCAGGCGCGCGACGCCGGCTGCACAGCCGACCAGGAGATCGGCTTCGCGTTCGCCGAGGCGATCTGCTACCTCGAGCGCGCCCTTTGCCTTGGCCTGGATATCGACGCTCTTGCGCCACAGATCACGTTTCTCTTCAACGTGCACAACGAATTCTTCGAAGAAGTCGCCAAGTTTCGCGCTGCGCGTCGCTTATGGGCACACCTGATGAGGGATCGCTTCGGCGCAAAGCGTCCAGAGTCGGGCCGGCTGCGCATGCATGTCCAGACCGGCGGGGCGACGCTGACAGCCCAGCAGCCGGAGAACAACATAGTTCGGGGCACGCTGCAGGCGTTGGCGGCGGTGCTGGGCGGTACCCAGTCGCTTGCCGTCTCCTGCTATGACGAAGCCCTCTCGATCCCCACCCAGCACGCCCAGATGATGAGCCTGCGCATCCAGGAGATCATCGCCCACGAGTCGGGCGTGCCGAGCACCGTGGATCCCCTTGGCGGCTCCTATTACGTCGAATCGCTGACGAACGAAATCGAAGATCGCGCCCGGACTTGGCTGAGGGAGATCGACGCACGTGGCGGCATGCTCGCATGCGTCGAATCCGGTTACATCGAACAGGTGATCGCGGACGAGGCGTTCAAGTACAACGAGCAGCTCCAGTCGGGGCACCGTGTGATCGTCGGCGTCAACGAGTACGTTCTCCCTGAAGAACTGCACAAGATCGAAACGTTTCGCGTTGACCGAGCCGTTGAAGCCGAACAGATTCGACGGCTCCAGGAGGTGAAGGCAGCGCGCGACCAAAGAGCCGTCGGTGCTGCCTTAGAGGAGATTCGCCTCACGGCCCAGTCCGACCGCAATCTGATGCAGCCGATCATCGCGGCTGCCCGCGTGTCGGCCTCCGAAGGCGAGATTGTGAGCGCCCTGAAGCAGGTCTTTGGCGAGCACCGACCCGCGGCGATCTTTTAACATGCTGGAGCTTCCGGTAAGCGATTTTCTGACCATACCGTCGCTCAAGGGAGCGCGGGTCGTGGCCGGCATGGGTGGTCTCGACCGTCCGGTGCGGATGATCTACATGCTGGATCACCCAGGCGCGCTGGAGTGGCTCCACGGGCACGAGCTGCTATTGACATCGGGGGCCTGGTTCGCTAAGGAGCCCGATCTCATGACGCGACTCATCAACGAATGGATTCCGAAGGAAATTGCGGGTCTTGCACTCGGCGTCGGGCGGGAGGGCTATTTCGAACAGACGCCAGACGAGTTGGTGCTAGCCGGCGAACGATTGAACATCCCGGTCATCGAGTTCGAGTGGCAGACGTTCGCAGTTGATGTCATCCAGGAGGGCCTGGAGCGAATCATCAACCACCAGGTCCAGCACCTCAGATGGGCCGCCACGGTGCAGCGCAAGCTGGCCTCGGTGATCTTGCAGCAGAACGCAGGCCTACGCGAGATCCTGGACACGCTCGCCGAATTGGTGCAGAACGAAGTCGCGGTCGAGGACAGCACGCATCGACTGGTGGAGTCGAGTGACCAGCGGCTTGGAGTCGACATCGTTGAGGATGAAAAGCAGCGCACGCCGGTAGGAAACGTCGTCTCGCTCGTCGAGCGTCAATCCTCGCGGCGAGACGACTGGTCCGAGCTGGCGCGTGTCGAGCCCGGTGACCGACTCACCGGGGAAGGTAAGCGAGTGGTCTGCCCGATCTACTCGGGGACCCGCCACTATGGCTACATCTCGATCAAGGAGTCGAAGCGGCCGATCAACGAAATGGACCTGGTCGCCGCGGAGAGTGCGGCTGTCCTGATTGCCCTGCATTTCGTCCAGGAGGAGAAGGTCCACGAGACCGAGCGTCGCCTCCAGAGCAGCCTTTTCGACGATCTGGTCGGGTTCAAGGCCGGCGACAACATCAGCAGCATGACCGCCCGCGCCGGTCTGTTCGGATATCCGGTCGTCGGTCCGCAGGTAGCGATGGTCGTTGACATCTCCGACTACATCGCGCGCCTGTCCGGTCGCGGCTACGACGATGTTGAGGTGGAAAACCAGAAGCAGGCCTTCTTTGGAAAACTGGCGCACTCACTCGACGCCTCAGAACTTCCCAATGTCTGGAAGACCCAGCGAGACCGAGGCCTGTACCTCATGGCACTGGGCCGTCGCACGGGAATGTCCGGCGTCGAGAAGCTGCTCCGTGATCAGCTCGCGAGCAATCTTAGCGCCGTCGAACGCTCGGCGGTTTCGGTCGGTGTCGGCGCCCTGTTCACCGACCTCGCCGATGCGCGATTGAGCATCGACCAGGCTGAGCAAGCTCTTGTCTGCGGGCGGCAGCTGCACGGTCAGGGGTGCATCACCCTGTTTGGAGAGCTCGGCTATCAGAGGGTTCTTCTCACCAGGATGGACAGTGCGGACCTGGAACAGTTCGTCACTCAACAGGTGGGCCCGCTCGCCGACTACGACACCTTGCACGGCACCTCTCTCATGCGGACGCTGGCCGCGTATTTCGAAGCCAACGGCCAGCTCAATGCGGCAGCGTTAGCGCTTCGAGTGCACACCAACACGCTCTATCACCGCCTACGCCGAATCCGCGAAGTCGGAAAGATAGATGTCCGGAACCCCAACGACAGGTTCAATACGTGGTTAGCACTCAAGATTCTTGAGATGAGATCGGCCGCTGCCAGCAGCGCGATCTCGACCCCCGCGCCGGCCCGCTCGAGGGTCGGCCATCGCGGACGGATGCCGGGCCGGAGGACGACGGCTTGAGAGGCGCCTCTCGCCCGTGAACGAGTCGATTACCGACCTGGTAAAGCACATCTGGCTTGACTTCCAGCAGATGGCGGAATTCGAGAAGAATCCGCTCATCGTCAAGAGCGGCGAGGGGATCCGAGTGCGAACGGTCGACGGCCGCGAGCTTATCGACGCCATCTCAGGGGCCGTGGTCACCGGCCTCGGCTACCGCAACGCGCACGTCGAGCAGGTCATGAAGGAACAAGTTGACAAGCTGCTCTTCTGGCCGATCCTCCACGGCACGACAGAGCCTGCCCTGCGCCTGGCCGCCCGGCTGGCCGAGCTGCTGCCCGGCGATCTGAACCGTGCCTTCTTGCTCTCTGGCGGGTCTGAGGCGACCGAATGCGCACTCAAGATGTCCCGCCAGTACCACATTCAGACCGGCAACCCCAGGAAGTACAAAGTCATCTCCCGCTACTGGGCGTATCACGGCTCCACCAAGGGAGCGCTCAGCGCCTCTGGCGTGGCCGACAAGCGCAAGTTCGACCCCTTCCTCGAGGGTTACGTCCACGCCCTTCCGCCTTATTGCTACAAGTGTCCTTTCGGCCAGCCGGGCCCTGATCGCTGTCATCTGGAGTGCGCCGACCAGATCGAGCGGATGATTCAGATGGAGGGCCGGGATACGGTTGCCGCGGTCATCGTCGACCCGGTGATGGCCGCCGCAGGCGTGCTGGTTCCGCCGAAAGGCTACTACCGCCGCTTGCGCGAGATCTGCGACGAGAACCAGGTACTGCTCATCTTCGATGAAGTCCTCACTGGCTTCGGCCGGCTCGGTGAGTGGTTCGCCAGCGACTACTACGAGGTCCTGCCCGACATCATCTGCCTGGGGAAGGGCATCTCCAGCGGGTTCATGCCGCTGGCAGCCACAGTGGCCCGGGATCATGTCGCGGCGGCCTTCATGGGGCGTCGGGACGATGACGTGCACTTCCTTCACGGCAATACGTTCGGCGGCCATCCGCTGGCATGCGCGACGGGACTCGCCGTCATCGACGAGCTCGAACGGCTCGACCTCATCAGCAACTCCCGGAGGATGGGCGAACGCTTCCGAGCTGTGCTCGGGGGTCTGGCCGACGAATTCGAATGCATCGGCGACGTCCGCGGAGCCGGAATGCTGTGGGGTGTCGAGCTCGTGCAGGATCGACTGACGAAGAGACACTTCCCGAAAGATCAAGCGCTGGCTCCGCGCGTCCTGACGCATGCGCTGAGAGACGAGGGTCTCATTCTGAGAGGCTCGCAGCACGTGATCCAGCTTGCCCCGCCGCTGATTGCGACCGAGGCCGACATCGATCAGATCGCGGAGAGCCTGAGGCGCTCCATGAGGAGCGCCCTCGCAGCGTGAGAGTCGGAACCGACTACGGCCAGGCGCGCCGCCGGGCAATCCGGGTTTTGCTCTGTAAGCCCGGGTTGGACGGTCACGACCGCGGAGTGAAGATCGTAGCGCGGGCTCTGCGCGATGCCGGCATGGAGGTGGTCTACCTGGGTATGCGGCTGACCGCGGAGGAGGTTGCGGAAGTGGCAATCCAGGAAGACGTTGACGTGATCGGCGTCAGCAATCACTCGGCCGCCCTTCCGGAATTGTGCGAGGAGATCCTCCAGAAGTTGGCCGAGCGGGACGGCGCCGACATCCCGATCGTAGCCGGGGGCACCATGCTCGAGGTGGACTCGGTCAGGCTTCAGGAGCTGGGCGTCGCGGCTGCCTTCGGCCCAGGCACTCACACGGATCGGATTGTCGAGTCGATCCACCAGATAGTGGCGGCGCGGGCAGGGGTGGAGACATGAGCTACCGCTTCAAGCGACCCGAAGAGCGCACTCTGACGCGGCTGCTGGCGTACCAGGCAGCGCAGCACCCGGACCGGGTCTTCTTCAGATATGCGAACGAACGCGCTTACACCTTCGCCGAAATGGATAGCTGGAGCAACCGCATTGCAGGCGGCCTGAAGAGCCTGGGCATAGAGAAAGGTGATCGGGTCGGCCTGTTGCTGCCGAACTGTGCCGAATTCGTGCCCGCCTGGTTCGGCATCTCCAAGTTGGGCGCGGTCGAAGTGCCGATCAACCACGACCTGAAAGGCCAGCTACTGAGCTACGTCCTGCAAAACTCTGGTTGCAAGGCGCTTGTGTGTCACGCGAGGTTCCTCGCGGACCTGGCCGCTGTCCTGCCCGAGAATCCCTTCATCGAAACCGTTGTGGTTGTCGCAACGACAGCGGCCGACGCGCAGGCGGCTGGCATCCGGGTCAGCTGCCTGCTCACGTATGGGGAGCTTGCGGATCAGCGCGACCTGCCCGTTGAGGATCGCGTCCAGCACACCGACAACATCGCCATTCTCTACACCTCTGGGACGACGGGGCCCTCGAAGGGTGTGATGTCGTCGCACCACCAGTTCTACGTTTGGGCAGAGGCGATCGCGGCGAACATGGGCCTGACGCCGGAAGACACCTACTACCACTGCCTGCCGCTCTTCTACGGAGACGCGCAGTTCATGGCCACCTACTTCGCGCTGGTGTTCGGGAGCACGGTCACCATCTACGAGCGCTTCAGCGCTTCGCGCTACTGGAGCCAGATTCGCGACTGCAAAGCGACCACGACCAACTTGCTGGGAGCCATGGCCCACATCTTGTGGAAACAGCCGCCTTCACCGGACGACCGCGACAACACGATTCGCGTCTGCAACTCCATCCCGATGGTTCCCTTCAAACAGGACTTTGAGGAGCGATTCAGCTTGGGGCTGGTAACCGGCTACGGCCAGACCGAGACAAGTCTGGTCACCTACGACACCGTGGAGGAGAGCCGCGCCGGTGCCTGCGGCCGGCCCGGACCTGCGCACGAGGTCGCAGTCGTCGATGAATACGACTGGCCGGTTCCACCCCGGACGGTCGGCGAGATAGTGGTCCGTCCTCGTGAGCCCTGGTCGATCTTCTCGGGCTACTACAACATGCCCGACAAGACGGCAGCGGCGTGGCGGAACCTCTGGTTCCACACCGGCGACGCCGGCTACCTCGATGAAGACGGATGGCTCTACTTCGTGGAGCGCCTGAAGGACTCGATCCGCCGCCGGGGACAGAATATCTCTGCCTACGAGGTGGAGTCTGTTATCAACGAGCATCCGGCTGTGCTCGAGTGTGCCGCCGTGGCAGTCCCCTCTGAGCTCTCCGAGGACGAGGTCAAGGTGGTTGTCGTGCTGCGCGACGCTGCAACGCTCACGCCGGTCGAGCTGATCCGCTTCTGCGAAGAACGGATGGCTCCGTTCATGATTCCTCGCTATGTCGAGTTCAAGCGCGAGCTTCTTCCGCGGACACCTTCCGAGAAGGTAGCCAAGGAGGATCTTCGGAAGGAAGGAGTCACTTCCGTGACATGGGATCGCGAGGCGGCCTTGGGGGCCAAGCAGCACAGGTCGGCCGGCCGGTGATGCTGGCGGTCGAAAGACGGATCGCTCGCCCGAATGTCTTCGAAATCGACCTCGGCGCGATCGCTGAGAACACCCGCGCTGTAAGAGCGGCGGTCGGCCTAGGCGTCCGGATCTTTGCCGCGCTCAAGGCTAATGCTTATGGATTTGGGCTGCTCCAGGTTGCTGAGACCGTACTCTCAGCAGGAGCCGACGGCCTTTCGATGGCCGAGCTAAACGATGCCATTCGGTTGCGAGAAAAGGGCATCTCGGCGCCGATCCTTCTGTATGGCGGCAACCTCCCCAGCCCCGATGTCGTCGCCGCCACTGAGCATCACGGCGTGTATCCCACGCTTCTCGATCTCGAATCAGCCCGCGCTTACTCCGAGCATGCTCGCAGAGCCATTGGTGCCTTCGTTAAGATGGACGTCGGCCTGGAGCGATTGGGCGTTGCTCCGAACGGCGCTCGCGAGTTCATCAGCGCTGTCCAGCGCTTTCCTCGCCTCCGATTGCAGGGCGTTTATACGCACATGCACATCGTCGATAACCCAGATGCGGAGCGTTACGCGCGCTGGCAGTTCCAACGGTTTGAAAACGTTCTCGACCAGCTGCGCAGGGACGGCGTCGAAGTGCCGATCGTTATGGCTGCGAGTAGCGCAGTGCTCCTGATGACTGGCTCGATGACGTTGAACGCCGTCGACCCGGGCCATCTCATCTACGGGCTGCTCCCAGGCGGCCCCCAGCTCGTTGAGATTCCACTCCACCAGGCATTCGCGTCGCTGCGGACAAGGCTGATTCAGGTCAAGGAATGGAGCCGCAGCGAGTGGCGGTCCGCGGCACCATTCGAGCCTGACGGTGTGAACAGAATCGGCATCCTGCCGATCGGCCGCTCGGACGGGATGGTGGCCCTGCACAGCGGCCAGGTCCTGGTGAGGGGACGCCGGGCGCGCGTGCTTGGCCCGCCCTCGCTGGAGCACACGCGGGTCGACCTGACGGAAGCGCCGGAGGCGCGCGTGGGCGACGAAGTCGTGATCATCGGCCGTCAAGGGGCCGACGAGATCACACCAGCTGAGGTGATGGCGCATCAGGGCCACTCCGTTGCCGTCGCGCTCGCCCTGGAGGTCCGGGAGTCCGTGCAGCGCCAGTACTTGCCTGCTCGGACGCAGTCGGAATGAGCGGCGCGGCTCCGTCGGGCCCACTGGTAGGACTCCGGGTGCTGGAGGCTGCCAACATGGCGGCTGGACCATTTGTCGCCTCCTTGTTGGGCGACTTCGGTGCCGACGTGATCAAGATCGAGCATCCGGTTCACGGCGACCCGATGCGCCAGTGGGGCCCCTTCAAGGAGGGCATCGGGCTGACGTGGAAGGTGGCAGCCAGAAATAAGCGGCTGATCACCCTCGACCTCAATCGCCCCCGCGGCCAGGAGCTTTTCAAGCGCCTGGTTGCGAAGGTCGACGTGCTGGTCGAGAACTTCAGGCCCGGCACCATGGAGCGGTGGGGGCTCGGCTATGACGCCCTCTGCAAGCTCAATCCTGGCATCGTCATGGTCCGGGTCAGCGGCTACGGTCAGCAGGGACCCTATAGCCAGCGCCCCGGCTACGGCACAGTGGCAGAGGCGATGACCGGCATACCTTCATTCACCGGGTTCCCGGATGGACCGCCGGTCCTCTCGGCCTTCGCTCTTGCCGACACGGTGGCCGCCCTTTTCGGTGCGCTGGGGGCTCTGATGGCCCTGGTCGAGAGGCAGCGCAACGGGGACTCTCAAGGACAGATGGTCGACGTCAGCCTCTTTGAGCCGTTATTCCGGCTGGTGGAATCCCAGGCAATCGGATACGACCAGCTCGGAATCGTCAAGCAGAGACGCGGCAACCGACTCGAGGAGGACGCTCCCCGCAACGCTTATCGCGCTTCTGACGGGGTCTGGATCACGATCTCGGCGAGCTCGGACCAAACTTTCCGCCGCCTGATGCAGGCCATCGGCCGGCCCGAGCTGGGCACTGACCCGCGCTTCGCCGACAATGCCTGCCGCGTGAAGAACCAGGATGAGCTCGACCAGGTGATCGCGCAGTGGTTTGCCGGGCGGACCTGCGCCGAGGCCGAGTCCGTCCTGGAGGCCGCCGACGTCGTCGCGGGCCCAATCTTCGACATCGAGGGCATCTTCGCGCACCCGCAATATGCCGCTCGCCAGGCGATCGTCGAGGTGTCCGATGAGGCGTTTGGTCTCCTCCGCATGCAGGGGGTGGTCCCGAAGCTCGCCAGAACGCCCGGCAGCGTCCGCTTCCCGGGCCAGGACAAGGGCGCGCAGAACGAAGCCGTCTACGTGGGCGAGCTGGGGCTTAGCCGAGACGAGCTGGCGTCTCTGCGCGCCGACCACGTGATCTGACGCGACGTGCCCGGCACGGGGGTTGAGACCTTCGAACGAGCGGTCATCGCCGGTTTCGGCGAAACGACCTATCACAAACGTGCGGAGGACCAGCTGCACCCCGTCGCCTACATGGTCGACGCTGCGCGCCGAACCCTCGAGGCGACCGGGATTGGTTGTGGGCTCATAGACGGCCTTGCCGTCAGCTCGTTCTTGATGCCACCAGAGAACGTCTGCACCGTCGGCGAACACCTGGGCCTCCAGCTCAACTGGACGATGCACGGATCCCAGGGCGGGGCGACCTCTCTGGTGCAGGTCATGCGTGCCGCAGAAGCAGTCGAACGAGGAGCCGCGGCCGCTGTCCTGGTCCTCGCGGGTGACTCTTTCTCGGTCCAAACCCACGCGGCCTTGATGGACCGCTTCAACCCTCCCCTTCGCGACTACGTCGCGCCTTTCGGCTTCGGTGGCCCAAACGGACTCTTCGCGCTGATCCAGAGACGCCATATGCACGAGTTCGGGACCAGGGTTGAGCAGCTGGGCAAGATCGCGGTTACGCAGCGAAGACACGCGATGCTGAACGAGAACGCCCTCCTGCGTGACGAGCTGGACATCGAGGGGTATCTCAACGCCCGCAAGATCGCCGACCCTCTTCGCCTCTACGACTGCGTCATGCCGTGCGGGGGAGGAGGCGGCCTACTGGTGACCACACGGGAACTGGCGTCGCGCTCGGGTCTGCCCGCGCTGCGCCTGCTGGCGGGCGGGGAGCGTACCAATCACGATCCTGCTGCTCCGCTCATGCTCGAGGGCGGTTGGGCAGCGCACGCGGCTGAGGTCTTCAGACGGGCCGGGAAGTCGCATTCGGACATCGACTTCATCCAGGCCTACGACGACTATCCCATCGTCGTCGCGATGCAGCTGGAAGACCTCGGGTTCTGTGGGAAGGGCGAGGGGGGATCGTTCGTCGAGTCCACGGATCTCTCGATCCACGGCACCCTTCCGCTCAACACCGGTGGGGGACAGCTCTCCTGCGGCCAGGCCGGCGCCGCGGGCGGGATGCTGGGGCTTGTCGAGGCGGTGCGACAGCTGCAGGGTCAAGGCGGGCGCCGACAGATCCTCGACGCGAAGGTCGGCCTTGTCTCGATGATCGGGATGGTCGGTTACGGGCTGATCGCCTCGAAGCTCGGGTGGCTTCCCGAAGCGCCCTACGCGCCGCATCCGCCGGGGCTGGAAGGGATCGGGCTGTTTCTGCTTCTGAGAGCCTACTCCGCCGGCTGCACGGCCTTGACGGGAGTGGAGGCCGTCTCAAACGGGGTTCCCGCCCTGAGGCCGCCCGAAGGACGCAATGCCGCGGCCGTCATGACCTGGCTTGGCGTGCTCTCCATCACCATGTTCCTCGGCATCACC
>Ga0207646_10001369_pt1 | contig 30208 bp, 28 predicted proteins | sample KBSK5502metaG_FD_184343 | JGI IMG/M metagenome (GOLD analysis project Ga0207646, IMG submission 184343) | Corn, switchgrass and miscanthus rhizosphere microbial communities from Kellogg Biological Station, Michigan, USA - KBS K5-50-2 metaG... | ecosystem: Host-associated > Plants > Roots >... | reverse complement strand
TACAGCTCACCGGTATCGCCAACGGCACGTATAACGTCGAAGCAGACCGGTACACCATCAGCGGTACGCAGCCTTTCTACAAAGACGCACAGCAAATGCGGGTCACCGTCAGCGGAAGCGCTACCGTCAACTTTAATTTAACCCCCATCTTTGTCCCCGGCTCGCGCACCGTCCCCGCAGGAAAAGCGAAAAACCTGATCATTGTGGACTACGACGAGACCTATTACGATTCGTGGTTCGCCGATACACAATCGATGGCAAATAACTCACCGGCCACCCACCAGCTCGCGCAGAAGGGCGTCGTTGCTACCCAAAGCTGGACGCAGTATGGCTGGTCGCCCATCGATCACTACCAGATCGCTGTCGGCTCTTATCCCGCCTGGCGCACTCCCGATGCACCCGGTAAAGTGTGGGGCCAGCCCGATGGCCTTGATACAAACATCTGGTACGGAGGAACCGAGGTCTTCGGGCAGGAATCGATCTTCGATGTCGCCAAGAGCTACGGTATGAGTACGGCGGTTATCGGCGGCAACGACTACCCGACCGGGCACATCACCGATGCCAATGTTGACCAGATTACGCTGGGACAGAACATCAATGGCGTGCCGACCCAATGGGTGACAGAGGTCCAGAATTTCATCACGGCACATGCGAACAATCCCAACGGATTTCTCGTCTACATGCCGGTAACTGAAGCCGAGGGCCGCTCCATCGAAAGCACAAGCCCCGACGCTTCAAGTAGCCTATACCAGCGGGCAAGTGGCTGGGATGACCAGGCATTTGGGCAATTGTACAGCTGGCTGCAACAGAACAACTACACCGGCAACACCGCTATCTCGATCACTTCCGACGAAGCACAGAACGATCACACCAGTTACGACAATTTCTACGGGGTGGGCAGCACAGGCCAGGGCTCAACACGGCACGTGCCATTCGTATTCGCTGGACCCGGTATCGCCAGCGGGCAGACATACACACCGATCATGGGTATCGACGACATGAGCGCGAACTACATGTACGCGCTCAGCTTACCTGCGCCGGTCGATAGCCGGGGACAGGTGATTCCCAGTTTCTTTACCACGGGTGGTACGCCCACACCTGCACCTACGCCAACGAAGACGGCGACTCCTTCGCCTTCACCGACCAACAGCCCGACCGCGACGCCGACACAGGAGCCCACTCCAGTGCCGACAGGTACTTCCACTCCAGTGCCGACTGCTACTTCCACTCCACCAACTGCGACACCTACGGCAACCAGCACCTCCACGCCTCCTCCAAGCCCCGGCCTTATCCAGAATGGCGGCTTTGAAACAACGGGGGGCTGGACATTTGCCGGCCAGGGTCACCCAAGTCGTACGCAAACAGTTGCACACAGTGGAAAATACTCGTTAAAGGTGGGATCCAGCAGCCGTCAACAAGGTGACTCCATTGCGTACCAGATGGTCAACATTCCGGGTAACGCGCGAAGCGCGAATCTCAGTTTCTATTACTGGCCTGCCAGTAACGACTCGAGTACGTATGGCTGGCAGGAGGCCGATGTGATCGATAGCAGCGGGCATGTGCTGCAAAAGCTTTTCGTGAACACGACGAACGATAAAGTCTGGATACAGATGACGTTTGATCTCTCGGCATATACCGGGCAGACCATCGGCATCCAGTTCCTCGATCACGAGGAGTCAAACGGCCTCAACTATTATACGTACATGTATGTTGATGATGTATCGTTGAATGTGAGCTAGGCCAGAACCTGCTCTGCTGCGAAAACAGGGTGGTTTTCGTTGACAAATAGCATGACCAGGGCGCTATGTGGTGCCCTGGTCATTTTGTGGTCAAGCACTATACGAATTTGGGTATCACCACTAATTAGGGGCTGAGGGTGAGCTGCCACCGGGGCGATGCAAGCATACCCGCCCTTCTCCACAGCGCTCCCGCTTTCAGAGGTAGGTTGATGGTGAGGCCGCTTGCGTCGCCCTGACCAAGCTGCTGTGCGCTACGGGAGCGCGTCGTGGCAGGTGAATGCTCCCCTGCATGACAGGTGCGCAGGAGAGCGAGGCGCAGGAACAGGCGGTTGGCCAGCACGGGGCGACGCAAGCGTCCCCCTTCCACACCGCACCGCCCCTACGCGTGGGCATTCCCGCTAACCTCTGATTTTTAGCAGAACAGCCTCACCCCTACGCGGCTTCTAGTAACTCCGCAGCCGCAGGTAAACCAACTGCCCCATACCGGGTACCGGCGTGCCGTGGTAATCCTGGATTAACTGGGGGTAGCCACACGGGGAGCCCTGCACAACCCATGCCCAGGCTAGCCAGCCGATCTGGTGCGCGTCGAAGTACGAGAGCAGCTTGCTCATATAGCCTGTACCACAGTCATATTCGCCGCTTTCGGCGGAGATGACTGCGTATTGTTGGCTGATCGTTCCAAAGGCGGCATTCCACGAATTGGGCTCCTTCCCAACATAGGGATACGGATGTGTGTCATAGACAATATTGGAACCGTTGATGGGATAATTGCTTATCTGGCTTAAATTAAAGCCCCAACCCATACCAGCCACCAGAACCAGGTTCGTGGCCCCGCTGTTACGCACAGCATCCACCAGCGCTTGCATGCCCACGCTCTGAAATGTGACTGCCTTGACACATCGGCAATCACTAGAATATTGGCTATCGGCTAGCGTACAGGGTAATGCCCAGCACGACCACTGTTGTGGATGCGGCTCATTAAACAATTCGAAGAGCACATTACTATAGCCTTTATAAATACCGGCCACCTGCTGCCAGAATGTCACGCTATCCGCGTCCGGCATAGCCCATGGACCTCCGGCTTCCAGCGATTGTCCACCGGCATCGGTCCACTGCAGGTCGAGGATCACATTGAGCTTCAGCGCAGTCAGTGTATCCACCGTCTGCTTGACGAGCGCTTGATATTGCGAAGCCAAACACGACTCCGAGGGTTGTCCATGCAGCCAGATGCCCTCTGACAATGGCAGTCGTACGGTGTTTGCTCCCCAATATGTGGCAGAGGAGGTAGTAGTACCGGCACCCAGGTAGGAGAGCTCTTGCGCGTCAAAATGTCCATCGCCCCAGCATGAATATTCCAGGCTATCCCGGCCAACCCCGTGAAATAAATAGCGATTCCCGTCAGCTCCCAGGATGGCATTGCCCTGTACCCTATACGGTCCCCTGGCCTGTATAATAACCGGCGAGGGACTTTGTGTTGCAGCCGCGGTGGCCGTGGGCTTCGCCAAAGTAGGAGCAGAAGCAGGGGGTTGATTGTGCCCCACTCCCTTTGGCAACGGGCCGATCCAGAATACGCCTAATCCCAGTATAAACATGACGAAGCTCAGGAATAGAGCTTTCAAAAAGTCTGACATGCTACTCGTTCCCTCACAATGATACCTAATGACATGCAATGACATATTGATTATCTGTTTTTAGTAAACGGCAGAAAAAGTAATATCTTCGCATCTTTCCTGCTTTGAGGCGGCAAAGGGGGAGTACAAGATAACAGAATACGGTATCATTTAGCAGAGAACACACTCAAGCAAGCAGCACCACCAGGGAGAGAGCGATGGCACAACGCAAGTACTTAGTTATCACATATTTACCTCGTGGGTATAGCCAACCCATGATATAATAGAACTGGTCTTTGAATCGAGTGTCTACCACTATTCTCTGGGGGAAGGGAAAATTCATATGCCAACACAAGAAGAGCGGTTGGAGACGGTAGAATATGGCCTCAAACAATTCAAAACCGAGACTATCAAAGCCTATGGCGAAACAGCAATCGAGCTAGTGATGGTCAAAGGACTGACCGAAGACGCAGTAAAACGTCTAGCATCGCTCAAAACACAAATAGAGCAGCAATCTAAACAAGTAAATACACAAGTAGAAGCAATTAACACACATCTAAGTTTCTTACAAGAAAGCGCTAACAAGACAGATAAGCGTTTAGACGCTATAGAAGCACAACTCACCGAGCATAAAACGCTGCTCACTCAAATCCTTGCACGCCTGCCGGAGAGACTCTAGCAAGCCATTTTATCTTAAAGGGACGCCACCAACCCGCTCAACAAGCTGCTCCACGAAAACGCTATGAAATACAGCAAGTGTATGCTATAATACCGTCTATCCTACACATGTAGGCGTACTATCCCTCCAACGCCCTAAATCTATCACTAACCTCCACATTGGAAAATACTCCTACCAAAGACAGCAATCTTGACAGCAATTGAAGTGCTCTAAAGTTATAAAGTAGCTTGTCATCAAGGCACACCTGACAACGGCAAGGCCTCATTGATAGCTTCTTCTATTCCATGAATACTCATCCTTTGTTAAGCAGAGAAACTCATCCTTTTCATAAGTATAATAAAGTGTGTTTAAATAAATAATAGTTTGATAAAGTTCAAAAAAGTATTGACCACTTACCATCACTTTGTTATACTTCAATGTGGGGGGGGGATGAATGGATGATGATGCGATGCAATGGAATGCTTCCCGTTGCTGATCCCCAGCTCATCTGTTCATCTCATGATAGAAGAGAGATCATGCATGTAGGAGGCTAAGTCATGAAGCAATTCCTCAAACGGTTCTTCTACTATCCCTGGCGTTTTTTCTATCGTTTGGTCTGCTGGATTAACTACCCAACTCCGCGCGAACGCATGTGGCATATGTACGCGCTGGGCAAAGAGCAAGGACGCAAAGAGGCCTTGAAAGTAGTGCCCACCGTCCAGGTCCAGCCACGACAAACCACAAAACCGGTTGAGTTGCATCTCCCGCCCGGCGAATGGACCAGACAATGGCGCGAGACTCATCCTGAGCTTATCCGCAAGCCAATAACCCGCGTTTTGCCAGCCATCACCGAGGATTTCTCTGATGATTTCTGGCTGAATTCAAAGCCTCCGCTGAAAATATCCCAGGATGCACAGGCAACCGATGAAATGCCAGCAATTGTCAAGTTGCTGCACGAGAGAAGACAACCTGCTTAATGCCTGGCTTTTTAATTGGCTGGTAGTATTTGCGGTCATTGGTGTGCTCTGTCTGAGTAGTGGGCTTCTCGTGACAGGCCTGTTGATTTATTTCGCTCAGAAGCACGACCGCGAGATCAAAGTGGCCCGGGATGCTGAATAAGAAACGCCCCTACGAGTGACAGCAGACTCGACAGGAGAACCGAACACCACAAATAAGTTGGCTCTCACACACCTTCCATTACCCTACTGACCAGTGCTGTGAATCGCAGAGTTAAACGGGGCGTTTTTGTAAGCCGGATTCTGGAGATGACAACCTGGAGGGAGAGCCGGGGAAGGAGGAGATCAGCTACAAGTCTATCCCGTAATACACCTCATCAAAGGGGAAACGAACACCGAGGCTAGTGAGTTCGACCAGGTCGCCCTCCCGATAGTGATACTGCCTCCAGAAGTCGCCCTCACGCCGATAGAGCTCGATAGTCTTCTTCTCGCTGCCAACGAGCATGTATTCCTGCACAGTCGGCAGCGTCTTATAGGTCTTGAACTTTGCACCGCGGTCGCGCTTCTCAGTGGCTGGGGAGAGCACTTCAATCACCACAGTGGGATTCTGCAACATAGACCCTGTTTGTTGTCCACAAGCCACGGTGATATCGGGATAGTAATACTGACGCTCGGCCAGCTTCATACGCGCATCACTGGTGTAGGCCCTGCACGGCTTGCCCCGGAGCGCACCAACGAGGAGATAGGTGAGTTGCGCACAGACACCTGCATGGGCAACACTCCCGCCGGCCATGTCCACGGCTTGGTCGTCATAGGCTGTGGATGGCGGGCGCACCATGAACACGTAGCCATTCTCAAACTCATACTTGGCGTCGGTTGCCTCATCCAGCGTGAGGTACTGCTCGACGGTCATGTAGATATCGCTCACCTGTGATCGATCTGCTACCACGGTCTATGCTCCTTGCTCATACACTGATCGGTGTACGGGCCACTCTCATCGTATTGTACCATATGTCATCTTCAGGTGCTGACCACCACGATTTCAATATGTATATGGTGTAAATCGCAGAGTTAAATTGGCCATTGTTGTACCATTATCCGACTTTGCACGCTTGTGGCTGAAGCCCCGGCAGTTCGACGTGACAAACCAACAGGTTTTGCAGTGCACGAGGCGCGAGTACACCAACACTTCCATCAACAGCAGGAAAACCCTCCCTGCGACGAGGAGGATGCAGAAAAAGGCTGGCCTGGCAGACCTCGAGTGAGCGCAGCTTGAGAAGGTTAGCAGGATTACACTACTAAGGGTACCCGTCGCCGCGAGTAGAAAACCTCTATGAAATACGCAAAATATATGCTATACTACCGTCCATCTGATAAAAACAGACGTGACCCTGCTTCCAACCGCTCCACACCTACCGCCAAACACCTCAAATGAGAAACGCCCCTTCCAGTGACAGCAGACTTGACAGCAGAACCGACCACCACACAATCCAGTAGTTTAGATAGTTTGTCCTATCTCATGTTCCATGTTGTGCGCGCATGTAGAGATTGAACACAACATAGATGGTGATAATCACTACCGATATAAGCATAATCACTGAGAGAAAGAGTAACCGTCGCCGTCTTTCCGCTGGCGCTTTCGACGCTCCCAATAAACTAAGGATGCCGAATACGAGCGCAACACCGTCACCCAGAATTGTTCGATAGGTGGTAGGAAGCTCCTGAAAGGTCAGGAACAATGCCATCCCTGGTGTCCCCAACAATGGCACCCATACAAATATCAAGAGCAGTACCAATGCGACGTAGAGCTTGGTTCCAGGCGACCGGAAGAGTCGCGCTACCCACTTTCTAGCCAACTGCGGGAAAAAGAGAGTGCTGACCAAAAAACTGACTATGAGCCCCCCAATTATAGACAGCGTGTATTTATAGTTACTTGGAAGCGCTTGTACGAAGTTAAATATTAACAAAATTTCAATCATCACTATTTCAAGAACTAACCCCATCCATATATAGAAACTCTTTGAGCCACGTCGTTCGAGGGCCGTCGCAAGAAGACTAAATCCTACCGCAAATGTCAAGCAACAAAGCACAATGAGATTGGTTAGAGTGAATAAAGCCATAACTCCCCCTTCCAAAATATACCAGCTATTCTTTCTAACGTATCAGTTGGGCGGTTCTTCTCCTGAGTCTGGTACCAATTTGCAGTCAAAGCTACAATCATTTGGCTTCTCATGGGCTTCCAGACAGAAGCAAAGGAAAGAAACAAAGGGAGAAACCGCCAGGATACTTGTGGGAAAACGGCCCATTTACATTTCGTAATTTACAGGATCCCAGTCCTATCTCATATGGTACAATAGGATAAGAGTGACCAGTCCACCGACCAGCGGACGAGCAAGGAGCAGAGATCATGGTAGCCGATCAATCACAGGTGAGCGATGGCATCTACATGACCGTCGAGCAATACCTCACCCTCGATGAGGCGACGGACGGCAAGTATGAACGCCTGAACGGCATGGTAACGATGCTGCGCCCGCCCTCCAGCTTGGGCGGAGCCGATGAGGCCATCCTCGATATGGCGGGCGGCTCCGATGCGCACGCGGCCCTCTGCATTCGCCTGGGCACGCTCCTGAGCAACCAATTGGAGGACGCGCCGTGTCTGGTCTATTCCAGTGATAGGCGGCTGAAACTCCCGCAAGGGAATTACCTCTTTCCCGACCTGACGGTTGCCTGTGGTAAGGAAACCGGCTCCCGAGCGACGGACCCGACCGTGATTATTGAGGTCCTCTCCCCGGCCACCGAGAAACGCGACCGGGGTGCGAAGCTGGCAGCTTATAAGACGCTGCCCTCCCTCATGGAGTACGTGTTGATTGGCAGCGAGGTCCAGGAGATCATCGTCTACCGGCGTGAGAGTAACTGGCGACCCTACCACTACCAGAGCGGCGACCTGGTCGAACTCAAAAGCCTCGGCGTGAGCTTCTCTTTCGACGCGCTGTATCGCCGCATCCCCATGTAGTCGCTCAACCGCCACGGATCTCCCGCCTGGTTGACAAATTGCCCCCCATCAGCGACCCTAAAGAGACCACCTCATAGTCGTAAATCAGAAGCTTCCACTGGCTTTTCATGAGCTTCCAGGCAGAAGCAAGAGAAAGAAACAAAGGGAGAAATCGCCAGGATAACTGTGTGAAAACGGCCCATTTAAATTTCGTATTTACAGACAAGGGAGAAAGTAGTCGGGAAAATGAAAGGAATAGTTGATGAACAACTATGGATATACAATCACTTGGCCGGACCATGTGGATTATGCCCTCAATAAATTAGGGTATGAATACCCCTACGATGAAGTAGCGGTCAAAGCTTTTCTTGATCGCTGGGGGGCCCTCGACCTGGAAACGTTTAGTCAAGTCTTGAGACGGACAAATCATGAGGATATACTGCTCGCTATCTTTGCCATCGGATATGAGGATACTCCATGGGCAAGAAATTTACTCGTGCCCTTTTTAGAAAGTTCCTCTCCGTTGGAAAAATGGGCTGCTGTTCTCTGTCTTGGTCGGATGAAAGAGGAGCGTACCCTTCCCATTTTATGTACCATGCTTACCGAATATCTGCCACCCCACGAGCAGTACAACGCGCAGGGGTACTTTGTCTGGTATTATGATTACTGGCGCTCGACAGTGGTCAAGCTCCTCGGACAATGGGAACAACCGGAACTGGTCATGCCCTTGTATGACGCCCTCAAAGAACTATGGCGACAAGAGCAGACAGGCACAGAATTTTCGAAGAAACATTGGTACGTCTGCCAGGATTTATTAGCCCATGCGCTTGGACGACTTGCGAGATTCGATCTTGTGAAAGGACTCGATGCCAGCGAAGCTCGCCTCAGTCTCTGGAAAGTGTATATGGCTTTAGGGTATTTACAGGCGCATCAAAACTATCCAGATGTTTTCGCTTTTTACAGAGAAGTTGCGTGGGATAGGCTCCCCTTGAAAGCACAAGTCGCGGAGGTGCTTCAGCAACAACTGGGCCTCTCTCCCCAAGACCAAAAGGTCTGCTTGCAACTCGCCACTTATGAGAGAGCCTTTCGTGGGGTGACAATGACAATAGAAATACATCGTGATGGCACGTGAAAGAAGGCTCGCTATCGATAGCTCGACAAGCATTTTCCTCATGCAGTCCACCCCTAAGTTGTAAATCGCAGAGTTAAACTGGTCATTGTTGTACAATGATCCTGGTGGGAGCGAACCATCTCTTTTCCGTAGAGCAGAAGCTTCCACTGGCTTTTCATGGGCTTCCGGGCAGAAGCAAGGGAAAGAAGCACAGGGAGAAACCGCCAGGATAATGGTGTGAAAACGGCCGATACCTATCTGTTTCTATAGACACTCACGGAAGCTCTAGCTTAAACGAAGTAGCAGGCAGCGTCACAGTATCGTATTAACCAAACGACCAGTAGTCATGAACGCTTGAAAAAGCCATCCATTTTATTTGCCGCCTCACGCCGCTCACTTGGCAGAACGCTTGAATAGATATCTGCCGTCGTCGCTATGGTACTGTGTCCCAAAAGCTCTTGAATTGTCTTTAGGTCCACTCCCGATGCCCTTAAAATCGTCGCCGCACTATGTCGCAAATCATGAAAGCGCATGTAAGGTAAACCAGCCTTCTTCAATAACCCCTGGAACAACGCCGTCACACGCGAGGGGTTAAAGAAACCGCCATAGATGTTACAGAACACTATACCCTGCTCCCGCCACTTCTTCCCCATCTTGATACGCGCTCGCTCTTGAAGCGCCCGATGCACTTTTAATGCCTCTACAGTTACATCTGGCAGCATGATATCGCGACGACTCGCCCTCGTTTTCGGCTCTCCCTCTTTATAGCCAAGTCCAGAGACAAAATTCACACTCCGCCGCACATGCAGCAGGCCCTTTTCAAAATCGATATCGCCCCACCGTAACGCCAGCAATTCGCCCCGCCTCATTCCAGTAGTAAGAGCAACTAAAAGCGCTGCCTCTACGCGAGAACCCCGCGCTACTTCTAAAAGCTCAGTAGCCTGCTCTACGGTTAAAGTTCGGGCCTCATACCGTCCAATACGGGGAAGCGTCACCCGTTTCGCCACGTTACGGCCCACAAGCTCCCACTTAACCGCATTCTCTAACGCGCTACTTAACACCGAATGAATAAGAACAGTCGTTTTCGGCTTGTACCCCTCATTCTGCTTCTGTGCGCAGAACTCCTGTACCCTCTCGGTTGTCAGCTTCTGAAGCTTGATATGCCCTAATGCGGGAATAAGGTGATGACGCACTGTAGAACGATACTGCTCATAGGTAGTTGGCTTCATCGTCACCTTACAAACCTGCTCCAACCACTTTTCTAGATACATCTTCAACGTCTGCTGCGGGCCAGTCACTAACGTCCCTTTTTCCTTCTCATACAAGAGCTTCCTACGAGCCGCTAGAGCTTCTTTCTCAGTCTTAAAGTAGTAGATTTTCTTCTTCCCATTCTCTAACACCACCTGAAAGACCCAACGCCCGTCCTTAGGCTGAAACACCGAACCATCACCATGTCTCTGTCTCGCCATACAGCACCTCCCTAGCAGGGTTTAGGCACCCCGCTCACGCCGCTCTATCCACTGCTCCAGCGCCTTAGCAGAAACACGCACCGCCCGACCAAAGCGCACGACAGGTAACTCCTCAAAGTCAATCAGTTGATACACCTTTGCACGACTGAGCCGTAACGACACTGCTGTTTCTGGAATAGTCAGTAACAATGGCTGTAAAACCAACCCATCTCCTTGACCAACGTCTTTCTTTTGCACACGCTTAGACACTACCATAACACCACCTCTTACAAAGTCAGCGTTTAAACGCCGAGTTTGAACCATCCAACTTCTAAAGCCCCAGGCATTCCTGTAGAGCCCTAACCATCTCCATAACACCCTCCCTTTCCATCTCACATGCTCTTATAAGCATGTCACTGGGGAAATCTGACAGACTTTCCAAGCAAAGCGCAGTAGGATACCTCCCGCTACAAAAACCGCGTATGACGGATGAGCTTTGAACGATAACGAGGGTAAACACGCAATTATGTATTTTGATAGGCACGGTTTACTTGTATCGTGCCTTAAAGAGCAAGAACATTGCGCAAGAAGCGCAAGCGGGCTGATACCCCCACAGAGTACACCAACCGAACCCATAGCAAACCTCCTCACCTAGGTTGTTCTCTTCTCTCTCGTGCTGGCCAGCCTACCAGACGAAATCCCCACACCGCCACACACCACCTCTTACTTGTCAAGGCCCCTTGAAGGGAAGTCTGCCTTGACAAGCGCATTTCGTCTGGTCTGGCACCCATCACACGAGAGAGGATGAGAGAGCTGCAAGCAAAGGAAAAGGGCCAAAAAATGAGGCTTGGGCCTCCAATTTGGCGAGAGGGGCGTCGAGCGCCTGGCGTCTGGCGTCGAGCGTCTAAGAGGGCCAACATCACGCCACCTCGTTTTCACGCGCAGCCGCCGGACGAGCAGCACCAGGAAGCAAATGGGTACGCTCAATCCCCTGCTTCTGTTCGGCAAGCGCATCGATTTCCGCTTTGCCATAGCAATACTTTAACAGGTGATGATGATGCCCACCTACCACCTCAATCGGATACTGCCGTACCTTCCCTCGTGCAACCCATGTCTCAAACCGCTTTGGCGTGAGACCCAAGACCGCCGCTGCCTGAGCCGAGGTATAATACTCAGACTCCTGAACTCCCCCATTGTGCTGCGTGTGCCCTTCAGGAGCAAGCAACCGTCGCAGCCGCCTCAAGGCATACGTCTCACTCGCACTGATCGCACTGCCAGTCACCCCAAACGTCTGTGCCACTTCCCCATAGGTATAACAGGGGCTCTCCCCAAGCCCGTAGAGCATCTGCATAATCACGCGCTGACGCTCGGTCAAGCCGCGCTCACACCCATCGAGCACATGCTGAAGGGCCTGACCAGGAGAGCTCTCCGGTACCTCAACTCCCCACAACGGCAGCAACAGCGACCGATCTTCCGCATCCCCCTCTTCAAACACGGATAATGCCTGAAGGCTCGTCATCTCCCGCAGCGACCACCAGCCTTGCAACTCACGCACCGCCTCTACACACACTTCCATCTCCACCGCAAGCTGCTGCACCGTCGGCCTCTCACCAAGGACATCCCGCAAACGCCGCTCAGCATGACGCAGCTTGCGTAGAGACTTCCACACCTCATCAGAATAATGTACTGCATTGCCGTGATGCCAGAGCTCATCAGAAATCGCACAGCTAATACACCGACTTGCCAATCCTGTAAACCCCCCCATCTCTGGCTCATGCAAGTCAATGGCTTTCAGCAAACCAAGATTGCCCGCCTGGATAGCATCCATCACGTCCAGATTACGCCCCAAGCGCACATACCGCTGTGCAATATGAATCACCAACGGCTGAAACCCCTCAACCAGGCGATCACGCGCATGCTTCGCTATACTGAGTACCCACTGATTCGGACAGGGGTCCCCTTGTTCCAGCCGCCCACGCTGGACGCGCCGAAACAAGGGAGCTTCTTCTTCTCGTGGCAACGGCTCACTCCAACGCACCTGGCGAAAATACTGATCTTCCGCCAGTAACGACAGGTACCGATCATCTCCATCTCCGTCCTGCTCTTGTTCTTCTTCTTCATCCCACTCAACATCAGCATCTTGATCTTGAAAACAGTCTTGATAAGCACTCTGTGTCATGATAAACCCCTCCCTGCAAAGTCAGCGTTTAAACACCGCGTTTTTCATCCTTGACATGCCAGCCCTCAGCGACGCACAATGCATGTGAGGAACTAGCACACATCTCGACAAGATCTAGCGACTCACCATCGCTGGCTAGGTGTTGGCACACCTGGCCAGCAACTTTTGCTCACGAGAGCAATCGCGCACATAACCCACCTGGCTCAAAGGCAATACGCCGCCCGTTCTCATCAACAAACTGCCACCTCTGCCCATCAGACCAAACCTGGACACGCATCCAGCGACCCTGAGAACACACTTCCAGCATATCGCCATTGTGTAAGGAGTAGTCAGCACACCCAGGCCGACCAACCAGCTTGTAGCGCCCTGAGCCATAATCCAGGAACCCCTCACCCTCGCGGCTCATCGCTTACCCTCCCGACACCGGCAACGCTGACAGCAGGACACAGCCGCGCTTGCATCCCCAACGCAAAGCGCCCGCGCCGCCCATCATCCATGACATAGTACCAACCACAATACCCGCCACTGGCCACTCGAACCGGCTGAAAACGACCACCAACACAAAGCTCTACGACAGTACCAGCAAGAAGCGGATAACCAGCCACTCCTGGCCGACCAAGCAGGACATAGCGCCCTGCCTCATAACTCACCCATCGCTCGTTTGACTCCACGTGATCGACCTCCCTTTACCAGACTGCTCACACACTCCACATCCATTCCTGGCCTATCTGCTAGCGGTACCTCAACGGACCCCAACCCCATTGTTGGGGCATCCCTCGCCCTAGCAGGCTCCGCCCCGTTCGCGCCTTTTCGCCTTGACACCTCCATGACTGAAGGGGCTACCCCTCAGGTGTGGCTAACCAGGAATATCTGCGGCTATTCAGTTGTTCAGGTACTTAATATTGATACGCAAGTTGCGTAACATACGTTTGTTCTAACATACACAATCCTCGGCAATCTGTCAAGGGGAAACAACGAAACTTGCACAAGTTACGTAAAATATGTTATGATCAAATCAAAGTGACCCACTTCGCAAGTATGGGTATGCCATATTGGGAGACTGCTAATAGTGCATAAGTGCGGTTTCTCGCACTAATCAAGGAAAGAGAAGGAGATTATTACAAATTGCAGCGCAAAAAATACTACACAGCCAAAGAAGCGCAAGAAATCCTAAACATGACGTACAGCGCACTTAGAAACCAAGTTATTGCAGGACATATCCGTAGCGAAGTACCACCAGGAAAACGGCAAGCAGTCTATCTAGCAGTAGATATAGACGCACTCAAACACGACATGGAAATATGGCGTGCCGGCAAGCCTCGAATGAAGCTGCCCCCCACAAAATTTGTCAAGGCAACAATCGAAGACATGCCCGAAGCCGTGGAACTAGCAGACGAAGTATTCAGTGGAGTAAACACTATTCCAGTCGAAAAACGCATCACATGGCTACGCAAAAATCCCGACATAGATTATCTGCTCAAACAGGAAGGCCGCATTGTTGGTTACTTCTCACTCATTCCACTACGGCCAGAAACCATCGAGGACTTACTAACACTCAATCAGTTCGCCAAAGACCTTACAGCAGAGGATATCTTACCTTACACCCCGAATGTACCCGTAGACCTCTACGGTATGGCTATCGGCACAAAACCAGGGGTCAGCCACTACCAAAAACACGAGTGGGGGAAAGTCCTGATAGTAGGAGCCAGAGGTGTGATACTCGACCTGGCAAAGAGAGGCATTAACATTCGCAGTATGCATGCTCACAGTAACACGCCCGATGGCGTAAAATTGATGAGACACCTTGGCTTTACCGAAATCGTTCCAAAGGCCCCCGTTCCTGGCCTGCACGATTTTATCATAGAGGTCGAACGGTCAGGCATCCCTTTCATCATGAGGTACAAGGAAGAATTTAAGAAGTGGCAAGAGGAAAACATTGACAGCAAAGTTGACAGCAGAACCGGCAGAAAACCATCAACAATGGTAGACGCCAGTGGACAAAACGGCACAAAGGGGACACCGCCAAACTAAGCAACAAGCCGCCCCACGAAGACGCTATGAAACTCTAGACGTGTATGCTATAATACCGTCCTTAGAAGCACGGACCAGAATAGCCGATAGTCGCTAAAAATCTCGCGTTTTATAGCGCGGGATTCATGGGGCTAACAGCGGGCCTCTTTGGAGGCAGCAGTTGAGGTGGTCAAAACACTGTTAGATGTTTGCTCCAGTCTGACGCTCTGTTGGTTTTCATTAAGGGTACGCGAAAGCGGAATGTGTGAAAACTGTAAAAAGCCATTTCAACAACCGCGAGGGGTGATTTACTCCATAAGGAGGGCTTAACGCCACGATGTCAACACTGGTTTATGTCATCAATCACAATGGACGTAAGCTTATGCCGTGCAAACCGGCCAAAGCTCGTAAGCTGTTACGCGCGGGCAAGGCCAAAGTTGCCGAGCGCAGCCCGTTTACGATCAAGTTACTCTGGGATTGTGAAGAGCATACCCAGGAGGTCGTGCTCGGTATTGACAAGGGCAGCCATGTCACGGGTTTCTCCTGCGTTGGCAAAGGACAGATTCTCTTGTCAGGCGAGATCGGACACCGGCTGGATGTCAAAGAGAAAATGGAGACACGGCGCACCAACCGGAGAAACCGTCGCGCTCGGAAATGGTACCGGCCCGCCAGGTTCTTGAATCGGGCATCGAGCAAACGGAGTGGGCGCTTACCACCTTCCATCAAGACAAATATCGAGGAGGTGATCCGCATCGTCAGGCAGATCCCGCTTCCTATCTCATCCATTGTCATAGAAGACGTTCAGGTGAATATTGCCCGTCTCAACAATCCGACCCTGAAGGGCAGTCAATACCAGGACCCGACGCGGCTCGATGAAAATCTCCGCATCGCGTGCTTGATGCGGGATGGCTACACCTGCCAGCTCTGTGGGAAGCAGAAGGTGCGTCTGCAAGCCCACCATATCGTGTTTCGAGAACAGGGCGGGAAAGATACGCTGGCCAATTTACTTTGCCTGTGTGAACACTGCCACCATCAGCTGCATGAGGGAAAGATAGTCCTCAAAGTGACGGGCGTGAGCGGCCATCTGGACCAGGTCGCGCAACGGACGATGCAGGGCAAGAGCTACCTCTACGCTACCCTTGGCGCACAAACCCCCTTATCCACGCTCTTTGGATACCAGACAGCGACCCTACGTAAAGCGAGAGACCTGCCCAAAGCGCACGATGCAGATGCACTGTGTCTTGCCACCTACGAGACCGGTGAGCTGGTACCCTATAACCGCGAACATTTCTATACCGTATCGTTTCGCCCGCGCCGTACACGGCGACAATACCATGATCTGCCACGTAAAGGTCGGGGACGAGTGAAATATCAAGTCAACGACGAACTCGAAGGCTTCCGCAAAGGCGACGTGGTGCGTATTAAGGGGAAGTACATTAAGCGGATCAACTCGATCTACTCCAACGGGTATTTAGCCTTTCCACGGGTGAAAGGGGAGCCAAACCAAGCCCGACCACGGGATTGCCAATTGCTTGAACGAGGTCGAACCACCTTGTGGGAAAAGGTGTCATAAAACGCAAGAAAACGCCATGAAACGCTCTAAATTGGGGCACATGTTTCAATACTTTTCATAACATGCTCGGAGAGGGGCAACGCGATGACCACGACCAGCAGTATTGCGCGAGGGAAATACCATATCTGGACCGTTGGGTGCCAGATGAACCAGGCTGATTCCCAACGCATCCAAACCATGCTCGATGAATTGGGCTGGGAGGAGACGAGCATGGATCAGGCTAACCTCGTGATACTCAATACGTGCAGCGTGCGTAAAGCGCCAGAAGAGAAGGCGCACAACCAGCTTGCCATGCTGAAACATGCCAAGGCAAAACGCAGCGACCTACTTGTCGCTCTCATGGGCTGCATGATCGGCAACCAGAAGACCATCGACGAACTGAGCAAACGCTACCCGCATATCGACCTCTTCATGAAGGTTGAGCAGGCCGATATCTTGCCCCGTTTCCTGGAAGAGCGCTGGACGCCAATCTCAGGTGCAGGCTGCCTGGACATCGAATACATGCCTCCCGGCGAGGATATTCCGAATGAGCCTATCGAGCGCATTCTCCCCACTTTTGCCACCTCGACCAGCACCGTTGGAAAGCGCACCGTGTTGCCTATGGCGATTACGCCCAGGCCCGGCGAGCGTATCGCGCACTACCCGACGCACATCGAGCCGGCAACGGCCAGCCCTAGCGCCTGGCTGCCGGTTATCCTTGGCTGCAATAAGGTCTGTACCTATTGTATTGTGCCCTACCGCCGGGGACGCGAACGCAGCCGCCCCATTGAAGAGCTGGTCGCCGAGGCCCGTTCTCTGGTGGCCATGGGTGCAAAGGAATTGACGCTGCTGGGGCAAACCGTCGAAGCCTACGGTCTGGATTTGCCGGATCAGCCAGACCTTGCAGTGTTAATGAGCCATCTTAGTGAGATCGACGGCTTAGAGCGCATCCGTTTCATGACATCCTATCCGCGACACATGACCGACAGTATGATTGAACGCATGGCAGCGCTGCCCAAAGTCTGCGAACACGTTAATATCCCTGTGCAGGCCGGAGACGACGCCACCCTCAAGCGCATGAAACGCGGCTATACCCTCGATGAATACAGGTATCGTATTGAGCGCTTGCGGGCTTTGTGGCCGGGCGTGTCACTTTCTACCGACATCATTGTAGGCTTCTGCGGCGAAACCGAAGAAGAGTTCCAGCATACACTCGACCTGCTTGAGGAGGTTCGCTTCGACGTAGTACACGTGGCTGCCTATTCGGTGCGCCCTGGCACCGTTGCTGCGCGTTGGGAGGATGACATCCCACTGGCGGAAAAGAAGCTCAGGTTGCACGCGGTGGAGGAGATACAGTCGCACATAGCTTTTGAGCTGAACCAGCAGTTGCTTGGTAAGGTCGAAGAAGTACTGGTAGAGGAAGTGAACAATACCCACGGGCGCCAGCAATGGAAAGGGCGCAATCGTATCAATAAATGGGTGTTCTTCCCGCAGCCGGGCGAGGAATTACCTGGAGATGCACAAACGAGGGCTGAGACGATCCAAGCGGCTCACAAGATTACACCCGGCGACCTGGTGAAAGTGCGCATCGAACGAGCAACCTCCTGGTCCTTGCAGGGTTGCGCGGTTGCGTTATAATATGCTGACTACACTAGCATTCCTAGTGTGGATAGAGGAGGTGTTCGATGACACAAACACAATCGGCTGAAGAAAAGGCACGACTGAAGAAGCAATGGACAGACCTGGCGATTCAACAGGCCTTAGCAAGTCAATGGGAAGAAGCGGTAATCACGAACAGGAATATCTTGAACCTCTTCCCCTCTGAACCCGATGCATATAACCGCCTGGGCAAGGCATACAGCGAACTGGGGCAATATGCCGAGGCCCGGCAGGCCTACACACAAACGTTGAAATATAGTCCCGACAACACCATCGCCAGGAAAAACCTGGAGCGACTCGCACAGCTGCAAGAAGAACCTGTGCAGATTCATACGGGAGCGGAACGCATCGATCCCCGGCTCTTCATTGAAGAGACCGGCAAGACCGGCACGACCGACTTAATCAACCTTGCTCCGTCTTCAGTGCTGGCAAAAGTAGGGGTTGGCGACAAAGTACAATTACACGTAATGGGCCATACGATTCACGTGCGCAATTCCGCGGGCGAGGACATTGGACAGATAGAGCCGCGTCTCGCCAACCGCCTGATTAACTTTATGGAGGGTGGCAACCGTTACGCGGCAGCCATTCTTGCCATGGAAAACGGGCAGGTACGCCTGATCATTCGCGAAGAATACCAGCACCCGAGCATGTTTGGCAAGGTCAGCTTCCCGTCACAAGGTGGCGGGGATACGATACGTGCGTACATCAAGGATACTATGGTGCGCTATGATCGCGAAGACGAAGACGAATTGACCAGCGAGGACGAGTACTACGATGGCGGTGATGAGCCAGAGGAGATGACTGAGATCGATTTCGAGGGTGGCGTCGAGGCTGAAGAATGATACCAGGGGCCTTGAAATAATGAGCCATCCCGAATTTTTGCGGGGTGGCAAAAGCAGAAGAAGGCGATAAGCTACCCATAGTTGACTGAAAGCCCAACATAAACAGGAAAACGGTGTCGTTACTTCGCGGTACCGTTTTCTTGTTTATCAGTAAATAACACATTCCAACAAATAGGAACGTAGCCTTTCTGGGCTAGAGCAGAAAGAAAGGAAGCTGTCTGTCTGGAAAAACCTCTTCAGAAAGAGAGGAAGAGAGAACAAACCCTTCAGTCCTCCATCATCCCCATTTTGGAGGTGGTGTCTCAGCCAATTTTCACCACTTCATGGTCACGACGCTTCAAACAGAGATTTCTCACGTCAGCACAGGGTTCAGTTTTCCCCTCGGGTCACTGCTCAAACAGGACTCCTTCGGAGCTACACCTTGTCTCGTTAAAGGGCGCGCTGTTCCAACCATGGGCAAAGGTCAAATAGTGTGCGTCCTCTTCACTTTGCGAAGCACGCCTCCTAAAAGGAGAAGGATCACGTGGTATACTAGGCGTGGTAATATCTCATCATGCGCACGAGTGTGGAGCGCGTTGAAACTGAACACAACCGCGGCGAGTAGCTCCTGGCTCCCAGCGAGCGAGACGCAGGGGACCCACCTCCCGTATGCTTTTCTCGCTTGCGTCCTGTCCGAAGGCAAGGCGTCTCACTCACCTGGCTTTCACACGATGAGACTCTGAGTTGCCAGGAAGGAAGGCATCTGATGCAGATGCGAAACCAGTTGGCGGTGTTTCCTCAGCGACAGTATCGCAGCGGCTTGTTCCTGCTGATCGTTGCCGCCTATGTCCGCCTCCTCGTCTCCATGCCATTTGACCCAGCGCGCGTGGCTGTCCTGGTCGGACTCGGCCTGCTGTATACGGTGGTCGGGCTGTTTGGCCTGGAGTACTGCTGGCGCTCACCCTCCAGGCCGATCATGCTGGCGTATTTTATCGTCCTCGTCGCCGTCCTCGGCGCGATTCTCTTCCTCAGCCTGGGAGAGGGCTTCCTCCTGCTCGTGCCGCTTGCCGCCTACAGCATCGCCCTCCTTCCCCGGCGCGGAGCGGTCGCCATGTGCGGGCTGCTGCTGCTGTTGCTCGTATTCGTGGACTGGCGGGTCGGTGACACCTGGAAGTCCATCCTCCTGATCGTGCTCTCGATGCTGGCCTTGTGTGTCTTCGTGGTCGTCTTTACGGAAGCCGTGGTGCGTGAAGCACAAGCGCGCAACGCACTCGACGAAGCGCACCAGCGTTTGCGCGAGGATTCCGCGCACATCGAAACGCTGGCGACGGTCGCTGAACGCAACCGCCTGGCGCGGGAGGTCCATGATAACCTGGGGCATTATCTCACCACCATCACGGTGCAGCTTGAGGCGGCACGTGCCATGCTGGACGTGGATCCCACGCGTGCCCGCCACGCTCTTGAGCAAGCGCAGAAGCTCGCACGGGACGGATTGGGCGAAATTCGGGGGTCCGTGGCCGCGCTGCGCGCCTTGCCTACGGAGAACCGTTCCTTGCCAGAGGCACTCGCAGATCTGGTGCGGGAGTCGCAGGCAGCGGGCGTGCCCACCACGCTCCTCGTGCCTGGTGCGTTGCCCCCGCTCTCGTCCCCGGTGAAATTCGCCTTGTATCGCATTGCGCAGGAAGGGCTCACCAATGTGCGCAAATACGCGCATGCCACCCACGTCGACCTCATCCTCGACGTTCCCCTCGGGCACATGGTGCGCTTACGCGTACAGGACAACGGTGTCGGGGTTCTCAGCCCCACAGACGGCTTCGGGCTGCTCGGCGCGCGTGAGCGTGTCAAGACCCTGGGCGGCCAGCTCCGCACGGCCAGTTCCCCGGGTGCGGGCTTCCTCTTAGAAGTGGAGTTGCCGCTATGAGCACGCCTATTCGCATTCTGATTGTCGATGACCAGGCCTTGTTCCGCGAGGGCCTGCACACCCTGCTCTCCGTGCAGCCCGACCTGCAGGTGGTGGGAGAGGCTCGCCATGGGGAAGAGGCGCTGCACCTGGCGGCTGCCCTCACCCCGGATATCATCCTGATGGACCTGCACATGCCCATCCTGGACGGCGTGGCGGCGACCCGCCGCCTGCAAAGCACGCATCCCGCCATCAAAGTGCTTGTGCTGACCACCTTCGACGACGACGAGGACGTGTTTGAGGGCCTGCGCGCAGGAGCGGTCGGCTATTTACTCAAGGATGTCCCCTCGGAAAAACTGGTTGAGGCCATCCGCAGAATCGCGCGTGGTGAGTCCTTCTTACAACCTTCCCTTGTGAACAAGGTCATTGCTGAGTTCGCACGCCTGTCCCCCCAACGACCCTCCTCATCACACCCCTTGATCGAGCCGCTCTCCGAGCGCGAACTGGAGATCCTGCGCCTGCTCGGCCAGGGAGCCAGCAACAAGGAGATTGCTGATCACCTGGTCATCACCGTGGGCACGGTGAAGAATCACCTGACGAGCATCCTGGGAAAATTGGGCGTGCGTGATCGCACGCAGGCGGCGCTCAAAGCTAGAGAACTGGGCATCATTTGATCTGATCTCATCCCTTCCCTCTCCCTCAGACTACAGTTCGAGCATCAGCAGCCAAAGGTCATAGCAGGTCATGGGGGAGAACATGACCTCGCGAGGTGACCTTTATCACCTCTCCTGTGCTTGCCATTCGCTTATACTTTCATCGGAAGACACTATGAATCGGTTGTTATTACAACCGATCAGAAAAAGAGGAAGGAATACCATGGAAACACGTTTCTATCAAACACAGGAGATTACTATTCCAGCGATTGCTCAGGCGCTGGAGCTTGAGTACCAGGCACAGGGGTACGAGGCACAACACTTTGGTGATTTCAACCAGACTACCGTTCAACTGAAGAAGGAAAGCACCTTGAGGGCCATCACGGGCTTTGATAAGGTCCTCGCGATTTCCTTCCAGCGTGTCGACGGTGGAACGCTCGTGAAAGTAGGAGCGCAGGACTGGGTCGATCAGATTGCAGTAGGAGCGGTTGGTCTGGTCCTCCATCCTCTGCTGATTACAGCAGCAATAGGAGCCATGCAGCAAAATACGGCCTTACACGATGTGCTCAATTCGATTGACCAACACATCCGGCAACAACAGCCTCAAGCGCAGGCTGAGGTACCTCTTCCTTCGGCCATGTAAGTGTGCCAGGCTACGTTCGGTGAATAGATTCGACGCTCCGCATTCACTCCCTGGAATGTAACGCTTCCTGCTTCTACTGCAAGTAGCTTGGACAAACAGGGTGTTGGGCATTCTTCACCCTTGACCATCAAGACTGAGAGTGTTGGCCTTCGTTTTAAGCGCACATCAATGCTTCCTGTCCCAGTCCTGGCAGGCATCATCGAGCGTTGCCAAAGGCCCTGCTGATGCGTTTACAGAGAGCTCCCTCTTGCTGGTACCCGACCCGATCGCGGTGGGTGTCCAGCAGGCGGTCGCCCTCACCACAGGCGTTTGATGTAAGAAAACAGGTATGCGATAGCTCAAGAAAACATCGCAGCAGAACTTGAAGAAGGAGAAGACTGATGACACAAACGAAAACAACTACCACCTCTGTAAGGAATACGGAGGATACACACATGAAAGCGATGGTGTATCACACCTATGGTTCACCCGATGTTCTGAAACTGGAAGAAGTTCAAAAGCCGGTCCCGCAGGACGATGATGTCCTGGTAAAAGTTCTTGCGGCATCCGTAAATGCGGGTGACTGGGCACATTTATTGAGAGCGAAACCGTTCATGATGCGCCTCATGGGCTATGGGCTTCTCAAACCGAAACACACCATACTCGGATCAGACATTGCGGGGCGGGTTGAAGCAGTTGGCAGAAATGTCAAACAGTTTCAGCCAGGTGATGAGGTATTCGGAAACACAGCCAAGTATGGTTTTGGCGGTTTTGCCGAATACATATCTGTTCCTGAAAATGCATGGGTCCTGAAACCGACCACTATATCGTTTGAGGAAGCAGCAGCCGTACCTCAAGCGGCTCTCACCGCCCTGCAGGGCCTTCGCGATAAAGGACACATTCAGAAGGGGCAAAAGGTTTTGATTAATGGTGCGGGTGGTGGTGTGGGTACGTTTGCGGTGCAGATTGCCAAAGCGTTTGGGGCTGAAGTCACCGCCGTATGCAGCACGAGGAATCTGGACAGAGTGCGCTCGATTGGTGCAGACCATGTCATTGATTACACGCAAGAAGATTTCACCCGCAATGGGCAGCAGTATGACCTGATTCTTGCTGCGAACGGGTATCATTCGATTTCAGATTACAGGCGTGCATTAAGTCCCGCGGGAGTGTATGTCACGACCGGAGGTTCCGATGCTCAAATGTTTCAAACCATGCTCCTGGGGCCATTGATTTCCAGGACTGGGAGACAGAAAATGGGTAACTCGGCTCATAAACCTAACCAAAGGGATTTGGCTTTTATGAAAGAGCTGATTGAAGCCGGCAAAGTCGTACCGGTGATCGATAGACGTTACCCGTTAGGTGAGACGGCTGAGGCTATCCGGTATCTTGAAGCAGGACATGCCCAAGGAAAAGTAGTCATCACGATGGACCAGAACGACCCCGGAAGATGAGAAAGCAGCTTTAGCTCCGTACGTAGTTACGTTCTTTTATCGCAGCAGAACTGGAAGAAGGAGAAGACTCATGATACAAACGAAAACAATTATCACCGAGAAGGAAACAAAGGTGACCACCTCACCCAAACGCCTCGCTCGAATCGCCGGCGTCCTCTACCTGCTCAACGGCATCGTCGCCGGCTTTGCCGAAGGCTTTGTGGAACCCAGGATGTACGCCGCCGGCAACGCGGCGACCACGGCCAGGAACCTGCTCGCCAACCCCGGACTGGTGCGTCTGGGCGTCGTCGCCGACCTGTTCCAGGCGACAGAATGGCTCTTCCTCGCCATGACCCTCTACCTGCTGCTGAGGCATGTGCACAAGAACATGGCCAGCGTGATGGTCATCCTCGTCGCAATCGGGGCCGGCATTGTAAGCCTCAACACGCTCTTCGAGTTTGAGGGCTTGCGGGCCGCAAGCGGTGCAATCAACCTGGTCGCCTTCGGCACCGCGGGTTCAAATACCCTGGCGCTGCTCTTGCTCGATATCCAGCACTATGGGGTCTTCATCGCGCAGATCTTCTATGGCCTGTGGCTGGTGCCGCTGGGGTATCTTGCGTACAAATCAGCCGGGTGGTTTCCCAGGTGGTTGGGCGTCCTGCTCATCGTGGGGGGCGCCTGCTACCTCGTGGACTTGCTCGCGCAGTTCCTGGCCCCCGACTTCGCCCAAAATAGCCACATCTACTTCTCAGTAGTTGCGGCAATCGCGGAGGTCTCGATGGTCCTCTACCTGCTCGTGATCGGCGTGAGGACCCAAAAGCCAGGCGAACCCATCGCCGCCTCGACTTCGCAACTTCGTGATCCCGTGGCCGTAGACCGCAACATGCATTAGCGGCCATTTCGTAACCACCGTGCCTCACTCCAGCCGGAAAGTCGGATAGAGAGGCGTAAGCGCCCCACTCACCTGTTCGGGCTGGAGCGAGTGGCATGCATACCAGAGAACACGTTATTGAAATGGCCGTTCGCCTGTTCAAAGAGGAGCATCGTTATGACGCAGACCGATTCAAAGACCCCACAGGGAGACCAGTTGCTTGGAGGAATACTCATGAAAGCAATTATCTTCACAAAATACGGAGCACCGGATGTTCTTCAGCTCACAGAGGTTGCCAAACCGACCCCCAGGGACCATGAAGTCCTGATACGAATAGATGCGGCAACAGTCACAGCGGGGGACTGTGAACTTCGGAGTTTCAAAATCCCACTCTTTATCTGGCTTCCCCTGCGACTCTACATGGGTCTCAGAAAACCAAGGAAAAAAATACTGGGGCAAGAGCTCGCCGGGGAAATTGAAGCAGCAGGCAAAGAGGTAAAACTATTCAGGAAGGGTGACCAGGTTTTTGCAGCTACCGGTTTTAGTTTCGGCGCGTATGCTGAGTACACATGCCTGCCTGAAGAAGGGGTGCTGGCCATCAAACCGGCCACTATGACCTGTGAGGAAGCCGCCGCCGTTCCTGTTGGGGGACTTGAAGCCTTGTATTTTCTGAGAAAAGGAAATATCCAGAGCGGACAAAAGGTTTTGATTATTGGTGCGGGTGGAAGTATCGGGACATTTGCGGTACAGCTTGCCAAATCATTCGGGGCTGAAGTGACTGGCGTGGACAGCATGGGGAAATTGGACATGCTGCGCTCGCTTGGCGCAGACCACGTCATTGATTACACGCAAACAGATTTCACCGCAAACGGTGAGACCTATGATGTGATTTTTGACGTGATGGGCAAGACTTCGTTTTCACGTACTGTACGATCGCTCAAGCCAAATGGACGCTATCTTTTAGCTAACGCCGGGCTGTCACAGATGGTTCGAGGGCGATGGACTTCAATGAGAAGCAGCAAGCAAGTAATAGTTGGGGCAGCAAGCGAAAAGGCTGAAGATTTAAATTTCCTCAAAGAGCTGATTGAGGCGGGGAAGATCCACTCGGTTATCGATAGACGCTATCCATTGGAACACATTGCCGAGGCTCACCGCTACGTCGACACGGGACACAAAAAGGGCAATGTTGTCATAACTGTGGCCCATACCCACACAACCTGAGTGTCAATCCCACCATTCGGCTCTGGCGGAATCGGCATGGTATCCTATTGTGAGCCTTCTCAAAGAATGCCCAAGTATCATTGGAAATGTTGCTGTCCAGGAAAAGTACCCTGGCAGCGTGAGAAAGAGGAGAATCGTTATGACGCAGACCGAACCAAAGACACCACGAGGAGACCAGTTTCAGGGATACCGTGAAGAGTTTCAGGTAGCGAGTGGAGATATGGTCGCGACCGTGAAGCGTCTTATTCACGAGGGGAACGTCCGTCACATCATCATCAAGCATGAGGGACACAGTGTCCTGGAGATTCCGCTGACCGTTAGCCTTATCGGGACGCTGCTTGTGCCATGGCTGGCGGCAGTAGGAGCTATCAGTGCGGTCATGACCCACTGTACCGTTGAGGTCGTGCGCACGGAACACCCTGAGACGCCTCCCGTAAGCTAGAGCAAGCGGGAGGGCATGTCGGCTTGACGCATGCATGGTCAACCTCTATCACCCTCTTGTACGCATGATTGAAATGGCCATTCGCCTGTTCAACGAGCAGGGCATCGGGGCTGTCTCAACCAACGACAGTGCCGGGGCGCTTCGATGAGTCCGGGCACTGTGGCGGTGCTGTGCTGGCTGATCAGGGATGACTGGCTCCCGTTTCTGCACCTGCTCCTGGTCTTTATCCTGCCGGTTGCGGCGGTGCTCGCCGTTGGCCCGATCCTCACTGGAAGTCTGATTGGAGGGACTCTGCTCTGGACGTTCGCGTACCTGCACCGAGCACGGCAACGCGTCCAAACGATGCAGACACCCCCGCTGCAGGCAGGTGAGGAAGCGCTTCCCGAGAGCGGCACGCGGCCGGCGACGGCCTCGCGCTAACGGTGCTGCTTCGGAAAGTAGAAGGAGGAAACCGATGGATACGCCGTTTGCCACCGCCCAGAGTATGCTGGTGGCACTGCGCACGAAACGCATGTCCGCGCGGGAATTGCTCGCGTGGCACCTGGAACGCATCGCACGCTCTAACCCCGATCTCAATGCGATTGTGACCTTCAATGAGGAGCGGGCCCGCCAGCGCGCAGCCCAGGCCGATGCCGCCATCGCCAAAGGGGTCTTGCTTGGGCCGCTGCACGGGCTGCCGGTGACGATCAAAGACTGCATCGAGGTGGCGGGACTGCCCACGACCGCCGGAGTACCGCAGCGTGCGCACGCGATCTCGACCACAACCGCCCCCGTGGCGCAGAGCGTCCTGGACGCGGGAGCGGTGCTGCTCGGCAAAACCAATCTCCCTCCCTACGCGACCGACTGGCAAACCAGTAACGCGCTCTTTGGCCGCACGAACAACCCCTGGGATCGCACGCGCACCCCAGGCGGCAGTACCGGCGGAGGAGCCGCTGCCCTGGCGGCAGGACTGACGGCGCTCGAATTCGGCAGCGACCTCGGTGGCGGGCTTTGCATCCCTCCTGCTTTCTGCGGCGTGTACGGGCATCGTCCCAGCGAAACCGCCGTTCCGCGCAGCGGGCATATCCCTGGCTCTCCCCTGGAGAATCCGGCCATCGTGATGAATGTGATGGGTCCGCTCGCCCGCAGCGCCGCCGACCTGGACCTGGCGCTCTCGATCATCGCCGAGCCGGTCGTCGGGGAAGACATGGCCTGGCGCCTCATGTTCCCTCCGCTGCGTCACAGCGCCCTGGCTGACTTCCGCGTCGCTCTCCTGCCGCCGGTCCCCTGGTTGCCGGTCGACGGAGAGATTCGTGCCGCCCTCGACGACCTGGCCGCGCGCTTACGCCACCTGGGAGCATGGGTAGAGGAGGTGCTGCCAGAGGGCTTTGACCTGTGGCAGCACCACGAAGCCTATGCCATGCTGCTGAGCGCGATCGCCTTCGCCCACCTGGATGAAGAGGAACGCGCCCAGGTCGTTGCGTTGCTGCACCGGTCATCTGATCCGTTCGCCCACGCGCAGCTGCTAGGGGTGAACGCGACGGTCTCGCAGTTCATCGGCATGTATGGGCGGCGTGAACGCTCCCGTTCGCTCTTCCGCGCGTTCTTCCGCGACGTCGACGTGCTGTTGGCCCCGGTGACGATCACCCCTGCTTTTCCCCATAGCAGTGACCAGGTTCCGCTCGGAGAGCGCACGCTCCAGGTGAATGGGGCAGCAGTCCCCTACCTGTACCTCCCCATCTATGCGGGGGTGGCCGCGTATAGCGGGTTGCCAGCCACAGCCTTTCCCTGGGGACGGACGCGCGGTGGTCTGCCTATCGGGCTACAGGCGATTGGCCCCTACCTGGAAGACCGCACGACGATCGCCTTTGCCTCGCTGCTCGAGCGCGAATTCGGCGGGTTCACGCCACCACCTGACTACCTCTGATCACCAACGATTGGGATGGTTGGGCTGTCAGGAGGTTCTGGGGAGGAGATGAAGACCTTCGGGACTTACGGCTTACGACGCCTGAGATACGTGTGGGCTGCACCTCTGGTAAGCTTTGCTTGTCGCGCCAGACTCAGATGAGATTGGAACAGGATCTCGGAAGAGGAAACGAGAGGATGAGCGGACATCAGTCTTCCTGCCCGTGCTCGCAGTTCTTCGCCTGATGTCTGATCTGTTAGATGAGCAGAAGTCCAGGCCCTGGCTTTCTCTTTCTGAAGGAGTTTTTCCAGACGAGATGGCCTTTTTTCTCCTTACTCTAGCCCAGAAGGGCTACGTTCCTATTCCAACTTTTGATTCCAATCATGGGCAAACCCCTGGTTATATACCGAAGCGCCGGAAGTAGTCTCAAGCGCTGCAACTCTATCAGAAAGCCTGTAGCGATCACAGCGCTACCTGGCAGGTCTATCGAGAGGCGCTCGCCCTGGGAGGGACACGACAACTGCCAGACCTGTTTCAAGCAGCTGGCGCAGATTTCCCTTTACAGCCAGGGGTCGTGAAGAGCTCGGCCAGTTTTCTGGCCGCTGCACTGAGGGGCTAACGATGCTCCCTTTCTCATTGCGCAGCATCGAGGCTGAAGACTGATACTCTCAACGCCTAATGGCATGAGGTTCTTGTGCCTACTCCAACTCCTCCAGCCTACCTCGTCGGTAGACTAGCCCTTGTTGGTTCGAGACAAGACTTTTGGGCAGACGCGCTCTGGCGCCAGTGATGCCGACGCTTCGGGGCAAGACCTGCCCCTCTTTCGCACGTTGGTAGAGTCGCTCTAGTGCTGCCCGCAAGCGCAGCTCCGCACTCTCCCAATACACATGGTATTGGGCACTAGAGGGAAGGTAGTCTGGTGGGTCAAGATAGGCTGCCAGGAACGCTGAATACAGATCACGTTGGATGGGGCCTATCCCACAGGGACAGTCGTGAAACCGCTGAGCAAGGGGTTTCTTGACATACGTCCTGCACCCGTGACAGTATTGCGAGAGCCTGGTGGTGCGCGTGGGAAACTCGTGCAGGGTGCCGCCAGTCTTTGCAACTGTGCGTCTCAGGTGCTCTATCAACATCCCTGGAGCACGCAGGCCCACGCTCTTACCGAACTGCTTTTGCCAGCCTTTGTAAGAAACTTTCTCGATACGAATGTCGTTACCAGTATGGATAATCTCGTTGACCAGGCGTCCATGCAAGCTCTTGCGGTGAGCGGCAAGCTTGCGTTCCTGCTGTGCCAGTCGTCGTCTTGTGGCGAGATAGCCCTTGCTATTCTTCCAGGTGAGGCGGCGCTTGCCGTGTTTCTTGATGCGCCCTTTTTCATCATAGTTCTGCGCGTTGTTGGCACGGCGCTGTCTGTCCAGCTTGCGCTCTAAACGCCGTTTCTTACGGGCATCGGGCCGCAGTTCCTCGCACAAGGGCACAAGACGCGCCTCTCCCTCACGTGGGACAATAGCAATGGTGGAAGGTCCCAGGTCCAACCCGATCACGTCCTGCCCTGGCGTGTTTTTCTTCTTCTGATAAGGCATGTCCTCGAGCGCGAGTTGGACGTAGTAGCGATAGCCCTGGCAATCAGCTCCTTGTGCTTTCGGGCTAGAGGCTTTGCGTCGGACCAACCGAGAGCACTTGACACGGTGGTCGAGTCCATATTTCACCACCGGGTCATTCCAATCGATCAGAGCGGGAATGCGGTCCTTGCCCCAGACCAGCCAGCCCTGATTACCTTCTTCGGGAGGTTGCAGGACAAAGCGCAACCCGGTATTGTTGCGCTTGCCCTCAATGCTATCCAGGCCACGTCCCTTACTCTTGAAGCGCACCTTTCTGGCTTTCCCGAGACACACCCGATTAGCCGCTTGATAGGCGCGGGTGGCCAGCGTTTGGGCGGTGACGGCATCGATGTGGTCGGCAATCCAGGTGCAATTGGCACGCGTAGCGAAATCGTGCAGGGCATATTCGGAGAAACCGTACTCCTGTCGCAGTTGGGAGAACGCTGCCGCCCGTTCCTGTTTCAATGAACGTGGTATGGCACGCGCCTCCTGCCATGCAGGGTCGGCCCTCATGCGATGCAAACGCCCAAGGGCCTCACCTAAGAGTGCGTTGTAAAGCTGTCGCGCCGCCTCGAAGTGCGCCCCCAGGGGTTTGGCCCGCCCTGGTGTCACAGCAAGCGGAAGCTGCAGCAGGAAGGTCGGCGTCTTGCTCTTTTTCACCTTAACGCGGCGCGGAGGCCCCGGCGTTCACGTCTGATTCTTACCCACATTGAACAAAGTGCTACAATCAAGGATGAACACACAAGCCTTGTTGGATCCCAAGAGCTGGGCCGAGCGAACCTTTGGGAGCGTCCAACTGCATGATCTGCGTCGCACGAGACGAGCGGTCAAAGCGGCCACCGACCTGG
>Ga0207646_10001368_pt1 | contig 30215 bp, 32 predicted proteins | sample KBSK5502metaG_FD_184343 | JGI IMG/M metagenome (GOLD analysis project Ga0207646, IMG submission 184343) | Corn, switchgrass and miscanthus rhizosphere microbial communities from Kellogg Biological Station, Michigan, USA - KBS K5-50-2 metaG... | ecosystem: Host-associated > Plants > Roots >... | reverse complement strand
GGCGAAGCCGCCGTCGACTTACCAGACAAGCTGATCACGGTGATCGTGGCGCTGCTGATCGCCCAGGGCCTCCCCGAGCGGCGGGCTACCGCAGCCCCGGCCGACCTCGACCTCGGCGAGGCGTTCACGTTCGTCATCCGGTCCGACCGGTGGGTTCGCAAGCTGCTTGCCGGCGCCGTGTGTCTTCTCTTCATCTGGCTCATCGTTCCATTCCTGCTGCTTGTTGGCTACATCGTCGAGATCGCTCGCCGAGTGCGCTCCGGCGCCCGCGAGCTTCCGCCATGGGACCATCCCTGGCGGAACATCAAGGACGGCTTCAAAGTCCTTACCGCCCTCGTTGTCTGGACGATTCCGAGCGCCCTGCTCAGCATCCCGGCGGCGATTGTCGACGCGGCCGTAAACGAAGGCTCGCGGCAGGCGCTCGGCGGGTCGGTCAGCGCGGGGGCGGCGATCGTCGCCGCGATCGGCAGTGTGTGGGGACTGATGGTGGTGTTGCTGGAGCCCGCCATCATCAGCCAGTACATGGACCGCGGATTTCGCGGCGCGCTGAACGTCGCGGCCGTCATCCGGCGGGTGCGGGTGAACCTGGCGCTGAGCATCGTGGTCGGGGCGCTTGTCGTCGTCCTGTCGACGATCGGCTTGATCGGTGTGGCCGCGTTCGTGATCGGAGTGCTGGTGACGTTCCCTTACGCGAGCTACATCGGCGCCTACCTCATCGGCCGGTACGCTCGCCTGACGGAACCGCCTACCCTAGGGCCCGAAGCGGTAGATCGCGGAAGTGTCGGACAGATACAGCGCGTGGTCTAAGCCTTCTTTGACGTCGAGCTGGCAGCGCGGGCCGTCGAAAAGGATTCGGGTCCCATCCGCGGGCATCACCTTCAGTCGGGCCTCAGCGTAGCTGCAGAAGACGAAGGTGCCATGATACCCGTTGGGTCCCTGCTTGCCGACGAAAGTGGCGCCAGTCGGGACGACATCTTCGGATCCGCTCTGCCAGGTTGGCGCCGTACCGACGCACGACGCACCGCGCAAGCGGATGCCGTTGCCGTAACAGGTCGGCCATTGATAATTGCCGCCGCGAACGACCAGGTCGACCTCGTCCCAGCCGCTGCCTGGAGTGCCCGCGTCGCCCGACGGCCCGTTGTCGGTCACGAGCAGCGCGCCCTGCGGCGAAAAGGCCAGCCCAAAGGGATTGCGCAGCCCGATCGCCCATACCGGATTGCCAGCGCCAAACGGATTGTCCGCCGGAACGGTGCCATCCGGGTTGTAGCGAAGGATCTTGCCGCGGAGGTCCGAGGGATTCTGGGCCTCGGACGGGACGTGATTCTCGCCCAGGGTCACATACAGTTTGCCGTCGCGACCGAAGGCGAGCCGCCCGCCCTTGTGGCAGCAGTCCGATCCGGCCGGCAGGTTGTCGACGATGGTGGTCAGGCTTGTGCCGGTCCCGCCATGATCCGTCCAGCGCACCACGCGCTGTCGCGTCGTGTCATCGGCGCGGCTGTAGAACGCGTAGACGAAGTGATCCTGGTGGAAGGTCGGGCTCAGCGCGAGGCCGAGGAGTCCTCGCTCGCCATCGGTTGACGTCGAGACGGTTGCGAAGACGCGGCGGTTGGTGCCGTCGAAGCTCCGAATCGTGCCCGAGCGTTCGGCATAGAAGAGCCGTCCATCAGGAGCCCAGGCAAGGGCGGTAGCAAAATCGGCGGCCGTATAGGTCGTCAGCTTCGGCGGAGGCTGCGGCGAAGCCGAGGGGCTGGTCGAGGATCCGATCGGTGCCGTTGAGGAGGTGCAGGCCGAGATGGTCACGACCGCCAGGACAGCCGCCGTACGCCTCAGCATGATCGACGTCGGCAAGCGCGTCATGCCTCGGCGAGCGTACTCCGCTTCGCACGTCGACCGGTTTGCCCTACGCTCATGCTCAACTGTTTGGAAAGGTTAGTCCACCCTTTACAGGCGGCGGGCGCCCTGCGAGGCATCCCTGCGCCGTCTTTCTAAGGTTCTCTCACGGGAACGGCTCACGCTGGGACGAGAGAGAAACTGGCCTTCGTCGTGTGGCCCGCCTGGATGGCGACCGTGGCACTCTGCGTCAGGTAGCCGGGCGCCGAGACGGTTACGGTATAGGTGCCGGGGAGGAGCGAGGCGAAGGCGTAGGACCCGCTGGAGTCCGTGACTGTCGACAACCCTCCTGGGCTGACCGTGACAGTCGCCCCCGCCAGCCCCTTGCCGTTCGAACCCTTCACGGTCCCGACGAGGGACCCGGTCGTCGCCATCGGCTGCAGCTTCAGGTTGACAACGCTGTTGTGCCCGGAAGTCACGCTCACCGACGCGCTGCCGCTGTGGAAGCCGCTCGCGCTGGCAGTGATCGTGTAGGTGCCGGGTGCAACGCTGGCGAAGCTGTAGTTGCCCGACCCGTTCGTGCTGGTTGTCAACCCGCTCGGGCTGAGCGACACGGTTGCTCCGCCGATGCCGACGCCAGTCTGGCCGTTGTACACCACGCCGTCGATCGTGCCGGGGGAGACGGTGATCGGGCTCAAGCTGAAGTCGAGCTTGACGCCGGTGCCGGCGAGCACCGTGGCCGCCTGAGTCTGCGAGTTGTACCCGCTGGCGGAGGCCGTCACGCTGTCGCCCCCGGCGGGAACGGTTAGCCAGTAGGCCCCCGTGCTGTCGGTCGTCGTCGACGCCCCGGCGGCCTGGACGCGGGCTCCCACGATCCCCCGGTTGTTGGCGCTGTCCTGGACCCGTCCCTGGAGCCAGCCAGCCGCGCCGCTCGGCACGCTTGATGCCGTTGGGCTCGGCGTGGCCGTCGCCGTCGCGGTCGTCAATGGCACGGTCGAATTGGGCGACGGCGACGAAACCAGTCCGTTGCCGAGGCCGGAATCCGCGGACTGCGCACTCGGGTCGGAGGTCGCTGGCTGGTTGAACGCCTGCGCGTCCTGGTTGGCTTCATTCACAATCCGGCTGGACAGCGGCGCGAGCGGCCTGGCCGGACCCACGCTGTAGTCGGCAAGGCCCAGACCGTGCACGTTCACGCCCAGGCTCGCAATCGTGGGCGTCTCCGAGGCGAGGCTCGCGGTCGCCCAGAAGAGGATGGCAACCAGGACTGCGATGCCTCCCCGTTTGACCCAGCGCCTGGACGGCCCGTTCATGAGGCCTCCCTCAAGAGAGACACGTTCGGCTCAGCCCCGCCCTTGGCCTTGCCCATCCTCTCCAGCACCCGCACGATGTCGTCGCGGCAGGCCAGAAACGCCTCCACCACCCCGGGGTCAAATTGGGCTCCCGATTCGCCCACGATGAGACCGGTTGCCTGCTGCACGCTGAGGCCTCGGCGGTACGGGCGATCAGAGGTCAATGCATCGAAGACGTCAGCCACGGTGAGAATGCGGACGCCTAATGGGATCTGCTCGCCGAGCAGCGCGTCCGGGTACCCGCCGCCGTCCCAGCGCTCATGGTGATGGCGGACGCCAGGCAGCGCCGGTTCGAGGAAGCGCAGGCCCTTGAGCATGTCGTGGCCGATCCGAGGATGCTCACGCATGCGGCCGGCTTCCTCCTCGTCGAGGCGGGCCGGCTTGCGCAGCACCCGGTCGGCGATTCCGATCTTGCCGATGTCATGGAGCAGGGCGCCTCGCGAAAGCGCTTCCCGCTCCTCCGCCGGGAGATGCATGGCCCCGGCGATCTCCATGCTGATGGCCGCGACCCGCGACGAGTGCCCGAACGTATGCGGATCCCGCGCATCGATTGCCCGGGCCAGGGCTTCGATGCTGCTGAAGTAGGTGTCCTCTAGTTGCCTGCTCTTCTCCTCGAGGCCGGTGGTCATCTCGTTGAAGGTGCGGGCCAGGTATCCGATCTCATCCGACGAGCCGACGACGGCCCGCTGCCGGAGATCGCCGGCAGAGACCCGTCGCATGGCGGCGACCAGGATGGCCAGGGGACCGGTGATGCTGGAGGCGATGGTGCTTCCGATCAGCAGGGTGATGAGGGCGGCGACCGTGAACGCCAGGGTGAGGAGAATGCGTACCTGCGCGGCGGAGCTCTCGAGTTGATCGGCGCTCAGCTCCACGGCCAGGAAGCCAAGTCTGCCTCCGCGCAACGTCCAGTCGCTGAACAGGTCGCCGTAGGTGTGGCTGTTGAGGTTTTCCTTGACGCGTAGCGGCTTTTCGCTCGTGATCAGGCGACGGACGTCGTCAGTGAGTTGAGGCGTGGCCGGCATGGAGGAGCTGATCAGGCGACCGGTGCTGTCGTAGAGGGCGACACCGGTGATACCCGCCACGATCTCGGCGACCGGCTCGCCCACGAGTATGGCGCCCACCACCTGGCCGTTGTCCAGACGGATCGGTCCGCTCCAGTACAGTACCGCGGCGGCTCCCGCGTTGACGAGGAAGACGTACTTGTCCCCGACCGCATCCCGTCGACCGGCGAGCGCGTCCTGGACTGCCGGGGTGAAAACGAAGCTCAGGTCGGGGCTTCGGTCAACGGCGATGGTCTTCGAGGGTGTTCGCTCGACGGCGATGAGCTGGTTGCCCTTCGCATCGAGTACGCGGGCGACCAGGTTGGCCGGAGCGGCGTTGGCCACGATCGGGACCAGGAGCGTGGCCAGCTTGTCGTGGTCGCCGGCGCCGGTCGCCTCCGGCACGCCGAGGGTGTCGGCCGCCTGGCGCAGTGCGGCGAGGCGGTCGGCCTCGAGCGCTTGGAGCCGTTCATTGGCCAGTAGGCTGGCGCGGAGGAGGCTGGCGTCGAACTCGGCCGAGACCGCGTCGGTGAGCCGAGCGGTCGCCAGACCGGTGCTGACCGCGCCCACGAGGACGAGCAGGAGGGCAAACGGGGCGATGATCCGGTAACGGATTGGTATCCGCACTGTGACGCCGATCATCTCTCTCACGCGTTACCGGGAACGTTGCGATCGCCTTCCGGGCCGATGTCCGCGGCTTATGGCCCAGCCGGCGACCGGCCGGATGATCTAGGCCGGCGGCTCAGATGGACCAGAACGGCTGAGGGGCGGCACGGACTTACTGTGAGGGCGGCCTACGTTCGAGCAATCGGGCGCCGAGAAATATCACAACGCCGGCAAGGATCGCGCCGACGACCCAGACTTCGTCCGGAGAGGCGCCGACGGCAAGTTGCGGCAATACCTCCGGCCGGTGTGGCGTGACCTGGATAGCCGTTACGACGAGTCGCTGCGAGGCGAAGGCGCCGGCCCACAGCGGCCAGCAGGTCGTCATAGTTAGCCGGCGGTCGTGGGTAGGCACCAGCACTGAGCGATCGGTTGGCTCGACCACCTGGCTGCCGGCCACGAGATACATGAAGTTTCCCCAGCGGGTCTGCACGACCACTGGGTCACCCGGCGGGGCATTATCTGGGGACGACGTCGCCCGCGCCGCCGTCGAGATCCCGCGGGATCGGCTGATCTCGGCGTTGGGCCGCGCGCATCCCAGCGTCAGCGGACGGCGCTTCGGATCGGCTTAAGCCCGGTCGGCGCGCCTGTCGCGCCGGTCGCTCCAGGAGACCGCGACGAGGTTGTCCCAGGACGCAGCGGAACCGGGGTTGTGCTTCGCTTGCAAGAGGCCGGCCAGCCCGGCCAGGAGCAACCCGACGGTCAGCGCGAAGACGACGGCTGTGACCATGCGCGCCGGCAACCGTTCAAGGTGACGTGTCGCTAACCGTTCTTTCATTGCAGTGACGCGAGGGTAACAGCCTTATGTTGCGCGCTGCACAACAATTTGCAAATCTCTCAAAGCTGTCCGGCTCGGTCCAGGCCGACGTCACCACCCACACCGGCAGGAGTCGGCGGCCATGACGATGTTGGCTCATGACGCACCCGGCGCCGGCTGGCCGCTACCGGGTTGGCTGCGAGGGCCGTATCTCCCGTCTCAAGCGAGAAACGTAGCCCGGGACGGACACGGCTCACGGCTCAGCCCGGGCTATCAGTAAGGAGTGCGATCGTCAGCTGAATTCGACGGCGATGTAGGCGTAGCCGTTCGGCGCAACCGCCCAGGCGGTGCCGACGTAGTGGTAGGGGCCGAGGATGTTGGCGCGGTGCTCCGCGCTAGCCATGAACATGGTATTGAGTTGCCCGTCGTTGATGCCGGCCGACCAGTCCCCGACGTTCTCACCGGCTTGCGACCCAAGGCCGCAGCCAAGATCGAGCGATGGCCCATTCGTGTGCGAGATGAAGCCCTGGCTCGCCATCCTGGCCGCGTTTTGCGCCGCGATCGTGGCGAGGCATCGGTTCCAGGTGAGTGGTCGCAAACCATTGGCGGCCCGGTCCTGATTGATCAGGACCTGCTGGGTCGAGACGATCACGATCCCCGGCGCTGGCCGTGGCGCTGGCGGTGGCGGTTGAGCAGAGGGTGCCGGCGTTGCGATCGGCCTGCGTGGCAGTTCGGAGGCCGCCTTGCGAACCTGGATAGGCTGTGTGGCGGCCGTCGATTGCGCTGTGAGGGAGTGCCTGCCCGGGCCGGATTCCACGACAGCCGCCGCTACAACCAGCACGCCCGCGGCTGCGGCTAGCCTGAACAGGACCGCTCTCATCGATGGTGTTAACGCAGCTAACCCCGAGCGCATACTTCCCCCGGCAACCGTTCACCTCGGCCAGCGTGAACCATGCCCGTACCGCCATGACCGACGTCGGGCGGAGTGTCAGGTTTGCCTCGTCGTCAAGTGCGTTTCACGACATCTGTTGTGACCGAGCTGCTGCCGGCCCAGAGGTGGCCGCCGAGGCTTAACAGGACGAGGGCGAGGAGCGCACAGGTGGCGGCGGCGACCAGCGGGAAGGCGAGCGGCTGCACGCTTACCAGGGCCCCAGCGGCTGGCGGACCAAGCATGAACCCGGCCTGCCACGCCAAACCCATCACGGCGAGGTAGCGGCCGCGCAGCAGGGGAGGCGCAACCGCTGCCGCCGTGGGCGTCACGACGGCCGTGTAGATGCATTCGCCGATCGCATAAACCGTCATAGCCCCGGCGAGGGCTCCGACGGCGAACCATCCGCGGAGCAGCGATCCGGTGATCGCGACCACCCCCCAGGCAAGCGTCCAGATCCCGGCTCCGATCGCCAGCATGAGTGTGGGCGAGCGACCGTCGGCGGCCCGGGTAATTTGAAGCTGGAGCAGCAGGATAACCGCGGTATTGACCGCGTAAATCAAGCCAATCGAGCCCACCGCGACGCCAGGAATGCCGCGCGCGAAGGCTGGCAGAATCCAGAGCATCGGCGCGATCCCGGCACCGACCATCACGAGGCTGACCACGGCCAGGAGGCGCAGCCGGCGATCACGGAGCGCAGCTCGATAACCGCCCGAGGCCCCACTGCGAACGATGTGCGGGTTCGGTAGGAACATCAGCAGGATGGCGAAGCCGAGAAACGTCGCCGAGTCCAGCAGCAGGAGAACCGTGTAGACCCACGGCACCCCGGCGGCAACCAGCGCGGCGCTGGCGAGCCCTCCCAGGCTCAAGCCGACGATGGCACTCATCCGCTGTTGCGAGAGGGCGGCCGCCCGTTGCTCCGGATGCACAAACCCGGACAGGAGTGCCTGGACACTCGGACCGTACGCGCCGGTCCCGACGCCGACCGCCATGCCGACCGCGACCGCCTGCCACGAGGCGTGGACCTGCGTATAAGCGGCATAGGCGACCGCGTTCGACGACATCGCGAACGCCAGACAGGTTCGAGGGCCGAAGCGGTCCACGAGCGCCCCAACGATAAGGCCCGAGGTGGTCGCCAGAATGCCTCCGGATCCGACGGCGAGCGCGGCCAGCGAGAGAGGGATGCCGCGATCGAAATGGAGGTAGATGACCAGGTAGGGGGCGACCAGCCCGTTGCCGAAGAAATTCAGCGTGACGCCCGCCTGCAGCAGCCATGCGTGTCTGGGCAGACCGGGGGTGATCAACAGCCTGCTGACGGCGGAGGGATTCCACGGGACCTGTAACCTACGTTGCACGGGCAACCTAGGTTACACTGCTCGCATGCGGCCTGTCTACCGATGGTTGGTTCTCATCTGGCGCCTGCCGACCGGGGTGAGCACGCCGCGGGTGACGGCCTGGCGGCGGCTACGGCGTCTGGGCGCTGTCGCGCTGACTCCCGGCGCCGCGATCGTGGCCTATTCGGAAGAGCTCCACGAGCAGATGGACTGGATCGCGCAAGACATCACCGACTGGGGCGGTGACGCCTGGGTGCTCCCAGTCGGCGATCTCCCTAAGGCGGACGAAACGCGGATTCGACGGCGGGCGACCGGCATGAAGAGCGCCCGGCAGGGATCATCGCTGGCAGGCAGACCCGTGCTCTCGCGGCGGGGGAGTTGACGCCGATGCGCTTCGTCACCCGCTCGAAGGTTCATGTCGACCGGATCGCGACGGCCTGGGCGATCAGTCGGTTTATCGATCCAGGCGCAACATTTCTCTTCGTCGACCGCAACGCGGACGTCAGCGGCCTCGACGCGATCCCATTCGACATGCGCGGCGCTGCGCTCGGACACCACGCCGGTCGGTGCACCTTCGAGGTTCTCCTGGACAGCTACGAGCTGCGCGACCGCGCCCTTCGCCGGATGGGCGAGATCGTCCGCGCCATCGACGTGCCGTTCGATTCAGACGTGACGGAAGATGGGGCGGCGTTTATGGTCGCGTTCAACGAGCTACGCGATGCCGAGATCGCCGATGACGAGCGTCTCCGTCGCGGCTATCTGGTCTGCGACCAGCTCTACGTGATGTGTGGCGGCAGGAGGGAGGAGGTACAAGGATGAAATGGGTCACCCGGAAAAATGCCAACGTCGACCGGATTGCATGTCCCTGGCTCATCAAGCGCTTTATCGATAGGGACGCGGAATTCCTCTTCGTCCCGGCCGAGGAGGTGGCGACGGTGGTGCAGCGGGAGAAGGCCATTCCATACGACGTCAAAGGCGCCGAGCTCGGGCATGTGGATGGCCGCTGTAGTTTCGAGTCGATCATCGTCAAGTACCAGCTGGCCGACCCGGCGCTGCAGCGACTCGCCACGATTGTTCACGGCGCCGACGTATCGGCTGATATCAAGATCGTGCCGGAGTCGGCTGGCCTGCAGGCGATCGCCCACGGCTTCGCCCTCGCCCTTGGGGACAACGACGACGAGAAGATTCGACTCGAGACACCGATGTACGACGCCCTGTACGCCTGGTGCCAGGATGCGGTGAAGGACAGCGCGTAAGGCCTATGCCCCGGTGCCGAGCTCGGAGCGCCATGGCGGGTCGGCGCCCGGCCGGGTGCACGTGATGGAGGCGACCAGGCAGGCAAACTCGAGGGCCGCGCGCAGATGCTCGCGGTCGAGTTGCAGGTCTCGGCTCAGCTTATCGTGGTCGTGCAACCACGCCAGCAGCGCGGCCCCGAAGGCATCCCCAGCCCCAATCGTGTCGACAACCTGGACGACGGGAGCCGGAACTTTGACTTCGGCATCCGCGGTGACGCCAATGGCGCCATCCGCACCAAGGGTTAGGACGACGAGTCGCGGCCCGCACGCGAGCAGGGTATGGGCGGCTTCAGCAAGAGGAAGCGCTGGAAACAGCCAGGCCACATCCGCATCGCTGGCTTTGACGATGGTGCTTTGCGAGATGAGTGAGTCCAGTCGGGGGCGGTACTGCGGATCCGTCGCAAGGACGGGCCGAATGTTTGGATCGAGCATGAGCAGGCGCCTCCCGTGTTCTCGGCGGACGAGTGCAGCCAGGGATGACGCCATCGGTTCCAACACGAGGCCGAGCGTTCCCAGGTGAACGGCCTTTACCTCCGCGGGAAGTTCGCGTGGAATCATGTCGAGGGTGAGGTTCGGCGCTGAAGTCCCCTCGATCGAGAACTCGTATTCAGCCAACCCATTGCTTGCGATGTTGGCGACCGCAATCGTGGTCGGCTCGGGGCCAAAGCTGGCGAGCCCAAGGCTTGCTCCGTCGGCGGCCAGTTGGTCGGCGAGCATCCGTCCGAATTCGTCGGTAGAAAAGTGCCCGAGAAATGCCGCGGGAACTTCGAGCCGCGCGAGCGCCCGCGCGGTGTTAAAGGGGCCGCCGCCGGGCGTAGGCCGTCGCGCACCGTCGCCGGTCGTGACCATATCGATCAGCGCTTCTCCGCAAACGACAATCACCGGCCGATCTCACCGGATCCTCGGGTAATGAGGCGCGTGGGGACAACCAGGTGAACGGAAGGCGATTGATCACCGTCGATCCGGCGAAAAAGCTGCTCGGCGGCTTTCCGACCCATGGTCGATGGATCCTGCGCGATGACCGTAATCCCTGGGTCGAGTAAGTCGGCAAGCAGCACATCGTCGAACCCGACCAGCGCAATCCGGTGATGCAGGTCGAGCCGATGCAATGCACGGCTGGCTCCGATGGTCAGCAGGTTCTGGCTGGTAAACAGTGCGCTGGGCGGTTCCGGGAGGTTCAAGAGCTCGACCGTCGCCGCGTCGGCCCTGTCGATGCCATGAACGTTGAGTCGGACCAGCAGCGGATCGATTGCGATACGCGCCGTGACCAGCTCCTGTTCGTAGCCCTGGTGTCGGTCTGCCGCCGTGGTGATCGTCATCAAGTCCCCCAGGTAGCCGATCCGACGATGACCGCGGGCGATCAGGTGCGCGACACCCTGCCGGGCTCCGGCCTGGTTATCCGTCAGGATGCTGTCCGCGTCGAGGAAGGCCGGCGGGCGGTCGACGAACACCATCGACGTGCCGGCGCGACGCTCGTTCAGAAGATAGCTGTGGTCGTGGCTCGCTGGAACAATGATGAGGCCGTCGACTCGTCGCGAGGTGAAGGCGGCGATGAGTTGTTGTTCACGGGCTTCATCCTCATCGGAACTTCCCGCGAGGACCAGGACGCCGCGCCGAAGCGCGACGTCTTCGATTTCGCGATGGAGCGCAGAGGAGAAGGGGTTGGCGACATCCTCGAGGAGGACCCCGATCGTAGACGTCTTGCGGTCGGAGCGCCTCAGGCTGCTGGCCGCGTGGTCATGCCGGTAATCGAGCCGCTGGATCGCGCCAACGACCCGCGATCGGACGTCGTCCGAGACGGCCGGTTCGGCATTGATCACCCGGGAGACGGTCTTCAGGCTGACCCCGGCTAGGGCGGCCACCTCCCGCATGGTCGGGCGGCCGCCGGCCGCACCCCTGACCCTTGCCAACGTTGACCCCCTTTGCCCTGCGGCCCTTCAGATCGGTGCCCCGGCAAATTCGTCTTGCGCCAGGAACTATCTTATGTTATAAGGTGATAACGTTGTCAATTGAGTCGGCCTAACGGGCAACGGAGGCGGCAACCGCCTCCAGGGGTTAAGGAGGGTGGTCGCATGAGCGACGGGATTCACCGGCTACCATGGCGTGCGCGGACCAGGTCCAACGTTGTCTTCGGTGTTCTGCTGCTGATGCTGAGCGTGGTCGCCACCGCCTGCGGGGCGGGGGGGAGCGGCAACAGCTCGCAGACGACCATTACGGTGGCGGCCGTGGGGAACCCGCAGATGGAAGACCTGCAGAAGCTGGTCCCCGAATTTGAGAAAGCGCACTCCGACATCCAGGTCAAGATCGTGATCCTGCCGGAAAACCAGCTCCGCCAACAGGTCACCCAGGACGTGGCCACCCATAGCGGCCGGTTCGACCTGAGCATGATCGGCACCTACGAAGTTCCGCTGTGGGCAAAAAACGGCTGGATCCAGAATTTGGCCTCCTACGTTCAGAAGACGCCCACCTACCAGCCCGACGACCTGGTTCCGGGTGTGGCCAAGGCGCTCTCCTACAACGGAAGCCTCTACGCGGTCCCGTTCTACGCTGAATCGTCCTTTCTCATGTACCGCAAGGACTTCCTCCAGGCGGCGGGAGTGACCCTGTCGCAATCGCCGACCTGGGACGAGGTCGCGGCGGCCGCGCACAAGGTCAACAATCCGAGCAAGGGGATCTCCGGAATCTGCCTCCGCGGCCTCCCGGGTTGGGGCGAGCAGCTCGCTCCGCTGGACACGATCGTCAATACGTTTGGCGGCAAATGGTTCGATCAGCAATGGAACGCCCAGCTGACGCAGCCGAAGTTTAAGGAGGCCGTCAACTTTTACGTCAACCTGATCAAGACCGCCGGTGAGCCCGGCGCCGCCAACTCCGGCTTCAGCGAGTGCTTGAGTGCGTACAACGGCGGCAAGACGGCGATGTGGTACGACGCCACGGTCGGGGCCAGCAACTTCACCGGCGACGCGGCGGCCAACTCGGGCTATGCCCTGGCGCCGACGCGCGACAAGCCCTATTCGGGCTGGCTCTGGGCCTGGTCGCTCGGCATGCCCTCCACGAGCACGAAGAAGGACGCCGCCTGGACGTTCGCGTCCTGGGCCACGTCGCAGGATTACATCAAGCTGGTCGGCACCAAGCTCGGCTGGAACCACGTCCCACCTGGCACTCGCACATCGACCTATCAGTTGCCGGAGTATCAGAAGGTCGCCGGTAGCTTCGCGCAGCTGACCCTCGACTCGATCACGCATGCCGACGTCAATCACCCCACCGTGGATCCCGTCCCCTATACGGGCATCCAGTACGTGGACATTCCTGAGTTTCAGAACCTCGGCGACCAGGTCTCGCAACAATTCGCGGCGGCGATCGCCGGTTCGACCACCGTCGACAACGCGTTGCAACAGGCTCAGCAGCTGGCAGATGCGGTAGGCAAAAAGTACAGAGGATAGAAGGCCGACGCTGGGAAGATCGCGATGGCTCGCGTGACGGTCCAGCCACCAGCTCCCACCTCACTCGCAAGCGGAGGCGTTCGAGTTCGCTCGGCCGCCTCCGCTGATCGCCGGGAGGGCTGGCTGCGGCGGCTTCCGGTGCTGCCGGCGCTGATCTACGTCATCCTGATCACGCAGCTCCCCTTCGTCCTCACCATCTTCTACAGCCTGCAGAGCTGGAACCTGCTCAGCCTGGCGCCGGCGCGCTTCATCGGGCTGCAGAACTATCTGGACATCCTCAATGATCCGAGTATCAGGACTGCCATCTGGAACACGATCGTCCTGACAGTCTGCGCCGTCGCCATTTCGGTAGCGCTTGGCGTTGGGATCGCCGTCCTCCTCAACCGGGAGATCTTCGGCAAAGGCATTCTCCGGACACTCATGATCGGGCCGTTCCTGGTCATGCCCACAGCCGCCGCCCTGATGTGGAAGGACACGCTCCTGAATCCCCTCACCGGCTTCGTCAACTACATCCTTACGCCGATCGGTCTCGGGAGCTTCGACTTCATCAACCGGTTCCCGATGGCGTCGATCGTCGGCATCGAGGTATGGCGATGGACCCCGTTCATGATGCTGATCGTGCTCGCCGGCCTGCAATCGCAGAACCAGGAAGTCCTGGAGGCCGCGGAGGTGGACGGCGCCCGCCCCTTACAAATGTTCCGCTACATCACGCTGCCCTCGATCCGTCCTTTTATCGAACTCGGAGCGCTGCTGGGGTCGCTGTTTATCGTGCAGAGCTTCGACACCATCTTCATGACCACCCAGGGCGGTCCGGGAGAGGCGACGACCAACCTCCCGTTCAAGCTCTATCTCGAGGCCTTCCAGGCTTTCGATATCGGCAGGGCCTCGGCGATCGGGGTCCTGGCCGTGATCCTGACGATGATCGTCGCTACCTTCGCACTCCGGACGCTCTTCACCATCTTTCAGGTTGAGACGCGGCGATGACCGTGCAAGCCGCTCGCACCCAACTGGGTCGTGCCACGGTGTCGAAAGTCGGGTGGTCGGCCCTGGCGTGGGTGGTGGCGATCGTGTTCTTCTTTCCCGTCCTGTGGATGGCGCTCGAGGGGCTGAAGACCGAGGTTCAGGCCGCGAGCATCCCGCCAACGATCTTGTTCGTGCCCACCCTGAGTGCGATCCAAGACGTGCTGTCTCGGGACTTCCCGCCCTATTTGATCAATTCCGCCACGGCCACGCTGGGGTCCACGTTGCTTGTCTTGGTCCTGGGCCTGCCCGCCGCCTACGCGCTCTCGATTCGCCCGGTCAAGCGAACCCGCGACGTACTCTTCTTCTTCATCTCGACGCGCTTCCTGCCTTTCGCCGCCAGTCTCGTCCCACTCTATCTGCTGGCGCGGAATCTCCACCTGCTCGACAACATCATGGCCCTCGTCATCATCTACACGACGATCAATCTGCCGCTCGGGATCTGGCTCCTGCGTTCCTTCATGCTGGAGCTCCCGCACGAGCTCGTTGAAGCGGCGAGAGTCGATGGGGCGAGCATGCGCCACGAGTTAACCCGGATCGTGATTCCGCTGATCACTCCCGGCATCGCCGCCACCTCGCTGATCTGCCTGATCTTCTCCTGGAACGAGTTCTTCTATGCGGTGAATTTCACGTCGAGCATTGCGGCGACGTCGCCGATCTTTTTGGTGGGTTTCATCAGTGGCCGCGGCCTGTTTTACGCGAAGCTCGCGGCGGCCGCGACGCTGGCAAGCCTTCCCGTCCTGCTGGCGGGATGGATCGCGCAGAAGCAGCTGATCCGCGGCCTTACCATGGGAGCAGTGAAATGAAGGCTGTCGTTTTCGAGAAACCTGGCCAGGTCGACGTCACCCGCGTTGCCGACCCGACGCCGGGGCCGTCCGATGCGATTCTGAAGGTTGAGGCGTGCGGCATCTGCGGGACGGATCTTCATCTGCTCCAGGGCGATATCTCGTCGGCACGGTATCCGGTCGTCCCCGGCCACGAATTCTGTGGCGAGGTGGTTGCCGTCGGACGGGGCGTGGCGAATATCAAGGTCGGTGACTTCGTCGCGGTCGACCCCAATCTGCCAGACGGCACCTGTCGCTTCTGCCGGATGGGCCGTACCAACCTGTGCGAAAACTACAGTGCGCTTGGTGTCACCCTCAACGGAGCTGCCGCCGAGCTCGTCCGCGTGCCGTCCCACGTCGCGTTCACCCTTCACGCGGACCTGCCCCGGCCATGGGGAACCCTGGTCGAACCATTGTCGTGCGCGGTTCATGGCTTCGATCAGATCGGTGTCCGGTTGGCGGATCGTTATCTGATTTACGGAGCCGGCACGATGGGCTTGATGCTGGCTCAACTGGCTCGGCACGCAGGTTCCGCCGGCGTGGACATGGTGGACAAGAATCCGCTACGGTTCGAGCTGGCCAGACGGCTCGCGGCCGATCGGATCGCCGATTCGGCGAACCAGTTCGAGCGTCCGGAGGGCTGGGACGTCGTGATCGACGCGACCGGCGCGGTCCCCGCCATCGAAGATGGTCTCCGCCGGGTGAGACGGGGTGGAACATTTCTCGTCTTCGGCGTGGCGAGCGGTGAAGCCCGGGTGAAGTTTTCGCCGTTCGACGTCTATCGGGACGAGATCCGAATCATCGGGTCGATGGCGGTGCTCAACAGCTTCGAAAGGGCGCTGGCACTCGTGGTGAGGGGCGTCATCAACAGCGAGGCCATGATCAGCCATCGATTCGCACTCGACGATTACCAGAAGGCCATCGACACCTTTACGAGGGGACTCGGGCTGAAGATTCAAATCGCACCCTCGGTGCCGGCCGAGGCTGAGTCAAAGCTCCGGGCTGAAGCCGCCGCGGGCTGACGAGTCACCCCAGAGTCTACGCTCGGGTCGGGACGAGATGGACATGATGCCGGACGGCGATCGCTACTCGCGGATGCCATTTCGGCGGACCGGCCGCAGCGGGCTGATGCTCCCCGCCATTTCGCTCGGGCTCTGGCAGAACTTTGGCGGCGACCGCCCGATCGAGACGCAGCGGGCCATCATCCGCCGCGCCTTCGACCTGGGCATTACCCACTTCGACCTGGCGAACAACTATGGCCCGCCCTACGGCTCGGCAGAGGAGAACTTCGGCCGCATCTTGAAGACCGACCTGGCGGGCCGCCGCGACCAGTTGGTGATTTCAACCAAGGCCGGCTACGACATGTGGCCCGGGCCCTACGGGATCTGGGGCTCGAGGAAGTATCTGCTTGCCAGCCTCGATCAGAGCCTGCGGCGGATGGGGCTCGACTACGTCGACATCTTCTACTCGCACCGCTTCGACCCAGGAACGCCGCTGGAAGAAACGATGGGGGCGCTCGACACCGCCGTGCACCAGGGGAAGGCGCTCTACGTCGGGATCTCATCCTATTCCGCGAACCGGACGAAAGAGGCCGCCGGCATTCTCCGCAACATGGGGACACCGCTATTGATCCACCAGCCGTCGTATTCCATGTTGAACCGCTGGATCGAGCCGGACCTCCTCGAGGTGCTTGGCAAGGAAGGCATCGGCTGCATCACCTTCTCGCCGCTGGCACAGGGCCTGTTGACGGACCGTTACCTGGACGGCATTCCCGCAGGCTCGAGGGCGAGCCAGGCGGGGTCATTCTCCAAAGAGCTCTTAACCGAACAGACCCTGAGCAAGGTACGGGCCTTGAACCAGATGGCGCAGCGGCGTGGCCAAACGCTGGCGCAAATGGCGCTGGCGTGGACGCTCCGCGACCCTCGGGTGACGTCGACGCTGGTCGGGGCCAGCAGTCTGGCGCAGCTCGAACAGAACGTCGGTGCCCTGGACAAGCTCGAGTTTTCACCCGAGGAGCTCCGCGAGATCGACCGTCACGCCACGGATAGCGGCATCAACCTCTGGGCGGCGTCGAGCCAGGAGTAACGCCCCGCTGTGGCGCGGATTATTGTAGGTTGACGACGGAGTTCTATCCGCGCGCTGCGTGGCCTAAACGAACTAGCGTTCGCATTTCGAGGGTTGACATAGGGTATGGCCGGACTTACGGTCGTCCTAAGCCCTGCCGGGCTCGTGCGGAAATATCGCGGCCGTGGCTGGAAAACTGAGGGCAAAGGCAGCCGCCCTCGAATGGAGGAGTTGACATGCGCATTTTGAAGGCGTCGGCTCTCGCCGCGGTGATCCTCATCGGCTCGGTCTACGGGCTTGGGACTCCAGTGGGAGCGGCCTCCAATGAATCCACCGCCCATGCGCACGCCAACGCAACGCTCTTTGCCATAGGCCAGCAAGGTGCTGAGCTTCTGCGGATGGACGTCGTGAAGAGGACGGTCGAGGTCGTCGGACCTACAGGTATTACTCCGCAGAATCTCGCGCTGGCGATCTTGCCGGGCTGGCGAGCCGCATACACGATTGCGCACACGCAGGATCCGGCGCTGGCGCATCTCGCGCGGATCGACCTTGCAACCGGCGCTATGACTCTCGTCGGCAGTAATCCAATAGGCCAGAACCTGTTTGTCATGGGCATGACCGTGTCGCGCAACGGCGTCCTTTATGCCGCCGGCGACTTCATGCCCTTGTCGCCAACGTTCAACTCGCTCTACACCATCGACCTGAGCACGGGGCTCCCGACGCGTGTTGGATCGTTCGCCGTTGGCTCCTCGATGCGGGACTTCATCATGAGCCTGTCCTTCGACCCGAGCGGACAGCTGTACGGCGCCAGCCAGAGGGCGATTTACCGGATCGACACAACGACCGGCACAGCCACCAAGGTCGCCGACATCAAAGGAGCAGCGCTGCTGAACGGAGTGACCCGTGTTATGGGTCTGGCTTTCGATCAGAGGGGCGACCTGTTTGCCTGCGACTTTATGCCGATTGATGCCTCTCATCCGATGGGGTCAACGATCTATACCGTGGATCTGGCGACCGGCCAGTTCACGCCGCTGATCCGAACGGGGGTGGCGTTAGTCCACAACATCGCTTTCTAGCGCAAGGACCCGCCGCGTCGACAACAGCATGCGATATGAGCCTCCACGTGACGCCCATTCTCAGACCTGTTGCCATCACAACCAGCCGTGTGAGAGGTCAGGAACGGCGCGATGCCGTTAGCGGCCAGTTGACTCCGCGAGGGCAGATCGCAGCTTGGATCGGTGATGGCTCGACCAGTGCGGCGGCACGGCGGGCTTACGTCGAGGGCAAAGTTGTCGGCGTTTTAAGGCCTATTTCTTAGGCCGGACCCTCCCCTCCTCGCGAGGAGAAGGGTGAACAGCGGAGGCGAGCCGGGCGGCGGAGGCCACCAGGGCGGCGTTCCGCGGAGCGCGCCTCCCATCCGGAAGCAGCAAGGTGTCCTCCAGGCCGATCCGTACGTCATAGCCGTGGACCAGGGCATCTTCGAGGACCGGCCAGGCAGCCGCATCGTGGCCGTGCTGGAGACGCGGCAGGCGGATGCCACTGCCCTCGAGCACGCGGCCGATGACGGCGGCGGCTCGAATCGGATCGTTGCTCCCCGGCTCGACCTCGACCAGGACCCGCAGACAACGTTCGACGAAGTCGCTGTCGACGAAGGCCCGGGCGTCTGCAACCGAGCTCAGCCCTGCCTCGATGGCGATGCCTTTGTCGAGAAGCAGCCTGCAAAGTTCGTCGGTGCCGTCTTCGGAGAAGTTCACCGAGCAGAAGTCCGGCAGGATGGTCCAGCGGTCGACGAGCCTAATGCGGCGGGCGCCGTCGCCGCAGATCCATAGTCCCGTTGTCAGACCAATTGGCAGCCCCGGGCACAGGTCGCGAATCGCCTCGACCGCCGCCGCGCAGGCGTCGGGCTCGAGTGTCTCGTCGCCGTCCGTGCCCCTGGGATGGATGTGCACGGCACCAGCACCAGCTTGCTGGCATTCGAGGGCATCCTCCGCGAGGGCAGTCGGCGATAGCGGCAATGCCTCATGGTCCTCGGCTCGCCGGCTGCCGTTCAAGCAGGCCTTGATGAGCATCTCCGCAGTTTAAGCTCAGATTTGCGCTGTGAAAACCGCCGAACGCAGTCAGCTCACACCGGAACTGGTCGCCCGTTATCCACGCCCCGGGATGGCGATTCCAGGCAGGCTGCATTATTCACCGGACGCCAAATTCATCACCTACCTGTTCAGCGACCGCGGTGACCTCCTTCGCGACCTCTGGCGGCTGGATCTGGCCAGCGGTCGAACGGAGCACTGGCTGTCAGCGCCCGGTGAGGCGGTAACCGAGGAAAACATCTCGCGCGAGGAGATCCTGCGTCGGGAGCGACTGCGGCTGCGCGAGACCGGGATCACGGAGTACTTGTGGGCCGAGAAGGCCAATGTGATGCTGCTGCCGCTGCGCGGCGAGCTCTATCGCTGGGCGGCAGGGACCGTCACCCATCTGACCGGGGGCGGCGTCCTCGATCCGAAGATCACCGACGACGGCCGCCGAGTCTTCTTCGTTCGCGATGGCGATGTCTGGACCATCGATGAGGCCGCCGATCGGCGTCTGACGTCCCACCCCCCGGGCGCCACCAATGGCCTGGCGGAGTTCGTCGCCCAGGAAGAGCTCGACCGATTGAGCGGCCACTGGCCGTCGCCGCAGGGCGACCTCGTCGCCTTCGAACAGGTCGACGAGTCGCACATTCCGATCTACCCGATCGTGCACCAGGGCAAGCAGCCGCTGCAGATCGAGGAGCATCGGTATCCCTTTGCCGGCGCCGAGAACGCCCGAGTCGAGCTCGGCGTGGTCTCAGTGGCCTCCGGGGAGACGACCTTTATCAAACCCGGCCGCGTCAAGGGCGGCTATCTCGCCCGGGTCGACTGGCACCCGGACGGTCGCCTGCTGGTGCAGTGGCTCTCGCGCGACTGGCGCCAGCTGGAGTTGGTGGCCTATGACGTCAAGACCGGCCACGGCCGCGCGATCGTGGTCGATGACGCCGACCCGTGGATCAACCTGCATTACGACCTGCGTTCGGTCGAAGCGACCGGCGAGTTCACCTGGTCGTCCGAGCGGAACGGCTTTCGACACCTGTATCTGTATGCGCCCGACGGACGACTGATCCGTCAGCTCACCAGCGGCGACTGGCCGGCGGAGGCGACGGTGGCATTGGACGAGAAGCGCCGCCAGCTGTATTTTGTCGGCTGGCGAACGAGCCCACTCGAGCGCCACCTATTTCGGGTGTCGCTCGACGGTGGGGAGCCGGAGCAGCTGACGTCGGAGCCCGGCACGCACGGCGTCGTGGTCGCGCCGGACTTCTCGAGCTTCGTCGATGTGTGGGATAACCGGGAACACCCACCCGGCATCACGGTGCGGAGCATGACCGGGACGACCCAGCACATCCTCCACGAATCCTCGCGGGTTGACCTGGACCTCAAAGCGCCGGAGCTGCACCAATTTCGAACCCGCGACGGCGTCGAGCTGCACGCAGCGGTGTACCTCCCTGATTCCACTCCTCCACATGCGGGGGATGGTCAGGGCGAGGACCGGCCTAATTCTTTCCCTCCCCCGCGCGCGGGGGAGGGTCAGGGTGGGGGCCGCGCGCCGGTGATCGTCTCGGTCTACGGCGGTCCCGGGCCGCAGATGGTCAATGACAGCTGGGCCCAGACCGTCGATCTGCGAGCCCAGTGGCTAGCGCAGCACGGCTTTGTCGTTCTGAAGGTCGATAACCGCGGATCGGCGCGGCGTGGACTGGCGTTCGAGGCTCCCATCAACCGACGCATGGGTCAGATTGAAGTCAGAGACCAGGTCGACGGGGTGCGCTGGCTTGGCACGCTTGGCTTCGCCGATAGCTCGCGCGTCGGTATCTACGGCTGGAGCTACGGTGGCTTCATGACCTTGATGGCGCTATTCACCGCTCCGGACGTCTTCAAGGCCGGCATCGCCGGGGCACCGGTCACGTTTTACGAGGGCTACGACACGGCCTATACCGAGAAATACATGGGCACCCCCGCGGACAATCCCGAAGGCTACCGGCTGGGCTCGCCGCTGACCTACGCCGACCAGCTGCGCGCGCCGCTGCTGGTGGTACACGGCATGATCGACGAGAACGTTCATTTCCGCCACACCGCCCGCCTGATGCAGGCGCTGTTCGACGCGGGCAAGCTCTTCGAGTCGTTGATCTATCCGAACGAGCGGCACATGCCGCGTTCGGAGAAGGATCGCGTCGACATGGAGCGCCGCCTCCTCGACTTCTTCCAGCGCAATCTGTAAGAGATGACGCCCACCAAGAAACCCAAGGCTTCCCCGCGAAGGGCGAAGGCAAACCGAATCAAGGCCCTGGTCTTCGACTTCGACGGGCTGATCGTCGATACCGAAGTACCGATCTTTCGAGCCTGGCAGCGGATTTACCGCGAGCACGGCCAGGAGCTGCCACTCGATCGCTGGCTGACCATCATCGGCACGTCCTCCAGTTCATTCGATCCGGTGCAGGAACTGGGCGACCGCATCGGGGAGCACCTCGATGAAGCCGCATTGGACACCTTGGAGCGCCTCTACTACGCAGAGTCGACCGCGCTGCAACAGCTGTTGCCCGGCGTTGCCGAGTACCTGGCGATGGCGCATCAACTCGGGCTCAAAACGGCGATCGCGTCCAGCTCGACCCGCAAGTGGGTGATGGAACATCTCGAGCGTTTCGGCATCGGCGGCCAGTTCGATGCCATCGTGTGTCGAGAAGACGTGAAACGGACGAAGCCGGATCCGGAGCTCTACCGGACGGCGTTGCAGCGACTTGCTGTCCAGCCGGACGAGGCGATCGCGTTGGAGGACTCAACCAACGGAATCCATGCCGCCAAGGCCGCCGGCCTCTACTGCGTCGTGGTGCCCAATCTGCTAACCGTCGACCTCGATCTCACCGAGGCCGACCTGCGCCTATTGTCGCTCGAGGCGATGCCGTTGCCGGCGCTGCTCGAGACGGTCAACGGCACGAAACCGTCATGAAACGCTGGACGAACCTGGCACTGTTCGTCCTCCTCGGCCTCGCATTTACCAGCGGATGGGTCGCGTTCTTCTACAGCACGGCGCCTTCGCGGGGCTCGCTGATTGTCCACGCAGTCAGCGGCTACGCAATCGTCGCGCTGACGCCGTGGAAGGCCGTCATCGCCGCGCGCGGCATTCAGCGCCGGCGTCCGGGCTGGTGGGCGTCATTGGTCTTCACCGGCCTGGTGATCGCCTCCGTGCTCGCCGGCATCCTGCATTCGACCGGCCTGCTGGTGGCTGCGGGGCCCTTCAGTGCGATGGAGGTCCATGTCGGTGCCGCGCTGGCCGCCATTCCGTTTGCGGTCTGGCATGTGATCGCCCGCCGGATCCCGATGCGCGCTGTCGATCTCTCGCGTCGTAGCCTCCTACGTGCGGGCACGCTGCTGGCGAGCGCCGCTGTCGCCTACGGCGGGGTCGAAGCCGCAGTCCGGCTGCTCAGCCTGCCCGGCGCGACGCGACGATACACCGGGTCCTACGAATACGGCTCCTTGCAACCCGCGCAGTTGCCGGTCACGCAATGGCTGTTCGATGCCGTGCCGACGATCGATCCGGTGGCCTGGCGGCTGACCGTGCGGGCTGGGAATGCGATGCGGCAATGGACATATGCGGAGCTCCTGGCATTCGACGACCGGGTGCAGGCAACGCTCGATTGCACCGGCGGTTTCTACTCCACGCAGGACTGGTCGGGTGTGTGGCTTAGCAGGTTGGTTTCTCCCTCCCCCGCTCGCGGTGGAGGGCAGGGTGGGGGCTCGAGCGTCAGCGTCCATGTCAGGTCGCTGACTGGATACGACCGCCGTTTCGCCGCCGACGAGGCCGGTCGCCTTTTGATTGCGACCAGGCTCGGCGGAATGCCGCTCGATTCGGGTCACGGCTTCCCGGTTCGGATCGTGGCACCCGATCGGCGCGGTTACTGGTGGGTCAAGTGGGTCAGCGCAATTACGATCGATGAGCTGCCGTCCTGGTGGCAGTTGCCGTTTCCGATCCAGTAGGAGGGTTCGATTGTGAGCACGCAGAAGGAAGATGAGCCGGTTCAATTCGCCGCCCAGATCAGACCGCTGTTTCGTCCGAAAGACCTTCAATCGATGCGGCGGCACTTCGACCTCGGATCCTACGAGGACGTCAGCGCGCACGCCGACCGCATCCTCCAGCGTTTACGGGCCGGCACCATGCCTTGTGACGGCGCCTGGCCGCCTCAGCAAGTCGAGGTCTTCGACCGCTGGGTTCGCGGCGGCAAGTTGCCCTGACGCTCCCTGTCGATCCGGCCCAACCGCGTTCGTATAGAGGGTGAGAAGCCGGCATGATGCCGGCGGGCAAACACCAAGGGAGGACCTTCAATGACCAGAATCGTCGTCTTCATGAATCTAACGCTCGACGGCGTCATGCAGGCGCCGGGCCGGCCCGACGAGGACGTCCGTGGCGGCTTCGCGCACGGCGGCTGGGCGACGCCCTACGCCGATCCCGCGATGGGCAGGGTGGCCGCAGAAAGCATGGCCACGACCGGTGCCCTGCTCTTTGGGCGTCGCACCTACGAGGACTTCTACGCCGTCTGGCCCCACCGGAAGAACAACCCCTTCACCGAGGTGCTCAACAACACCCGGAAGTATGTCGCGTCGACGACGCTGGAGGAGCCGCTGCCCTGGAGCAACTCCACGCTCCTCAAAGGCGACGCGGCGAAGTCGGTGGCCGAACTCAAGGCGCGGCCGGGCAAGGATATCGTGGTGCTCGGCAGCGGAGCGCTGCTCCAGTCGCTGATGCCGCACAACCTCATCGACGAGTACGTGCTCCAGATTCACCCACTCGTGCTCGGATCCGGGAGCCGTCTCTTCAACAACAATCCGTTCGCCGCTCTACGGCTCGTCGGCACCACGACGACGACGACCGGCGTGGTGATCGCGACCTACCAGCCGGCCGAAGCGACGACGGCGCAGACGAAGGCTGGCGCGGAGCCGGCGGTAACCTCAGGGACGAACACGAGATGAAGCAATACCTGCTCGCGATCAATCAACCGGATGGGCCACCCCCAGCATCCTTGGATATGGCGAAGATCACGCGTGACGCGGACGCCGTGATTCGGGACATGAAGGCCACCGGCGCGTGGGTCTTCAACGGGGCCTTGCACCCCGCGAGCACGGCCACCGTGGTGCGGCTCGACGCGGGCGAAATCCTGACGACCGACGGTCCGTACGCCGAGGGCAAGGAGCACATCGGCGGGATCGCCGTCATCAAGGCGTCCGATCTCGACGCTGCGCTCCAGTGGGGTCACAAACTCGCCCGGGCCATTCCGCTCCCGATCGAGGTAAGGCCGTTCCAGGAGGAGGCCGAGGACTGATCCCAGGCGCGCCGAGCCTCGCAGCCTCAGAGATTGAACATGTCTTTCGCCAGGAGTACGGTCGCGCGGTGGCCGTCCTGGTGCGGATCTTCGGTGACATCGACGTCGCCGAGGAGGCCGTCCAGGACGCGTTCGTGGCGGCCGTGCAACGGTGGCCAACCAGCGGACGGCCACCGAGCCCAGAGGGGTGGATCATCACCACGGCCCGCAACCGCGCGATCGACCGCCTCCGCCGCGAGGCGTCACGCGAGGACCGGCACGCCCAGGCCGCTCTGCTCCACGCCCGCAGTGAAGTTCGCGAGGAGGGCCCCGTGCACGACGACCAGCTCCGTCTGATCTTTACCTGCTGTCACCCTGCGCTCGCCACCAGCGTCCAGGTGGCGCTGACGCTCCGTCTTCTCGGAGGGCTCACCACCGCGGAGATCGCGCGCGCCTTTCTGGTGCCGGAGCCGACCATGGCCCAACGGCTAGTCCGGGCCAAGGGCAAGATTCGCGACGCGCGGATCCCTTACCGGGTGCCAGGCGAGGCCGAGCTCCCGGGGCGCCTTCGGGCCGTGCTGGCCGTGATCTATCTCATTTTCAACGAGGGCTACACGGCAAGCTCCGGCGACCGCCTTGTCCGATATGACCTGTGCAGCGAGGCGGTCCGCCTCGGACGGGTCCTGGCTGAGCTCATGCCCGACGAACCGGAAGTCAAGGGGTTGCTCGCGTTGATGCTGCTCGTCGAATCGCGCCGGGCCTCCCGAACGAACTCGGACGGCGATCTTGTGTTGTTGGCCGACCAGGACCGCAGGCTCTGGGATCGCGGCCTCATCGGCGAAGGCCAGGCGTTCGTCAGGGAATGCCTGAAGCGCAACCAGCCCGGCTCGTATCAGATCCAGGCGGCGATCCAGGCCGTGCATAGCGACGCGCCGACGGCGGCGTCCACCGACTGGTGGCAGATTGTGCAGCTGTACAACCAGCTCTTGACGCTCGCCCCAAGCCCGGTCGTGGCTCTAAACCGCGCAGTCGCGGTTGCCGAGGTAGAGGGACCGGATGCGGCGCTGACGCTGGTCGACGGCCTCGATCTCGGTGGCTACTACCTGTTCCACGCCATCCGCGCCGACCTGCTGCGACGCCTCGGCCGCAAGGCAGAGGCGGCGCTCGCGTGTGAGGCGGCGATCACCCGCACCGAGAATGCGACCGAACGCGCCTTCCTGGAGCACAGCCGCCAAGAGCTCCGCCCCTAGGCGGTGCGGGTACCTCATATGATCAGCCCCATGACAGACGTACATGAACGTTCTGGTCTATCACCCGAGGTAGGCACGACGCGGGTCGAGGCGTTCAGCGACTCGGTTATGGCGGTGATCATCACGATCATGGCGTTCGAGTTGCGGCCTCCCCATGGCGCCGGCTTGGACGCGGTACGCGACCAGCTGCCCGGGGTGCTTGTGTACGTGCTGAGCTTCGTCTTCGTGGGCATCTACTGGAACAATCACCATCACCTGCTCCGGGCTGCCGATCGGATCAGTGGGGCGGCGATGTGGGCAAACCTGTTCGTCTTGTTCTGGTTATCGCTGATCCCGGTGCTCACGGAGTGGGTTCGAGACGAGTATGGCCACGCGCTTCCAGCGGCGAGTTATGGAGCCGTGGCGCTCGCTGCAGGTCTGGCGTACATGATCCTCGTTCGAGCGCTCATTCGGGCGAACGGCCGTGAGTCCCGGCTGGCCAGGGCCATCGGGTCCGACATCAAGGGATACCTTTCGCTCGTGCTCTACGCCGCCGCCGTCGGCCTCGCCTTCGTGAGCCCCTGGCTCGCATATGGCATTTTCGTTGTGGTGGCGCTGATGTGGTTCGTACCCGATCGCCGGTTCACCCGCCGATAAGACAAAGGCCGAGGGAAACCATGACGAGACGCTCCTCGTGCGTGCCTACCGAGACGTGATTGCCGCCCGATACCTCTGGCACGAGTTCGGCGACCTCTGCCGGATCCTGTAGCGCGACAGTCGATTTGAGGCAGGCTCGTTCGACGTACTCATAGGCAAGCTCGCATTCAGAGGAGACGAAATGAGGCTGGTCGCAACCGAATACCTGTCACTGGATGGCGTTTTCGAAGAGCCGGGTCACTGGTCTGGCCCGTTTTTCAACGATGAGGCGGGACAGTTCAAATGGGCGGAGCTCCAGGCAAGCGACGCGCTGCTTCTCGGACGCAAGACCTACGAAGGGTTCGCAGCGGCCTGGCCGAACATGAAGGGCACCGGCGAGTTCGGCGAAAAAATGAACACCATGACCAAGTACGTCGTCTCCTCGACGCTGGACAAGGTCGACTGGCCGGGATCGAAGTTGGTCAAGGGGAATCTGGCGGAGGAGATCCGCCGGCTCAAGCGTGAGCCGGGCCACGACCTCCTGCTCTCCGGGAGCGCGCAGCTCTTCAACGCACTGATGAAAGAGAACCTGATCGATCGATATCGGTTCATGGTGCATCCGGTTGTGCTTGGGAACGGCGAGCGCCTCTTTGCGGATGGAAACGAAAAGAGAGTCCTCGAGCTCGCTGACACCAAGAGGTTCAGCTTGGGCATCGTCATCATGGAGTACCGGCCCGCCAAAACGCCGTAGCCCGCGCCAAACGCAAAAAAAGCCTAGCGCGTAACGTCCCACCAGAGTGTCGCCAGCGCCCGCGGCTCAGGCGACAGACGCCACAGCCCGTCGCGCTCGGCCGCATGCTGCACCACGATGGCGCGGACCTCATCATCCCGAGCCGGAGTCAGGCACACGGTTTGCCGCATCCAGGAGACCAGCGCGTCCAGGGTCTCAAAACCGCCGCGCTGCTGTGACTCCCACAGCTCGACGTCGGGCTCGATGCCGGCTTCGCGCATCACCGCGACCGCGTCCTCCCAGGTCGGCACTTCCGGCCGCTCGAGATTCCAGAAATGCCGCCACAGCGCCCGCTCCAGCGCCCGGTTCCGCGGATGCGAGCGGGTGATCTCAACCACAATGCGCCGCTCTGCCGCGTCGTTCAGCGCGGTGACGAATGGGATGAGATCGGCGACGTTGTAGAGGACGTGCCCGCAGACGACCACGCTGGCGTGTCCCGCCTGAGCGGCGACGTCGGGCCAGCGACCAAGGATCGTGACGTCGGCGGGGCTGTTCTCGAGCATAGCGGGTGAGCTGTCGACGGCGACGATCCGTTGCGCTGGAGGACGCAACGGCAGCGACATGGCGCAACGGCCGGCGCCCACGTCGAGAACCGTGCCTCCCGCCTCCAGCGACTCGAGGGCACGCCGATGCGATGGGGAGATGCTGTCGGGCTGCTTGTTTTCGAACAGTGTCACCGGAAGGGCCCAGGGATCCTCGCGCGCCTGGGCGAGAATCGAATCCGGGATCGCCCATGACGCCAGCGCATCCTTCCAGCGGGTCGCCGCGTCGGGCGCAGTCTGGCTCACCTCAGGGTTGGTGGCGAACGCCAGCTGCTGGCTGGCGCCTGACGTCGGGCAGCCGCTCGTATAACTCGTATAAGTAGTAGACGCCGAGCGCGGCACAGACGATGACCACCGCGATGGGACTGACCTTGGCCGAGCGGGATGCACGCCAGGTAGCCCACCAGGCCCACCGTAAAGCGGGGCCAGCTGCGCATCGCCGCCTGGCGGTCGACATTTGGCGCCAACAGATCGCCGTGCGTCAGCGCGTATGTCCAGACGGCGCTGAAAAAGACCGCGATCACCGCCGCGTTGAGCCCATACAGGCTGGCAGCCGTGTTGGCGTCGCGCGGCAGCAGGATGTTGCTCCCGAGCACGGCCGTCGGGAAGGGCAGAAACACGATCGCCATCAGGAGCAGCAAATTCAGGAACATCAGCGCGCGGTTTATCCGGATGATGCGCTCGAAGAGGCTATGGTGGTTGATCCACATCACGCCGATGGTGAGAAAGCTGGCCACATAGGCCGCGTACTTCGGCCAGGCTGCCAGCAACGCGGCGAGCAACCCGCCCGGCGCCGTTTTGTCGAGCTGGATGTTGAAGATCAGCAGGGTGGCCGCCACCGCGAAAACCCCGTCGCTAAACGCCTCGACGCGCCCTTTACTCATGGCGCATCGAGGATAGCGGCTAGTGCGGTCGGCGTAGCACCAGGAACCGGCCGGTTTCCATCCACGCGACCGCGATGCCTAGCGGGACGAGGAGGAGCTCGACCGGAATCGCTGTCGTCAGGGCCCGGCCTGGGGTGATCGTCGGCAGCGATTCGCCCATCAAGAGCGCGATCGAGAGCGACAGACCAGCCGCGGCCAGACCGGCAAGCGCCGCGACGAGCGCGACCGGGGCCTCGTAGCCATGCTCGACGCCGACTTTCCCGGACAGACGGCGACGTCCGACCTCCAGCGCGCCGAGCAGGAGAACGATCCCCAGGCCGAGTTCCGTGTACTTGGTCAATGCGGCGAAGAACGCAATGTTCGGCTGGACGAGCGAGTGGATCAGACCGGCGAGAAGGCCGTTCTGCGTCCCCGGGCTGGCGGCGACAAAGGCCTTGAAGTTCTGAACGAAGTTGGGATCGGCGAGCTTGTTGAGACCCGAGAGCGTGAACTCGATGCCGAGTGCGGCCTGGATCAACGCCGAGGCGGCGAGCGCGGTATTGCCACTGGCAGGCAGGCGGCGAATCGTAACGTTGCGCGCCGCGGACCGGACCGGTCGCTGCAGGGTGTTCATACCTTTATACATGCCCACATCGGGATCGCCCAGGACCTGAGAACCGCATCGGGATCACCTGATGCAGCCCCCACCCTACCCTCCCCCAGAGGGGGAGGGGTTATTGAGTTCGTGCTCCGCGGGCCGTGATCGAAAGGCGGCGTAAAGGCTCACGTCGTACACGAGCTTGAGGGTGCCGGCAACGAAAAACGGCAGCCCGAGCAGAGCACCCTGGATGGCCGCACCCGAGAACAACGGCCCAGCGGCCTGGCCGAGTCCCCGCACCAGTCCGGTAAAGGCAACCGCGCCTGCGCGCTCGGCGGGCGGCACGATCGAGACGATGTACGCCTGGCGCGCCGGAACGTCCATTTGGGAAAGGCTGAACCGCGCCAACAGCAGGCCGATCGCCCAGGGCAGCGTCGGACTGAACGGGACGAGGAGCAGCAAGACATTGCTCGGGATGTGAGTGAAGACCATGGTGCGGATCAGTCCGATGCGGTTGGCCAGGCGCCCGGAGACTTCATACGAGATGGCCTGCAAGAGGGCGATCGCCGCGAAGGCCGGGCCCAGGACGTTGGCGGGCGCGCCAAACCGGACATGAAGCCAGTACGCGATGACGGCATTGACCACGAGTCCGCCGCCCAGGGAGTCGATCGCGAAAAGCGCCGACAACGGTGCCAGGGCCCGGATCTGGGCTGCGGAAAGCGCCGCCGCCCGAACCGGCGCCTCGGTGCGAGGGGAGAGGGAGAGGGCGAGAAGCGCGGTGATCACGCCGATGGCGGCGTAGAGCCCAAAGAGCAGGCGCCCGCGATTGAGATCGGTGGCGGTCCCGGCGACCAAGCCACCGGCCGCAGCGGCCAGCCCGCCCGTCAGGGAATAGCGCGCGAAGGCGACGTTGCGCCGGCGCGGTTCGACGGACTCGGCAAGCGCGGCTTGCTCGATCGAGGCAAACGGACCCAGGTCGACGCTGGCGGCACCCAGCATACCGGTGACCGCGGCGAGGCCGAGGAGAAGCGGCGAGTTCGCGAGCGCCAGGTCGGCTCCGGTGAACGCCATCAACAGTCCGGTCAGGGCGAGGGTATTGCGACGGCCGATGCTCGCCGAAAGGGTGGCCGCGATGACACCGGCGATCGCCGCGCTTAGCAACCCGATGCTGAGGACGAGGCCGATGACGCTGGCCGTCAGGCCGTGGCGTTCGAGATGGAGACCAACGAGCACGGCCGCCGTGCCGAAGCCGAAGGCGCGCAACAGGCGGGCGGCCAGGATGAGCGCGAAGTCGCGAGTCACCGGTCAGCTGATCGCGGGTCGCAGGGGGCGCGGTAGCGTCTCTTGCACCCGGAACACGAAGAGGGCGCCCAGCAGGAGGAAGCCGGCGGCGAGAGCGAATACGGACCGGTAAGCCGCCTCCGCCGTCATGCCGAGGGCGGTTCCGCCACCGATCACGAGGCTCCCAACCAGCGGAGCGAGCACAGCCGGAAGGTTGCTCGCGATACTCCAGATTCCAAGGTCCTTGCCGGCGGCGCCGAGCGACGGCAGGCTATCGACCGCCAGTGCCCAGTCGACACTCGTGTAAGCGCCATAGCCGGCGCCGAAGAGGAGGCCAAGCGGCCACAGCGGAATGTGCGGCGCCACGACGAACGT
>Ga0207646_10001367_pt1 | contig 30219 bp, 31 predicted proteins | sample KBSK5502metaG_FD_184343 | JGI IMG/M metagenome (GOLD analysis project Ga0207646, IMG submission 184343) | Corn, switchgrass and miscanthus rhizosphere microbial communities from Kellogg Biological Station, Michigan, USA - KBS K5-50-2 metaG... | ecosystem: Host-associated > Plants > Roots >... | reverse complement strand
AACCACCCTCTACAGGGGATGATTGAAGGAGGCGTCTTTAAAAATGGCCAAAAACGCAGCTGACCTCGCCACTGGAGCCCGCAAGAACGGGAACCACAAGAACGGAACCGCCAAGCCAGGACTTCGGTTTGGCCGCTACTTCACGCCCGAGGCCAGCCACGCGTACGACCTGATCGAGTGGGAGCGTCGCACCGCGGCGATCACCGGCGAGAAAGGTCAGCTCATCTTCGAGCAGAAGGACGTCGAGGTCCCGCGCTCGTGGTCGCAGCTGGCCATCAATGTCGTCGCCCAGAAATACTTCCGCGGCGGCGCCGGCACCCCAGAGCGCGAGACCAGCGTCCGCCAGCTCATCGACCGGGTGGTCGAGACACTGAAGAAATGGGGTCTCGAGGGCTCTTACTTCGCCACTGACGAGGACGCCGAGAGCTGGGCCCAAGAGCTGCGCTACCTGCTGGTCACCCAGCACGCCTCCTTCAACAGCCCGGTCTGGTTCAACCTCGGCGTCCCCAACCGCGCCCAGCAGGGCTCGGCGTGCTTCATCAACTCGGTCCAGGACTCGATGGAATCGATCCTCGAGCTGGTCAAGACCGAGGGCATGCTGTTCAAGTTCGGAAGCGGCACCGGCACGAACCTGTCGGTGCTGCGATCGTCGAAGGAGCAGCTCTCCGGTGGCGGCACCGCATCCGGTCCCGTCTCCTTCATGAAGGGCTACGACTCGTTCGCGGGGTCCATCAAGTCCGGCGGCACGACCCGCCGGGCGGCGAAGATGGTCATCCTCAACGCCGACCACCCCGACATCCTCGACTTCATCCACTCCAAGGCTGACGAGGAGAAGAAGGCGTGGGCCCTGATCGAGGCGGGCTACAACGTCGGCTTCAACGTCCCCGGCGGCGCATACGACTCGGTCCAGTTCCAGAACGCCAACCACTCGGTTCGCGTCACCGACGATTTCATGCAGGCGGTCGTCGACGACAAGCCCTGGACGACGAAAGCGGTAGTCGACGGACGGGTCATCGACACTTACAAGGCACGCGACCTCTGGAAAGACATCGCCGAGGCTGCATGGATCTGCGGAGACCCGGGCCTTCAGTTCGATTCCATCATCCAGGACTGGAACGTGGTTCCCAACACGGGCCGGATCAACGCCACCAACCCGTGCTCCGAGTTCGTGTTTCTCGACGACACCGCCTGCAACCTGCTGTCTCTGAACCTGATGAAGTTCCAGTCCGAGGACGGAAAGTTCGACGTGGACCGTTTCCGCCGCGCGGTCGACATCTGCTTCACGGGCCAGGAGATCATCGTCTCCAACGCCTCGTACCCCACTCCCGCGATCGCGAAGAACTCGGAGGCGCTGCGCCCCCTCGGGCTCGGGTACGCCAACCTCGGCGCGCTGTTGATGTCGATGGGCCTGGCTTACGACTCGGATGAAGGCCGGCGCTTCGCCGGTGCGATCACCGCGATCATGACCGGCCGCGCGTTCGCGCAGTCGGCGCGGATGGCTCAGGTCAAGGGCCCGTTCAGCGAGTTCGCCAAGAACCGCGAGCCGATGCTGCGGGTGATGGAGAAGCACCGCCAGGCGGCGCACCAGCTGAGCACCTCACCGGAGTCGGCCGACGTGGTCGATGCGGCCCGCGACACATGGGACGACGCGGTCAAGCTCGGCCGGCTGCACGGCTACCGCAATGCCCAGGCGACGGTGCTCGCCCCCACCGGCACGATCGGGTTGATGATGGACTGTGACACCACAGGCATCGAGCCCGACCTGGCCCTCGTCAAGTACAAGAAGCTGGTCGGCGGCGGCCTGCTGAAGATCGTCAACGGCACGGTGCCGGCGGCGCTGCGCAAGCTCGGTTACGACAGCAAAGAGGTCAAGGACATCGTCGAGTACATCGACGAGAACGACACCATCGAGGGCGCGCCGCTTCTGCAGGAGGAGCACCTGAAGGTGTTCGACTGCGCGTTCAAGCCCGTCAAGGGCATGCGGTCGATCGCACCGATGGGACACGTGCGGATGATGGCCGGCGTCCAGCCCTTCATCTCCGGCTCGATGTCCAAGACCGTGAACCTCCCGACCGAGGCCACCGTCGAGGACATCCAGCAGACCTACCTCGAGTCGTGGAAGCTCGGCCTCAAGTGCATAGCCATCTACCGCGATGGCTGCAAGCGCTCCCAGCCGCTCTCGACCTCGCTCGCGAAAGAGAAGAAAGCGGTCGAGCCTGTAGCCGGGCCCGAGTACCGCGCCGTGCGGCGCCGGCTGCCCGACGAGCGGAAGTCGATCACCCACAAGTTCGACATCCAGGGCCACGAGGGCTACCTGACGGTTGGCATGTTCGAGGACGGCCAGCCGGGCGAGCTGTTCGTGACCATGGCCAAGGAAGGCTCGACCATCTCCGGCCTCATGGACGCCTTCGCGACGCAGACCTCGTACGCGCTGCAGTTCGGCGTGCCGCTGAAGTTCATGGTCGACAAGTTCAGCCACATGCGCTTCGAGCCGTCCGGGTTCACGAAGAACAAGGAGATCCCGATCGCGAAGTCGATCGTGGACTACATCTTCCGCTGGATGGCCAGCCACTTCCTGCCGGTCGAAGACCAGGACGAGGCGGGCGTGGTTCGCCGCGACGCGCCGGTGCAAACAGCGCCGCCTCCGGCCCCCTCCTCTTCCGTTGCGCCTTCGAGTGAGCTGAAGGTGATCGCCACGCCCGCGAACGGGATCCAGAAGATCGCCTTCATCAACACCGACGCGCCGGCGTGCCCGGACTGTGGAGCGATAACAGTCCGCTCGGGATCGTGCTACAAGTGCCTGAACTGCGGAGCGACGACGGGCTGCAGCTGACCGTCAGGTAGCCGAATCGTGTGCGATCGCGTGGCGGATGGCCGACAGTGATTGACGCTGCCGGCCATCGGCGTCGAAGTTCCCCGGCGCCAGCCAGGCCTCGAAAGCGGAGCAGATAAGCGGCCACTCGCCGTCGAGGATCGAGAACCAGGCGGTGTCGCGGTTCCGACCCTTGACGACCAGGTGCTGGCGGAACACTCCCTCGAACGTGAAGCCGAAGCGCTCAGCGGCTCGGCGAGATGGCTCGTTGAGCGCATCGCACTTCCACTCCAGCCGTCGATAGCCGAGATCGTCGAACGAGTGACGGGCCATCAGATAGATCGCCTCGGTCGCCTGGCGCGTGCGCTGGATCGCGGGCGCAAACCAGATGTGTCCGATCTCGATCACGCCATGCTCGGGGGCGATGCGCATGAAGGCGGCCATGCCTTCCGGGGATCCGCTCATGGCATCCACCACGCAGACGAAGTAGGGATCCTTCGAAGCGGCGCGTTCGTCGAGCCAGGCCTTGAAATCGTCGAAACCCGCGAAAGGGCCGTACGGCAGGTATCGAAACACAGGTTCGGGTTCTGCGTCGACGTGAGATGCCTTGTACAGGGGCCGCGCATGCCGATCGGGATCGATCGGCTCCAGTCGCACGGTAGTGCCCGTGATAGTTTCGTGGGGAGGAAATCTGGCGGGGGTCCAGTCGAGGCTCATCGTGCAATCTCGAATAAAGTGACCATCAGAAGCTGTTCTGCAAGGAGAGTACATGAGCACTAAAGCACCGACCGCAACCGACCAGACTGCCACGACACCCCGCGAACGAGCTCCTAAGCCGGTCGCCGCCGGGACGAGGATCGGTCACGTCCACCTCAAGACCGCCGACATCCAGCGCGTGCACGACTTCTACGTCGGCATCCTCGGTTTCGACGTGATCTTCCGCATGCCCGACGCCCTCTTCTTATCAGCCGGCGGCTACCACCATCACCTGGGCTTCAACACGTGGGAGTCAAAGGGCGGCTCTCCCCCGCCTCCCGGCACGACCGGCCTGTACCACGTCGCCATCCTCTACCCGACGCGAGCCGCGCTGGGCGACGCCCTGCGCCGCCTGGCCGAGGCCGGCTGGCCCCTGGACGGCGTCAACGACCACGGCACGCACGAGGCGCTGTACCTGCGGGACCCGGACGGCAACGGCCTCGAGCTGGCGTGGGACCGCCCCGAGGACGAATGGCCGCGGGACAAGGACGGCCACCTCAGCTTCAGCGGCAAGAGGCTCGACCTCGAAGGCCTGCTGAAGGAAGGCCTGGAGCCGGCTACTTAGCTCCCGACACGCCTCCGTCGACCACGAGGCCCGACGCCATCACGAATCTCGACTCGTCCGAAGCCAGGTAGAGGGCCGCTGAAGCGACGTCTTCCGGCCGGCCCAGCTCGCTCGTCAGCTGGCGCTTGCGGATCGCGGCGAAACCCTCTTCGGGATCTTTATAGGACTCCTTGAGGTAGCGCTCCACGAAAGGCGTGAGGATGGTTCCGGGCAGCAGAGCGTTCACACGGATGCCGTGCTGGGCGAGGTCGACCTGCATCGACTTCGTCATCGAGAGGACGGCGCCTTTCGAGGCGGCGTAAGAGACCCGTCGAGCGAGACCGATTTCCGCAATGCAGGACGACATGTTGATGATCGAGCCCGACCGCTGCTTGATCATGTACGGCACGACCGCGCGGCTGGCCAGATACACACCCCGAACGTTCACCCTCATCACGCGATCGAACAGGTCGGGTTCGGTCTCGAGCACATCTCCGACCCCGCTGATTCCGGCGTTGTTGAAGAGCACGTCGATGCGCTTGAATCGTTTGACGACCTTCGCCGCCAGAGCGATCGTGTCCTGCTCGTCGGTGACGTCAGCGTGCTCGGCGACCGCCTCGCCGCCGCTCTTTCGAATGCCCGCGACTGTGGACCTGGCGCCGCGATCGTCGACGTCAGCGACGACCACCCGGGCGCCCTCGCGCGCGAACAAGCGCGCGGTCGCCTGGCCGATGCCCGACCCGGCGCCGGTGATGACGCACACCTTGCCCTGGAGGCGCCCTCCGCTCATGTGTGGTCCGTCTCGCCTCGGGACGCATGCCGCCGAACTGGATTCTCGAGCAGGCCGATGCCATCGATCCGGATGCTGACCTCGTCGCCGTCTTGCAAGGTGAACTCCGACGGAGGGACTATGCCTGTACCAGTAAGGAGGACGCATCCCGCATCGAAGCGCTGGTCGCGGCCCAGGTAGTCCACAAGGTCCAGAATCGACCGCCTCATCGCGGATGTTGACGTCTCGGAGCGGTAAATGCTTGAGGCATTCCTGCGGATCTCCAGCTCGACCTTCCGATCCGACGACGAAAAGTCCCACGCCAGTGCGACCGCCGGCCCAAGCGCACAGCATCCATCGAACACCTTCGCCTGCGGCAGGTAAAGCGGATTCTCGCCCTCGATGCTCCGGGAGCTGATGTCATTGCCGATGGTGTATCCAACCACCTCGAGCCGGCTGTTGCAGATCACGGCCAGCTCCGGCTCAGGCACATCCCAGCTGGAATCAGATCGTATGTATACGGCCTGGCCCGGTCCTCGCACGCGTCCGGCGGTGGCCTTGAAAAAGATCTCAGGGCGCTCGGCTGTGTACACGCGGTCATACGGATCTGAGCTCACTGCCTCATCAGCTCGTGCCTGCAGACTTCGCTGGTAGGTAACTCCGGCAGCCCAGACCTCCTGGCTTTCTATCGGCGCCTCGAGTACGGCACCGTCCAGTAAGGATGCTGCCGGCCGGTCCTGCCCGAGGAATCGGCGGAGCTCGTCGAGCGGCCATCTGAGCAGCGCGTCCATCGAAGTGCCGTCCGGCAGGCGGCTCAACACGCCATCTCGTTTCAGGTACATCCCATCGTCCAGCCGAATCAGGTGCTGCCCGGTCGCGGCCACCACCGACAGGACGCCTGCGGTCACGCGCTCCTCCAGGCCGGGCCCGTCGGATATTCGAATTCACTCAGCGACTCTGGACGCATCGTGATGCTGAAACCAGGTGCCGACGGAGCGACGTAGCGCCCGCCGCGGATTCTCACCGGGTCGAGGAAATGCTCGTGGAGATGATCGACATACTCGAGCACACGATTCTCGAGCGATCCGCTTACCGCGATGTAATCGAAAAGAGACACGTGCTGCACGTACTCACAGAGTCCCACACCGCCGGCATGCGGGCAGACCGGGATTCCGAATTTCGCCGCCATCAGCAGAACCGCCATTACCTCGTTCACGCCCCCCAGCCGGCAAGCGTCGAGCTGGCAGAAGCCGATGGCGTTGGCCTGGAAGAGCTGCTTGAAGATGACGCGGTTCTGACAGTGCTCCCCGGTCGCCACCTTGACCGGTGCGATGGCGCGAGCGATGGTGGCGTGACCGAGCACGTCGTCGGGGCTCGTCGGCTCTTCGACCCAGTAAGGATCGAACGCGACGAGCTCCTTCAGGTTCGTGATGGCCTCCTGCACGTCCCAGACCTGGTTTGCGTCCATCATCAAGCGACGGTCGGGCCCGATCTCCTCGCGCACGATACGCGCGCGGCGGACGTCGTCCTCGATCTTATGGCCGACTTTCAACTTCAGGTGCGTCCAGCCGCCGGCGACTGCCTCGCGACATAGGGCCCTCAGCTTCTCGTCGGAGTAGCCGAGCCAACCGGCCGACGTCGTGTACGCAGGAAAGCCGGAGCGCAGCATTTCCACTTCTCTCTCGGCGCGAGTCGGCGCACAGCGCTGGAGAATGGCAAGCGCCTCAACCGGCGTCAGCACATCGCTGATGTAGCGGAAGTCGATGCAGGCGACCAGCTGCTCTGGGCTCATGTCTACCAGCAGCTTCCAGAGCGGCTTGCCTTCGACTTTCGCATACAGATCCCAGACGGCGTTCACGATCGCTCCCGAGGCCAGATGGATTGCGCCCTTCTCGGGCCCGAGCCAGCGCAGCTGCTGCTCGCCCGTGATCGCGCGCCAGAAGCCACGCATGTCGGCGGTGATGGACTCGAGCGTGCGCCCGACCACGATCGGCGCGAGCGCATTGATGGCTGCCACGCACACCTCTGTGCCGCGGCCGAGCGTGAAGGTGAGTCCATGCCCCTCGAGATGGTCGCCAGCGTCGGTCGTGAGCACGACGTAAGCAGCCGAATAGTCGGGAGCCGTATGCATGGCGTCGGAACCGTCAAGCGTTCGAGAGGTGGGAAAACGCACGTCCCTCGCAGTAAGGCCGACAATGCGCGCCATCAGCCTTTCACGGCTCCCACCAGGAGGCCGCGCGCGATGAACCGCTCGAGCGCGATGGCCATGGCGATGACCGGCACGATCATGATCAGGATCAGGACCGACATGTACCACCACTGCGGTCCGCGAGTGGCGTTTTGGGCCGCGACCGTCAGGGGCAGCGTCTGGGCATTCGCGCTCGTCAGGAACAGGGCGATCAGGTACTCATTCCATGCGAAGACCAGGACGAACAGAAAAGTGGCGACCAGCCCCGGTACTGCGAGAGGAACCACGATCGACCGGAAGGTGCGATATCGCGAGGCGCCGTCGATCGCCGCGCTCTCCTCGAGCTCGAGCGGCACGCTCTGGAAGTAGTCACGCATCAGCCAAACGACGATCGGCAGGTGTGATGCAACGTAGGCGATGATCAGCGCCGCCCACGTATCGAGCAGTTCCAGCTGCTGAAAGAAGATGTAAATCGGGATGACCACCGCGACCGGCGGCAGCATGCGCTGGGAGATCATCCAGAACGCGATGTCGTCGTTGCCAAGAGACTTCTTGAATCGCCGCCCAACCGTCTGTAGGAGCAGCAGGAACAACGCGACGCCGCCAACCGCCCCGAGCTGCCACGGCCCGCCGGCGGCGAAGACCGCGACGCCCGCCGCGAGGCCGACGACGAACGAGGCGATCGCACCGATCCGCACCTGATACCGCATGCGCACGAGGCCGTAGGCTGCCATCGATCCCAACAGCAGCGTGATCGTGGTGCTGGTGAGCCCAACGACGACGGTGTTGAGGTATGGGCGGAACGTGTCCTCGCCCAGGTCGACAAAAATGTAGCGCCAGGACTCGAGCGTCGGCTGATAGTCGCGAAATGGAAAGTAGAACGGACCGCCGTTGACGTCCAGTGGAGTCTTCAAGGAGGTGATCGCCAGCCAGTACAGGGGGAACAGCACGACGAGCGCCCAGACACACAAGAGCAGGTAGGAGGCGACCATGCCTACAGGTGATGGCCGATGGATCGAGAAGGATCGGCTCCGCCCGCGTTTGACCGCCATGCCCTACGCCATCGCCGTCACTCGACGGCGAAAGAGATTGACATACGTGATTCCGACAAAGGTGACGACGAACAACAGCATGTAGGCGACCGCGGCCGACCCCCCGATGTCGAGCGCCCGCCAGATCGTGTACGCATGGAGCGTGAGCGATTCTGTGGCCGTTCCCGGCCCGCCGTTCGTGAGCACGTTGGGCAGGTCGACGATCTTGAACGCCTCGATCAACCTGATCAGCACGACGGTGGAGGTCGCGGGCAGTATTTGCGGAAATGTGACCCCCCAGAAGAGCTGCCAGCGGTTGGCGCCATCTACGACAGCAGCCTCGTTGAGCTCGACGGGCAGGCTTTCGATCGAAGCCAGGAGAACGATGAAGATGAAGGGCGTCCACTGCCAGACATCACCGATCATCACCGCGAGCCGGGCGCCCCAGGGGTTGGTCACCCACGACACGTCGGTCAACCCGAAATGAGCCCAGAGGGGATAGAGAGGCCCTTTGCTGGTGTCGGTGAGCATGCGGAAGAGGTACGCGACGCCGACCGGCGTGATCATCATCGGAAGCAGAAACACGACCCTGAAGAAGCGGCGGCCCGGGATGTGCTGCACCACAAGCAGGGCGAGGCCGAGCGCGAGTACGTACTGGACCGATACGTCGACGCTGACGTAGATGAGCGTGACGACGAGCGTTCCTGGCCGCCCGCTCGTCAGGACCGTATCGACGACAAGCCATACGAGGGTGCCCGCAATGACCGCCGTGACCAGCCGTCCCACGAATCCGAGCGCTGTGCGGCCGGGACTCCGTAGGTAGCGCACGAGAAGAAAAACGACTCCTCCGTAGACGGCGGCCAGGACGGCTGCCGTTAGTGGAGTGAGCGGCACCGTCACGCCGATGAAATGCGTGCGGTCGATGCCGACCACCAGCTTGGCGTAGTTGCCAAGGCCGACGAAAGTAAGGTGGACGCCGCCTTCCGAGAAGCTGAGCCGAGTGAGTGACACGTACAGCGATGCGAGCAGCGGAAAGATCGAAAACGTCAGGATGACCAGGACTGCGGGCAGGATGAACACGGCTCCCGCCGAGCGGTCGAGGCGGGAAACAAGCGGGCTGCGCGCGGATGCCGCGATAGGGACAGCGCGCGTGGAAGCTTGGCCGCTCATTGATAAGGGGACCTCTTCATGGCTGCAGGCAGTGACCAGCGGGATGGGCGGCGAGGTGCATGCACACCTCGCCGCCGGGACTCGCTACTTGGTGACGCTGAGGCTCGACTTGTAAGCGGTGAGCTGTGCCTGTCGACCGATCTCGTCAGTCTTGCTGTTCCATTGGTTGGTGATCTGAGTCATGCACTGAGCGGCCGACAGCTCGCCGGCGAGGAACTGCGCGAGTGCAGTGTCCAGGGCGGTCTGCTGGTAGAAGGCGGTCTGCGGGATGCGCATGTCGAGAACCATGTTCGGGCTGTTCAGGCTGGCCTTGATGGCGCCAAGGTAATCCTTCGCCGCCGTCTCGCTCATACCCGAGGTCTCCCACGGCCCGAGGTTGGTGAAGTGCGTGGTGCGATAGGGGTTGAATCCGGTCTTGCCGATGGTCACGTCGACGCTCGATTGAGCCGGCTGCGACATGTAGGACAGGAATGCGTAAGCGGCGTCCTTGACCTTGGCCGATGCGGCCTTGTTGATCGCGCCCGACCAGCCGCCGAATGCGGCAAACGGAGAGTGGTTAATGCCGTTGATAGCGTACGGGCAGGTCGTCGAGCTGCAGTCCACGAGTTGTCCGGTGGAGCGATCCAGCACCTGCTTGGAGCCGGGCAGGATCACCGCTCCGACCTTGTCCTGGACCTTCGACTGCGTCGGGTCGACCGCCAGCGGCCCGATGTCACCCCAGTCGAGTGACAACGCGCAGCGACCGGTCACGAACAGGCCGCGGGAGTCGCCGACGTCGTTGTTGAGCTGGTCCGGCGGTCCCAGCTTGGAGAGCTGCTTGTAGATGTCGAGCGCCGCCGCCGCGCCGGCGTTGTTCGTGAGCGGCTGCATGTTGTCGGTGTTGAAGAAGGTGCCCTGCTTGGTCCCCTGGCTCTGCAGATACGCAGCAGCTATGGAAAAGTACATCCAGTACGACTGAGCGCTGCGCTTCATCGCCAGGCACGACCCGAAGTCGGGCTTGCCGTCTCCGTTGAGGTCCTTGCCCTGGAAATGCTTGGCAATGTTGATGTAGTCCTGCCAGGTTTCGGGTGGGGTCAGCCCGTCACGCTGCAGGAGGTCCTTCCGGTAATAGACCATCTGGAAGTCGCCATCGAGCGGGACCGTGTAGACGCGGCCCTTGAAAGTGGCGCTGAAGTCGCGGAAGAACGGCGCGATGTCAGTCCACTGAAGCGCCGAGTCGTTCTGTACGCGGTCGGTAAGGTCCTCCAGGTACCCGGGCGGCACGTAGTCGCCCATCCACTGCGGGTCGAAGACCGTGGCGTCGTATGAATTTGTCTTGGTCGCGAAGTCCGTCAGAAGCTTCTGATACAGGTCGGAGAACGGGACCGTTATGACCTCGATCTTGGCGCCGGTCAACTTCTCGAAATCGGGCGCGCGGCGCTGCAACGGCTCCGCAATCTGGGGCCCCGTGAAAGTGACGACGCGCACAGTGGTGCCGCTGAATTTGGCGCCAGACGACGAAGTGGTCGAGTTGCAGGCCGCCACCAGGCCTGCGGCCATCACCAGAACCACGGCTCTCGCCAGGTATCGGTTCATGTCGTTCTGTTCTCCCTCTTAACCCGAACCCGTGGCCACGCGATGAGCAGGCCAGGGCTGTCGCCGCCGGATAAAGCGGATGTTTACCCTGTCATCGGACGTTTGTCAAGCTCCAAGTAGGGCTAAACCGGCTCCCGAAGGCCTCAGTCATCGGATGTCTGGCCCACACGTGGCTTCCAATTGGAGTCCGGCCGGCGATCAAGTCGTGCGCCGGATGTCGAGGCTGAACCTCTCCAGGACACGGTGGAAGACGCCGGCCAGGATCGCCAACGGCACGAGCGAGACCACCAGCGCGGCGGCGGCTGTGGGCCAGTCGAGCTCGCGCTCGAATGTGAAGAAATCCATCATTGCCACCGGGACGGTCTTGATGTCTCCTGACGTCAGCACCAGCGGGACGAGCAGCAGGTTCCAGTCGAGGACGAACATGACGATCGCAGTCGCCACCACGCTGGGTACTGCCAGTGGCAACACGACCTGGCCGAGGACCCGGAAGAGTCCGGCCCCATCCAACACAGCCGCCTCCTCCCATTCCGGCGAAAGCTGCCGGAGTGCGCCGTGCAGGACATAGACAGCCAGGGGCGCCGTCACCGCCGCCTCCGTCAAAACGATGCCGGCGAACGTGTCCCCAAGACGAACCCGGCGCATGACGTCGCTCAGCGGGATCACATAGGCCATGGCCGGCAGGCTCGCCAGGACAAGGAAGCTTTGGGTCATGAGACCTTCGCCCCGAAAACGCGACCGGGCGAGGCCGTACGCCGCCAGAAAGGAGCACACGATGGTCAGCACCGCGGCGCAGGCGGACGCAATTGTGCTAGTCGCAAGCTCTTGCCAGAAGGTGGGCTCCGCGATGCCGATCTCGCGGAAATGGTCGAGGGTGATCGACCCCGTCCAAGATGGCGGACGGGTGCTGTTGTCCGGCAGCAGCCCGAACGAAGCCAGGGCCGTCCAGGCGAGCGGCCCCAGGAAGCCGGCGACCGCGGCCGTCAAGAGGAGGATTCGAATGGCCGCGTCGCGGCGGCGCCGCGCGTGAAGGCTGTTCAACCCGTCGCGGATCGTCGTGCAAGCCGCAGGTAGACGAGGCCGACCCCAAGCACAGCGGCTGCGATGAGCCACCCGGATGCCGCGCCGATCGGCCAGTTGTTGATGACGAATGCCTGGTTGTAGCTGTAGAGGGCCGGTGTGACGGTAGCGTTCCCCGGCCCACCTCCGGTGAGGATCAGCACACTGTCAAAGCTTCCGAGCGAGAGGCCTACCAGCAGCAAGATGACCGCGAGCAGAAGGGGCCGGAGGGCGGGCAGCGCCACGTCTAACACTTTCCGAATCCACGAAGCTCCGTCGATCGTCGCATGCTCCCATAGCTCGTTGGGGACTGAGGCCAGCCCGGGAAGCAGCAGGAATGTTACGAACGGCGCTTCGCGCCAGATTTCGACCGCAATGATCGTTGGCAGCGCGAGCCTGACATCGCCGATCGGCGACGCAACGGTAGATTGCCCCACCCATCCCGCTCCAAAGTCGAGAATGCTGGTCGCACCGACAAGCAAGAAATGCCACATGACGCCGTTCGCGATCGGGCTGACCAGCCAGGGCAGCAAAAGAAGAACGCGCCAGAGCCCACGCCCGCGGATCGGGCGACGCAAGAGGTAGGCGAGCGCGAAACCGAGCGCCAGCTCCAGCGGCACGGCGACAAGCGTGAAGACGATGATGTTGCGAACCCCTGCGCCGAACTGCAGATCCTGGACGACAGCGACGTAGTTGTTGAGACCAGCGAAATGAACACTCGTCGCGAACGGCGAGTAGGTGGTGAATGTGGCCAAAAGGCCCAGCAAGGCTGGGAGTCCCAGCCAGCCACTCAGCAGGACTGCCAGCGGCGCGAAGAGAACGAGGCGGTCGCGGCGGGTCAGTCTCACCGGTAGCAGCCGTCATCATGCCGCTCGAACAGGCGAAGAGCTAGAAGCAACTCAGGGTTATGCTAAAGCTCCGATGTTTCCATGGTTCAAAGCCGCAAGCCATGCCTCATGAAGGTGGTCCGACCCCAATAACGTCCGACCTCTTGGCATGAGACCCGGTATGCCCCACAATCCACTGCCAATGACCGGCTCACGCCCAGCCCGCCGGGGACGGCGCAACCCCAGCGTCACCGACGAGGCCATCGACAAGATCCAGGCGCTGATCATCTCGGGCAGCTGGGGACCGGGACACCGGTTGCCCAAGGAAAAGGAGCTGGCGGCACAGCTGGGTCTGTCACGCAACTCCTTGCGCGAGGCCGTGCGCGCGCTTTCGCAGCTGCGGGTGCTGGAGGTGCGCCAGGGAGATGGGACCTATGTGACCAGTCTCGAGCCGGAGCTGCTGCTCGAAAGCACCGGCTTCGTCAGCCATCTCCTGGTCGGCGAGTCGGCCCTCGAGCTTTTCGAGGTGCGCCGTCTGCTCGATGGCTCCGCGGCAGCCCTGGCCGCAGCGCGCATCGACAGCGCGGGCAAGGAAGAGCTGGGGGCAAGGCTCCAGCAGATGGTCGAGTCGAGGACGGTGGAGGAGTTGGTCGAGGCCGACGTCGACTTTCACGCCGTGATCGCGCGGGCGACCGGCAACACGTTTCTCACCTCGTTGCTGGCGAGCCTGTCGTCGCGGACGTTGCGTGCGCGCATGTGGCGTGCCCGCGAGGTGGACAACGCTTTCGACGTCACGAGGGATGAGCACCGCCGCATATACGAGTCGGTCATCAGTGGCGATCCGGAACTCGCGAGGGCGGCAGCCATGGCTCATATCGCCAGCGGCGAACGGTGGCTGCGGGCGCAACTTGCGACCTCGGCGGAGGAATCGCAGTCGGCACCGGCCGAGGTGGGCGCTTGAGAAACCTCAACACCTTTTTGGGGCCCCTCCCTCCCCCGGTGCGGCCCCTCCCCCGCCTGCTCACCGAGGGCAACGATACGAAGTCAAAAGTGGCCCTCCAACCCCGGTTGTTAAGACCGGGCATGTCGCTCACCTTCGACTTCTGAGTAGGTCCGAATTGAATCCGCGCGAGCGCGTGCAGGTCGGCCGCACCGCCGTGACCGTCACCCGCTTCGGGCTTGGCACCGCCCCTCTCGCCGGCCTCTTCGAGGCGGTCGACGAAGCCCAGGGCATCGCGGTCATAGAGCGAGCATGGGACGCGGGCATCCGCTTCTTCGACACCGCGCCGCTGTACGGTCATGGGCTGGCTGAGCTGAGGCTCGGCAAGGCGCTCAAGCACAAGCCTCGCGCCGAATTCACGCTGGCGACCAAGGTGGGGCGGCTCCTCCGCGCCGACGTCCCGCCCGAGCCGGGCCAGGCCTTTCGCGGCACGCCGCCCGTCAACCCGACATTCGACTTCAGCTACGACGGCGTCATGCGTTCGTTCGAGGAGAGCCTCGCGCGGCTTGGTCTCGACCGGGTCGACATCCTCCACATCCACGACCCCGACGACCACTACGACGATGCGATCAAGGGCGCTTACCGCGCGCTCGATCGCCTCCGCGCCGATCGCGTCATCGGAGCTGTCAGCGCAGGCATGAACCAGGCCGAGATGCTCACCCGCTTCGCGCGCGAAGCTGATTTCGACTGCTTCCTGCTCGCGGGCCGCTACACGCTCCTTGACCAGGCCGCCCTGAAGGAGCTGCTGCCGGAATGCCAGAAGCGCGGAATCGCCATCCTCGCCGGCGGCGTCTACAACAGCGGCATACTCGCCAACCCCAAACGGGGTGCGCACTACAACTACAAGACCGCCCCCGCCGAGCTCGTCGAGCGCGCGGAGCGAATTCGCGATGTGTGCACGCGCCACGGTGTTCCATTGAAGGCCGCCGCAGTGCAGTTTCCGATGGGACATCCCGCGGTCAGCTGCGTCATCGTCGGCTGCCGCTCGTCCGCCCAGCTCGATGAGAGCATCAAGATGTTCGAGTTCGACATCCCGCCCGGGTTGTGGCACGACCTCAAGGCCGAGGGTTTGCTGCCAGACGACGCGCCCACACCTTAAGTGGCCGCGCGGATCTACCGGCCGGCCTAGGCGACGTCGTCGATGAGCGCCGCCCAGCGCTCATCTATGCGCCGCACCTTGTAAATCGCGAAGGCTCCCACCCACGCGACCACGAAAGCACCGACGATCACGTAACCGGCCTTGCCGATGAAATCGAAGTTCGCGATCGCGTCGGAAGCGCCGCCGTGCAGGCCGAGGACGTGGATGAGTATCTGCGCCAGCTCGACGATCCCGACAAACAGTGCGACGAAGACCGACAAAGAGGTGACGGTCAGGTTGTAGAACACCTTGCGTATCGGGCTCGCAAACGCCCACGAATAGGCCTTCGACATGAACGCGCCGTCGGTCGTGTCCATGAGCGACATGCCCGCCGCGAATATCAGTGGCAAGGAGATGACGGCGGTGAATGGAAGCCCTTGCGCGGCGGCACCAGCGGAGATGGCAAGCAGCGCGACCTCGGACGCGGTATCGAAACCGAGGCCGAACAGGAAACCGATCGGGTACATGTGCCAGCTCTGTTCGACCAACCTGAACATCCGGCCGAACACCCTGGTCATGAAACCGCCCGCCACCAGCTCTGTCTCCAGACCCTGGCGGTCGTACTCGCCGCGCCGCATCTTGCGGTAGACGCGAAGGATGTCGATGAGGATCAGCAGGTTCATGATCCCGATGAGCACAAGGAATGTGCCGGAGATCGTCGTGCCGACCGCGCCGCCGACGCTCCGCAGCTCCCCATTGCCACCCACCACTCCCTGCACGATCGACTTCACCGCCAGGCCAAGCGCGACCGCGATCAGCAGGACAACGGTCGAGTGGCCGAGCGAAAAGAAGAAGCCGACGCCGACCGGTTTGCGGTCCTGCTGGAGCAGCTTCCGCGTCGTGTTGTCGATGGCCGCGATGTGATCGGCATCGAACGCGTGTCGAAGCCCAAACGTGTAGGCGAGACCGCCCAGCGCCAGAAAGCCTGGGTGCTGCGCGCCGTAGAGCAGCAGTAGCCCCCAACCCGCCACATGCAGCAGGCCGACCAACCCATAGAAGCCGCCGAGGCGTGCGCGCTCGCCTCGATCGAAGGACCGCCCGATCAGAGTCCAGGGGGAGGCCACGACCGCAAGCCTAACCGCTATCGCGACTTTGTCGCAACTGTGTATTCATGCTAATCCCCCGCAAATGCGAGCCTCTCTCAAGTTCGCCGGCGCTGCGACGCCGCGGTACGCTTCGAGCGGTGGACTTCGACCGGCTCCCGCCTCAGCTGCAGGCCGTTCTCCGGACCCTCGCCCACGCCGTCCGCGGCCGCGAGCCGGCGATCGAGGGCAACCTTCAGCAGCTGCGGGCCCGCCATCCGCACTTCACCAATGACCAACTTGCGCGAGAGCTGATCCGTTCCACGCGAAGGCGAGTCGCGGCCACCGGCGCCCTCAGCGGCGCCACTGCCATCGCGCCGGGGCTAGGCACCGTGCTGGCGGTCGGGACCGTGACCAGTCAGGCGCTCTATGCGCTGGAGCAGGAGATCGAGCTCGTCCTCTCCATCGCGATGATCTACGGTCACGAGCTCGCCACATCTGATGAGCGTCTGGTGGAGGCGCTCGTCGTCGTCGGCCTGACCTCGGGCGCCGTGAAGCTGCGCGAGGACGTGCTGGTGACTGGTGGCGAGCGGCTGGCCGTCGCCGCGTTTCGCCGCCTTCCCGCGACGCTGCTCACTCATGGCGGCAGCCGAATCCTGACTCGGATCCTGATGCGATTCGCCAGCACCGGCGCGGCCAAGGCCGCGGCCCGGCTCGTGCCCATCGGGGTCGGCGTCGCCGCGGGCGCCGGCTTCGACTGGCTCGCGGTCACCGGACTCGGCCGCGCCGCCATGAAGTACTACGGACCCGGTGGTCCTGGGGCGCGCCCCCTGCTACTTGCCGCCGAAGATTCCGCGCACGTCGAACTGCGCGGGTGACGCGATCTGGTCGAAGCCGCATTTCTTAGGCGGCTTGTCGAGGCGCCAGCGCAAGAAGCGCGTTGCGTGTCGGAAGCGCTCGCCCGCCTCGAGCTTGTCGTATGCGACCTCGCAGACCAGCTCCGGCCGCACCGTCACCCATTCGAGATCCTTTCCCCGCGACCACCGGCTGAGCCCGCCAGGCATGCGGCCTGAGCTGTACGAATCCCACTCGCTCGGCGGCACGTCGACCTGCAGCGGTTTCAACTTCGCGATCAGCTCTTTGCGCTCGGCCGCACTGAACGACGAGGTGTGACCGACGTACTGGAGCGTGCCCTTGCGGTCGTACAGGCCGAGGAGAAGCGAACCGAGCGATTTGCCGTCGGCCGACTTCCGCCAGCCGATGACCACGCAATCCGCAGTCCGTTGATGCTTGACCTTCACCCACAAGCGCTTGCCGGGGACGTAGGCGCCAGTCCAGGACTTCGCCATCACGCCGTCGAGCCCGGCGCCCTCGAAGCGTTCGAACCACTGTTCCGCGATCGCTCGATCGCGGGTGTAGGGGGTGAGAAAGATCGGCTGCTTGACGTTCTTGAGCAAGCTTTCGAGCCGCTTCCGCCGCTTGCCGAGCGGCTCCGAGCGCAGGTCCGCGTCGCCCTCGGCAAGGATGTCGAACGCCACATACCAGGCCGGCGTCGCCTCGCTGAGCATCCGCACGCGCGAGTCGGCTGGATGGATGCGCTGCTGCAGGGCGCCGAAATCAAGGCCGTTGTCGCCGACCACGATCAGCTCGCCGTCGAGGACGACCTTGTCCAGCCGCAGCTTCTGAAACGCCGGCAGGACTTCGGGGAAGTACCGCGTCATCGGGCGCGCGCCTCGGCTCACCAGCTCCACTTTGTCCCCGTCGCGGAACACCAGCGTGCGAAACCCGTCCCACTTGGGCTCGTACTCCCAGCTGTCGCCCTGAGGGATGCCTTCGCCCGGCGCCGACAGCATCGGCTCCATGTCCAGCGGTATCGGAAGCTTCAATCGAAGCATTTATCCCCAGTTTGTCTATATCTTGTGGACGAAAGGACCCTGTGCTACCATATCGGCGGTCGGTAAGGCCGGCTCCGATTTAGACTCCACGCCCCCACCCCAGCCTTGGGAAGCTCGCGCAAGCGGGCTTCCCGCTTTATGAGCCGAATTTTGAAATGAGTTCGGCCACGGTCATCTTCCCGTAGTCCTTGTGCATGACGTTTTCGGCCGTGTGCCATACCGTCTGCGCCTGTGCCGGACCACGTTCCGCGAGCTGGTCGAGGGTTATGGAGCCGAACAGCTGGATCTGCGGGATCTGCTTCAGCTGCTGGGCGAGCCACTTGGCCCACTGAGCCGCATTGCCTTCACTCGGGGCGACTTTGGCGTCGAGAGCCGCCTTCACCGCGGTCGCCTTGGCCTCTGCGGTCGCCGTCGCCTTGGCGATTTTGGCGGCCGACTGTTGAGCGGCCTCGGCCGCGGCCTCTTCCGCTTCCTTGGCTTTGGCCTCCAACTCGGCCGCGGAAGCCGACGCGCGCGCCGGCATCGTCGTCAGACCTGACGCGGCCTTGTGCATGATCTCCTCGGCGGCCGACCCCACATCGCTTCGGCCGTCTCCTTCACGGGCGCCTTCGCCCGTGCGCAGGCGGTCACCGAAGCCGCGTCCCATTGCGCCGCCGATGAGACTCGGCACGTCGAGGCCTGTGAGCCCCTTGATCGCGGTCGACGACTCGACCACCGCCCGTGTGGCGTTCTTGACCAGGTCCGACGCGCCATCGGCGCTCATCACCGTCAGCGAGTTGATGTGGCCCATGGGCTCCGATGCCGCGCGCACGATGTCGGGCAGCGCGCTCAGGACGGTCTGGATGATGGCCGCCTCGTTGAACTGCTTGTAGGCCTCAGCCCGCATCGCCAGCGCCTTGGCCTCCGCCTCGCCTTTGGTGAGGACGATCTGCGCTTCGGCGCCACCTTCGAGCCGGGTGGTCTCGGCATCCGCCTCGGCGGACGCGATGCGTGCGCGCTTTGCACCTTCGGCGCGGGCGATCACTGCCTGTGCCTCCGCGGCGGCCGGCTTCACCGTCGACGAGAGCAGCTCTTTCTCCTTGCGGTCTGCCTCCAGTTGCGCGAGCTCGGTCTGCCTGCGCACGACTTCCTGCTGCGCCTCTGCTTGAGCAAGCGGACCGGCCTGATCGGCACGCGCCTGAGCGGCGGCAACCTGCGTCTTGGTCTCCGCCTCTCGCAGCGAGACGTCCCGGCTTGCGTTGATCTTCACCTGCTGCGCTTCGGCCTCTCGGACCGCTGCGGTCTGGTCCGCGCTCGCGCGCGCCATGCGGGCGTCGCGCTCGACCGTCGCGAGGTTCTGCTGGCCGAGCAACCCGATGTAGTTCGATTCGTCCGAAAAGCTCTGGATGGTAAAGGCGTCGATCTGGAGACCGCTGGTGGCGAGGTCGCCCTTGGCCGCGTCCTGCACCTGCTGCAGGAGCTTCTGGCGGTCGCGGATAAGCTCTTCGATGGTCAGCGTGCCGACGATCGAGCGCAGCGACCCTTCGAGCACGTTCTTGACGATGGAATCGACCTGCTCGGCCTTGGCGTCGAGGAATCGCTCGGCCGCGTTGCGGAGGGACTCGACGTCGCGGCCGATCTTGAACGTGGCCACGCCCTGGACCTGAACCTTGATGCCCTGGCTTGTCACCGCGTCGCTGAGCTGCACGTTGATCTGGCGAGCGGTCAGCTTCAAATGCCCAACGCGGTCGAGCAGCGGGCGTACGAACGTCCCGCCCCCGACCACGACCTTTACGCCCTTGTCACCTGAGACTGCCATCGCCTGGCCTTTCTCGTTGCGCACCTTGGCGCCACGCGAGCCCGCGATGATCAGCGCCTCGTTCGCGCCGGCCACCTTGTAGCGGCTGGCGACGAACGCGATGAGCAGGACGAGGATGATGACCCCCACCACGGTGAGGAACGGCGTGGACGTCGCAAAACTAGGCATCGGACCTTGCTCCTTCTTTGGTCGCCGTGGGGACCGCTTCCACCACGAGGTTGGTGCCGGCGACGGCGATCACCTTGACCTCGTGCCCTGCGGGAATCTCGACGTCGGCGGTGGCGGTGAGGTTATGGGAGGCGCCGGCGAAGCTGATCAATACCGAACCGAACTTGTTGGCGGGGATGCCGACCGAGACGCGAGCCGTCGACCCGATCATGTCCTGGAGGCTGAACGTCTCCGTCGACTCGGCCTGGCGTAGGGCCTTGAAGGCGCCGAAAACCACGCCGGCGCCGACCAGGCCGGAAATCACCCCCACCACCGTCGCGCCACCCGGCCCCGCGTTGAGGCTGTGAAGGCCGAAGAGGCCGCCAACCCCGAACATGGCGATGAAGCCGAGGAGCATCGGAGTGGGCGAAACGCCGGCGACGTCGAAACCGATGTGGATGGCGCCGAGCAGGCCGCCGAAGATGTCGTCGACGATCAGGGTGAGAAGAAGCAGTCCGCCCCCGAACAGGAGGCAGGCGCCGAATACCAGGTCGGCAGCGTTCACGCCCTTTCCACCAGCGATTGCAGTTTAGGACGGCGGTCGGGCGCTTAGTAAACGCTTAGCGCCGCCGAGCGGTTAGCCTTCTTCGGAGCCATGAGCCGCTCCTTCCGAATCGGCACCGATTCCACCGAGCACCTGGCGGTCGAAGTGGTGGCTCGGGAGCATCCCGACAAGTCGGATTACTGGGACGGGAACTGGCTGACAGCCATGATCGATGTAGCCAGCGGGCCTTGGCACGGCAACTACCGGGCGGCATTGCGTGCGGAGGAGTTCGTTCACTTTCGCGACCAGCTGCACAGGTTGAGCGAGGACCGTGAATCCCCACCGGCCGAGTTCGAGTCGATGGAGCCGTGGCTGCGCTTCTCAGTTCACCGATCGGATCGGCACGGGCACATGCGCGTCAGCGGCCGCGCCCAGACTGAGCCGTTCTTCGACAGCCACAACGTTTTCTACTTCGTGCTGGAGCTCGAGCAGGGCTTCCTGGCTGCGACCCTCGATGAGCTCGGGAAGGTCATCGAAGAATTCCCGGTGGTCGGCTCCCGCTAAAGGGCGGCTACCAGATCCCCGGCTCGATCATGCCGTGCCAGTTGCAATTTCCACAGACGACATCAACGCCTTGAGTGATGCCGGCCATGTAGGGACCGGTGACGAGGTTGGTGGACCCGCATCGCGGACACCTCTTCACGCCCTCTTGCTGCTCTTGGGATTCTCCAGACACGCCGTGGAGCTTATGGCTCTCCCGCTCAGCGGCCCGTTTGCGCGCATTCCGTCCCATCGCTTGGGCCTAGGCTAGTTCGCTTATTACGCCTTGTCAGCAGTTTGGCCCCGGACTCGTCTCACAAACGCGAACCGCGCGCAAGGCTCTTAACTCGGCGCCTGGTGGTGTTGCCGATCCCGTCGCAACTGCCAATCAAGGTTCACTCCCCACAAGGCGACGCTGCTTCCCACCAGGGTGTCCTGGCGTTCACCCGCGGGAACGGGCCACTTCTGCGTGACTAACTGGGCCCGTTTCGATGGCAAATCTGTACCTCGGTATGGCATCAGTGCGAGAGGCTGAGCACCACGCATCAACCGCAGCAGCGGCGCACCCGACGAAACCGACAGAGACGAGGCCCAATCCCACTCCATCAACCGCACGATTGCGATCCGGTGGTCGTTGCTGAGGTCCAACCCGACGACAGCCAGTAAGAAGTCATCGCCGGTCTCAGCCGTGTACCGGACAAGGTCACCCGTTTCCAGGCGCGTGAGAAACGGAGGCGACGGCTTCCGAACGGTCCTGGCCCGCGGCGGAGCTGACGAGATCCGCTCGCGGAGCTGCTCCAGAATCCGCTTACGTTTCCGGTGGAACTGCGGGTTGTACTCCCAGCGTCTGAGGTCTCGTCCAGTGTCGATGATCTTGAGCGCGGCATCGACAACGGCATTGACGGGTCGACCGAGCCGCCACTGCGTATCGGCAAGCGCGAGTTGGAACGCGCAGTAGATGTGTTCGTCGTCGAGAACATCTTCCCACCTGTCGAAAAGAATCCTTGTCGCTTCGTCTGGCGAACGCCCTTCTCCGATCAGCTCGCGAAATTCAGAGCGGACGTCATGACCCGTGTCGTCCTGATAGAGGCCTGGACCTTCAATACTCATCGCGCCCCGAAGAGCCCACCCTGAGGGAGCGCGTTGGGCTCATCGAGCAATCTGGCGCATTCAATGCGTAACCCTCGCCAACCCATTGAGCGCGTCCCTTCGGGTGGTGCTTGCGCGGGCGTTTGCTGCGCGACCACCTGAATGTCTTCTGCAGAAGGAACGTCATTCATGCGCCCTTCGACAATTTGCCATAGCGCCGACTCATCCCCTGTTGCAAGGGTTGCGAATATATCGTCGGCGGGATAAAAAAAGCGGTATGGGCGTCCTCGCTCATCGATCATCTCTACCGTGGGGAGGTCACCCATTCGATGAGACATGACCGCGAGACAACGAAGTCGCGCCTTGCGCCCGTCTTCGACAGTCAGCAGGAAGAGGTCTCCTGCTTGGACAGGACACGGAACACGACGCGCCGGTCGAACCTTGACCGGGGCCCTCTGAGGCCCGAGCAGCTGGCCGCGGAGCTTAGCGAGAGCAGTCTTGCGCTTCCTGATAAGCCCAGGATCGTCCCACATGTGCAAGTCGCCGCCGGCATCGATCACTGCGATCGTGCGATCGCGGACGGCTTGATCAAGACGTCCAAGCTGCATTTGAGTTGCCGCAAGTCCCGTCCAGAAACATGCGCCGTTGTCAGGATCGTCGACCGCGTATGCAAAGCTTCGTGGAACCACTTGGGTTGCATCGCCGTCAGCAGTGCCATCCTCGAGCAGCGCGATAGTCCCCCCCGCACATCGCACGCTAGGTCGTTGTCGAAAACTCCGGTGCCCAACGTACCCATTCACGGGTAGCCTATCTCGGAGGCAGGCTGATTCACTCGTAGTCCGGCTACCAGACCAGCTCCACCAAGTCGGCTCGGAACACAGTTCGCGCTGCGTGGCCAGGCGCACGTAGCACTGCAGCGTTTTCAGCGCCGCGAGACGCGATGGTCGGGCGGGCGAGATTCGAACTCGCGGTCTCCTGGTCCCAAACCGGACCTGATGGCCTACCGAACTTGAGCTGAATTCATCTCACAAACGCGAATCGCGCGCAAGTCTCTTAACCCAACTGCATGCATTCCGCATGCTAGAATCGAAACATGGGAAAGCCGCTACAGATCAGAAACGTGCCGGAGCCGGTGCTTGAAAACCTTCGGGAGCGAGCGGACGAGGTCCACATGTCTCTCGCCGCCTACGTCCTGGAGGTGTTGACCCAGCATGTCGCGACCAAGAGCATGAATCAGATCCTGACTGGACCCAGGCTGCGCCAGGGCAAGCCACTGGCGAATCGCGAGATCCTGGAGTTGATTTCTCGCGGCCGGCGGTAGATGACGGTAACGGATGCCGGTATCTGGATCCGAGCCATCGTGGACGAGGAGCCGGGCGGGCCGGTCCGAACGCGACTTACGGCCCATGCCTCGGTCGCATCGCCGGCATTGATTGATCTCGAGTTCACCAACGTCTTGCGCGGTCTTGTCACAAAGAAGTCCATCAACGTTCGGCAGGCGGAGCGTGCTTTAACGGAGTTCATGCAAGCTCCGATTCAACGATACGCACACCTGGCGCTGCTGGACCGGATCTGGCATCTCCGGGCTAATCTCACGGCGTACGACGCTTCATACATAGCTTTGGCTGAACTGTTGGGAGGCGATCTCCTGACCATCGACAGACGGCTGGCCGGCGTGCCTGGGATCCGGTGCCACGTCGAGGTGCTCTAACGCGAATCCAAGCGATGCATCGAGGGCCACCACCGCCGTGCCGGTCCTGCTCACCCTCGCAGAATGCGCGCCCGGTCGATCACCGCGACCTCAACCGACCACGCGGCGAGGAACGTCATCTAGACCCGACCGTGAGAGGCAGGGGCTTGGGCCCTCAAAACGCCCTGGAATGCAAGGTGTCAAGGTTGCGAAACGTGATGGTCGGGCGGGCGAGATTCGAACTCGCGGTCTCCTGGTCCCAAACCAGGCGCTTTACCGAGCTAAGCTACCGCCCGCTTTAACCGCAGGAGAGATTCAAACAGACAATCGCTCGAGCGCGCCTGCGGCGAGCATCGCCCGCACCGCTCGGGCTCGATGGCTGTACCGGGCTTTCTCCTCCGGCGCCATCTCGCCGAACGTCCTCCCCGCCTCTGGGACGAGGAACACAGGGTCGTAGCCAAAGCCCGCGACACCCCTCCACTCGGGGACGACCTCGCCCCGGCACTCGCCCTCGAAAAATTGCGTCGGCAGGCCGGGCGCCGCCAGGGCGATCGTGCATGTAAAGCGCGCCAGCCACGGACGCGGATGACCCGCGAGCCTATCCAGCAGCACCTGCGTCCGCTTCTTCTGCGTCGGGCCGATGCGGGCTGAGTGAATCCCCGGAAACCCCTTAAGCACATCGACCTCGACGCCCGAGTCATCGCCGACAGCCGGCAATCCCATCGCCTCCCGCGCCGCCTCCGCCTTCACCGCCGCATTCTCCGCATAGGTCGATCCCACCTCCGCCACATCCGGATCCACGGCCATCAATTTGAAGCCGGTTGCGGAAAGCAGCGATCGATACTCACCCAGCTTCCCTGCATTGCCGGAAGCGATGACAAGCCGGCGCTCAGCCAAGCGTTGCTATGGCTCGTTTCTGGCCGACGATCAGCTCTTTGATGCCTTTGTGGGCGAGCGCCAGCATCGCGTCCAGCTCCGCCCGATCATATGCAGCTCCCTCCGCGGTGGCCTGAAGCTCGACCAGGCGTCCATCCTCGACCATGACGCAGTTCAAGTCGGTCGACGCCTGGAAGTCCTCGGTGTAATCGAGGTCCAGCATCGGCGTGTGCTCGACGATGCCGCAGCTCACCGCGGCCAGGTACTGGCGGATCGCGATCTCGCTCACCATTCGCGCGTCCTTCATGCGCTTGACAGCCATGTACAGAGCGCAGAACGCGCCCGTTATCGACGCTGTGCGCGTGCCGCCGTCCGCCTGTAGGACGTCGCAGTCGAGAGTGATCGTGCGCTCGCCGATCTTGCTCATGTCAACGGCCGCGCGAAGCGATCGGCCGATCAAGCGCTGGATCTCGTGCGTCCGCCCGCCCAGCCGACCCTGGATCGCCTCGCGCGTGCCGCGATCGTGCGTCGAGCGAGGCAGCATCGAGTACTCGGCCGTGATCCAGCCCTGGCCGCTGCCGCGCCGGTGAGCGGGTACTCGGTCCTCAACGCTCGCCGTGATCCACACGCGCGTCCGCCCCATCTCGATCAGGCACGAACCCTCGGCGTGCACGTTGACGCCCAGCTCGATCTTCAATGGCCGCAGCTGATCGGGCTGACGTCCGTCCGGTCGCGAGGTCGGGGTCATCGACCGCTAAGTTTGAGGATCAGCGCGCTCAATTCGAAAAAGATATAGAGCGGAACGAACATGAGCAGCGGCGTCAGCGGATCGACGCCTGGAGTCAGAAAGTTGGCCGCGATGCCAAGGCCGAGGAACCACCAGACGCGATTCTTGTACAACCAGTTCGATCTGATGATGCCAAGCAGTCCGAGGACGACAAGAACCACCGGCAGCTCGAACACGATTCCGAAGCCGATGACCATGAGGAGGATGAATCCGACGAGCTGCGAAACGTCGGCCAGGTAGGTGACGTTGGATGGGGCAAACGAGTTCAGAACGCGGATGTAAAGCGGCAACGCGTACAGCGCCGCAGCCACGCCAAGACCAAAGAAGAAGATCGTGGCGACGATGAGCGGCAGCGTCAGCCTTCGCTCGTTCCGGTGCAGGCCCGGGCTCACGAACCACCAGATCTGCTGGATCACGACCGGCGCGGCCACTATCAAACCGATGTAGATGGCGACTTGAAGGCGGGTCAAAACGAAGCTGCCGGGACCCAGGTAAACCGCATGCCCCAGTCCGGCCCTGCTCACCAGCCATTCGACGACCTGGCCGGAAACGACGAACCCGGCAACGGTTGTGATGCCCCAGGCGATGAGGATCACGATGAGCATCCGGCGCAGCGCCTCGAGGTGCTCGATCACAGACATGCGCTGCTCTTCGACCGGGACCTCAGGTCGGGGCGCGCGCCGGAGGACCCTGTCTAGGATCGCCACGGGACGAGCCTCAGCGGTTGGACGGAGAGGCTGACTCCGAGCCCTGGGCGGGCGCGCTCTCGGTTGGCGCCGGCGCGGGGGCGGGCGGCGTGGTGGCGACCGGCGGAGCCGGTGCCGGCTGGACCGAGTGGGTCACCTCGCTGGTGAGCTCGGAGGTCGCTTTCCGGAACTCGCGCATGGCCTTGCCGACCGCGCCTCCCAGCTCCGGCAGACGCCCGGGCCCGAAGACGATCAGGACGACGACGATGATGGCGACGATCCAGAGGGGATGTATGGGCATCAGCCGGATTATAGACCGCCGCCTGTAAGGGAAAGATCAGCCTTCTTTCAGGTCACCGAGATCGTGATCGAGTTGATCTTGTCGGTCGAGGTGATGGCCGAGACCTTGTCCAGCCCGCTCACCACCGTCCCGAAGCGGTTGTAGGTCGCCGTTGGCCCTGCCCCCGGCCAGGTTCCCCTGACGATGAAGAACTGGCTGCCGTTGACCGGGCCGCCCGGGATGCGCGCCATGCCCACCGACCCGGCGTCCCATTTGAGGAATGAAGCCGGCTCTTCGGGCAGGTTGTAGCCGGGACCGCCGGTCCCGTTGCCTCTCGGATCGCCCGACTGCACGACCCAGTCCTCGCTCTTCCAGAACGGGCTGCCGGTGTAGTAACCGTTGAGCGCCAGGACGATGAAGTTGTTGACTGTGATAGGGGCCGTGTCGGGCAGCAACTCGATCACGACCTGCCCCTGCGTGGTGTTGAGCGTGGCCTCGTACTTGTGGTTGGGGAGGATGCAGTTCGGCTGCGCTGAGACGAAGGTGTGGACCCCGATCGCCGTCGAGGCCTCACAGTTCGCCAGCGCCGGCGGCCTCGGCTGCTTGACCGCCTGCTGCAGGGCCAGGCCGGAGCCAAGCACCAAGGCGATGACGATGGCCATGATCAGGTACGGAACCCACGGCCGCTTCTTCCATCCCTCCGGGAGCTCGAGCGCTTCCGCCTCGGGGTTCGGGGCAATGTCAACGCGTCGCTTCGTCTTGCTCATCTCCGGGCGGCGGCCTCGACGATGGCCTGGACCAGGCCGTGAGTCGTGTACTCGCGGGCGACGATGTCGACGCGGAGGCCCAGCTTGCGCGCCGTGTCCGCCGTCACCGGGCCCATGCACGCGACCTCGGCATCGCCGAGCACGGCCGGCAACCTGTCGTCGGGGAACGCGCGCACGAAATTGGCCACCGTGGAAGAGCTCGTGAACGTGATCACGTCGACGCCTTCGGCGCCGAACAGTTTGAGCAAGGCCGGCGGGGTCGGGACAGGACAGACCGCCTGGTAAACAGGAAGGATCTCGACCTCGGCGCCTCGCATTGCGAGCAGCGATGGTAAAGCGTCACGCGCGACCTCCGCGCGAGGCACGAGGACGCGCATCCCCTCCATCTCCCAACCCTCGAGCGCTTTCGCGAGCCCTTCGGCGGTGTACTCGGAGGTCACCAGCTCGGGACGCAGCCCGTGGTTCTCAAGCATCTCGGCAGTCTCCTGGCCGATCGCGCACAGCTTGGATGAATGCAAAGCACGGGCGTCGGCGCCGGTCTCCACGAGCATCTTGAAAAAGATGGCGACGGCGTTGGCCGACGCGAAGATGACCAGGATCGTCCGGTCGAGGTTGGCGATGGCCTTGCGCACGCGCTCGTCGGTCGGCATCGGCCGGATCTCGATGGTGGGAATCTCGACGACGGAAGCGCCCATGTCGACGAGCTCCCGGCGGAACGGATCAACCTGGTGCTGCGCCCGCGTGATCAGGATCCGCCGCCCGTGGAGCGGGCGCCTCGCCAGCGTGTCGAGCTGCTCGGCCATGTCAACGCCCGGCCCCAGGACCAGGAGCGCGTCCCCGCGCAGGCCGTATGTCGCCGCCTTGCGCGCCAGCTCTCCCAGGGGCGCGCCTACGCGATGCTGGCCGGGCTGCCCGGGGTTGAGGATCAACGCGGCCGGCGTCGAGGGCTTTCGGCCATCTGCGAGGAGGGCCGTGATCCCCGACTCCCACCAGCCCGATGCGAGCCGGAGCACAACTGTCTCGGCGCCCCTCACGAGCCCGAAGCCGATCGACGACGAGCGGCCCTCGATTGTGAGCGGAATGCCGCTCATCACGGGAGCGGCGAGCTCGAGGATGAGCCCCGGCACCGCTTCGAAATCGACGCCTGAACGCTGGAGGCGATCGGCCATCGCGCTGCCATTTGAGAAGGCGTAGGGATTTCCGGGGAAGAGCACCGTCACCTTGCGGCCCTGGCGCGCGAAGCGCACGACCTCGTCCGGATCGTCGAGCGGTCCGACATCAGCGGTGGCGCGCGCATGGTGCAGGAGGCCGGCGCCACAGCCATCGCTGTGGCGGATGACGTCGGCTTCCTTGATCGCCTCGACCGCTTGCACCGTCGCGAGGCCAGGGTGTCCGGGTCCAACACCCACGAGCCTGACTCTGCTCCCCGGACCCACGAGGAAGAGGTTAGAGCTTTCGGGAAACCACGTAGCCGGTCAACGCCGACAGCGTTTGCACCGCCTCGCCGCCACCGAAGTCGTCGAGCTCGCGGCGCGCGTCGGCCGCCAGCGAGTCGGCTCTTTCGATGGCGCGCTCGGGGCCTCGACTCGAGCGTACGAGCGCCACCACCTGATCCGCTTCCGCTGCGCTCAGCTCGTGTCCCGCGCGCAGCACGGACGACAAGCGCCCGGCCACGGAAGGATCCTCCATGGCGAGCATCAGGGGCAGCGTCGCGAAACCTTCGGCGACGTCGTGACCGATCGGCTTGCCGACCTCGTCCTCGGTGCCGGTGTAGTCGAGCACGTCATCCGCGATCTGGAACGCGAGGCCGAGGAGGCGTCCATAGCTGCGTAGGTGCATACGTACGCGTGACCCCAGGCCGCCCAGGAGCGCGCCGATCTCGCAGCAGGCCGCGAGCAGGGTGGCCGTCTTCGCCTCGATACGAGGCATGTACTCGTCGAGGGTCGCCTCGTAGTGATGGCGGATCGCCTGCTGCCGCACCTCGCCGGCGCAGATCTTCATGACGGCATCGGCGAGGATGGTCACGACCTCCGGCGATTGCGTGTTGGCCGCCTGCTCGTAAGCCTTGGCGAAGTAGAAATCTCCGACCACGATTGCCGGTTCGTCGCCGAGGCGAGCCGCCACAGTGGGGCGGCCGCGCCGCACCGTGGCGCGGTCGATGACGTCGTCGTGCACAAGGGTGGCGGCATGCGTCAATTCCACCGCCATCGCGGCTGGTGTCAGCCGCGCGAGATCGTACGTGCCGATCTTCGCCGTCAATAGCACGAGCGCCGGCCGGATGCGCTTCCCGCCGGCGGCGAACAGGTCGGCCATTGGGATGGAGACGACGTCGGGATCAGCGGCGATCGACTCAAGCAGACCCTCCTCGATCGCGGCCAGGTCCTTCGCGACAGGACCGAACAGGCTCGACTGTCCGGCTACGTCGTCTGCTTCTCCCAGAGCTGCACCTCCTGCGCCAGGACGCCCTCCCCGAAGATGTTGGCGGCGATGCGGTCGAACTGCTGCGGCACCGCGGTCACCAATATCTCGTGCTCGGGCGTCGCCTCGCCCGCGCGCAACCGCGAGTGATCGAGATGTCGCTGCACCTTGGCGGCGGTGGTCGTCGCCGAGTCGACGAGCTGAAAGCGGCCCGGATAAACGCGGCTGATGGCGGGCTTGAGCAGGGGGTAGTGCGTGCAGCCGAGAACCAGCGTGTCGGCGCCAAGCCTCTCGATGTCCTCCAGGTCGCGGCGCAGCACCGCCTCCGCGCGCGTCGAGTCGGCCTCGCCGGCCTCGACGATGTCGACCAGCTCCGGGCAAGCCTTCTGGTACACGCCGACCATCGGGTCGATCTCTTTGATCGCGTGCAGATATTCCTGGCTGCGCATCGTGCCCGCTGTCGAAATGACCCCGACTCGATTGTTCTGCGTGATCTCGACGGCGGCCTGCGCACCGGGGCTGATCACGCCGACGATCGGGACCTCGAACATCTCGCGCGCGTGATTGAGCGCAGCGGCCGTGGCCGTGTTGCAGGCGATGACGACGAGCTTGACGTCGCGGCTTTCGAGGTAGCGGATGATGTCGATGGCGAAGCCGCGCACCTCGTCCTGGAAGCGGGGCCCGTATGGGAAATGGAGCAAGTCGGCGACGTAGATCGTCGGTTCCTGCGGCAGACGCTCGCGGATTGCCCGCAGCACCGTGAGGCCACCCACGCCGGAGTCGAAGATGCCGATGGGGCGCGGGTCGCCGT
>Ga0207646_10001365_pt1 | contig 30231 bp, 32 predicted proteins | sample KBSK5502metaG_FD_184343 | JGI IMG/M metagenome (GOLD analysis project Ga0207646, IMG submission 184343) | Corn, switchgrass and miscanthus rhizosphere microbial communities from Kellogg Biological Station, Michigan, USA - KBS K5-50-2 metaG... | ecosystem: Host-associated > Plants > Roots >... | reverse complement strand
CGGCCGGGCCATTCCCGGCGCGGACTTCGCCTGGAAATAGCGCTGCACGCGGCCGTCCCGGTTCACGAACGTGCCCTCCTCTTCCGCGACGTTCGCGATCGGCAACACGGCCTGGGCTTCGCGGGGGCGCTCGGGGAGCACCGTCCCGACGTAGATGAGCGCCCCCGCCGTCCGAACGGCGATGTCCGGCTCATCCAGCAGCAACACCACCGACGCGGTCTCGGCAGCCGCGAGGGCCGCCGCGTAGTCCCGGCTGTAACCGAGCAGCTCGGCCCCCCGGCCGTTGGGCGCCCGCTCCGCGCGGAGCGCGAGGTTCGGGACCCCCGCGAGGGGTGCTTCCTCACCCATGACCACCTGGAAGGCGCCGCTCCACTCGAGCCCTCGGAACAGCTCGCGCGCGAAGTACAGCGCCTCCGTCGAGACCTTGGGGGAGACGAGGGCCACCGCCTTGCCGCCCGCCCCGCGCAGCCGGCTCGCCACGACGTCGAAGGCCTCGTCCCAGTCGGTGGCGTGCAGCTCGCTGCCCCGCCGCACCAGGGGGGCTTCGATGCGGTCCCCGCGGTTCATCCAGCGGTAGTTCATGCGCCCGTGGTCGCAGATGAAATAGCGGTTCACCTCGAGGTTCGACCGCGGGCGCACGCGCACCACCACGTTCTCGCGCGTGTCGAGCGTGACGTTGCACCCCTGCGAGCACCCGGTGCAGATCGAGGCCGCCTTGTCGAGCTCCCAGGCGCGCGCCTTGTGCAGGAAATCCTTGGAGAGGAGGGAGCCGACCGGACACAGATCGACGACGTTGCCCGCCCACGGGTGATCGAGGCGCCCTTCGGAATGGATCCCGATGTAGGCGCGGTCGCCCCGCTCCGACACGTTGAGCACCGGCTCCTTCGCCACGTCCTCCATGAATCGGACGCAACGCGTGCACAGGATGCAGCGGTTCGGGACGTACAGCACGTCGGGCCCGAAATCCTCGACCGGGTTGAAGCGCTTCGCGTAGTCGGGACTGTACCGCGTGGCGGGGCGGCCTTCCTGGAACGTGAAATCCTGCAGCTCGCACTCACCCGCCTGGTCGCAGATCGGACAGTCGAGCGGATGATTGATGAGCAGCAGCTCGAGCACCCCCATGCGGCCGCTCTTGGCCTGAGGCGACTGCGTGCGGACGACCATGCCTTCCGCCACCTGGGTGGCGCACGCGATCTGCAGCTTCGGGGCCTTCTCGATGTCCACGAGGCACATGCGGCACACGCCGGCCACCGGCAGTCCCGGGTGGTAGCAGTAGTGCGGCACGAGTACGCCCGCCTGCTTGGCGGCCTCGATGACAAGCGTGCCCTTGGGAACGCTCAGCGGGACTCCGTCGATCGTGAGGTTGACGAGCTCGTCGGGCATCAGGCGACCATGACGGGCTTGCGGCGTCCCGCGATATAGTCTTCGAATTCCTGCTTGAACTTCTTGATCCCCGACACGACCGGGGCGGCGCACGAATCCGACAACACGCAGATCGTCTTACCGGTCATGTTATCGGCGAGATCGAGCAGCAGGTCCAGGTCGGCCGTCTTCCCCTGCCCCGACAGAATCCGCTCGAGGATCTTCGTGGTCCACGCGGTGCCTTCGCGACACTGGGTGCATTGGGCACACGACTCGTGCGCGTAGAACCGGGCGAGGCGCATGATCTGGTAGACCATGTCGGTCGAGTCATCGAACACGATCACGCCGCCGGAGCCGAGCATCGAGCCCTTCTCGACCACGCCCTCGTAGTCGAGGAGGCAGCTCTCGGTCTCCTCGCGGTTCAGGATCGGCACCGACGAACCCCCGGGGATGCACGCCTTGAGCGTCCGGCCGGGCGGGATCCCGCCGCACAGGTCGTACAGCAGGTCCTTGAGCGGGAAGCCCATCGTGACTTCGTAATTGCCGGGCTTCTGCACGTGGCCGCAGACGGAGAACAGCTTGGTGCCGGTGCTCTTCGGGGAGGCGAGCGACAGTCCCTTGTACCAGGCCGCTCCCTTCTTGAGGATGAGCGGCACGGCGGCGAGCGTCTCCACGTTGTTGATCGTGGTCGGCATGCCGAACACCCCCGCGGCAGCCGGGAACGGCGGCTTGATCCGGGGATTGCCCCGCTTGCCCTCGATCGAGTTCATGAGCGCCGTCTCTTCACCGCAGATGTAGGCGCCCGCGCCACGGTGGAGGTGGATCTTGATGGCGCCGAACACGCCGGCGGCGGTCGCCTCGGCGAGGGCCCGCTCCATGACCGCCCACGGCTCGGTGAACTCGCCGCGGATGTAGATGTAGACCACCTCGGCTTGAATCGCGTGGGCCGCGATGGCGGAGCCCTCGAGCAGCGCGTGCGGCGTCCAGCGCATGATCTCCCGGTCCTTGAACGTGCCGGGCTCGGATTCGTCGGCGTTCACGCACAGATAGTGCGGCTTCTTCTTCTCCTTGGGCATGAAGGACCACTTGAGCCCCGTCGGGAACCCGGCCCCGCCTCGCCCCCGCAGCCCCGATTCCTTCACGACGTCGATGACCCGGACGGGCTCCATCGTGAGCGCCTGGGCGAGCATCTCGTAGCCGCCCCGTTTCAGCCAGCCTTTGTACGTGCGCGCGTCAGCCTCGCCGAAATGCTTGGAGAGGAGGACCGTCTCCTTCGCGTGCGGCTTGTGCGGGTACCCCATCTACTTGTACCTCTTCACGAGCTCGGCAACCTTGTCCGGCGTGACGGACTCGATGAAGTCGTCGTTGACGAGCACCGGCGTTGCAAACCCGCAGGCTCCCAGGCATTCCACCTCGATCACCGTCCACTTGCCGTCGGGGCTCGTGGCGCCGAGCTCCTTGGCGCCGGTCGCGTCGAGCAACGCTTTCACGACGGCCTCGGCGCCGCAGATATTGCACGGTGAGGTGGTGCACACCTGCACGAAGTGCCTCCCCACCGGGTGCTGGTGATACATCGTGTAGAAGGTCACGACGCCCTTCACGTACGCCGGGGTCAACCCCAGCACCTCGCCGACCTCGGCCATGTTACGGTCGGAAATCCAGCCACGCGCCTCCTGCACGAGCCACAACGCCGGCAGGAGAGCCGCCTGCCTGGTGGGATAGCGCGTCAGGATCTCGCTCAGCTGCTCGAGCGCTTTGCCCACGAACACGGGCTCGTACTCCTCCGTGCCCGGCTGCGGCGTCGGATGCGTGCTGACGCTCATCGATCCACCTCGCCCATGACGATGTCGACCGACGCGTTGATCGCGATCAGGTCGCTCAACAGGTGTCCCTCTGCCATCCTGGGGAGGGCCGAGAGGTTGATGAACGACGGCGGCCGGATGCGCCAGCGAACCGGCTTCGCGGTGCCGTCCGACACCAGATAGGTCCCGAGCTCGCCCTTCGGGTTTTCGATCCCGACGTAGGCCTCACCCACCGGGGCCTTCACGCCTTCCATGACCTGCTTGAAATGGTAGATCATCGCTTCCATGTCGTTCATGGCGCGCGACTTGGGAGGGAGGATCACGCGCGGGTCGGCCACGTTGATGGGGCCATCGGGCAGGCGCACGAGCGCCTGCTGCAGGATGCGGTTCGACTGGGAGCACTCCTCGAGGCGTACGAGGTAGCGGTCGTACACATCGCCGTGCTCACCCACCACGACGTCGAAGTCGTACGTCTCGTAGTCCAGGTACGGATTGTCCTTCCGCACGTCGTACGCGACGCCCGAGGCGCGCAGCATCGGGCCCGAGAGCGAGTGGTTGGTCGCCTCCGCGGCGGTGAGCGCGCCCACGCCCTGGGTGCGGCCGACCCACACGGCGTTGCGCGTCAGCACGCGATCGATCTCGCTCAACGTCCGGGGAAAGGTCTGCGTGAATTCGCGGAGCCCGGAGACGAAATCGTCGGGGATGTCGGCCATCATGCCGCCCACGCGCGTCACGCTGGTGGTGAGCCGGGCGCCGGTCCACATCTCCTGGAGATTGTAGATCCGTTCGCGCTCCTGGAACGCCCAGAGAAACGGGGTGAACGCGCCGAGGTCGATCGATGTCGTGCCGAGCCAGACCATGTGGGAGATGATCCGGCTCATCTCGCACGCGATCACCCGCAGCACCGTGCAGCGCGGCGTGATCTCGATGCCCATGAGCTTCTCCGCGGCGAGCGCGAAGCCGACGTTGTTCGCCATCGGCGACAGATAGTCGGTGCGGTCCGTGAGCGGGATGATCTGGTTGTAATGCCGGTACTCCCCCAACTTCTCGAAGCCCGAGTGGAGATAGCCGAGGTGGGGGATCACCCGCACCACGGTCTCGCCGTCGAGCTCGACCACGAGCCGCAGCACGCCGTGGGTCGCCGGATGCTGGGGCCCGATGTTGATCAGCATGTGCTCGCCCGCGAGGTCCGGCTCCGGCGGGGCAAGATCGCTCGCGCCCGGGTCGGGCGCCACGCCGAGCGGCACGCGGATCGGCTGGCCCCGAGCGTCCATGCCGGGAGTCGCAAGCTCGAGCTCGACGGTGCGCTTGCTCATTCGGAGTTGGGGAGCTTGCCGCGCTCACCGCGACGCAGCCGCTCCTTCATGTCGGCGGGGAGCTCGTCGTACGCCTCGGCGATCGACAGCTCCTCCATGGAGTAGTGCGCTTCGGGGTTGGCGCCCAGCGCCTGCCGCACCTGCTCGGCGCGGCTGAAGCGGCCCCGCAAGGGGAAATCCTTCCGCAGCGGGTAGCCTTCGGCGTAGGTCTCCCACATGAGGATGCGACGCAGGTCGGGGTGGCCGCGGAAGGTGATGCCGAACATGTCGTACGTCTCCCGCTCCAGCCAATCGGCGCCCCGCCACAACGGCACGACGGAGTCGACGGTGAGGTCACCACGCGGGTCCAGCTCGACTTTGACGCGCAGGTCGGCGCGGCGGGCGAGCGAGCGCAGCTGATAGACCACTTCGAGTGGCCGCTCGCGGTCGCGGTACTCGACCGCCGTGACGTCGACCAGGTAGTCGTAGCCCTGCTGCGGTGTATCACGCAGCCAGGCCATGGCGTCGAGCAGGGTTTCACGGGCGACGTAGACGATGGTGTCACCGCACGACTCGAGCCCGCGGCCGATCGCGCTGCCGAAGGTCGCTCGCAGGGCGTCGACGGTCGGATTCACGACGAGCGGAACTGGTGGACGGAGTTGCCGAACGGCTCCGAGATTTCGTCGATCTGCTCGGGGGGGAGTCGCAGGCCGCGCTCGTCGAGCGGCTGGTCCTCGCGGCGTGGGACGTGGTCGAACAGTGACTCGCCTTTGATCTTCTTGTGCAGCAGGAGCACGCCGTACAACAGCCCTTCCGGACGGGGCGGGCACCCTGGGACGTAGACGTCCACGGGGACGATCGTGTCGATGCCCTGCACCATCGCATAGTTGTCGAAGATGCCGCCGGTGGACGCGCACGCACCCATCGAGATCACCCATTTGGGCTGGGGCATCTGATCGTAGATCCGCCGGATGACCGGTGCCAGCTTGAAGGGCAGCCGGCCCGCGCAGATCAGCACGTCCGCCTGTCGTGGCGAGAACGCCTGGCGCTCCATGCCGAAGCGGGCGAAGTCGTAGCGGCTCGCCGCCGTCGCCATGAACTCGATGGCGCAGCACGCGGTCCCGAACGGCATCGGCCACAGCGAGTTGGCGCGCGACGAGTTCACCGCCCAGTCGACCAGGTCCTGGAACTTGGCCAGCAGATAGTTCGGACTCTGCCCGGCGACTTCCTTGGTCTCGATCACGCGCTTCACGACCGCAAGCCCTCCCGGTTCAATCCCACTCGAGCGCCCCGCGCTTCCACACATACACGTATCCGACCGCCAGAATGAACATGAACACCAGCATCTCGACCAGCAGGAACCCCGTGCTTGGCCCCCCTCCCGCTCCCCCAGCCGCGCCCCCGAAATAGATCGTTCCCCACGGGATCAGGAACACGGTCTCGATGTCGAACACGATGAAGAGCATGGCGACGAGGTAGAATTTCACCGAAAAACGGTCGCGCGCGTTGCCGAGCGGCGGCATACCGCTCTCGTACGGGCTGTCCTTGATGGCGTTGGGCTTGTGGGGGGCGAGGAGATGCGAAAGCCCGATCAACAGTGCCGCGTTGAACGCCACGAAGCCGAGCAGGAGGAGGAAGGAGAGATAGGGCCGGTTCATGTGAGTTCGTGAAAAAATTCACTTGACCCGCCGAAACGTATCCGGCCACCGCGGGCTTGTCAACCGAATCGAGTGGCGTAAGTGTCGATGCCGCCGATATATTGCCGCCCCATGTCCATCAAGTCCGACCGCTGGATCCGGCGGATGGCGACCGAGCGCCGCATGATCGAGCCGTTCGCGGAAAACCAAGCACGCGCGGGCGTCATTTCCTATGGCGTCTCGTCCTACGGATACGACATGCGGGTCGCGCCCGAATTCAAGATCTTCACCAACGTGCTCTCCGCGGTGGTCGACCCCAAGCGGTTCGATCCAAAATCGTTCGTCGAGTTCGCGGGCGACGTCTGCATCGTGCCGCCGAATTCCTTCGCGCTCGCCCGGTCGGTCGAATACTTCCGGATTCCGCGGAACGTCCTGACGGTGTGCGTCGGCAAGAGCACCTACGCCCGGTGCGGCATCATCACCAACGTGACGCCGTTCGAGCCCGAGTGGGAGGGTTTCGTCACGCTCGAGATCTCGAACACGACGCCCCTCCCCGCGCGCATCTACGCCAACGAGGGGATTGCCCAGGTGCTGTTCTTCACGGCCGACGAGGGCGACGAATGCGAGATCAGCTACAAAGACAAGAAAGGCAAGTATCAGGCTCAGACGGGAATCACCCTGCCGAGGCTCTAGCTCTCTTGTTATAGGCGTACGCCACCGCAAGGGCGATGAGCGCGAGAGCAAAAAACGACGCGATGCGGTACAGCGCGTCGAGGTTCGAGAGGTCGTACAGGACGATCTTGAGTCCCGCCCCCGCCGCCACCGCCAGCCCCGCCGAGCGCACGTCCTTGCGCTCGTGCTGGAACCCGAGCCGCACCAGCGCGCCGGCGTAGGTGAGCCAGAAGATGCTCAGGGCGAGATCGCCGGCGAGCGGGGCGCGCTGCCCGAAGTAGCGTGGCAGCTCGACCGAGCCACCCGCGAACACCGCCGCCCCGCACAGCACCCAGAACAGCTCCTCGCCGCGCGCGGTCCAGCGGGCGGAGCCCGGATCGGTCGATCCCGCGCCCCAGCGGAATGCGGCGAGTGCCGTGCCCGCTACGTAGACATACAGTGCCAGCGCCCAGGGGTCCGTGAAGGTCGCGGCGCCCGATTGTCGGGACCAAAGCGCGACGCCGAACAGGCATGGGAACGCGAGCAGGGCGAGCGCGAGCGCCGCGATCCGCCCGCCCGGTCGACCGCCCCGCTGTTCGGCCGCGAGCGCCGCCAGAGCGAGCGCGGTCCAGCCGACCACGACCATGGGCGCGCTCCCCTGCACGGCCACTGCCCAGCCGCCCAGCGCGAACCCCATGACCAGGTACGGCGCCGCGCGTCGGACCCACCCGACCCAGAGGTACGCCGCCGCCAGCAGTGCCGGTAAGAGCGCCGGCGTACCCTCGAGCAGCTTGGGCCCCGCCATCCACACGAGCCCGACCAGCATGAAGGGATTCACGACGAAGAGCGACGCTTCGTCGGGGGCCACGAGCCGAGGCAAGTCGAGCTGCTGCCACCACAGAAGGGCCGTGACCGCGAACGCCGCGCCGAGGGCGAGCCACAACTGCGGCTCAGGGCCGGCGCGCACGTCGCCGAGCGCAACACTCAGCAGGATCCACGCAAGCACCAACATCCCGACTCGCGCTTCCGGCCAGGCGCGCCGTCGAGTGACGTGCAGCGTGAGCAGCGCGCCGGCGGCGAGGAACCAGCAGCCGAGCGCGCTCGTCAGCACCCGGGCCGCGCCGCCCGCGGCGAGGAGGAAATAGCCGGCGAGCGCCAGGTCGAACGCTCGGCGCCAGTTCATCGTGTACGCGAGCAGGCCGGTGCCGAGGCCGATCACCTCGAGGTATCCCAGGAAGGCTTCGGGGTTGTGCGTCGGCGGTGCGAGCAGGACTGGGGCCAGGTACGCGCCGGCCAGCGCCCAGATCGCGAGTCCCTCGATCTCGTGGCGCAGCGCGAGCAGGGTCACGACGACCGTGCACGCGGCCAGGAGCAGTACGCCGATGCGATGCTCGAGCAAGCCGTACGGCCCGGCCGCCGCCCACAGGCCGAGGTAGGCGAGTCCCCCGCCCGCGCCGATCATCGCCGCGCCGTAGCGCCGCAAGCCGCCGCGGATGCGCGCTTCTCCCCATGCCGCCAGCCCAATGCCGGCCACGATCGCGAGCAGCGAGCGGACCACCGGCGCGATCCAGCCGCGATCGATCGCGTACTTCAGGAAGAATCCTGCCGCGGTGAGCAGTGCGAGCACGCCGACGATCAGCAGGCCGCGCTGGCCGAACCATTGCTCGAGGTCGGGGGCCGCGGTGGGCGGTGGCGAGTATCGGGGCTGTTCCGACGGGCGCGCTGGGGTCGCGTGAAGGGGGAGGGGGGCGGAGGGCGAGGCGATGCGCTCGGGGGCGGCGCCGGCCGCGACCAGTCGCCGCACCATCTGCTCCAGAACCTCGACCCGCCGCTCGAGGCGCTGCAGCGCGTCGTGCTGCTCCTCGCTCACGGAGGCAGCGGGGGGGGAGCGGTCGCCGAACGGGATCCGAGCACGGTGATGACGATCGTGGCCGCTGCCAGAATCACGAGATCGGGGACCCAGCCCAGCTCGGTTCGAGGCACCGCCATCTGAAGGAAGTTCATCACGAAGTCGAACAGCCCGACCAGCAGACCGAGGAGGACGGTGGCGCGCAGGCCGCGCCCGAGCTGGGTGAGCACGCTGCCCGTGACCAGCGCGACCGCGCCCTGTCCAGCGGCGATAGCGACCGACACGGCTGTGTCTTCGAGCAGCGTCCGCCACAATCCCGGCCGGGTCGCGTGGTAGCTGAAGAACCACGTGTGAATGAGGGAGAGCGCGACCCCGGCCGCCACGGCGCACAGCGTCGCCCACACCGCGTAGCCGATCACGATCTTCATCCGGTCGCCGGTGTCGCCAGCCATGCGGACCTCCCTCGCCTCCGGTCATCGGGGGCGCGGCAGCAAATGTGAGCGCTCGGGCACGGCCCCGCTAGTCAGCGCCGGGCGGTCGCGTATCTTAGGCGTGTCGTTATGGCGACGAACTTCATGTTCGGTCAGCTCGCGCGCCTCTTGTCGTGACCCCCCGTCGGCTGCTCAGCCTGCGGGTGACGCTGCTCGCCGTCGCCCTCGCCGCCGGCGTGTACGCAGCTGCCCTGCCCCTCTACCTCTTCTTCCGTGTCAGCCGCCCAGCGCTTGCGCTCGGCGACGCAACCGAGGCGATCGCCGCGGTCGGGCTGGAGGTGGCCCGACGGGACAGCGCCATCCATCAGGTCTCCGCCATCGCGCGGAGCATCGCACGCAACCCGACGCTGCGGGCTGATTCGCTGAGGGTGGCGCATCGGCTCATGGAGGTTGCTCGCACGCCGCTGCGGGTGCCGTTCCACGCCGCCATCGCCCCGGCGCTCCGGACCGCGCTGGGGCGTACCGACGACGCACTATCCCGTGTGGCCGCGGCCTTGGCCGACGTAGTCGGCGTGCTCGACGCGGGACACCAGCCCGAGGCGGGGCGATTGGCGACGCTCGACCAGCTCACCGCGCTGGCGGACCACGAGCGGGCCCGCGCCGGGCTGATCGCCCGGGACGACCTGTTGGGCCGCCAGCGCGCGCTGCGTGAGGCTGCGAGCGCGGTGCGTCGCGATACCCTGGTGTGGCTCGCGCTCGGCCTGCTGGTCGTCCCGGCCCTGACCTACGTGGTGCGCCGGCGGGTGTGGCGCCCGTTGCACGAGCTCGAGGCCGGCCTCGCCCAAGTGGCCGATGGCGACCTCACGGTGGGGGTCCCGGTCCATGGGTCCGACGAGCTCGGCCGCCTGGCCGAGCACTTCAACGCGATGACCCGTGTGCTGCGCGACCGGGCCGAGGAGCAGGGCCGCTTCGCCGCGGCCGGCGAGCTGCTCGCCGGCGTTGCGCACGAGGTGAACAATCCCCTCATGGCGATCGCCGCGCACGCCGAAAACCGCCTCGCCGATCCCGCGTTCGAGGGGGAGCAGCGCGGCGAGATGACCCAGATCCTGCGCCAGGCGCGCCGCGCCACCAAGCTGCTGCGGGGGCTGCTGCGGTTCGTGCGCGCGTCCGAGCGCGAGGTGACAAACGTCAATCTCAACGATGTGGTGCGCGGGGCGCTGGATCTCGTATCGTATCGATTCGGCGTGGACGAGGTCACGGTGGGCGGGCGACTCGACGCCAGCCTGCCGCCCGTCCAGGGAGACGCGATCAAGCTCGAGCAGGTCGTGGTCAACCTCCTGTCCAACGCGATCGACGCGCTCCGCGCCGTGACCCCGCCCCGCCATCTCACCGTGGACACGTGGGTCCAGGACGGAGCTGTGTCGGTGGCGGTCGGGGACAACGGGAAGGGTGTCCCGTCGGAGTTCGCGCAGCGCCTGTTCCGGCCCTTTGCGACGACCAAGGGCCGTCGCGGCACGGGGCTGGGGCTCTACATCTCGCGCCAGATCGCACGCGAGGCGGGCGGCGACCTCGCCCTGACGGCGCCACCTGGTTTCGGTGCGCGCTTCGTCCTGTCGCTCCCCGTCGCCGCGCCGACCGCTTCGGCCTCCGTTCCTTCCACGGACCCTGCTCCTGCCCCGACCGCCCCCGCCCCGGCCCCTTCCTCGGGTGCCCCCTCCCCCGCGGCGGCCAGCGCTCCACCGGCGGTCGGCTCGCTGGCGGGGGTTCGCGTGTTGATCGTGGAGGACGAGGAAGCCGTGCGGCGGCCGATGGTGCGGTACCTGACGCGCCGGGGCGCCGTGGTCGACGAGGCGGCGGATGGTGTGGAGGGGCTGGCCCGGTTGCGAGCGCAACCGGCGAACGTAATCCTCGCGGACCTGCGGATGCCCCGCATGGGCGGGGTCGAGCTGTACGCTCAGCTGGAAGAGGAGCGGCCCGAGCTCGCGGCGCGCGTGTTGTTCCTGTCGGGCGATGTGTCCCAGCTCGCCGCGCCGGGGAACACGCCTGTGCCGCGGGAGCGGGTGCTGGTCAAGCCTGTCGAGCTCGCGGAGCTCGAGCGGCGGATCATTGCGTTCGTGCGCGGCGCAGGGGGGACGGGAACGTGAGCTGGCCGACCGGGCGGCCGGTCACTATCATGGAGAGAGTATGCTGGTCGTGCTGGTCTTGCTCGTGACCGTAGCGATGCGCGTCGCGATCGTCACCGCGGTGGTCTACCTGCTGCTTCCGCGGGGCCCCCTCTGTCCGCACTGCGGCATCGAGATGGCGGCGCTCCGGAACCGCTTCTTCGACCGCCTGCTGCCCCTGCTGCAACGGCGCTGGTGCCTCGAGTGTGGCTGGGATGGCGTGGTGCGGCGGGTGCGCGGCGCGCCGAATCACTCCAGCGACGTGATGAGCCGCGCGGCGCGCTCGTAGAAGAAATAATCCCACGCCCAGTTCAGCAACACGAACACCTTGTTGCGGAATCCGATGAGCTGGATGATGTGGACGACCAACCACACCACCCACGCCAGGAATCCGGTGAACCCGATCCCGTGGATGTAGGCGACGGCGGCGTTCCGACCGATCGTGGCGAGCGAGCCAGGGTCGTGATAACGGAATGCCACCGGAGGCCGTCCGGCGATGCGGCGCCGAATGTTCTCGGCCGCCGTCTCGGCCATCTGGAGGGCGACCGGTGCCATCATGGGAAGGGGGGCTCCGGCCACTTCGAGGTAGGCCGCGTCGCCGATCACGTAGATGTCCGGATGGCCCGGCACGTCGAGCGTGGGCGCCACCGGCACCCGGCCCTGCTGAGCCGTCGGTAAGCCCAGCCGTCCCGTGAGGGACACGGCTTTCACTCCTGCCGCCCAGATGAGCGTGCTCGCCGGGATTACCTCGCCGCTCTTCAGCAGCACCCGTGCGCCGTCGTAGTCCGCGACCGTCGCCCCGAATCGCACCTCCACGTGCTTGCGCCACAGCGTCTCGGCGGCGGCATCCCGCAGGCGAGCGGGCATGGCCGCGAGCACCCGGTCGGTGGCCTCGAGGAGCATCACCCGCACGTCCTTGACGTTGAGACGCGGATAGTCCTTCACCAGGACGAGCCGGATCAGCTCCGAGAGCGCGCCCGCCATCTCGACGCCGGTCGGGCCGCCCCCCACCACGACGAACGTGAGCTCGGCCCGGCGGCGCTCGGGATCGGTCTCGAGCATGGCGCGCTCGAAAGCGTGCAGGACCTGGTTGCGGATGCGGATCGCTTCCGGGATGTCCTTGAGACCGAACCCGTGCCGCGGCACGCCTTCGAGGCCGAAGTAGTTCGTTTGACCGCCCACGGCGAGGATGAGATAGTCATAGGCGATCGGCCCGTCGGCGGTGACAAGGCGCTTCCCGCTCGCGTCGAGGCCCGTCACCTCCGTCATCCGGAACTCGGCGTTGGACTGACGGCGCAGGATGGCGCGCACCGGCCGGGCGATCTCCTCGGGCTCGAGGCCGGCGGTGGCGACCTGATAGAGCAGCGGTTGGAACAGGTGGTAGTTGTGGCGATCCACCAGCACGACGTCGACGGGCGCCTTGCGCAGCGCCCGGGCGGCGCGCAGCCCGCCAAATCCGGCGCCCACGATGACGACGGTGGGCCGACCGGTGGCCGGGCGCCTGGCGACCGGCGCCTGGTCGCGGAGCACCGCGCGGGGCTCGATGGACGTGGCAGGCTCGGTCAAAGCGACTCCGAGAGGATTTCGATGGGCGTGGTCCGGTCGCCCGCCAGCGTCTCGTGGATCGAGTTGTCGGCGTTGAGCAGGACGATGGTCGGATGGTGGCGGGCCGCCTCGTCGGGCGTCATCTGGGCGTAGCTGATGACGATGATCGGATCGCCCACCTGCACGAGCCGCGCGGCCGCGCCGTTCACGCACACCGTGCGCGACCCCGCGCTCCCCTCGATCGCATACGTCTCGAACCGCGCTCCGTTCGCGATGTCGACCACCTGGACCCGCTCGAACGGCAGGATGCCCGCCGCTGCCAGCAGGTCGGTGTCGATGGTAATGCTGCCTTCATAATGCAGCTCCGCCTGCGTCACGGTGGCGCGGTGGAGCTTGGATTTGCAGAGCGTCAAGAACATGTGGCCTCCCGCCTGAAAGATAGCATCGGATGGCCCTCGCCTTGCCTCAGCCGCGGGAGAACAGGTATCATCCCACCGTTCCATGACCAACGTGCCTTCAGCCACGGCCCGCCCCGGCGTTATGCGGTCGCTGGTCGGTCAAAAAGCCGTCATGGCCGTCACGGGCGTGATCCTGTTTCTGTTCGTGGTCGGTCACCTGCTCGGAAACCTGAAGGTTTTCGAGGGGCCGGCGGCCTTCAACGCCTACGCCGAGGGACTGCGCACGGTGGGCGCCCCGTTCTTCGGCCGGGGTTGGCTGTTGTGGATCGTCCGCATCGTTGTGATCGTCGCGGTGCTGGCCCACATCTGGGCCGCCATCGAGACCACGCGCGCCAGCTGGCGCGCGCGCCCAGTTGGCTATCGGCGCCTCGACGCGGTCGAGACGACCTATGCGGCCCGTACCATGCGCTGGGGCGGCGTGCTCATCGCCCTGTACGTGATCTATCACTTGCTCGACCTCACGTTCGGCCGCGTGAACCCGAGCTTCGTTCCGGGCGACGTGTACCACAACGTGGTGGCGAGCCTGCGGGTGTGGCCCGTGGCGGCGGCGTACATCGCGGCGATGGTCGTGCTGGGGTTGCACCTGTACCACGGCACGTGGAGCGCGTGGCAGACGCTGGGCCTCAACCGGCCGCCCACCGACCGCTGGCGTCGCGGCGCCGCGGCCGCCATCGCGGTGCTGATTGCGGGCGCGTACATCTCCATTCCGGTGGCCGTGCTCGCCGGCGTGCTGCGCTGACCATGGAGCTGCGCGCCCGCATCCCCGAGGGTCCGCTCGGCGCGAAGTGGGAGCGGCACCGCTCCGAGATCAAGCTCGTCAATCCGGCGAACAAGCTGAAGCATCACATCCTGGTGGTCGGCTCGGGGTTGGCGGGCGCGTCCGCCGCCGCGTCACTGGCCGAGCTGGGCTACCGGGTGTCCTGCTTCTGCTTCCAGGATTCGGCGCGGCGGGCGCACTCGATCGCGGCACAGGGCGGGATCAACGCCGCCAAGAACTACCAGAATGACGGCGACTCGGTGTTCCGCCTGTTCTACGACACCATCAAGGGCGGCGATTTCCGCGCGCGCGAGGCCAACGTGTACCGCCTGGCGGAGGTCAGTGCCAGCATCATCGACCAGTGCACGGCCCAGGGGGTCCCCTTCGCGCGCGAGTATGGCGGCCTGCTCGCGAACCGCTCGTTCGGGGGAGTCCAGGTGTCGCGCACCTTCTACGCGCGCGGCCAGACCGGCCAACAGCTGCTGCTGGGTGCCTACCAGGCGCTGTCGCGCCAGATCGGCGCCGGTAACGTCCGGATGTACCCGCGCGCCGAGATGCTCGACCTGGTAGTGATCGACGGTCGGGCGCGCGGCATCATCGTGCGCGACCTGGTCACGGGCGCCGTGAGCGCCCACGCGGGCGACGCGGTGCTGCTCGCGACCGGCGGCTATTCGAACGTGTACTACCTGTCGACCAACGCGAAGGGCTGCAACGTCACCGCCATCTGGCGCGCCTACAGGCGCGGCGCCACCCTGGCGAACCCCTGCTTCACTCAGATCCACCCGACGTGCATTCCGCAGACCGGACTGCACCAGTCCAAGCTGACGTTGATGAGCGAGTCGCTCCGCAACGACGGCCGCATCTGGGTGCCCAAGAAAAAGGGCGACATGCGGCCGCCGAACGACATTCCGGAGGAGGAGCGGGACTACTATCTCGAGCGGCTGTACCCGAGCTACGGCAATCTCGCGCCGCGAGACTTGGCCTCGCGCCGCGCCAAGGAAGTGTGCGACGAGGGGCGGGGCGTGGGACCGGGCGGCCACGGCGTGTACCTGGACTTCCGCGACGCCATCGCGCGTCTCGGCCGTCGCGTGATCACCGAACGCTACGGCAACCTGTTCGAGATGTACCAGCGCATCACGGGGGAAGACCCGTTCCAGGGGCCGATGCGCATCTACCCCGCCCCGCACTACACCATGGGCGGGCTGTGGGTGGACTACAACCTGATGACCACCATCGACGGCCTGTACGCCATCGGCGAGGCGAACTTCTCCGACCATGGCGCCAACCGGCTGGGCGCGAGTGCGCTGATGCAGGGGCTCGCCGACGGCTACTTCATCCTGCCGTACACGATCGGTGATTACCTGGCGCAGGCGAAGCTCGCCAAGGTCGACCCCGCGGAGCCGGCGTTCCGTCAGGTCCAGGCCGACGTGGGCGAGCGCGTCCGGCGGCTGCTGGCCGCGAGCGGCCGCAAGACCGCGGACGCGTTCCACCGCGAGCTGGGCCGCGTGATGTGGGACAAATGCGGCATGTCCCGGAACGCCGCGGGACTGAAAGAGGCCATGGGACGGATCGGGGCGCTGCGCGACGAGTTCTGGAAGGACGTGTACGTGGGCGGCAAGGGCGAGGACTTCAACCAGTCGCTCGAGCACGCGGGCCGGGTCGCCGATTTCCTCGAGTTCGCCGAGCTCATGTGCCACGACGCCCTGCACCGCGAGGAGTCGTGCGGCTGCCACTTCCGCGAGGAATACCAGACGCCGGACGGCGAGGCGAAGCGCGACGATGAGCGCTTCGGCTACGTGGCGGCTTGGGAGTTCGCCGGCGTTGGGAAGGAGCCGGTGCTCCACAAGGAGCCGCTCGCCTTCGAGGCGGTCCACCTCGCGCAGCGGAGCTACAAGTAATGCGTGTGACGCTGCACGTCTGGCGGCAGCCGGGGCCGGGGCTCGCGGGGGTGTTCGTCCGCTACGACATGACCGACGTCAGTCCCGACATGTCGTTCCTCGAGATGCTGGACGTCTTGAACCAGCAGCTCCTAGCGCGCAAGGACGATCCCATCGCGTTCGACCACGACTGCCGCGAGGGAATCTGCGGGGTGTGCGGCATGGTGATCAACGGGCGACCGCACGGACCGCAGCGCGCCACCACGACGTGCGAGCTGCACATGCGCTCGTTCCCGGACGGCGCGGAGCTGTGGATCGAGCCCTGGCGCGCTCGGGCGTTCCCGGTGATCAAGGACCTGGTGGTGGATCGCGGCGCGTTCGACCGGATCATCCAGGCGGGCGGGTTCATCACCGCCCGTACGGGGAGCGCGCCGGAGGCGAACACGCTGCTCGTGCCCAAGCGCGACGCAGACCTTGCGATGGACGCTGCCGCCTGCATCGGATGCGGCGCCTGCGTGGCAGCCTGCCCCAACGCTTCGGCCATGCTGTTCGTGGCCGCGAAGGTGTCGCACCTGGGGTTGCTGCCGCAGGGCCAGCCCGAGCGCGACACGAGGGTGGTGGACATGGTGGCGCGGATGGATGCGGAGGGGTTCGGGGCGTGCACCAACCACGGCGAATGCATGGCCGCGTGCCCCAAGGAGATCAGCATCGACTTCATCGCCCAGCTGAATCGGGACTACTGGAGGGCCAAGCTGGCGCCCAAGCCGCAGGCAAAGGAGTTCACCGGGGCGGCCTAGAGCTTCACCGCGGCCATCGTCTCCTTTACGGCTTCGGCGGACTTCTTGAGCGCCGTCTGTTCGTCCGGCGACAGTTTCACCTCCAAAATCTTCTCCAGCCCACTCCGCCCCAGCTTGCAGGGCACCCCGCAGTACATCCCCGACAGCCCGTACTCTCCTTGCAGCCACGCGGCGCACGGGAGAATGCGCTTCTTGTCGTGCACGATGGACTCGACCATCTGCACCACGGCCGCGGAGGGCGCGTAATAAGCGGAGCCGGTCTTCAAGAAAGCGACGATCTCGGCGCCGCCGTTGCGGGTGCGTTCCACGATCTTGTCGAGCGTCGGCTTACTCAGGAAATGGGTGACGGGGATGCCGGCGACCGTCGTGTAGGAGATGAGCGGCACCATCGTGTCGCCATGCCCGCCCAGCACCATCGCCTGGATGTCTTCGACCGAGACGTCGAGCGCCTCGGCGAGGAACGCGCGGAACCGCGCGGTGTCCAGCACGCCCGCCATCCCGACCACGCGCTCGCGCGGGAACCCCGTGACCTGCTTCGTGACCCAGCACATCACGTCGAGCGGGTTCGAAACCACCAGGACGATCGCGTTGGGACAATGCTGTTTGATCTGTTGGGAGACCTGCTTGACGATGTCGGCGTTGGTGCGGACCAGGTCGTCGCGGCTCATACCCGGCTTACGCGCGATACCGGCGGTGACGACCACGAGCTCGCTGCCCGCGGCGGGCTGGTAGTCGTTCGCTCCCACCACGCGCGTGTCGAACCCTTCGATCGGCGCGGACTGCCACTGGTCGAGCGCTTTGCCCTGAGGCACGCCCTCGATCACGTCGACGAGGACGACGGTGCGCGCCAGCTCCTTCTCGGCGAGCCGCTGGGCGGCGGTGGCGCCCACGTTGCCCGCGCCGACGACGGTGATCTTGTTCATCATGGGGAGTAAAGCTACGGACTCGTTCCCCTTCTCCACAACGTGGAGAGGGGGTCAGGGGGTGAGGTCACCCGCCGCGGGTGTGCATCTCGCGGTGCGGATCGGCGCGCAGCGAATCGATCCGATACAACGCGCCCCGATCGGCGACGCCCAGCCGCTCCTCCGCCCCGCGGTCGGCGCGCCCCTGCCAGGTCTCCCGGACGAGGACCGCCAGCTCTGCATCGGTAGCACCGCGCCGCAGCAGGTCGCGCAGATCGATTCCCGCCGCGGCGTACAGGCACAGGAACCACGTACCGTCCGCGGTAATCCGGCTGCGATCGCAGGTGCGGCAAAACGGTGCCGTGGTGGAGGCGATGATGCCGAACGTCGTCCCGTCCGCGAGCCGGAAGCGCTCGGCGGGGGCGCGGCCGTCGTCCCCCGTCGGGCGAACCGGCTCGATCGCGCCGTAACGCTGGGCAAGCACGTCCAGCATCTCCTGCTGGGAGATGACCTGGTCCCGGGACCACCGCGTCGCGCCCCCCACGTCCATGTATTCGATGAACCGCACCTCGGCGTTGTGGGCGCGCGCAAACTCGATCAGATCGGCCAGCTCGTCGTCGTTGAATCCCCTGATCACGACCGCGTTGAGCTTGAGTCTCGCGAAGCCCGCCTGCTGCGCCGCGACGATGCCCTCGAGCACGTCGGCATGCCGCGCGCTCTTGGCGAACGCGAGCATGCGCTCCGGACGCAGTGTGTCGAGGCTCACGGTCACGCGCTGCAGGCCGGCGGCCTTGAGCGCGGCCGCTTGCTTCGCGAGCAGCAAGCCGTTCGTGGTTATGGCGAGGTCGCTGATCCGTGGATCGCGAGCGATCATCTCCACGAGCGTCGGGAGATCGTGGCGCAGCAGCGGCTCGCCGCCCGTGAGCCGTACCTTGTGCACACCCAGCCCGGAGAACACGCCGGTGAGCCGCTCGATCTCTTCGAACGTGAGGATCGAGGTGCGCGGCAGCCACACGTATTCGTCTTCCGGCATACAGTAGCGGCAGCGCAGGTTGCAGCGGTCCGTCACGGACAGCCGCAGGCTTGCGAGCGGACGTCGCAGCGTGTCGTGGATGACGTCAGACATGCGATGGCTTTGTAGTCGGACGGCCGGATGGATCGACCCAGATTTCACTGCCGTCCACGCGCAGCTCCTTCTTCCAGACGGGGACACGGCGCTTCACTTCCTCGATCACGTAGCGGCACGCCTCGAACGCCTGGGCCCGATGCGGCGCCGCCGCGGCGATCGCGATGCTCGCCTCCCCGACGGGGATCGTGCCCAGCCGATGGCGTACGGCGATGCGCGCCTCCGGCCAGCGACCGCGCGCATCGGCCAGGAGCCGGCCGAACTCGGCTTCCACCATCTCTTCGTACGCCGAGTACTCGATCGCCGCCACCCCCTGCTCGTCGGCCCCGTTGCGCACGGTGCCGAGGAAGATGCACGTCCCGCCGAACGTGGGCGACGCGACCTCGGCGACGAGCCGGTCGACAGAGAGGGGGTCGCGCGTGAGATACGTCATTCAGCCGCCGGCAATCGGGGGTAACAGCGCCACTTCGTCTCCATCCTGCACGCGCGCATCGAGTTTCGCCTGCTTCAGGTTCACGGCCGCCAGGGGACGCTCGGGCAACGCTCGCGCGCCGGGGAAGTCCTCGCGCACACGCCGCACGACATCTCCCACGGTCGCCGGGAGCGACAACGACACGGCGGCCTCGGAGCGTCCGACGAGCTCTGCGTAGCGGGCAAAAAACCGCACCCGCACCGTTGCCGGCGTGGCGCTGTCCACGGTCGCTGGCAAGATAGCTGTCCTCAGTTCCCGGTGGAACCGGTCGCGAGGCCCCGCCAGATCTTTGCCTGCCTGGCGCTCGGCGACGGCGCGGGCGTGAGCGTGAACGACACCACGCTACGCTCGCGCACCTGCGTGCCTAGACTCAGCGCCCGACCGCCGCGCGTCACGCCGATAACGATCGCCGCTCCCGCTTGGCCCCGGTAGCGGTCGCGGAACTTGACCCCCCAGTCTTCGTCGGGCCGGGTCTCGATCTCGCCGACCTTCAGGAGCACATCGCCGGGCTCGAGTCCCGCTACCTCGGCGGCGCTCCCCGGTACCACGCCCTGTACCACGAGCCTGCCCGAGTCGCCGGGCTGGGCGTTCACGCCGAGGAACGGGCTGGATTGGGTCTTCCGGGCAACAGCGATGCCGGCCTTGGAAAACAGGCTCTCGTACGGGAGTGGCTCCCGGCCGTTGATGTAGCGCTGGTAGAAGCCGTCCACGTCCGGCATGCCGACTTCGCGGAGCAGTCCGAGCAGATCGGCGGTCGTGAAGCCCTTGTTTCGCTGGTAATACCGCGTGTAGAGCGCCCGCGTCACGTCGTCGAGACTCTTGCGGTTGTCCGTCGCGTCCCGGATCGCCACGTCGAGCAGCATTCCGGAGAGCGCACCCTTCGGGTAGTACAGCTGGGAGCTGTTCACGAAGACTTCGTGGATCCAGGTGGCCACGCTGCCGTCCTCTTCGCTCCACGGCTCGGGGGCGGACTCGACTTGCTGCATGTCCTGCCCGGCATTCTCCAGGAACTGCTCCGTCGTCCACAGACCGGAACGGATGTTGGTGAGATCGGCGTAGTAGTCCGTCACACCCTCCGACCACCAGAGCAATGGTGTGTATTGCTCGGCGTGGTAGTCGTACGGCCACATTTCGGCGGGGCGGATGCGCTTCACGTTGAACAGATGGAAGTACTCGTGGGACATGAGCGGTACCATGAAATCGCCGAAGTTCCCGAGCGCATCGGCGAACGCGCCCTGGGGCATGATGTCGAACTGCGAGGCGCTGTGCTCCAACCCGCCCCCGAAGTTGACCGGCTCGCGGATGACGTTGAAGAACACCGTATAGTGATCGTACGGCGGGCCGCCGAACAGCGCGTTCTCGCTCTTCGCGATCTTCTCGACCGCCGTCCGCATGTTCCGCTGTACCGCTGTGGTGTAGGCGTCGGCCGGCCACACCGCGATCCGAACTGCCTTGCCGTCCACCTGCAGTGAATCGAGGCTGTACTTCCCCACGAAGGTCTGGGCGTCCGCGAGCTCGTGGTAGTTGGGTGCGGTGTACGGGCCGTTGCCGCTGCCGCGCAGCGCTGTGGTCACCTGCCAGCCTGCGGGCAGTGTGAATCGGACCTCGGCCGGCCGCTCCAACAGCCGCTCCTCGTAGAGAAACACATTGGTGCCGAGGAACTGCGCGAAGTCACCCGCGATGCGCGCGAGCGAGAGGTCGATCGTGTCCGCGAGGTAGTCGAACTCCGCCGTCACGCGATCGCTCTTGCCAGTCACGACGCGCCACGTGTCTTTATCGAACCGGTCCCAGAACAGCGGCTGGCCTTGCGAGTTTTTCGCGCCGAAGTGGCGCACGTACCGCGCGTAGTTCTGGATCTCGTAGCTGCCGGGACTCCACGCGGGGAGGGACAAGTAGAGCGTATCCTTGCCGCGCGCCGGAAACTCGGCGCTCACGTGGAACAGGCGCGCCGCCGGCGACGGAATCGAGACGTCGTACTTGACGGGCGCTGGGGTCTGAGCGGACAGCGGGACGGCGACGAGGAAGAGGAGCAACTGGCGCACGAACGACTCCGCGTAGGTGTGAAGGTGTGACTACTACCCCGCGCAAAACGAAGCGGCCCAGACGCTTAGTCGGGCCGCTGGGATGACCGGGATGCTGGACGCGCGCTCAGGGTGTGACGCGTTCGCTCGCCTCCGCCACCATGGCGCGCAACTCCTTGCTGGGCTTGAAGACAGGCACCGGCCGCGCGGCGACTTCCACCGGGTCACCGGTGCGCGGATTCCGCGCCATGCGCGTCTTGCGCTGGCGGATCTTGAACGTGCCAAACCCGCGAATCTCAATGTTATGCTGCTCGGCTAGCGCCGCTTTGACCGCGTCGAGAAAGGAGTCAACCACACGCGCGCAGTCCTTTTTGGAAATCAGGGGACCGGCGGTGCGAGCGATTTGTGCGGTGACCTTTTCGACCAGGTCGGCCTTCGTCATCCATCCCCCTTGAAGGGCCCAAGGGCAGTCAAGACGAGGCGCCAACATACGGGCTTACCTATTGTGTGTCAAGAGCTTGGAGGAACTGTTCGAAGTGCCCCTGGGCGTCGTGCGGTCCCGGCGAGGCCTCGGGATGATACTGCACCGCGAAAATCGGGTATTCCCGATGCTTCACCCCTTCGACGGTGCCGTCGTTGAGGTTAAGGTGCGTGACCTCAAGCGCCTTGGCACCCGGGACGCCGCCGGTATCGCCCTGGACCGCGAAGCCGTGGTTTTGTGATGTTATAAGTACTTGTCCCGTCGCAAGATCCCGCACCGGATGGTTCCCCCCCCGATGCCCGTACGGGAGCTTGGCCGTCTCCCCCCCCAGCGCCAACCCGAGCAGCTGATGGCCGAGGCAGATCCCGAAGATCGGGAGCGAGCCGTCCGCCAGATCGCGCAGCGTGGCGATGGCGTAGGACACCGCCGCCGGATCTCCGGGACCGTTCGAGAGGAACAGACCGTCGGGTGCGAGCTCGCGGATGCGCGCCGCCGGCGTGGCGGCCGGGACGACGGTGACGCGGCAGCCGTTCTTGAGAAACAAGCGCAGGATGTTCCGCTTCATGCCGTAATCGTAGGCCACGATGTGGCGACGCGCGTCGGCCGGCCCCTCAGTGTACTCGGCGCCGATGGTCGCCCGGGTCGCGAGATCGAGGCCGTCCATCGATGGGCTCGCGGCGAGCGCGGTCCGCACGGCGTCGTTCGGCTCATCTCCCAGCGCCACGGCGCCGCGCATCGCGCCCTTCGAGCGGATGTGGCGCGTGAGCTGGCGCGTGTCTACCTCGGCGACGACCGGGACGTGCTCGGCGGCGAGCCAGTCCGCCAGGGCACCGGTGGACCGCCAGTTGGACGGCTGCACCGAGAGCTCGCGCACCACGACGCCCTCGACCCGCGGCCGATCGGACTCGATGTCGTCGGGATTGATGCCGTAGTTGCCGATCATCGGCGCCGTCATCACGACGATCTGACCGAGATAGGACGGGTCGGTGAAGACCTCCTGATAGCCGGACAGATTGGTGGTGAAGACGACCTCGGCATACGTGGGCTCGAACGTCGTAGGCGCGGTGCCGGGGAACCAGGCTCCGTCTTCGAGCAGCACGTAGGCGGCGTGACGGTCAGCGATGGGGCGGTGGCTTTTGGTTGGAGGGTTGCGCGGGCGGCGTCGGCGCCGGGGTGGCGGGGAGCGGCAGCGGTGTGGGCTGCACGGGAGCGGGCGCGGGCGCGCCTCCCTCGAGCACCGAGCGCGGCGCCGCGCTGTGCGCCGACAGGACCGCGAGGATCAGCGAGATAAACAAGAAGATGCCGGCGCACCACCAGGTGATCTTGGTGAGCAAGGTGGTCGCCTGCCGGCCACCCATGAACTGCTCCGTCCCGGCGCCGCCTCCCAGCGACGCCAACCCGCCGCCCTGCCCCGCCTGCAGCAGGACCGCGGTGGTGAGGATCAACGCGTCGAGGGCCAAGACGAACAGCAGCAGGTTGTACATCGCGCCGGGAAATTACCTACGCGGCGCCAGTCTGCACAAGTTGCGCCCAGGCTTCGGGATCGAGCGAGGCGCCGCCCACCAGCACGCCGTCGAGCTCGCGCTCGGCGAGCAGGGCGGCGGCGTTCTTCGCGTTCACGCTGCCACCGTACAGGATGCGCGGTGCGGGGGCGCCGCGGCCCTGCAGCCAGCCGCGGATCTCCCGATGCACCGCCCCGGCGTCCTGGGGCGTCGCGTTGCGGCCGGTGCCGATCGCCCACACCGGCTCGTAGGCGACCACGACGCGCGATAGCGCGGCGCCGTCGAGACCACTCAGCGCGGCCGCGAGCTGGCGGACGACGACCGCCAGCGTGTGCCCCGCGTCGCGCTCGGCGAGCGTTTCGCCGACGCACAATACCGGCAGCAGTCCCGCTCCTAGTGCCGCGCCCATTTTGCGACGGGTGTCGTCGTCGGTCTCGCCGAACACGTGCCGTCGCTCGGAGTGGCCGATCAGCGTGGCGCGGGCGCCGGCCTGGAGCGCGAGCGGGGCGGAGACCGCGCCGGTGAATGCGCCTTTCGGTTCCCAGTAGATGTCCTGGATGCCCACGAGCAGGTCGCCGCGGTCGCGCGCCGTCTGGGCGGCGGCTTCGACCGACACCGCGGGCGGGAAGAACCACACCTCGCGGTCCTCCCGGCGGTTGTAGCGGGTGCGGAACGTCTTCAGGTAGGCTCGGGCTTCGTCCGGCCCGAGGTGCATTTTCCAGTTGGCGGCGAAGAGCAGCCGTCTCACGCGTCCTCGAGGGCGGCGACGCCGGGGAGCGGCTTGCCTTCGAGGAACTCGAGCGCGGCACCGCCGCCCGTGGAAACGTGGGTGAGCTTGTCCTCGAGCCCGGCCACGGCCGCGGCCGAATCCCCGCCGCCCACGACCGTCGTGGCGCCGCGCTTCCCCGCCTCGATCAACGCTTCCCCGATGGCGCGGGTCCCCTCATCGAACGGCGGCGTCTCGAACACACCCATGGGGCCATTCCAGAAGACGGTCTTGGCCTTCAGGATCCGGGCGCGGAAGTCGAGCCGGGTGGAGCCATCGATATCGAAGATGGCGCAGTCGGCGGGGATGCGATCGCTCGTCACCTCCTCCCGTTCGGCGGCGCGCGCGAGACTCGGCGCCACGACCGCGCCCCGCGGCAGGATCAGCTTGGCGCCGGCCTTGGCGAGGAGCTCCTTGGCGAGGTCTTCCTTGTCGCGCTCGACCAGGGAGCCGCCCACCTCGAATCCGATCGCGAGGAAGAACGTGTTCGCCATCGCACCCCCGATCAGGATCTCGTCCACCTTGGGGAGCAGCGCTTGGATCACGTCGATTTTCCCCGAGATCTTCGCCCCTCCGAGCACCGCGACGAACGGTCGCTTGGGCTGGTCGAGCGCCTCGCCGAGGTAACGGAGCTCTCGTTCCATCAGAAAACCGGTTACGGCGGGCCGGAGGAGGCGCGCCACCGCTTCCGTGGAGGCGTGCGCGCGGTGGGCCGAGCCGAACGCGTCGTTCACGTAGAAGTCGCCCAGCGCGGCGAGCGTCTGGGCGAATGCGGCGTCGTTCGACTCTTCGCCCGGCCAGAAGCGCGTGTTCTCGACCAGCGCCACACCGCCCCGCGGGAGGCGACGGCTGGCCGCAACGCCGGTGGCCGGATCGGGGATGAATTCGACCGGCGTTCCCAGGATGCGCTCGACGTCGCGCACGATCTGTTTGAGCGACGCCTTCGGGTCCGGGCCCTTGGGGCGGCCGAAGTGCGACAGCAGCACGACCCGCGCGCCCTTCTCCCGCAGATAGGCGATGGTGGGGACCGCGGCGCGGATGCGCGTGTCGTCGGTGACGGCGCCGTTTTTGAACGGCACGTTGAAATCCACGCGCACGAGAGCCCGCCTGCCGTCCAGGGCGGCCGGCGGGAGATCGCGCAGGCTGCGTTTTCTCACTTGCCGGCGAGGTGCGCGAGCAGGTCGACGCAGCGCGCGGAATAGCCCATTTCGTTGTCGTACCACGACGACACGTGCAGGAACGTGCCGTCGATCACGTTCGTGGAGAGCGCGTCCACCACGCTCGAGTAGAAGCTGCCGATGTAGTCGACCGAGACGAGCGGCTCGTCGCTCACATCGAGGATGCCTTTGAGACTCGCGCGGGCCGCCTGCTTGAAGGCGCCGTTCACTTCTTCGATGGTCGTCTTCTTCTCGACTTCCGCCGTCAGCTCCACTACGGATACGTCGGGGGTGGGCACGCGCAACGAGATGCCGTCGATCTTCCCCTTCACTTCCGGAATCACGAGGCTCGTGGCCTTGGCGGCGCCGGTGGTGGTCGGGATGATGCTCAGCCCGGCGGCGCGGGCGCGGCGCAGGTCCTTGTGCGGCAGGTCGAGGATCTGCTGATCGTTCGTATAGCTGTGGATCGTCGTCATGAAGCCGTGCTTGAAGCCCCAGTTGTCGAGCACGACCTTCACCACCGGCACGAGACAATTGGTGGTGCACGACGCGTTCGAGATGACATGATGTTTCGCCGGGTCGTATTTCTGGTGGTTCACCCCCATCACGATCGTGATGTCCTCACCCTTGGCGGGCGCCGAGATCACGACCTTCTTCGCGCCGGCCGCGAGGTGCTTGTCGGCGTCGGGCCGGTCCGTGAATCGCCCGGTGCTCTCGAGCACCAGGTCCACGCCCAACGCCTTCCATGGCAGCTTCTCGGGCTCCTTGATCGCCGACACCCTGATGGACTTGCCGTTGACGACTAGCGCGTCGCCCTGCGCCTCGACCGTCCCGGGGAAGCGGCGGTGGACGGAGTCGTACTTCAGGAGATGCGCGAGCGTCCTGGTGTCCGTGATGTCGTTCACCGCTACGAACTCGAGCGCCTGCTGCTTCATGAGCACCGCGGCCCGCAGCACATTGCGCCCGATGCGACCGAACCCGTTGATCCCGACACGTACCGCCATGGTTCTCCCCTAGGTGAAATCCGGTACCACTGCGCGGCCGAACGTCACGGCCGAAACCGTGCCCGCACCCGCTCGCTCCAACGCCCGGGCGGCCTCGGCGAGCGTGGCACCGGTGGTGAAGACGTCATCGACAAGGATCAGTGGCCGCGCGAGCGCGGAACTCGGAACGCGGAACGCGGAACACTCACCCGTCCTTCCGTTTCGCGTTCCGCCTTCCACGTTCCGCGTTTCAAACGCCCCCGCCACGTTCGCCAGCCGCGCCTCAGGTGTCAACGCCGTTTGCGCGGCGGTGTCCCGCGTGCGGACCAGCAGGTCGACCACCGGGCGCCGCCAGCGGCGACCCAGGGCACGCGCCAGGCGCTCGCTCTGATTGTAGCCGCGGTCCCTGAGGCGCGCGCGCCCCAGCGGGACGGGGATGAGCAGGCCCGAGTCCAGTCCCGGCACGTCGAGCCCGACCATCGCCGCGGCGAGCTCCGTGGCGATGCGCGGCAGACCGCCGTACTTGAGCGCGTGGACCGCCTCGCGCGCCCCCGCGTCGAGCCACACCGCGGATCGCGCCAGCCCGAACGCGGCCGGCCACTCGGCGCAGAGCCGGCAGCGGCCGAACAACGGCTCGGGTTGCCCGCAGCGGGCGCACCACGGGGGACGAACGGGGCGCCAGCGGTGACGGCACACGTCGCACACCAGCCGGGCGGAATGGCGGAACGAGAGGAGGGCGCGGCACAGCAGACACTCGGCCGGGAGGAGGAGCTGCTCGACCGCCTCACGCACCGAGGGCGCGGTTCACGGCGGCGCGCATCACCTCGAGGGGCGCCGCGGCCTCGGGGAAGAAGCGGCTGAACGCCGCCGCTCCCTGGTGCACCAGCACCTCGCGGCCGTCCTGCGCCCGCACGCCCGCCGCGGTCAGCGTGCGTACCCAACGGGTGCCGCCAGGAGCGTACACGAGGTCGAGGGCGGCCCGCAACCGTGCCGCGCTGTCCGGGTCGAGCGGCAACGGATCGGAGTCCTTCAAGCCGGCCGGCGTCGCGTTGATCGCGATATCGGGCTCGAGTTGGCCCCGCGCGGCCTCCGCGCGGGTCCCCTGTCCGCGGGCCCAGGCGGCGAAGTCGCGCGCCCGCGCGGCGTCGCGCGACAGCACGTGCAGGTCGGCCTTCGCCGTGGCCGCCGCCACCGCTACGGCCCGCGCGGAGCCGCCCGTGCCGAGCAGCAGCCAGCTGCCGCCGCCGTCCGCGCCGAGCTGGCGCAGGGCGGCCAGGATCCCCGCCACGTCGGTGTTGTCGCCCACGAGCGCTCCGTGCTCCGTCCAGAACGTATTGCAGGCGCCGACGCGAGCGCACACATCGGTTTTCCGCGCCACGCATCGTTCCGCCGCCTCCTTGTGCGGCACGGTCACGTTCCCCGCCCCGCCGACGCCGGCGAGCGCGGCGAGCACGGTCGCCAGCTCCGGGGCGGGCGTGCGCAGCGCGACGTACACGGCGTCCAGGCCGAGGACGCGGATCGCGGCGTTGTGCATGCAGGGGGAAAGCGAATGGGCGACCGGATCGCCGATCACCGCCAGCAGGCGCGTGCTAGCGCTGACTTCCACTCGCGAACTCTTTGACGATGCGCTCCACGGCCGTCTGGAGGAGCGCCTCGAGCTCGACGCACGTGTCGCGATACACGTCGAGGTCGCCGCCGAAGGGGTCGCTCACCTCGGCGTCGTCCCCCTCGCGGCTGGCGTATTCGCCGAGCACGAATACGTGGCCCTCGCCGCCCAGCTCGTCCACGCGCGCCCGGTGGTGCCGCGCCATTGTGAGGATCAAGTCGGCGCCGTCGACCAGCTCACGCGTCAGGAGCTGCGCCCGGTGGCCCGAGAGATCGAGCCCGCGCTCGAGCCCCACGAGGTAGGCTCCCTCGGAGACCGGGGCGCCGTCCCAGGCCCCGGTGCCCGCCGAGGCGACGCCGATCCCCTCGATCCCGCGCTCCACCAGGGCGCGCTCCAGCAAGGCCGCCGCGAGCGGGCTGCGGCAGATGTTGCCGGTGCACACCAGGAGAATCCGTTTCGTGTTCAACTCCTCTTGTCAGGGAGCGAGTCGTCCCGCGGCGCGTCGCAGCTCGCCCAGGGTCAACGCCCCCTCGCGGATCAGCCGGGGCGTCGGTCGCGTGCAATCAACCAGCGTCGACGGGGGCGAGTTCCCCAGGACGCCGCCGTCCAGCACGAGCAGCGTCCCCGCCTCGACCGCCGGCGCGAAGTCCCGCACGATCGCCGCGGCGCCCGGCGCCGGCGGACTCCCCGGCAAGTTAGCCGAGGTGGACGTCACCGGCTCCCCCAGCGCACGCACCAACCTGGCCATTCCGCGATGGGACGTCCAGCGCACGGCGATCCCGCCTTCCGGGCCGCGCAGCACGTCCGGCAGCCGGCCGCTCCCCCCCGGGAGTACCAGCGTGAGCGGCCCCGGCCAGAAGGCCCGCGCCAGCGCGCTCGCCGACTCGTTGAACGCGAGGCCCTGCGCTTCCGCCATGTCCCGGTCGGCGACGAGCAACAGGAACGGCTTGTCGGGCCGCCGTCCCTTGAGGCGTGCCACCGCCTGCACCTCCGGACCCCGCGCCCGCGAGCCCAGGCCATACACCGTTTCCGTCGGATAGGCGATCAGCCCGCCCCCGCGGAGATGCGCGACCGCCCGAGGAAGCGCGGCGGTCACTTCCTCGTCCGTCTGAAATGGGACGCCGCTCACCGCAGCTCACGCGCCAGCGCCTCGGCGACCCGGAAATCGTCGGCGGTCGTGACCTTGAGATTGTACGGCGAATCGGCGACGACCTCCACGGGGAAGCCGGCGCGCTCGCACAGCTCCGCGTCGTCGGTCGGCGCCGCATCGCCGTTCGCAAGCCCCGCATACGCTCGCTCGATCATCGCGCGCGGGAACCCCTGCGGAGTTTGCGCCCGCCACAGACGATCTCGTGCTACGGTTCGTGTGATACGTTCCTGGTCGACGTCTTTGACGGTGTCGGACACCGGAATCGCCGCGACGGCACCCACCCCCGAGCGCGCTTTGGCGAGCACCCCGTCGATCGTCTCCCGGGTCACGAAGGGGCGGGCGGCGTCGTGGACCAGCACCACGACGGCGTACGGCGGCAGCGCCCCGAGGCCCGCCCGGACCGACTGGGCCCGCGTGGCACCGCCGGCGACGAGTCCCAACCGGTCGCCCACCAGCTTGCCCAGCCACTCGGGGGGTCGCGCTTCGAATCCGGCGGGCACGACCACGACCACCTGCCCGACGTCGGGGTGGGACGTAAACGGTCGCAGCGCGCGCAACAGCATCGGCACGCCGAGGATGGGCCGGAACTGTTTCGGTTCGCCCGGGCCGGCGCGTACCCCGGCTCCGGCGGCCACAACCACGACACCCGCGTCAGGCCGCGAGTCGCCGGGCGAGCTCACCGATGCCGTCCATGCCGACCAGATCGAGCCCGGGCAGGCTCACCCGCGAGCGGGCGGACAGGAATACGCGGCGGAATCCCTGGCGCGCCGCTTCGCTCAGGCGTCGCTCGACGGCCGCCACGGGGCGGATCTCGCCGCCCAGGCCGACCTCGCCCAGGAACACGGCGTCCGCCGGGAGCGGTCGGTCGTGCACGCTCGAGACCAGGGCCGCCACGACCGCGAGATCGGTCGAGGGCTCGACCAGCCGCACCCCGCCCGTCACGTTCACGAACACGTCCCGCTCGTTGAACGGCAGGCCGCCACGGCGCTCGAGCACGGCGAGCAGCACCGCCAGCCGGCGATGGTCGAGTCCCGTCGCGACCCGCTGTGGGGTGCCGAAGCCGCTCTTCGCCGCCAGCGCCTGGATCTCGACCAGCAGCGGGCGCGTCCCTTCCATCAGCGCGGTCACGGCGGAGCCGGAGACGCCGGTGGTGCGCCCGGCCAGGAACGCCGCGGCCGGGTCCGCTACGGGCTCGAGACCGGCCCCCGTCATTTCGAACACGCCGATCTCGTCCACAGAGCCGAAGCGGTTCTTCACGGCGCGCAGGATCCGGTGATCCAGCGTGCTCTCGCCTTCGAAGTAGAGGACTGTGTCCACGATGTGCTCGAGCGTCTTGGGGCCTGCAATGCCGCCGCCCTTCGTCACGTGCCCGACCAGCAGCACCGCTGGCCCCGCCTCCTTCGCGAAGCGCATGAGCCGGGCTGCGCACTCCCGCACCTGGC
>Ga0207646_10001364_pt1 | contig 30242 bp, 30 predicted proteins | sample KBSK5502metaG_FD_184343 | JGI IMG/M metagenome (GOLD analysis project Ga0207646, IMG submission 184343) | Corn, switchgrass and miscanthus rhizosphere microbial communities from Kellogg Biological Station, Michigan, USA - KBS K5-50-2 metaG... | ecosystem: Host-associated > Plants > Roots >... | reverse complement strand
GTGGCGCCGGTGGTGTAGTCGAGACCCGGCACGCTGCCGGCAAGAGCAGAGCGCCCCACATGAGTCCGCGATGGACGACACGGCGACAGCGCGAATGGAGGAGCACGGAGCACAATCACTACGCCGTATCCAGCCTCCTGCCGGTGACGCCGCTCACCCCGCTCCCGGGCGCGTGTCTCGGGTGCTCGTGCTCGCTCCTGAGTTCGTCGCCCGGCCGCCACACCGTTGCACACCTGCACGCTGCCTGCACGCCCCACTCCCGCTGTGTGCCGACTCCAATCCGCGCGGCGTGGGCGCGACGGATTGGGAACGAAATTTGCCCCCCCGTCGAGCTGGCTTTTCAACCGTCACGGAGGGGTAGCCATGCATGCAGCGGCGCGCATAGTCGCTCTCGCCTTCCTGGCCGGACTGGCGGGGTGCGAGGGCCTGTCGAACCCGGCGCAGCAGACACCGGATACGGCCAACCGTACGGCGGCCGTCGACGCCGTGCCCGGGCAGTACATCGTCGTGTTGCGGGACAACGTCGCCGATCCGGCGACTGTAGCGAAGGATCTCGTGAACGCAGCTGGTGGGTCGCTGCTCCGCGTCTACACCAGCGCGATCAAGGGTTTCGCGGCACGCCTGTCCGCTCCCGCGGCGGCGGCGCTGCAGGGCAATCCGCTGGTCGCCTCGGTCGAGGCCGATCAGATGATGAGGGCCGACGTCACCCAAGCCATGGACGCCAACGGCGATCCCTGGGGACTCGACCGGATCGACCAGGGCGCGCTGCCGCTCTCCGGCACGTACACCTATACATCGACCGGCGCCGGCGTGCACGCCTACATCATCGACACGGGGATCTGGACGCTGCACCCTGAATTCGGTGGTCGGGCCAACAACGTCTTCGACGCGTACGGCGCCACGGGCGAGGACTGCAACGGCCACGGCACCCACGTGTCGGGGACGATCGGCGCGGCGACGTACGGCGTGGCAAAAGGGGTCTCGCTGCACGGGGTGCGGGTGCTGAGCTGCGTCGGCCTTGGCCTCAACTCCGACGTGATCGCGGGCGTCGACTGGGTGACGGCGCACCACGTCAACCCCGCCGTGGCGAATATGTCGCTGGGCGGCGGCAAGTCGCCGGCGCTCGACCAGGCGGTCACCAATCTCTGGAACTCCGGAGTGTTTCTCGCGGTCGCGGCCGGGAACGACAACGTCGACGCCTGCACCGAGTCGCCATCGGGTGCGCCGAGCGTCTTCACCGTCGCGGCTTCGGAGAAGACCGACGTCAAGGCGTCGTACTCCAACTGGGGCACGTGCGTCGAGGTGTACGCCCCCGGGTCGGCGATCAAATCGACCTACCTGGGCGGTACCACCATGAGCCTCAGCGGCACGTCCATGGCGACGCCGCATGTGGTCGGTGTCGGTGCCCTCTACAAGGCGACCTTCGGCGACCAGCCGTCCGCTACCGTCTCGAACTGGATCATCACGAACTCGACGTCGGGGGTGATCACCGGAAACGTGAACGGCACGCCGAATCGGCTGTTGTTCAAGTCGACACTGTAGTACCGCGGCAGTACCGCGGCGAGGAAAGGGGTCCCGTTCGGAGCGGACGGGACCCCCTCGTGCTTGCGCCTGCCAAGTGAATCGCTAATCATGGAGCGCGCCCCACACCCGAACATTTCCCGTAGGAGGGAGGCGGCTCAATGAACCGGGTTCTGCAGTTGGTGATCGCGGTGGCGGTGGTTTCGCTCGCGTCCGTGGCGACGGCCGCGGCCCAAGGCGTCCGCATCGGCTTGGGCGGCGGGCTGATCGCCCCGTTGAGCGATTACAAAAACGTCGACAAGACGGGCTGGCACGCCACGGCGAACGCGACCTTTGCGATTCCCTTGTCTCCCGTCGCCATCCGGGTGGACGGCCTGTACGGCCAAACCAGCCATAAGGATGTCGGCACGACCCCGATTACCGGGAACACGAAGCTCATCGGCGGGATCGCCAATCTCGTGTATAAAATTCCCGTACCCGCGCCGATCGTGAAGCCCTACCTGCTCGCGGGCGGCGGCGTTTACAACGTGAAGATCAAGGCCACGGGCCCGGGTGGAACCATCGACACGTCCGAGACCAAGTTCACGTGGGATTTCGGGGGCGGTGCGACCTTTGGTGCCGGGCCGGCGAGCTTCTTCGCCGAAATCCGGTACGTGAGCATTCAGGAAAGCGGGGGCTCTACGAAGTTCGTCCCCGTCACCGTTGGAGTCACCTTCGGCGGCGGCAAGAGGTCCAAGAAGTAATCTGCAGCGGCAACGCGCGGCGGCGCTGCCTTCGGGCGGCGCCGCTGTTGCTTTTTGTCCGTCGTGTGGGGCCCTCGTGCTTGCGCCCCAGATGGGAATCGTCAATCATGGAGCGCGTCCCAAACGCGCAGGAATCAGCGAAGGAGGGGCAGCGTTATGAACCGTGTTCTGCAGCTGGCGCTCGCGGTGACGCTGGCGTCGGTCGCGCGGGTGGCGACGATGGCGGCTCAAAGCGCTCGTTTCGGCTTGGGCGGCGGACTCATCGCTCCCTTGAGCACCTATAAGGACGGCGACAAGGCGGGGTGGCTCGCGGGCGCGAATGTGGAGTTCGCGCTTCCCCTCTCGCCCGTCGGCGTTCGCGTGGACGGCTTGTACGGAGAGACGAAGCACAAGGACATCGGCGGCAGTCCGGTGGACGGCAAGACCAGGCTCATCGGCGGGCTCGCGAGCGTAGTTTGGAACATCCCGGTGCCTGCTCCGATCGTGAAGCCGTATGCGCTCGCTGGTGGCGGCTTCTACAACGTCAAGATCACGAATCCCAATGGCCTCCTCGCGGCTAGCACCTCGGAGTCGAAGTTCGCCTATGGGGTGGGTGCCGGCGTCAAGGTCGGCGTCGGTCCGGCGCGCTTCTTTGCCGAGGGCCGGTACGTAAGCGTTCGGACGAATCCCCACACGACGTTCATCCCTCTAACGGTGGGCGTGACGTTCGGCTCGAAGTAGCCGAGCGTCGCTGTCACGACAGGAACTTCGGCGCACCTACGATAATCCGGCGGGCGAACAACACCACGGCGGCGGCGTACAGCATTTGTACCGGCCCGCTGCCGTTGTGCGCGCCGAACACCAGGACGCCCCAGAGCAGCAGGAGCACGATGGCCGCGACCAGCGTGAGATTCATGTCAACCCCCGGCGGTTTTGCGTGACGATTCCGCGTGACGCAACTGCTTGACGTTTCCGGTCCACGCAGTATTGTACTCAAGGGACGGGGAGAAACATTATTGAGCCAACAGCTCGATCGTGGACCCAGATACTGTGACCGATGTCATGCCCCCGCGTGGGGAAGGCAGACGCCATGGTGAGGGACCAGTCATTACTTTCGGGCTTCAATAATCCTCTCCGTTCCGGTCGTACCGGTCGGCCGGGCCGCGTTACAGCGGTGCCGGCCGATCGTGTTTCTGGCGGATGATCTCCCAGAAATACCGCGGCGCCAGCAAGGCCTTCCGTCCCACCACGAATTCGATCGCGAGAATCACCATCCAGACCCCGTACGCGATCGCCACGCCTTCGCGCAGGTTCGGCCGCAGGAACTGCACCAGCCACAGCACGAGCAGCACGGTTGCGTCGCGCCAGTCGAACTCCATGTTCGCGAGCACCATCATCGCGAGCCCCGATTGCAGCAGGGTGAGCAGGATTTCGAGCCGCTGGGGCCCGTCGAACTGGAAATCCAGCCACACGCCGTGATGCCGTAGGCTCGAGTAGCCGTACACGAGCGGGATCATGGCGGCGAGCACCGTCCACTGGTTGATGTTGCTCGAGACCATGTTCATGAGCGCCATCGGCGCGCGGGTGACGCGCCGCGCCCAATAGAACGCCGACACCTTCTCCGGGAACTCGGAAAGAAACGGCGCCACCCACTGCACCAGGACGAACTGGCTCACACCCAGCAGCCCCGCCACCGCGAGCATCGACTCGAGGAACGGGTGTGCCGTGACGTACAGCAGCGCGCCCCCGGCGCCGAACAGCGCGGCGATGGCGAGCGGGCGGCGCCAACCAGGCTGGCGGTACGCCCAGCGTGAGACCGCGGGGGCGTCCGCGACGTGATCGGCGCCGTGCGGGGCGTTTCGGAACAGGACTCCGAGGTAGACGACGTACAGGGTCAGGAGCACCACCGCGTCGACCCAGGTAAAGCTCTGCTTGAAGAGGATCACGACGAAGTACAAGAGCGGCGGCACGAGCCCGACGATTTCGACCGCGTGCTCGCGCTCGAGCCGGATGGCCGGCAGCCGCTCGCGCGCGGACCTGCGACCGGAGACCGCGAACACGAAGTAGATCATCGGCCACCCGAGCCCGAGCAGCAGGCGAATGGCGCCGGTGAGGTTCGCGATCGCCAGGTGCGCGCGCTCGGGTTCTCGCCCGGCGTCCCACGCGATGACAGCTTCGACGGCGAACTCGGGAAGCGTCTGCAGCCAGGCGAGGATCGCGAGCGCGAGACCCTGGGAGATGAGAAACTGCGCGGCTTCCGCACCCCAGGCGACGAGGAAGGCCGACGCGAGAATGCTCGGAAACGTCCACAGCGCGGACAGCGCGGAGCCTCCCGCCGTGGACAGGAAAGCGAGTACCTTTAGTTTCACGTGCGCCGAAGATAGTCCTGCCCCGGAGGCTCAACAAGCATGGGACGCGACAAGATGAAGTCCGCCAGCCTGCACAGCTTCCACGACGAGCACACGGAGCCGCTGCCCCCCGTGCCCGCGCCCGGCACGCGCACGCCGTTCGAGAATCTCGTGCGCGAGATGCTCGACCAGCTCGGCGAGGACCCGACTCGCGAGGGCCTCCGGCAGACCCCGGCTCGCGTCGAGACGTCCCTCAAATGGCTCACGCGCGGCTACCACATGTCGGTCGCGGACGTGATCGGCGACGCGCTGTACAGCGAGCGGCACGAGAACCTGGTGTGCGTGCGCGACATCGAGATCTACTCGCTGTGCGAGCACCACCTGCTGCCGTTCTTCGGGCGGGCGCACGTCGCTTACCTGCCGAACGGCCGCTTGGTCGGTCTCTCCAAGATCCCGCGCGTGATCGAGGTGTTTGCCCGCCGGCTGCAGGTGCAGGAGCGACTCACCGACCAGGTGGCGGATGCGCTCATGGAAGTGCTCGACCCGCGCGGCGTGGGTGTGGTGATCGAGGCGTACCATCTCTGCATGATGATGCGCGGCGTCGAGAAGCAGAACTCCAAGACGGTCACGAGCGCGTTGCGGGGCGCGCTGCTCCAGGACGCGAAGACCCGGGATGAATTCCTGCGGCTGGTGTACAGCCGGGGCCCGGGGTGAGCGACGCGTCCCCGACCGGCCTCGCCGGGAAGGTCGCCCTCGTCACCGGCGCCTCGCGCGGGATCGGGCTCGCCGTGGCCGAGCTGCTGCACGCCGCGGGCGCGCACGTGGTGCGGCTTGCCCGTACCCTCGTCGACGGCACGACCGACCGTCGAACCGACCTGCGCTGTGACGTGACCGATCCCGCGGCGGTGGAGCGCGTCGTCGGTCGCGTGCTCGCCGAGCGGGGGATCCCGGACATCGTGGTGAACAACGCGGGCGTCTTCTTTATCAAGCCGGTGGCGGAGACGACGCCCGACGTTTTCTCCCGCACGATCGCCGTGAATCTCATGGCTCCCTTTCTCGTGACGCGCGCCCTGGTTCCCCATCTCGCGCGGCGCGGCTCCGGACACTTCGTCACGATCGGGTCCATTTCCGACCATGTGGCGTTTACGGGCTCGACCGCCTACGCCGCCAGCAAGTTCGGCCTGCGCGGCATGCACGAGGTGCTGCGGGCCGAGCTGTCGCGCACCGGCGTCCGCACGACGCTCGTCTCGCCGGGGCCGGTGGACACGCCGATGTGGGACCCCATCGACCCCGACGCGCAGCCGGGATTCACCAAGCGCAGCGCCATGCTGCAGGCGGGCGACGTCGCAGAGGCCGTGCTGTTCGCGGTCACTCGGGCCCCGCGCGTCGACGTCACGGAGATCCGCTTGCTGCCGACCGTCTATTCGCTGAGAGGCTAGATGCGGCCCGCCTCCGGTTTCCCGTTTCCCGTCCTGGCGTTGCTCGCCGCGCCGTTGGTCGCACAGCAGTCCCTCCCCCCGCTTCCGGACACGACCGGCTTCGGCGTGCACGTGCTCGCGCTGGCCCGCGCGCCCGACAACGCCGTCTGGGTCGGCACCTACGGACAAGGACTCTTCGTCCTGCGGCAGGGCGCGGGGAGCTGGGAGCAGGTGAAACATTCCAGCGACACGACCGGGCGGACGATTTCCTTCGATTTCGTCCACGCCTTCGGCTTCGGGCCGAACGGGGAAATCTGGTACGGCACGGTGGGCAATGGGTGGGGCCTGTCGACCGACGGCGGCAAGACCTGGACCAACTGGGAGCTCAAGCAGCTGGGCCCCGAGTGGCAATACGTCGCCCCCAACGGCATCGTCACGCGGGGCGACACCGTCTACGTCGGCACGGCCGACGGCATCAAGCTGTCCTGGGACCGCGGCACCACGTGGTCGGAGATCACCGACTCGAGCGGCGCGGTCACCGCGCCGCATCCGTGGGGCCGGCTGCGCAGCCAGTACGTGCTGGCGCTCGCCCAGGGAGCCGACGGCAGTCTGTGGGCGAGTCACCTGCGGGGGCTCGCCCGCTCGACCGATGGCGGGCGCAACTGGACGGAATACCCCACACCAGTGCGGTGCCCGCCCCCCGGCGCCGAGTGCGTCAACCGGGTGCGGGCGCTCGCCCCGGATACCGGGAGTGTCGTCTGGGTGGGGACCGAGCGGGGGCTGTACCGGCTCGATCCCACACGCAGCGCGTGGCTCGACAAACAGGGAAATCCAGCCTGCCCGGTGGGACCCGTGGTGAAGGGCTGCCGCGTGGATCTGCCGCCGGTGCAGGCGCTCGTGCGCGTGGGCGCGGGGCAGGCGTTCGCCGCTACGCGCGACGGTGTGTACGAGGAGGGGGGCGACGCGCTCAACGTCTGCGACATGACGCGCAGCGTCAGCGCGCTGTTGCTGCTCGCGCCGGGGGTCTACGCCGCCGGGCGACCCACCGGCCTGGGGATCTGCCGCATCGATCAGCGACTGACCCTCGTGGGCGTCACCTACCAGGAGCGCCCCGACACGGACTCCCGCGGCACGCGACACACATGGTTCGGACGGCCCATCGCCCTCACCGACCAGCCGTACATCGACCAGACGTATCGCTACGGCTCGACCATGGGGGGCAACTTCCAGCAGCATCAGGGCGTCGAGTTCAACAACGCGGACGGAACGCCCGTCCATGCGGTCGGCGACGGCGTGGTGGTATTCGCCGGGCCGGCGGAACAGGGGGCCAATACCGTCGCCATCCGCCACGACCGGAAGCTCAAAGGGCTGTTCGTCTTTTCGACCTACTACCACAACGCGCAGCTCCTCGTGTCGGTGGGCCAGCGCGTCAAGGCGGGCGACGTGATCGCACTGGTCGGCAACACGGGCCGGGCGACCAACGACCATCTACATCTGGAGATCCACGCCGCACCGGTCGACTCCGTACCATTGATCGTGGATCCGAACCAGCGGTACCCGAAGTACACGGTGAACCCGGAGCTCTGGATCCGTCCGCTACCCGGGACGGGGATCGTGGCGGGGCGGGTGTGGGACGCGCAGGGGCGGCCGGCGCTGCAGGTGCGCGTGTACGGGTTGGTCAAAGCGGAGCCGCAGGAGACGCCGTACTCCTACGCCGAGACGTACGGCGAGCACAATCATCCGGACCCGGATTATCGCGAGCACTTTGCCGTGTCGGATGTCGAGCCCGGCGAATACACGATTGCGGTGGCGGTAGACGGGCGGCGCATGACGCGCCGCGTGCGCGTCGAGGCCGACCGCGTCACGTGGGTGGAGTTCGGCTCAGGTGCACATTGAGCTGACGGAGATGCTGCGCTGCCCGGAGGCCCACGAGGAGGGATTCCTCGTGATGTCCACCGGCGAGATGCTCGGACGGATGGTCCGGTCGGGCATGCTCGGCTGTCCGGTATGCGGGAAGGAATATCCGATCGTCAGAGGAGTCGCGCACTTCTCGGGAAAGGGGAAGAGGGAAGCGGGAAACGTGCAGGACGGCGGCGCAACGATTCCCGTTTCCCGTTTCCCGTCTCCCGCCGTCGACGCCGCAACGCTCCAGGCGCTGCTGGATCTCTCCGGCCCCGGCGGCTATGTCCTGCTGCTCGGCTCCGCCGCCCGGCACGCGGTGGGGCTCGCCGGGCTCATGGGCGGCATCCACTTTGTGGGCGTGAACGCACCGGACGATGTAGAAGAGCTCCCGGTGCTGAGCCTGCTCGCCTGCGAGGCCATGATTCCGTTGCGACAGACCGTGGCGCGGGCTGCCGTCGTGGGGCGCGACCGCCTGGGCGCCAGGTGGCTCGCCGAGGCGCGCCGCGTGCTCCTCCCGGGGCGGCGGCTGGTGATCGAGAGTGAGAGCGTCACCGCGCCGCCCGGACTGACGCAGCTGGCGCTCGGGCACGGCCTGTTCGTCGGCGAGCGGCGCTGATCAGCCTTCGATGGTCGCCGCCGTAGGATCGGCCTGCGCGTACACCCGATCGATCAGGTCCTTGTAGTTCTTTTCAACCTGGCGGCGCTTGACCTTGAGCGACGGGGTGAGCTCGCCGGACTCGATCGTGAAGTCCCGCTCGATCAGGACGACCTTCTTCGGCATCTCGAACTTGGCGAGGTCGCGCAGGCCGCCCATCACCTCGCGCTCCATCTTGGCCTGGACGTCCGCCAGCCGGATGAGCTCGGCCGGAGACGCGTAGGTCAGGTTGCGCTCCTTGGCCCACCGCTCGAGCTGATCGAAGTTGGGCACGATCAGGATGACGGGGAACTTGCGCTGGTCGCCGAGCACCACGGCGCTCGCCACGAATTTGTTCAGCCGCACCGTGTTCTCGATCGGTTGCGGCGCGATGTACTTCCCGCCCGCCGTCTTCAACAGGTCTTTCTTGCGGTCGGTGATCTTGAGGTAGCCGTCGGCGTCGAGCTCACCGATGTCTCCCGTGTGAAACCAGCCGTCCGTATCGATCGCCTCGCGGGTCTCCGCCGGCTTGTTGTAGTAGCCTTGCATGATGTTGGCGCCCTTGGCGAGGATCTCGCCGTCGGCCGCGATCTTGATTTGGACTCCCGGGATGGGCCTGCCGACCGTGCCGAATTTGGGCCGCTGGAGCGGATTCAGGGTCAGCACCGGCGACGTTTCCGTCAGCCCGTACCCCTCGATGACCGGGAGTCCGGCGCTGTAGAAGAACCGCCCGATCTCAGCCGAGAGCGGCGCGCCGCCCGATACGAACAGCTTGATCCGTCCGCCGGTGCGCGCCCGTAGCTTCGAGAACACCAGGCGATCCGCGATCGCGTGCGTGAGCTTGAGCCCGAGCGGCACGGCGACGCCGGCCAGGCGGTGCGCGGCCCACCGCTCGCCGACGCGTTTCGCCCACTGGAAAATGCGGCGCTTGGCCGCGCCGCCCGTCATGGCGTTCTCGAGCACGCGCGCATACACCTTCTCGTATACGCGCGGCACCGCGGCGACGACCGTCGGCCGGACCTCCTGGAGGTTCTGCGCGAACGCGTCCACCGACTCGGCGTAGTTGATGGTCACGCCCACGTGGACGAAATAGTAGTCCACCATCCGCTCGAGGATGTGCGACAGCGGCAGCAGCGCGAGACAGCTGTCGTCTTCGCTGACCCGCAGCGTTTCCACGGAGCCGCGCACATTGGAGCAGATGTTGTCGTGCGTGAGCATCACCCCTTTGGGCTGGCCCGTCGTCCCCGAGGTGTAGATCAAGGTCGCGAGATCGTCGGGGCGGACGGCGAGCGCCTCCTCTTTGAAGCGGGGATACTTGGCGGCGGCCGCCCGGCCGCGCGCCTCCAGCTCGGCGAGGGTGAGCACCCCGTCGCCCCCGGCGCCCGCATCGAACACGATCACGTGGCGGAGCGACGGCAACCCGCTCTTCACGGCGCGGATCTTCTCCACCTGGGCCGCCGTCGAGCACACCACCGCCGCCGCGCCCGCGTCGTGCAGGATGTATTCCACCTGGTTGGCGGGGAGGGTCGGGTAGATGGGCACGTCGGTGGTGCGGGCACACAGGCACGCGTAGTCGGTCAGGGCCCACTCGAGGCGCGTTTCCGCGAGGATCGCGACCTTTTCGCCCGCCGCGAGCCCGAGCTCACGCAGGCCGAGCGACAGCGCCTGCACCCGTGCCGCGGCTTCCCGATGGGTGACGTCGCGCCACGCGCCATCGGCCTTGTAGCGGAACGCGGCGGCATGCGCCCCGAAGGTTTGCACGGCGTCGAAGAACAGCTCGGTCAGGGTACGGGGCGAGGCGCTCATGGCTGGAACCTCACGACGAAAGTGACGGGCGAACCCGGCACCGTGTCTCCCACGGCGCGCCGCGCAATCGCCTTCACGACCACGCTGTCCGGAACGGACGGACCCAGGAGCCGCACCTGCACGAATGCAAACCCCGACGCGCCGGTCGTCACCGTGTCCGTCGTGACGAGCGCACGGGTCGAATCATCAGCGACGAGCGTGACCGGCCCCGCCGACACCGGATCGGTAATCGAGTAGACCACGGGCCGGCCGGCCAGAGGGACCGTCAGCGAATCACCCCCGCTCGCCGATTTGATCGTGTCCGCCACTTCTACCGTGAGGGAATCGGAGACCGAGTCGGCGGACAGCGCAACGGTATCCACGGTCGACGCTGCCGTCGCGAACAGCGTATCCGCGGCCGCCAGCGTGCGAATCGAAACCGCGTTGCTGATGAGGCCGTCTGACCGCGCCAACAGTCGTCCCGTCTGGCCGATGCGGTTCACCACCGTGCGGCCGGTGAGGCTGTCGAGCACGGTGAGGACTGGGGTGCTGTCCGCCGTGGCCCAGACGATGGTCGCGGCGACCGGGTCGCCGTGGCCGTCCAGCACGCGGGCGTGCGGGATGAGGGTGTCGTACTCCTCGAGGCTGTCGGGAGCGGTGACCTCGAGTGCGATGACGCGGCTCAGGTCCCCTGGGCCGAATTTGTTGCAGGCGAGAGCCGCGACGAGCAGAAGGACGACACCGCCCGCCCGGCCCCCCCGGCCCCCGGCCGGGGGCCGGCCCGTCAGGGCGCCTCCGCCGCGGCGGCTTGGGTGGGTCCCGAGGCGCCGAGATCGCGCAGTGCCTGCGTCGCGTGCTCGATCCATTTCTGCGCGTCGGGTCCCTTGGGCGGGTGCGCCAGGAACGCGCGCAGGTGCTGGGCCGCGCCATCCGGATCGCCGCGCTTGAGCAACAGGAACGCGAGCCCGTAATGCGCGCCCGCCAGCTCGCGGTCGAGCTCTAACGCGCGGCGGTAGTGTCGGATCGCCTCGTCGATGCGCCGCGTCTTGGTGAACGCGATCGCCATGTTCTGGAGAATGCGCGCGTCGTTGGGATGGTCGCGCAGTGCCAAGCGATACGACGTGAGGGCCGCGTCGTAGTCGCCCTGGCGTTCGAGGGCGAGCGCCTCGTTCAGATAGTCGAGGCGCTGGGGATTGATCTCATCGGCGCCCGAGCCGCCGAAGAGGCGGCGCCAGAAACCCATGGGCCGAAAATAGCTTGCGGCCTCGCGACTGTGCAATGTAGCTTCACACCCCATGCCGGCCCCGCCCCCCCGGACGCCCCCGCCCCCACAGCCCCCGCCGGCCCCCCGGCCTCGGAACGCGCGCACCGCCCGCAAGGCGCCGCACGGCGTCCTCGAGGTGGATTGGCCGTTTTTCGGCGAGATGTGCCGGGCGCTGGCGCTCAAGATCTTCCGGGAGTACGACCCGGACGTGGTGATCGGTATCGCCCGGGCGGGCGTGATTCCGGGAGCGGTGGTGGCGAGCATTCTGCAGCGCGACTTCGCCTCCATGGCCATCACCCGCACTGAGACCGGCGGCCGACCGGTGGTCATCGCCGGACCGACACGGCTGGTGACCGGCCGGCGGGTGCTGATCGTGGATGAGACCTGCGACACCGGGGCCACCATGAAACTCGCCCTCAACGCGGTGCGCGAGTTGAAGCCCACCGCCGTGAAAACCGCCGTCTCGTTCCGCACCGGCGAGTTCCGGCCGGACTTTTACGCGCTCGAGACCGACAACTTCATCATTCTTCCCTGGGACCGTGAGGTCATCATCGACGGGGAGATCGTCATGCGGCCCGACTACGCCGTGAAGCTCAAGGAACTCGGCGGTTGATCGACCGGCTGACCGCGGCGCTTACCCGCTCCCGCGCCGACTACACCGAAATCCGCGTCGAACGCACCTGGAGCACCGCCGTGACTTTCCGCGGCCGGCGCCTCGAATCCGCCACCGCGAGCGAGGACCAGGGCGGCTTCGTGCGCGCGCTGCACGCAGGCGGCGGGTGGGGCGTTGCCTCCTTCACATCGCTCGACCGGCTCGAGGCGATGGTGTCGCGCGCGGGCGAGCTGTCGCGCGCCGTGCCGGTTAAGCCGCCCATCCGTCTCGCCGACGTTCCCCCGCATCACGCCGACGCCCTGCTCGATCTCGACGGCGATGTGCGCGGCGTGCCCATCGCGGAGAAGAAGCGGCTACTCGAGGCGTACAACGGCGCCATGCTCGGCGTGAGCGACCGGATCGTCGACACGCTCGCCGTGTACCGCGACGAAGTGAGCGAGTACTGGTACGTGAACTCGCAGGGCACGATCCTGCACGAGCTGCGGCCCGACGTCACGCTCTCCGGGACCGCCGTGGCGCGCCGCGACGGCACGATCGAGAAGGGACTCGAGTCGATCGGGATGCGCCGCGGCTGGAACTCGGTGCAGGACAGGGCGGCCGGGTTCCGCGAGGTCGCGGAGCGCGCGGTCCAGTTGCTCGACGCGCCTATGGTGAAGGGCGGCAGCTATCCCGTGATCCTCGACCCCGAGCTGGCGGGCGTGTTCATCCACGAGGCGTTCGGACACCTCTCCGAAGCGGACTTCGTGTACGAGAACCCGCAGGCGCGCGAGATGATGACCCTCGGCCGCCGCTTCGGGAAGCCGGTCCTCAACGTGGGGGACAACGGCGCGGCCCCCGGCTTGCGCGGCACGCTGCCGTTCGACGACGAAGGCACACCCACCCGGGACACCACGCTCATCAAGGAAGGGATTCTGGTCGGCCGGCTGCACTCGCGCGAGACGGCCGCGGCGATGGGCGAGCAGCCAACGGGCAACGGACGCGCGATGTCGTTCCGGCACCCGCCGATCGTGCGCATGACGAACACGTACATCGCGGGCGGTCGGGGAAGCTTGGAGGACCTGATCGGGGACGTGAAGCTCGGGGTGTACGCCTGCGGCGCGTTCGGCGGCCAGACGATGCTCGAGAACTTCTCGTTTACGGCGGCCTACGGCCGTATGATCCGCGACGGGCGGGTGGCGGAGCTGGTGAAGGACGTCGTGCTCGCGGGGAATCTGTTCCAGACGCTCGACCGCATCGATCACATCGCCGGCGACTTCCGCTGGAACCAGATGGGCGGCGGTTGTGGCAAGGCCGGCCAGTTTCCCCTCCCCGTCACTGAGGGGGCACCGCACGTTCGCATCGAGGAGGCGCTGGTCGGCGGAGACGTGGCGCCATGATCGCCCAGCTCATCGACGCGGCCCGGCGCCGCGCGGACGGCGGCGCCGATGCCCTGTGGCGTCGCTTCGAACGCACCACGGTCGCCTTCGAGTGGGGGCGGCTCAAGGCGGCCGGTACCACCGAGGAAGCGGGAGCGAATCTCCGGGTGCGCTACCGCGGGCGCGTTGGGGTCGCGGGAACCACCGCCACCGATGCTGCACCCGACGAGCTCGTCGCTCGTGCGCTCGCGTCGGCCGAGCTGGGCGAGGAGCTGGACCTCGCGTTTCCGGCGCAGGCTCCCCTTCCGCCGCTCACCACGTTCTTCGACCGAGCAGCGACTGCCCCCCTCGACGACCTGATCGGCATCGGGCGCTCGCTCCTGGCCCGGCTCGAGCGCGACGGATGCCGGGTCAACGTCGCGATCGAGCGCGAAACCACGGCGACGCGGGTCGCCAACACCGCGGGGGCCGGCGGCGAGTATCGCGGCACGGGATGCGGTGTGAGCGCGGACGTCTGGCGCATCGCCGGCGACGACGTGCTCGTGGTCTCGGATGCGCTCGAGGGAGCGGATCTTCCGTCGGACGAGGCGCTGGCGGCCCTGGTCGTCTCGATCAACGCGCGGCTCGATCACGCGCTGCGCGTTGTCGCACCGCCGGAAGGTGCCCTCCCCGTCGTCTTCACTCCCGCCGGCCTGTCCGCGCTGATGCTTCCCGTGACACAGGGCCTGTCCGGGAAGGCGGTGCTGCAGGGGATTTCCCCGCTCGGGGCGAAGCTCGGGGAGCAGGTGTTCGACGCCCGGGTCTCGCTCACCGACGATCCCCTGCGCGTCGGTCGCACCGCGTCTCGCCCACTGGACGATGAGTGCGTGCCCTCCCGGACCACGTGTCTCGTGGAACGAGGAGTTGTGCGACGGTTCATCTACGACCTCGAGACGGCGGCGCGTGCGAAGACCAAGAGCACGGGACACGGGGCGCGCGGGATCTTCGGGAAGCCGGTGCCGGCATACACTAACATTGTCCTGAACGACGCAGCGGCGCGGCATGCGCCCCTACAGTTGGGCGGCGGTCTCCTGGGAGAGATGCAGGAAGGCCTGTTGGTCGACGAGCTCATCGGGGTGGGGCAGGGGAACGTGACGGGCGGAGCGTTCAGTCATCCGGTCGCGCTGGCGTACCGAATCGAGCGGGGGGAGATCACGGGTCGCGTGAAAGACGCCGCGGTGGCGGGGAACGCGTACGAGTTGTGGAAGCGGGTCGCCGGCTTCGGGAACGACGCGCGCTGGACCGGGTCCCGTTGCGCGCCGTCGGTGCTGTTCGAGGGGGTGAGCGTCGCCCGCCGCTAGTACGCCAGGGCGCCCGTGAGACAGCGGCTACTTCGCCCCGAGCGCCTGCTCGTACCCCGTCCCTTGCGTCATCCGCTCGTAAACCTCGTTCAGCGTATCGGGAGATGCGGACAAGAACCGGCACCGCTCGTCGTTCCGAGACCGGCACTCGACCTCCATCACGGCGACGGGCTCCCCTGACAGACGACCGAAAAAATCCGCGAGCATGCCCGAGGAGAAGAAGCACATCGGCTCCTGAGCGGTCCCGGGGGCTGCCTCGGCCCAGTCGCTCGAGTCCACGACGAGCGCTGCATTGCCGAGCGGCGCGACGCTGACCGAGCCCCACCCCGTCGCGCGGAAGAATGCGGACAGGACGTCATTCAGCCGGCCGGCGTCGAGGTCGTCGGGCCGCGCGATGCCCGTCTCGGCGGGCAGCCAGTCGCAAAACGCCTGAAACACGCCTGCGCCGGCGGCGAAACCAACTTCTTGCAGGATGGGGACGGTGAAGTCGGGCGCATCCCGGAGCAGACTGTCGTGCAGCTCCCGCAGGGCGGTGCGCCCGATCGTGAGGGCCTCGGTCGTGGCGGCGGGAGCGGAGGGCGCGGTCATCTGGGACGGCAACTTAGGGTTTGGCCCGTGCGCGGCGCAAGAGTTCCGCCTCGTCGATGATCGGGATGCCGAGCGCTTTCGCCTTCTCGAGCTTCGAGCCCGCGTCCGCACCGACGACGACGGCCGTCGTCTTCTTCGACACACTGTCTGCTACGTGCCCGCCCGCCGCCTCGATCAGGTCGGCCGCCTTCGCGCGGGAGAGCGACGGGAGGGTGCCGGTCACCACGTAGGTCTGTCCGGCGAGCGGGCCCTCCCGCTCCGCCGCGGTCGGCTCGGTGAAGTTCAGTCCGAGCTTCTCCAGGCGCTCGAGCAGCTTGCGGTTCCGAGGCTCGTCGAAGAACCCCGCCACCGCCTCGGCAATCGCCGGTCCGACCCCGCGGATCCGGCTGATCTCGTCGGGCGACGCGTTCCGGAGCGCCTTCATGGTGCCGAAATGGCGGGCGAGCAGCTTCGCCACCTGCGCCCCCACGTGGCGTAGCCCCAGCGCGTTGAGCAGCGTCGAGAGCGGCTGCGGCGTCGACGCCTGGATCGCGTCGACGAGCTGCTGGGCCGATTTCTCCGCGAACCCTTCGAGCGTGAGCAGCCGCGCCGGCGTCAGCTCGTACAGATCGGCGACATCCTTGATGAGTTTGGCATCGAGCAGCGCGCGCACCCGCTCGTACCCCAGGCCGCGGATGTCCATCACGGCGGCGAAGTGGACGATGCTCTCGAGGATCCGTCCCGGGCACGAGACGTTGGAGCAGTACGCCATCACCTCGTCCGCCGGGTACTCGACCTTCGCGTGGCACACCGGGCAACGGTCCGGGGGCTTGAACTTCCGCTCCTTCCCGGTGCGGCGCTCGCGCACGGGCCCCAGCACCTGCGGGATGACCTCGCCCGCGCGGGTGACTTCCACCCAGTCGCCCTCGCGAATGTCCTTCGCCTCGATCAGGTCGAAGTTGTGGAGCGTGGCGGTGGTGACCGTGACGCCCCCGATCTCCACGGGCTCGAGCACGGCGTACGGGTTGAGCGCGCCGGTGCGTCCCACGTTGATCCGGATCTCTTTGAGCTTGGTGATCTGGACCTCGGGTGCGAACTTGCGCGCGATGGCCCAACGCGGCTCGCGGTTCCCCACCGTGCCCAGCTCGGCGTGCAGCGTGAGCGGGTTGACCTTCACCACCACGCCGTCGGCGCCATAGTCGAGGGTGGGGAGAGCCTGCTCGAGCCTGGCGATGTCCGTGTTGGCGTGCGGCAGGTCGGGGACGAGGGTGTGGTGCCGCTCGACCGGGAATCCCCACGCGGTGAGCTGCTCCAGCAGGTCGTGCTGCGTCGCGACGGGGAGCTTCTGGCCGGGCGCTTCGACGTGGAAGCAGAAGATCCGCAGGCCGCGGCTGCGGGTGATCTTGGGGTCGAGCTGGCGCAGCGATCCCGCGGCGGCGTTCCGCGGGTTCGCGAACGTGGGCTCGCCGGCCTGCTCGCGCTCGCGGTTGAGCTCGGCGAAGCGCGACTTGGAGAAATAGACCTCGCCGCGCACCTCCATCCGCTTAGGCCAGGCCTTGCCCGTGAGTCGCAGCGGCACGTCGACCACGGTGCGGAGGTTGGCGGTGACGTCTTCTCCCACCAGGCCGTTCCCGCGCGTGGCGCCGACGACGAACAGCCCTTTCTCATAGGTGAGACTCACCGCGGCGCCGTCGATTTTCACTTCGAGCGTATACCCGGCGGTGCGGACCTCCGGGACCAGCCGGGCGTTGCGATTCTCCCATTCTGCGAGCTCCGCCTCGTTGAAGGCGTTGGCGAGCGACAGCATCGGCACCAGGTGGCGGTGCTTCCTGAAGGCCGTCGCGGGCTCCGCGCCGACGCGCTGCGTGGGGCTGTCGGGAGTGCGGAGCTCGGGATGTTTGGCCTCGAGCTCCTGCAGCTCGCGAAACAGGCGGTCGTACTCGGCGTCGGACAACTCCGGCTTGTCGAGTACGTAGTAAGCGTGGTTGGCGCGCTCGATGAGCCGCCGCAGCTCGGCGGCTCGTGCGGCAAAACGCTTCACCGACCCTTGGCTTCCTCTTGAATGACGGCCATCGCGACGCCGACCAGCCGGTCGAGCTCGTCGGCCGAGGCGCGCGGCAGGAGCCCTTCGGCCCAGGCGCCCTCGCGCTCGCCGAACGCCGCGAGCAGGCGGCGCAGGAACGACAGCAGCGCGACGCGCTCGAGCTCCATGCGCCGCATGGTCTCACCGGTCTCTTGCTGCCGCTGCGCCAGACGCTCGTAGCGGTGCGCGTTGCGCAGGGCCTGCGCCGTGATCGCGGCGACCACCTGCACGAATCGCACATCCTCGTCGGAGAACGTGGGGCCGTCGCGGAAGGTGCGCAGGAAAATCGCTCCGATCGCCACACCCCTCCAGGTGATCGGCACCACCGTGATGGACTTCACGCGGCGGCTGATGAGCTCGCCCTTCACGTGCTTCAGGCTCGGATCGGTGGCCGCGTCGGGGATGAAGACCGTCTCGCCGCTCTGCATCGCGCGCTTCAGTTCGGGGTAGCGCTCGAGGTCCACCACGTAGTTGCGAATGGTCGGATCTTCGTAGGAGGCGACCAGCCGCACGGACCGGCCGCCGCGCTCGGCGAGAAAGATCGAGCAGCGGTCCAGCCCGAACGCCTCGCCGAGCTTGCGTGCAATGGCCTGCAGGATGTCGATGAAGTGGAGCGAGGTGGAGACTTCCTTGAGGATCTCGATGATGGCGAGCAGATGCTTGCGCTCGCGCTCGAGCTCGGCAACGCGCGCCTCGAGTGCGGAGGGGAGAGTCATGGCATAGTTTGCGTCCCCGGCGGATGCGGCGTCAAGTTGCCGCGCGCGTGCGCGCGCGATAGCTTCGGAGCCCATGCGATCGCTCATCCTCGCCGTTTGCGTCGCCGCGCCCGCGCTCGCCGCGCAGGGGCGCCCGAGTCCCGCGCCGCCGCCGCTCGGCGGCTGGACGCCGGTGCCGGAGTTGCCGGGCATGGGCCGCCCGGTCGACACCGCGACCGTCGCGGCGCGGCGGCGCGTGCTGCTGGCCCGCCTTGGCCGCGGCGTCGTGCTGGTGCCCGCGGCCCACGAGCGCGAGCTCGAGCGCGACTACGTGCAGGACAACGACTTCCGCCAGAGCAACACGTTCTTCTATTTCACCGAGCTCGAGACCCAGGACGCGTGGCTCCTCCTGGTGGCTGGCGGCGCCGGCGAGACCGTGCTGTTCCTGCCGCCGCGCGATCCGCTCCAGGAGCGTTGGACCGGCCTGCGCCTGGGGCCGGACACCACGGCGGTCCGCCTCACCGGCATCGCGCGCGTCCTCCCCACCGACTCCCTCGACCCGGTGCTCTCCGCCGCGCTGGTCCGCGCCCACGGTCCCCTGTACGTGCCCCTCGACCAGACCACCCGCGACGAGCCGCGGCTCCGCGACCTGCTCTACTCGGGGCGCGACGTGCGCAACCTGCGCCCCACCGCCGACTCAATGCGACTCGTGAAGGACGCGGATGAGGTGGCTCGCATGCGGAAGGCGGTCGACATCTCGGTGCTCGGGCACGTCACGGCGATGCAGGCGGCCCGCCCGGGCGTGTGGGAGTACGAGATCGAGGCGGCGCTCGAGGCGGAATTCCGGAGGAATGGCGCCGATCGCGTGGGCTATCCGTCCATCGTGGGCAGCGGTCCCAACAGCACCACGCTCCACTACGACGTCAGCCGGCGCCAGACGCGGGACGGCGACCTGATCGTGGTGGACGCGGGGGCGGAGTGGGGACAATACACCGCCGACGTGACCCGCACCTTCCCCGTGAACGGCAAGTTCACGCCGCGCCAAAAGGCGATTTACGACCTCGTGCTGGCGACCCAGCAGGCCGCGTTCGATTCCACCCGTCCCGGCACGACCATCGCGCAGCTCAACCGGGTCGCGCGCGACTACATGCGCACGCATTCCGGCACGCTGTGCGGTGCGCAGACCTGCGACGCCTACTTCATTCACGGCCTGTCGCACTGGCTCGGCATGGACGTGCACGACGCGGGCGACTACAGTACGCCGCTCAAGGCTGGGATGGTGCTCACGATCGAGCCCGGGATTTACCTGGCGCAGGAAGCGCTCGGCGTGCGGATCGAGGACGACGTGCTGGTGACGGCGACCGGGGCGGAGTGGCTCTCCGCCAAGGCGCCGAAGACCACCGCCGAGATCGAGCGCCTGATGGGACGGCGCTAGGTCTCGTCTTTCTCGCCCTTGATGTCTGCGAGGACCTGCTTGGCTTCCTGCTTGTATTCGTGGTCGAGCACGTCGGCGATCGGCAGCGGGTCGATTGCGATGAACTGCTCCCGCGCCTTGGAGTACTTGCCGACGTCGACGTACACTTCGCCGAGCTCGAGGCGGTGGAAAATGTTCTGCGGCTTCAGGGCGACAGCCTTCTCGAGGTACCGCTGTGCGTCTTCCCAGTTGCCCTTGTCCAGGAAGCCGCCGCCGAACAGCGTTTTGGCGAAGAACTTCTGGAACCCCGACAGCCGCTTGACCTCGGCATGCCACGCCCCGATCAGGTGATTCGCGCCGTCGTGCGTCGAATCGAGCTCCAAGGCTTTCATCCCTTCGTCGTAGATGAGCTTGGCGAAGCGGACCCGCTCTTTGCCTCCCTTGGTGCGCGACAGGCGGCCCATGGCCTGGGCGACCGTGAAGTGCCCGTCCGCCCCGTTGGGATTCACGCGCACCGCGGCCTCGCCGTACGCCCGCGCCAGGACGTAGAGGCTGTCGCGGACCTGTTTCGAAGAGTCGTCCTTGCCCTCAATCTGCTTCGCGATGTCGACGGCCTCGCGCCCCGCCTTCCACAGGGCGGCGTAGTTCGTGGAATCGTGAGCGAGCGCGGCGCGATAGTGCCCCAGGGCCTGCTGCGGCGCCAGGGCCGCGTGTGCGCTGTCGCCGAGCGCGATGTGCTCCGTCACCGTGGGCTGCGCCTGGGCGGCAAGCAGCACGGGAACGGCGAGGGACATGATCAGAGACAGGGGACGATGCATCGACGACTCCGCACGCAAGGGGGCCGCTAATGTTGGTCGTGCCGCTCATCGAGCGCAAGCGCGACGGCGGCGCCCTCACGCCGGAAGAGTGGTCCGCCCTGGTCGCCGCGTACACCGCGGACCGCATCCCCGACTACCAGATGTCGGCGCTGCTGATGGCGGTGCTGCTGCGCGGGCTCGAGCGCCAGGAGCTCGCCGCCCTCACCGACGCGATGCTCGCCTCGGGCCAGCGGCTTTCATTCGACTCGTGGGGAACACCGCGCGTCGATAAGCACTCGACGGGTGGGGTCGGCGACAAGGTATCGCTGGTGCTCGCGCCGCTCGTCGCCGCGTGCGGCGTGGCCGTGCCCATGATGTCGGGGCGCGGCCTGGGCCACACCGGCGGCACGCTCGACAAGCTCGAGGCGATCCCCGGATTCCGCACGGGACTGTCGCTCGCCGAGGCGAAGGCACAGGTGATGAAGCTCGGGTGCGCGATGATCGGGCAGACGCCCGAGATCGCCCCCGCCGACCGCCGGCTGTACGCGCTGCGCGACGTGACGGGCACGGTCGCCGCGATTCCGCTGATCGCCGCCAGTATCATGTCGAAGAAGCTCGCCGAGGGGCTGAACGCGCTCGTCCTCGACGTGAAGCGGGGGAGTGGGGCGTTCCTCACCAAGCTCGAGCAGAGTCTCGAGCTGGCGGAGACGATGATCGCGCTCGGCGAGGACCGCGGCTGCCCCACGGTCGCGCTGCTCACCGCCATGGACCGCCCGCTCGGGCGCGCCTGCGGCAACGCCCTCGAAACCGAGGAAGCGATCCTCGCGCTGCGCGGTGAGGGACCGGCGGATCTGATGGAGGTGACGTACGCCCTGGGCATCGAGATGCTGCTCGCCGCCGGCGTGGAGAAGACGTCGAAGAAGGCGCGCCACCGCCTCGAGAACGCGCTCGGATCGGGCCTCGCCGCCGAGAAATTCGAGCGGGTGATCGAGGCGCAAGGCGGCAACCCCAAGGTCGTCGAGGATGCGTCCGTGCTGCCGCAGGCGCTGGAGGTGGAAGTGTACAACGCGCCCCGCACGGGCGTGGTCCTGCGCGTGGAGCCGAAGATCATCGGCCGGGCCGTCGTCGCGATGGGCGGCGGGCGTCTCGCGGTCGACGATGCGGTGGATCCCACGGTCGGGTTCGTCATCACGGTGAAGCCGGGGGACAAGATCCCGGCGGGAGAGCCGATCGCCTCGGTGTTCGCGAAAGATCCGGCGGGGATCAAGCTCGGGTTCGAGGCGCTGCAGCAGGCGATCGTGATCGGCGACAAGCTCACCGAAAAGCCGCTGCCGTTGATCTCCCATCGGGTGACCAAGGACGGCGTCGAGGAGCTGAAGCGCTAGACCCTAGATGTCGAGGTTGCGCACGAACTTCGCGTTTTCCTCGATGAACTTCCGCCGCGGCTCCACTTCGTCGCCCATCAGCGTCTCGAACAGCTGCGACGCTTCAAACGCGTCCTCCATGGTCACCTTGAGGAGAGTGCGGCGCGCCGGATCCATCGTGGTGTTGCGCAGCTGGTCGGGATTCATCTCCCCGAGCCCCTTGTACCGCTGGATCATGGCGTTTCCATGGCTCGTCCCGGGCTCGCCGTTCGTCAGCCGCTTCACATAGGCGTCGCGCTCCTTCTCGTCGTAGGCGTAGAACTCCTCCTTGCCCTTGGCGACGCGGTACAGCGGCGGCTGCGCGATGTAGATGTACCCGGCGTCGATCAGGAACTTCATCTCCTTGTAGAAGAACGTGAGGAGCAGGGTGCGGATGTGGGCGCCGTCCACGTCGGCGTCCGTCATGATGATGATCTTGTGGTAGCGCGCGTCGTCGAGCTTAAAATCCTCGCCCACACCCGTGCCGATCGCCGTGATGATCGTCCGGATCTCCTCGTTGGAGAGGATCTTGTCGATCCGGGCCTTCTGCACGTTGAGGATCTTGCCCCGCAGCGGGAGGATCGCCTGGAAGCTGCGATCCCGACCCTGCTTGGCCGACCCGCCGGCGGAATCGCCCTCGACGAGATACAGCTCCGTGAGCTTCGGATCAGAGACCGAACAGTCGGCGAGCTTCCCGGGCAGCAGCCCGCCCTCGAGCCCGCTCTTCTTACGGACCAGCTCTCGCGCCTTGCGCGCCGCCTCGCGCGCCCGCGCCGCGCTCACCGCCTTGGCAATGATGGTGCGCGCCACGCTCGGGGTCTTGTCGAAGAACTCGCCCAGGGCGTCGTTGACGACGGTCTTCACGATCCCCTCGACCTCGGAGTTGCCGAGCTTGGTCTTGGTCTGCCCCTCGAACTGCGGGTCCTTCACTTTGACGTGCAGCACGGCGGTCAGGCCCTCGCGAATGTCGTCCCCCGTGAGGGTGAACTCTTCCTTCTTGAGGATGCCGTCCTTCTTCGCCCACTCGTTGATCGTGCGGGTGAGCGCCGCGCGGAATCCCGTGAGGTGCGTGCCGCCTTCGTGCGTGTTGATGTTGTTCACGAAGGAGAGCGTGTTGTCGTTGTAGCCGTCGTCATACTGGATCGCGCCTTCGACGACCACACCCTCTCGCGTCGTCTCGAAGGTGATCGGCTTGGGGTGCAGGGACTTGCGGTTGCCGAGCAGGTGCTTCACGAACTCGGCGAGGCCGCCCTTGTAGAAGAACGTCTCCTCTTTCTGCTGTCCCTTGCGCTCGTCCTTGAGCGTGATCGTGAGGGCTTTGTTCAGGAACGCCAGCTCGCGCAGCCGGGTGGCGATCGTAGCGTAGTCGAAGCGCGTCTCCGTGAAGATCTTCGTGTCGGGCTTGAACCAGACGGTCGTGCCGGTGCCCTTCGCCTTGCCGATGACCTCCAGCTTCTTCGTGGTTTCGCCCCGCTCGAACGCCATGTGATGGCGCTTGCCGTCGCGGTCCACCCATACCTCGAGCTTTTCCGACAGCGCGTTCACGACCGAGACGCCGACGCCGTGCAGCCCGCCCGAGACTTTGTACGTGCTCTTGTCGAACTTGCCCCCGGCATGCAGCACCGTGAGCGCCACCTCGACACCGGGCTTCTTCTGGGTCTTGTGGATGTCGACCGGGATGCCGCGGCCGTTGTCCACCACCGTGATCGCGTTGTCGGCGTGGATGGTGACGTCAATCTGCGTGGAGTAGCCGGCGAGCGCCTCGTCGACCGAGTTGTCCACCACTTCGTACACGAGGTGGTGGAGCCCCCGTCCCGAGACCGATCCGATGTACATCGCGGGGCGTCGCCGCACCGCTTCCAGGCCTTTCAGGACCTGGATCGAGTCGGCCTGGTAGTCGCCGTTGCCCTTGTCCTTCGATGCTCGGGGTTTTGCCTTCGCCATAACGCTCTACTGTGAGAGAAGCCAGCGGATTGACTTGATTCGACCGGCGCCGCGGCCGGCGTTGATCGCCGCCATGATCTGCGGCCCCATGAGCTGCAGCTCGGTCATCCAGGCGCTCGTCGCGACCCGCACGAACAGCGTGCCGTCGGGGGTCACGCTCTCGGGTGCCGTGACTCGGGCGATCTGTGGGCCGACCAGCCCGGGCCAGTCGGGAATGACCTGCGCGTGCGCGAGCCGCGTGGCGAGCCCCGACTTGGCGAGGTAGCTGCGCAGGGCCTCACCCACCGCCGTGGGTCGTTTTCCTCTGCCCCCCCCGCGCTCAGCCATCGGGTTTCCCCCCCTACAAGAAGCGCCACGGGGTGCCCCGTGGCGCAGCGCGGCGGCGCCGCGAGTGCCTCAGATAACCCACTAAAAATACCCAGAAGTTATTGTCGTGGCAAGACTTACTCTCATCGGCCGCGGAAGCGAGCGGGTCGCTTCTCGAGGAACGCCGCCAACCCTTCCTTCATGTCCTCGGTCGCCGCCAGCAGCCCGAAGTGATTGGCTTCGAGCAACAGTCCCTCGTCCAGGGTCATCTCCAGCCCCTGGTCCACGGCCTCCAGGGCGAGGCGCACCGCGAGCGGGCCCATGGCGAGGATACCCCGCAGCGTCTTCTCCGCGGTCGCGAGGAGGTCCCCCGCCGGGACGACCTGGTTCACAAGGCCGATGCGATAGGCTTCCTGCGCGTCGATCATGTCGCCCGTGAGGATCAAGCGCAGCGCGTTGCCCTTCCCGACCAGGCGCGGCAGTCGCTGCGTGCCGCCGTAGCCCGGGGCGATGCCGAGCTTGACCTCAGGTTGGCCGAACTTCGCGGCGTCGCTCGCGATTCGCAGGTGACACGCCATGGCGAGCTCGCAACCGCCGCCCAGCGCGTAGCCGTTCACAGCCGCGATGATGGGCTTGCCGCACGTCTCGAAGCGCCGCAGCACCGCCTGGCCGCGCAGCGCCCGTGCCTTCCCGTCGAACGGACCCTGTTTCGCGAGGTCTCCGATGTCCGCCCCCGCCACGAACGCCTTCTGCCCGGCGCCCGAGAGGATCGCGCCCTTGATCGCGTCGTCGGTGGCCACGCGCTCGGCCGCGTCGGCCAGCTCGTGCACCACCTGATCGTTCAGTGCGTTCAGCTTGTCGGGGCGGTTGATCGTGATGAAAGCGATGCCGTCTCGGACATCGAACAGGAGAGTTTGGTAGCTCATGACGGAGAATGGTACACGGGGAACGCGGAACGCGGAACTCGGAAGGCGGAACAGGGGGGGCCAACGCCGGTGTGGCTGTTCCGCGTTCCGCCTTCCGCCTTCCGCGTTATGTTGGTCCCATGCCCGTCCAAGCGATCGCCTGGTCTCCTTCCGGGGCCGTCCGCATCGTCGACCAGCGTGCGCTGCCCGAGGCGAAGATCGAGCGGGATCTGGAGAGTGGGGAGGCGGTGGCGGACGCGATCCGCACGCTGCAGGTGCGCGGCGCGCCGCTCATCGGGATCGCGGCGGCGATGGGCCTCGTCGCGGGGACGCGGGAGTTGCGGGCGGCGCCGCGCGACCGCTTCCTGGCGCGCCTCGACGAGCTGGCGCGGCTGCTCGGGGCCACGCGGCCCACCGCCGTGAACCTGCGCTGGGCGCTCGACCGCATGACGCGCGTCGCGGCGGCGACACCCGACGACTGGGGGGGCTCGGCCGTCTGGGAGCGGCTCCAGGCCGAGGCGACGGCCATCTGGGAGGAAGACCGCGCCATGTGCCGGCGGATCGGCGAGGCAGGGCTGCCGCTCATCCCGGACGGCGCGAAGGTGCTGACCCATTGCAACGCGGGTGCGCTCGCGACCGGCGGGATCGGGACCGCGCTCGCGCCCATCTACCTCGCCCATGAAGCGGGGCGACGCGTGCACGTGTTCGTCGACGAAACGCGGCCCGTGCTGCAGGGCGCCCGGCTCACGGCCTGGGAGCTCGTGCATGCCGGGATCCCTTGCACCGTGATCGTGGACGCCGTCGCGGGGTCGCTCATGCGCCGGGCCCAGGTGGACCTCGTGATCGTCGGCGCCGACCGCATCGCGGTGAACGGCGACTTCGCCAACAAGATCGGCACGTACTCGCTGGCCGTACTCGCGCTGCACCACGGCGTGCCGTTCTACTGTGCGGCGCCCTCCACGACGATCGATGCCGCGCTCGCCGACGGCGAGGGAATGCCGATCGAGCAACGTGGCTCGGACGAGGTGAAAACGGTCGCGGGGCGGCCCGTCGCGCCGGCGGCAGCCGACGCGCTCAATCCCGCCTTCGACGTGACGCCGGCGCGCTACGTGACCGGGTTCGTGACCGACCGGGGTCTCGAGCAGCCGCCGTTCGCGGATGGGGAGCGAAGGGGAGGGCGCCGGTGAGAGGCCCGCTCGTCGCCGTCGTCGGAGGCGCTACGTGCACGCCGCAGGAGGGCGAGTGGGCGGTCGCCGTGGGGCGTCTGATAGCCGAGCAGGGAGCGGTGCTGCTGTGCGGCGGGCTCGGCGGCGTGATGGCGGCGGCGGCGCGCGGCGCGAAGCAGGCCGGCGGGCTCACCGTCGGGATTCTGCCGGGGAACGATCCTGGCGAGGCGAACCCCGACATCGATGTCGCGCTCGCGACAGGGATGGGTGAGATGCGCAATGCCCTGATCGTGCGGGCGGCGGGCGCCATCATCGCCATCGGGGGCGGCTGGGGCACGCTCTCGGAGATCGCCCTGGCGCGCCGCATCGAGACTCCCGTGGTAGGGCTTCACGATTCCTTCAGGCCGGGGGTGGATATTCCCCGCGTGGAGCGGCCGGATGAGGCGGTGCATTGGGCGTTGGAGCAGGCGCGACGCCGGGAGGTATAATTACAGGATGAACGCGGGAACCAAGTTCGCCATCGGGGCTGTGCTGATTGTCGGCTCGGTCGGCTACCTCATGGCGTCGGGCGTGAAGCAGACGGGCCAGTACTTCCTCACGCCCACGGAGCTGACGCAGAAGATCGCGGCCGATCCCTCCTTTTATGACGTCGGCATGAAGGTCGGGGCCCACGTCGTCCCGGGCACCGTATCCAAGGACGTCGCCACCCAGACGCTGCGCTTCCAGGTGACCGACGGCAGCGCGCGCTATCCGGTCGTGTTCCACGGCCTGCCGCCCGATACGTTCAACGACAGCGTCGAGGTTGTGGTCGAAGGCCGGCTCAAGAAGGACGGCGTGATTTACGCGACCAACGTGCTCGCCAAATGTGGTTCGCGCTACGAAGCGGTTCCCAAAGCGTAAATGACCCTGCTCGGCAACCTGGCGCTGTGGGTCGCCCTGCTCGTGGGGATCTGGGGGGCGCTCGCGGGATTCGTGGGCGGGCTCAAGGATCGTCCCGACCTCGCGCGCAGCGCGCGCCACGCCGTCTTCGCGCTGTGCGGCGCCCTCCTGGTTGCGGTCGTCTCGCTCGAATGGGCGCTGTTCCAGCACGACTTCAACGTCGAGTACGTCGCCGCCTACACCAGCCGGAATCTGCCGATCTTCTACACCTGGTCGGCCCTGTACGCGGGCCAAAAGGGGAGCCTCCTCTTCTGGGCCACCGTGCTGTCGGCGTTCGGATCGCTCGCGCTGGTGCTGACGCCGCGCCACCACCGCGCACTCCTGCCGCACGTGGCAGGGGTTGTGTCGCTCGTGGCCGCGTTCTTCATCTCGGTCATGCTGTTCGGGCACGCGAACCCGTTCCAGCGACTGCCGTACACGCCGCTGGACGGGAACGGTCTCAACCCGCAGCTCCAGAACCCCGGGATGGTGTTCCACCCGCCCATGCTGTACCTCGGTTACATCTCGATCACCATCCCGTTCGCCTTCGCGATCGCCGCATTGCTTTCCAAGCGACTCGACACCGACTGGCTCGTCGCGATTCGCAAGTGGACGCTCTTGTCGTGGCTGTTTCTCTCGATCGGGATCTGTCTCGGCATGTGGTGGGCCTACGTCGAGCTGGGGTGGGGTGGCTACTGGGCGTGGGACCCGGTCGAGAATGCGTCGCTCCTGCCGTGGCTCACGATGACCGCGTTCCTTCACTCGGTGATGATCCAGGAGAAGCGCGGGATGCTGAAGAAGTGGAACCTGGCGCTGATCATCGGGTCGTGGCTCTTGTCGATCTTCGGCACGTTCATCACGCGTTCCGGCGTGATCTCGAGCGTGCACTCGTTCACCCAGTCGAGCGTCGGCTACTTCTTCCTTGCGTTCCTGATCGTTTCGGGGGTGGCGAGCTTCGCCCTGTACGCGAACCGGCTGCCGCTGCTCACGGCCGAGGCGCGGCTCGAGTCGATGGTGAGCCGCGAGGCGAGCTTCCTGTTCAACAACCTGCTCTTCATCGGGATCGCCTTCTCGGTGCTGTGGGGCACGCTGTTCCCGATCCTGTCCGAGCTGGTCCAGGGCACCAAGATCACCGTCGGGCCACCGTTCTTTAATCAGGTCAACATCCCGCTCGGACTGGCGTTGCTCGCGCTCACCGGCATCGGGCCGCTCATCGCCTGGCGTCGGGCCTCGGTCCCGAACCTGCAGCGCCAGTTCGCCGTCCCCGGCACCGTCGGCGCGTTCACCGCATTGATCCTGCTGGTCGCGGGGATGCGGGACCTGTATGCCGTGATCGCGATGGCGCTGGGCGGGTTCGTTCTGGGGACCGTGGGGCAGGAATTCGCCCGCGGGGCGCGCGCCCGGCACCGCCAGTACGGGGAGGGCTATGCGCTGGCGCTCGGCCGGCTGCTGGCCCGCAACCGCAGGCGGTACGGCGGCTACATCGTGCACACGGGCATCGTGATCCTGTTCGTCGCCTTCGCCGGGATGGCCTTCAAGACCGAGACCGAGGCCAGCCTGCGGCCGGGGGAGTCCGCGTCGATCAAGAGCCCGTACGGCTGGACCTACCGGCTCACCCACCTCGGGATCTCGCAGTATGACGCCCTCAATCGCCAGGTGACCGCCGCGACGCTCGAGGTGAGCCGCGACGGCAAGCGCCTCGGCGTGCTCACCACGGAGAAACGCCAGCACGTGGATGCGCTCGGCCGGCCGACCTTCCAGCCGTCCACCGAGGTCGGTATCCGGAGCGATCTCCGCGAGGATCTTTACATCGTCCTCGGCGGCGTGGTGAACGGCACCGAGCAGGCGGTGTTCCGGTTCACCATCAACCCGCTCGTGTGGTGGGTGTGGTACGGCGGGATGGTCATCGCACTCGGCGGGCTGATCGTGATGTGGCCGGGAGGCTCGCCCGCTGCCAAACGGTCGCAAGCGGGATACGCGGTCCGCTTGGTGGGGGAGGAACGGTGAACCGGCGCTACGACGGTACGTTGTACGGCAGTCGCCGGGATTTTCTGACGTTCGGCGCAGGGGCTTTTCTTGGCGTCGTAGCGTCGTGGCGTCGTGCCACGCTTCAAGCCCCCGATTCTCTTCCGGGAACTGGACCGTCAGGGCGGCTCTGGGACCCGGCACGAGCGGGGAGGCCCCTCGAGCCCGTTACCGCCGCCGACAACGACGCCGTCATCCAGGCGATCGAGAAGCAGCTCCACTGCACGTGCGGCTGCAATCTCGACGTGTACACCTGCCGGACCACGGACTTCACCTGCACCGTCAGCCCGGCGATGCACCAGCATGTGGTCGGGCTCGCGAAGCAGGGGATGACCGGGCAGCAGATCATCGACCAGTTCGTGCGAGAGCAAGGCGTCGCGATCCTCATGGCGCCGCCCAAACGCGGGTTCAACCTGGCGGGCTACTTCGTTCCCTCTTTGCTGATCGTCGCGGCGGGCGTGGCTCTGACGCTGGTGTTGCGCGGCTGGGCGCGGACCGCGGCGACCAACGCGGTCCCCGCCCGGCCCGTCGCCGCAGCTGGCACGCCCGAAGAGCTCGAGCGACTGCGCGGCGAGCTCGATCGACTGTCGGTCTAACCACCATGCTCGAGCTGATCGGGGGGATCCTGCTCGCCGCGGGAGCGGTGTATTTCGTCCTGCAGCCGATCCTACGCCCGGGTTCGTCGGGAGGCGAGGAGCGGGATGCGGGAAGCGTGGACGAAGGAGACGATCCCGATGATGATTTCTCGCCCCGGGCGGTCGCGCTCCGCGCCCTGAAAGAGATCGAGTTCGATCGCGCGACGGGGAAGCTCTCGGACGCGGATTTCGATAACCTGAAAACCAAGTACACCACGGAGGCTCTGGCTGCCCTCCGGGTCGAACAACCGGGAAGCGGGAAACGGGAAGCTGCACCGCCGTTTCCCGTTTCTCGTGTCCCGTCTCCCGTGTGCCCCACCCACGGTCCCCGCCCCGAATCCGATGCCGCTTTCTGCTCGGAATGCGGCCGTCGCCTCGCGACCGCGCCCGGCTACTGCGCGCGGTGCGGCAGCGCGCTCGAGCACGACGCCCACTACTGCCATTCGTGCGGGGCGCGCGTCGCCGCTTAACATCACCCCCTA
>Ga0207646_10001363_pt1 | contig 30260 bp, 33 predicted proteins | sample KBSK5502metaG_FD_184343 | JGI IMG/M metagenome (GOLD analysis project Ga0207646, IMG submission 184343) | Corn, switchgrass and miscanthus rhizosphere microbial communities from Kellogg Biological Station, Michigan, USA - KBS K5-50-2 metaG... | ecosystem: Host-associated > Plants > Roots >... | reverse complement strand
CATTTCAGAGGATCCGATTGGCCTGGCGGGAGGAGTGAATCAGTTCTCGTATGTCGGAAACAATCCGCAGAACGGGAAGGATCCGACGGGACTGTATGAGATCGATGTGCATTATTATCTGACGTATTACCTGGCAAAGAAGACTGGGTGTTTTACGGACGCAGAAGCGAGGCTGATCGCTGATGCAGATCAAGCGACTGATGAGAATGCCGGCACTTCGCCGGGCCCTGGCTGGACGCCCCAACAGCGTAGCCAAAACAGAAAGTATCACGACCTTGAACCTGGAAATTACGAAGGCCAAGTCTCAACTGAATTATGGGGCGAAGCCTTGAACGGACCAACAAACTATGTCGGGCTTGGTCGATTCCTACATCGCTTGCAGGACTCGTTTAGTCACGCGGGATATGAGAGCGACGTTGTTGGTCACATCGCTGGACTCCATTACTATGACAAAACTGACTCAGATGTTCCGAGAGCGTTGCGCATGGCAGGGGCAACATGGAATGCTCTGAACGAGTACGCAATGAAAAAGAAGTGCGGTTGCCGAGGGAAATGGGATCCCACATGGTGGCAGCAGGTGATTGATTTTTCAAATGCACCCGGAGCCAACTTCGGCGCTCTTGAAACAATTGACTCAAACGGAGAACTTGAAAACTTAGGAATGACAAATAACCGGTTGTACCTGCTTCAAAAGATAGGGATTCTGAGGCTTTCTCCAAGGTAATTCGTTGTAATTTGTACTGAGTAAGTTGCTTGGATAAGTGAATTGTGGGCTGGGTAGCCAAAGTCGATGACGTTCTCTTTCCTCAACAAATTTACGGCGCTCGCCATAGGAGTACAGTTCATCGCATGTTTGCTTGTCTGGATCATAGCATTTGCAATCTCGCCAGCTGGCGACCGATTCTTCGGCGTGATGTTCTATTTCTACTTACCCCCCATCTACTTGGTTTCGACCGTTCTAGGGTTAAAAGGCGAATCGGGAATGATTGCAGGTGCCATCTATGGGATAGCATTCGGCATTTTGCTTTATGGAGTCATTTTTGGATTTGTGATGTCCTTCTTCAAGGGCCGTAGCTGAAACTTCAACGCTTAAAAGCACATCAAGAGACAAATCCTGAAAGTTCCGTGGAGATAGTAAATGGTACGGTTTTTTCTTGGACTCTTCTTTGGCGTGGTTATGACCGTGGAGGGTCTTGCTTTTGCCGGGGTCGGGCACGGAACCTATGCTCCACTAGTCTTTACCGCTTCAGTGGCAGCTCTCATACCTATTCTTGGTTTGTTTGCCGGCCCATTGCTTTGGGCTTTGAACTTTCTACTGATTCCCAAATTGGACAGATCCTAGAGTCAGATAGTCGCCGTGTCGGTGGTATTGCTGGCCCACTTCGGGGCGGGCTTCTGGATTGCGCATGAAGATCCTGCATTTGCACGGGCAGACGCGGCACTGCTGTTGGTCTTTGTAATCACAGTATTGGTAACAATCGGCAGCTTATTATTCTTCTGCACTAGACGCAGGAGGACCGGAACCTGAAAGCTGCTTCGTCGCGAGGTTAATACTACTTTTGGAAATGGGCGGGGAGTCATCCAACAGGGAGCGTTTCCCAAAGAAATAAGAGAAAACGACGTATAGGACCAAGGGACCAACACGACAGTCTTGATAGAGAGTTGTCTCCTTAGTCGTCTACGTCCCATTTGTCCCTTTAGAGATAAGGACATGACCGGACGCTTCATCCCACCCCACGGCGGTTACGAAGAACTTATTTCCTTTCAGAAAGCCAGAATCGTCTATGACGGCACGGTGTGGTTCTGCCATCGCTACCTGGAAAGGCGCGACCGCACCAATGACCAGATGGTCCAGGCCGCGCGATCAGGAAAGCAGAATATCCTCGAAGGCAGCCAGGCCTCCGGCACTTCCAAAGCAACCGAAATCAAACTGACCAACGTCGCCCGCGCCAGCCTGGAAGAACTGTTAGAAGACTACCGCGACTTTCTGCGGGTCCGGGGGCTGTATCTTTGGTCAAAGGACAGCCGCGAAGCCACGTTTGTGCGAAAGTTGGGCGCCAAAGGAAATGTGTCCTATGAGACCTATAGGACTTATATCGAAACTCGTCCGCCGGAGGTAGCGGCCAATATTCTTATTTGCCTGATTCACCAGACCAACTACCTGCTCGATCAGCAAATTCGCCACCTGGAGAAAGCATTTCTCGAGGAAGGTGGCCTGCGCGAGCGGATGACCCGCGCGCGACTTACGGAAAGATCCAAACAGAGCAAAAGACGCTTCTAACTTTGATAAGACACGCCCATCACGACAACGAAAAGTGGCACCTCTGACGCCGGCAAGTATGCCTTAGCCGATGGCTTTCCCCCACATTCCCACAAAAAGTCTTGACGCGGTTTTCACGCGGGTGCTAGGTTCGGAATGAGCTACGCGCCAAGGGCAAAGAGCCAGGCGGGAGAGCGAAGAACACCTCGAACGAAGGATCTGATTTGCTAACTGGACGAAAGCTTCTGCTGGCCGACGATTCGATAGCGATTCAAAAAGTCATCGACCTGACCTTTACCGATGAAGGCATGAAGGTCACGATCGTGGGCGACGGCGATCAGGCGCTGGAAAGACTTCAGGAAATGGCGCCGGACATTGTCCTCGCAGACGTGACGATGCCGGGCGTCAATGGTTACGAGCTCTGCCGGATGATTAGAGAGAATGAGCGGCTCAGCGCGATTCCTGTTATGCTTTTGGTCGGCTCGTTTGAGCCCTTCGATGAAGCCGAGGCGCGCCGCGTGGGTGCGAATGATGTCGTGACCAAACCTTTTCAATCAATTCGAGATCTGGTGAGCCGAGTGGGCTCGCTCCTTGGCAACGAAGCTGCCACCGACGCGCCCGCACACCAGTACTCAACTCTCGGACTTGGCCGGACCAGTGATGAATCCCAAACCACTTCCGCAGATGAGTTGGCAACTGAGCCGGATTTGAAAGTGATGGTGGAAGCGCCTGAGGTCGATTCCATGCAAGACGAAAACGTAACCGTCCTGGTCGAAGCAGCCTCAATCGATGAGCACGAAGCGGCGGATGCCGAGGGAGTCTCGTGCGCGACCGACGTCGAGATGCAAACCGCGGACACTCGTAAGCTCGAGCGCATCGATGATGAAGAACTTGGCTCCTCTTTCACGCCGTCTCTCTATGCTCAGGACGATACGATTGAGATCGAGCCGCTGAGGGTGGCTGAGAAAGCTGCCGAGGAAGACGATCTGGTTGCGGAGCCAGTCCCCGAAACCGTTTCGATTGATACCATCGAAATGGAAGCCGTTCAGCCGGTTGCTCCACTTCCGTCGACGGATATGTTCAGCGACACGCTCCTGGATCTGGATTATCTTTCCAGCCCGGCCCAGCCGGCCTCGCGTGAGGGTGTCGTCCTCGATCTCGACTTTGAAGACTCAGCCATCACGGCGCCGGCGCGGCATCGCATGGATGAAACCAACATCCGGCCGGCCGCGTCCGCCGCGGGGCTTCCGGCGGCGAAGGTTGCCACCACGGAATCATTGGTGGAGACGGCAGCTGCTGCAGCTCAGGCCCACGAGTGGGCGATTGTGCCCGCAACCCCGGCGGAGAAAGCTGCTCCGGTTGCCATGAGCGAAGAAGATTCAGTGGCACCGGCTGATCAAGCAGCAGCCTTAAAGAGCCTGTCTCCGGAAACTATCGACGCAATTGCCAAGCGCGTGGTTGAGCAGATGTCTGAAAAGATTGTGCGCGAAATTGCATGGGAAGTTGTGCCGGAACTGGCGGAGTTGCTGATCAAGAAAAAGCTCGAAGAAGAGAAAAGCTAAGGAACGCGGTACGGAATCGCTTGTGATAGCAGGCGGTAGGGGATCGAGTAGGGCGACATCGAGCCTGCTCGGTCTTTTTTGTTGTGCGGCCTTGACCTCTTGGTACGTGATGCAGTTTTAAAGGCTTTAAGGCCGAAGGGTGAATTTCTTGCTCGTGTCAATTACCGCTGGTATACTCACCGCCAACCCAAACGTCGATAAGACGGACCACCGAGCTCACAATACAAACGGAGGGTCGATATGATCGGGACGGCTAACGAATGGACCTTGGATGGCTTTGTCGGGCATTTCGATTTCGTCCACCACAAAATGCTTGATCACAAATTTGTCTGGGTGCTTGGCGCTGGAGCGTCACACGCTTCAGGTATTCCGTTGGGTTCTCATTTAGTGGACCGGTGGCTTACAGAGATGCACCTAAAGGAAGACGGCAGCAAGACGTCATTGGAAGAGTGGGCGACGGCCGAACGGCTCGGCATTAGTGGCTTTAACTACGAAGACCGCGCAAGCTTTTATCCGAAAATCTATCATCGTCGCTTCCTTCAATATCCAGAGGAAGGCTATGCGTATTTGGAAAGCGTGATGTCGGGAAAAGATCCCAGCCCTGGATATTCGATTCTAGGTTCTGCGCTCGCAACTGACCCACCTCGCCACAACGTCGTCATAACCACGAACTTTGACAACCTAGTTGCTGATGCCCTCTCAATCTATACCGATACATTTCCCTTTGTAGCGGGACATGAATCGCTAACCGGCTTCGTTCGTGTGTCGATGCGGCGGCCATTAATTTGCAAGATTCACCGCGATCTTCTTCTCGGCCCTCAAAGCGACCCACGGAGTCTCAGGCGACTACACGACGCATGGGGCATAGCCTTGCGTGCCTTGTTCCAGCATTACACCCCGCTCTTCATCGGCTATGGCGGTAATGACGACACACTCATGGATTTACTCGAATCTCTGCAACCCTCCGATATCAAAGGCCAAATGATCTGGTGCTATTACGAGAAGAGTAAACCGAGCGACCGCATCGGTAGCGTCGTTGGCGATCTCAATGGCGTCCTGGTGGCGGTGCCTGATTTTGATCTGTTGATGGTTCTCCTCGGAGAGAAGATGGGCATAAGCACGTTGGACGAGGAGATCGGAGAACGCGCCGAAGAGCGGACCGAAAGGTACCGTGCTCGAATTCAACGGCTCGATACTGTTAATTATCCGTCCGTCGCCGAAGCGCTGGCCGCAACGCTGGAACGATCAGGCGGCTGGTGGGCGTGGTACCAGAAAGCTAATTTGGAGAGTGATCCTGCGCGGCGTGAGACTGTTTTCTACCAAGGGATTCAACACTGCCCTCAAAGCGGAGCTTTACATGGCAATTTCGCGAACTTTTTGACCGATGTCCGCGGCAATCACGACGAAGCGGAGCGGTTTTACCGCAAGGCCATTGAACTCGAACCGAAGGATGCCGACATCATCGGCAATTTTGCTGCCTTCATGAGCGACATACGCGGAGATGAGGACGAAGCGGATCGACTTTACCAGAAGGCTCTCGCACTTGATCCGAAGAATCTTGTTCACACCGCCAACTACGCCGAATTCGCTCTGAAACTCGGACGTTTCGATGTTGCTCGTCAGAAACTGAAGCAATCGAAATTGCTTAATGCCGAGGGGAAGAATGAATTGGCGGCCGTGCTGGCGTTCTACTCGGCCGTTCTCGCACGCGCGACCCATGAGGATGAGGCTCCAGCAATCGAGGAATTGAGAGCTCTATTGTCGGTGGGATTCAAGCGAAGCGGCTGGAATTTCGATGAATTGCTCGCCTTTATTCGAGAGAAACTCTCAACCAAAGATCATGCGCTCTTCTCAGCATTAGGAGCGGCAGTTCTGGATCCCACGAAGATGCCCGATATCGAGGCGCTGCTGAAAGGTGCCCTCAAGGCCTCAAGTGGCAATGGGACGGTCAAACGGAAAGCAGTTTCCGACAGGCGAAAAACAAATGGACACAAGAGATTAAGGCCCGCAAGAAGCCAACGGGCAAGGCAACGTAAGTAAGTATGGCTCGTACCTTTCATCGACTGATTAGCGAGACTTTCGTGTTGGCAGGATTTCTACGGTAGAGCATCAGTAAACTTCTACTTTCGATCATCCACGGGACTCCTCGTCTTTCTTGCTGAGACATCACACACCACGCATCATCACTTCCGAATTTTGATTCTCGCGAAGGTGCCGTAAGATGAAAAGCGCGAGTCGTTGAATTACAATGGACTCGTCCTAGAATCAAATCACCAAGAGGGTGGTGCGATGCCGTTAACGCTTTTCGAAGTAAAGCTGATGATCGAGATTCCCAAAACCTACGATCCCAAAGAGGCGGAGCAGAGCCATTACGCCCGCTGGGAAGCGCGTGGTTATTTCGCGCCGGAAATTAACCAGGATGCCAGGGCCCCGGTGTTTTCCATCGTCATCCCGCCGCCAAACGTCACCGGCTCGCTGCACATGGGCCACGCCCTGCAGCACACGATGATGGATGTGCTGACCCGACACAAACGCATGTTGGGATGGCGCACTCTCTGGTTGCCGGGGATGGATCACGCTGGAATCTCGACCCAATTGATGGTCACCCGGCAGTTGAAGAAAGAAGGCTTAAGCCGCCACGACCTGGGCCGGGAAAAGTTTGAAGAGCGCGTCTGGCAATGGAAGCAGGAATACGGCGGCCAGATTCTCAAGCAAATCCGGCGTGAAGGCGCGTCGGTCGACTGGTCGCGCGAACGATTCACCATGGACGAGAATCTTTCGCGCGCGGTGCGCGAAGCCTTCGTGCGCTTGTATGACGAAGGGCTCATCTATCGCGGTAACCGCATAGTGAACTGGTGCCCGAACGATCAGACCGTGCTTTCTGATTTGGAAGTTCTGCGTGAGCCCCAAAAGGGCAAGCTTTACTATCTTCGATATCCCTTCAAAGACGGCGGTGGCGCAATTACCGTGGCGACGACCAGGCCTGAGACGATGCTGGGCGATACGGCTGTGGCCGTGAATCCAAACGACGAGCGATATCAAAGCTTCGTTGGGCAGACTTTGATTCTGCCGATTGTCAATCGCGAGATTCCGGTGGTGGCCGACGATTTTGTGGAATCTGAGTTCGGAACCGGCGCTGTGAAAGTCACGCCCGCTCACGATCCTAACGACTACGATATGGGTGTCCGTCACAACCTGGAACAGGTTGCCGTGATCGATCAATTTGCTCGGATGACCGAAGCTGCGGGAGCGGAATTCGCGGGTCTCGATCGCTACAAAGCGCGCGAGAAGGTGATTGAGAAGTTTGAAGAGCTTGGTTTGCTCGACCAAGTTGTCGACTACGAATTCGCGATTTCAAAATGCGAGCGCTGCAAAACGGTGCTGGAGCCCTTAATCTCTACCCAGTGGTTTTGCCGCATGGAACCTTTGCGCGACCTGGCTCTGGAAAAGTTGAAAAAGGATCGCAAGCCGCGATTCACTCCGGAGATACCTTACGAAAAGGTTTACAGCGATTGGCTCGAGAATCTGCGTGACTGGACCATTTCGCGCCAACTTTGGTGGGGCCATCAGATTCCTGCGTGGTACACAAAAGATGGCGAAGTCGTCGTGGCGCGCTCACGCGAGGAAGCTGAAAAGAAGGCCGGCACTAATGAATTGACGCAGGAAGAAGACGTTTTGGATACGTGGTTTTCCGCAGCGCTGTGGCCATATTCGACGCTCGGCTGGCCCGACGAAACCGAAGATCTGAAAACGTTCTACCCAACGTCGGTGCTAATCACGGCGCGCGACATAATCTTCCTGTGGGTGTCGCGCATGGTCATGACCGGTCTGAAGTTCATGGAGCGCGAGCCGTTCGCCGACGTTTACGTGACCGGCACCGTGCTCGACAAGCATGGCCAGCGCATGTCAAAGACCAAAGGAAACGGCATCGATCCACTCGAAGTGTTTGATAAGTATGGCGTGGACGCGACTCGCCTGACGCTGGCCTCCGTCGGTTCAACCGACACGCGCTGGAGCGAGCGGCAGGTCGAATCGTATCGCAACTTTGCCAATAAGATTTGGAACGCGGCGCGCTTCTGTTTGATGAATGCTGACGGCGCGGACACCGTAAGCGAGCCTTTCACCGGCGATCACAAGAGTCTGCCTTTGCACGATCGCTGGATCCGCTCGCGGCTAAACGCGACCGCGCGCGAGGTCGACGCCAGGCTTGAGCAATATGATTTCCACGGTGTCGTGCAAACGCTCTACCACTTTTTCTGGGACGATTTCTGCGACTGGTACATCGAGCTTTCCAAGGCGACGATAACTGCAGAGACGGACTCACCGGAGAGAAGCGTAGCGCGCGCGCGATTAATCTCAGTGCTCGAACAGTCTCTGCGCCTGTTGCATCCGTTCATGCCCTATCTCACAGAAGAGTTATGGCAGCGGCTGCCGGTGAAGCATTCGCAACAATTACATCCCGCCTATGCGGGCGCCGAGCCCACGATCATGTTGGCGTCTTATCCGCTGTGTGATGCCAAACTGGTTGACGAGCCGGCGGAGTCAGAGATGCGTGCGGTTATCGATTTGATTTCGCGCGTGCGAAATATTCGAGCGGAAATGAATATTAAGCCGGGTGATCGAATTCAAGTCATGATTGCTGCTCAGTCAGATCTGCAGACTGTATTTGCCGCGAGCGCGGACCAGATTGCCAGGCTAACGCGGGCTGAGGTCTCAATCGACGGTAACGCAGAAATGCCGAAGGCCTCGGCACGCGCCGTTCTAAGTGGCGGGGCCGAGGTCGCCGTGCCGCTCGAGGGCCTGATAGATTTTGGCCAGGAGCGAGCGCGTCTGGCGCGTGAGAAAGAAAAGCTGGAAAAGGAAGCGAGCAAACTGGAAGCACAACTTGGCAATTCTGATTTCGTTGCGCGCGCGCCGGCCGAGAAAGTAGAAGAATTACGTTCACGGATTGTTGATATCGCGCAGCGCACAGGTGCGATGGATCAGATGTTGGAGGCGCTGAAATGAATGCTCTGTTTTCTGAGCGCGCTGGCGCGCGCTATGCGGACAGGATGTCCGCGCTCCCAGGGAGGCGCTTAAGTGAACTGGCTTGACGAAGGCGCGCTTTACTCCAGTATTGGTCTGTTTCTGCGCGAAGACCTCGGCCGCGGGGACATCACCACACAGACTGTGCTGATGCGGAATGCCCGGGCGCGAGGGCGGTTTGTCGCCGGCGAGAAGATGCTGGTCGCCGGGCTGGAAGCCGCGGAAGAGGTTTTTGTCACACTCGATCCTCAACAGCAGCTCGAAGCATTTGTCGCCGACGGCGAAGAAGTTGAGGCTGGAAAGGTGATCGCCCGCACCAGCGGTTTTGCCGACGTACTGCTTGCCGGCGAGCGTGTGGCCCTTAATCTCTTGCAGCATTTGTCGGGAATTGCCACCGTCACTCGCCAGTTCGTGCGGGCGATCGAGGGCACTAAGGCAAGAATTGCTGACACCCGTAAAACCACGCCTGGCTTAAGGATGCTGGAGAAGTATGCGGTGCTGCTAGGTGGTGGAGTTAATCATCGTTACGGGTTGGATGACGGCGTATGCATCAAGTCAAACCACGGCGCGATTGCCGGTGGCCTTGGAGCCGCGGTAAAGAGCGCGCAAGAAAAAATCGGGCACATTCACAGGATTGCCGTTGAAGTTGCCGGCCAGAAAGAGATCGATGAAGCTATTGAAGCTGGCGCCGGAATCCTGGTCATTGACGGCGTTAACGCGGCTGAGGCAAAGACTCTGATTGATCATGCCCGCGATTTGTCGCCACAGGTTACTGTGGAAGTTTCCGGCGCAATCACGCTTGAAAATGTCAGGGGCTATGCCGAGGCCGGCGCCGATCTCATTCGAGTCAGCGCTTTGACGCAGTCAGTAATAGCGATGGATATTAGTTTTCAGATTCAACCGGGTTAGGCTACGCTGACTCAGGAACGAATTGCCTTCATCAGCGTTAGATATGAAGCATCCTGTCTCGAACGGGCCGCATCCCTCAAGCTAGCGAGGAGTTTTGATCATGCCGAAACGTTCAATCCGAAATCTGTTGATGGCCGCGGTCGCGCTTTTACTCGTCACTGGCTTCCTGTTGGTGGACTCAAGCGCGCAGCGGCGGCGGCGGAAGCGCAAGGTGTCCCGGCCATCCGCGCCGCGCATTACTAACCCGGCCATCTATCAGCCATCACCGGGCGATAACTCAGACGCCAGTAATGCCAACAATGACAATTCGAATGCGCAGACTGAGACACAACCGCGACCGGATAACGAAGATCCGGAAGCTATGAAGCAAACAATCCGGACGCTTTCGAACCAGGTCGACAAGCTCTCAGATAAGATCAGCCAGATGGAAGAGTCACAACGCTCACTGGTGGATCTTGAGAGGTTATCGCGCGCCGAGCAACGCGCCGCGCAACTGCGTTCAGAGTTGCGCGACGTTCAGACGAAGCAGGCCGAACTGGAAGCCCGAGCAGAGGAAATCGTCTGGTCGCTGAAACCGGAAAATATCGAGCGTGCGGTCGCGGGCTATGGCACCACTCGCCCCGAAGAAGTACGAGAGCAACGCCGGCGACAACTCGAAAGCGAAAGAGAAAGAGTACGAAAGCAGTTGGATCAACTAAGCACCAGCAGTCAGCGTTTGGAGGAGGCAATAGCCGCCGCGGACACGGAGATTGAACGTCTACATAAGAAACTGGATGCCGCCGACGAAGCCGCAATCCAGAATGGGAAGACGAACGTGCAAACAGAAGGCCCAACGTCCCGACCGCGAACGACAGCCAGTCCGTCGCCCACTCCTTATCCGCCGCGCTGAGTTTGGCTACTGCCGACTGCCTTATGGGTACCATTACTCAACATGATCTTTATCGCGCGATTGACGAAGCGAGCGCGCGGGGCGAGCGGGTCGTCGTAGCCACTGTAGCGCAAACTCGCGGCTCGACGCCGCAGCGCCGCGGCGCCAAGATGCTGTTTTTCGCGAATGGTGAAACTGCGGGCACTGTGGGTGGCGGCTGCGTCGAAGCCGAAGTCTGGGCGGAAGCACGCGAGGCCATGCGTCACGGACTACCTGCGCTTCATCACTTTGCGTTGACTGCTGACGAAGCCAGCGAAGAGGGAATGGTTTGTGGCGGCACCATGGACATTTTCATCGATGTCTGGGAACACTCTGACAGGCACGATCGTAAATAGAAACAAGCACTCGGCGTGAGGGTGGTTACATTCTGAGATGGCCGATAGTTTCATCGACAACTACAAATCCAAACATCAGCATCCGCTGAACAAGCTCTGCCACATCATCGGCATTCCGATGATCACGATCTCGTGGCCGCTGTTCTTCTTCAATTGGCGCTGGGCGCTGGCATTGTTCATCGGCGGCTGGATACTTCAATTTGTGGGTCACGCGATTGAAGGAAATCGGCCCGCTTTCTCTCAGAATCCGGTTTACTTCCTCGTCGGACCCTGGTGGCTGATTCGCCGCGCCGCAGAAGCAGTTGGTCTTCTTAGACCTTCCACGTCAAAATAGCTCAGCGCGAAACGGGCCCTGGGCCGACCTTAAGGGAGGCTCGACAAGAATACAAACAAATGCCCCTTGCTGACGCGCGGGTTACTGCCCCGTCCATGAGCACCGACAACAATCCAGCGCACACAAAGCTTGTCAGCGAGACCATCCGGGACGTGCTCGAGAGCGGCTCGGCGGCCGTGCTTGCGACGGTAATTGATTCAGAGCCTGAAGCGACGAGACTTTCTGCCGGAGCCAAACTCATCGTGAAGGAATCCGGAGAGACCGTCGGGGGCCTTGGCAATTCCGACCTGGATAACGCTGTCGCTCGACACGTACTGACGGTTCTTAAGGCTCTCAATGATGCGAAGACGCTCAGAGTTTCAGAATTCGCTCCTGAACTCGTGCAGTTCCGCGACGTGCTGATTCTCTTCGAACGAATCGAGGCCGAGCCACGCCTGGTTATCGCCGGCGCCGGCCACGTCGGAGCTTCGTTGGCGCGTTTGGCGGCGCTCCTTGGCTATCGTGTGACACTCATCGATGACCGCGCAGAGTTTCTTACTCGCGAAATGTTTGCATCGCCGATCGAGCAGGGAATCGAGTTGGTTGTGGCCGAAGATTGGTCAGAGGCAATGCGTGGAGCGGTCGGTAACGGGCGCGGTGTTTCCGTAGCCATCGTCACGCGTGGACATAAGCAGGATGAAGACTGTCTGCGTGCGGTCCTCACAGCCAACGCGGCCTACATTGGAATGATCGGCAGCAAGCGCCGCACTAACATTGTTCTCGAAAAACTGCGTAAGGAAGGCGCTGACGATGTGAAATTGAAGTCGGTGCACGCGCCCATCGGTTTAGCTATCGGCGCAGTGTCACCCGAGGAAGTCGCGCTGGCGATTCTCGCGGAGATCGTGGCTGAACGGCGTGGCGGCTCGGCGGAACGGTTGTCGCAATGGCGGCGAGCTTAGTTCCTGCTCCTCAAATACATCGCCGGGATCGGGTTCTTTTCGTCTTCAGCCTGCCAGAGGATCGTTACCACCCACCAACGCTTTCCATCGTTCATAAGCTGAATACTGTTGATGCCGCGCTGGAATGGCTTCGGATCATCCTTCGCGTGTCGCGACTCGTAGGTGCTGAAGATGTGCGCGATGTTTCCGAATCGCTCCAGTTGACGCGAAGCCTCGCGCTCGTAAAACCCTTCCTTCTCAAACAAAGCTCCCGCGCGCTGAACATAGTCTTCGACAGTGAGCACGCGCGCGCCGTATTCGCCGGCTGGACGCGGGCCCGTGGGAATCAAACGCGCGCCCAGCGCGAACAGTGAGCGGAAACGATCCCAGTCACGTTTTCCCGCCGGGCCTGAGATCACATCGTAAAGCGCGGCCACAGTCGAATCCATCGTGGCTACGTCTTCGGGCTTGGCCGCCGGCGTCGTTGGCGCCGGCTGGACCGGCGGTGATGGCTGCGCTGTTGCGGATGTTGATTGCGCTCGCGTGGTCATGGTCAAAGCGATCGTGATCGCAATCACTGAGACAAGATAAAAGTTGATCTTAAGCAGAGTCCTCAACGTTGTCATGGTGCGTCTCCGCTGATTTGGTTTCGTTGGGAAACCGATTTAAGCACGAGTTCAGTTTGGCGGTAAAGGTAGATGACTTCGATGGAAGCGTCGCTCGCGGCAATAGGCTTACTCACTTCGACTAAGTAAGCCGGTACCAACTCAGGCAGCTGGTTTGGAGGACGACGTCCGGCATGGTATCTAAGATGAAGATGTCTACCGAGCTCAAGGTCGAGCGAGAAAGCAGTCGCGGCATCAGCGAGATGTTTCGCGCGCTGCGTTACCGGAATTTTCTGCTCTTCTGGTCGGGCGCGTTTCTGTCCAATACCGGCACCTGGATGCAGGCTGTCGCCCAGGGCTGGTTGGTACTGCAGCTTTCCAATTCGCCCTTCTGGCTTGGCGTCGATGGATTCATGGCGACAGCGCCCGGGCTGGTGCTAACGCTGGTTGGCGGCGTCTTTGCCGATCTGATGGATCGACGCAAGCTCTTGATTTACACACAGATCGTGGCCGGATTGGCGGCGCTGACACTGGGAGTTTTGGTAGTAACGCATGTCGTGCAGGTCTGGATGATTCTCTGCCTGTCGTTCGTAACCGGTTGCTGCATGTCGATGGCGGGGCCGTCGTATCTGGCCTTAACCTTTGACCTGGTAGGACGCCAGGATCTAGCAAATGCAATCGCTTTGAACTCAACTCAGTTTCAACTGGCGCGGGCGTTGGGCCCGGTCTTTGCCGGAGTAGGTTTCAAGGTCTTCGGGGTAGCTGGTTGCTTCTTTGCGAACGGCTTGTCGTTCGCGGCCGTTGTAATTGGGTTGTCCATGGTTCGATACGATACTGAGCGCAAGTCGAACCTGGCGCCGGACCGCTCCCTCAAAGACCGGCGAGCGTTCATGCAAGATCTGGTTGAAGGATTTCGTTACGTCGCAAGTCGTCCGCGCGTCTCGATGTTGCTGATGATCTCGGCAGTCACCAGTATGTTTGGCGCACCTTACATTTCGATGACTCCCGTATTCGCGCGCGACATCTTTCATTTGGGCGAAACCGGGCTGGCGCTGATTATGGGCATGGCAGGTGCCGGGGCGCTTTTTGGCGCGCTATTTCTGGCTTACCTGGGCGACTTCCGTCATAAGGGCTGGTTTGTGCTGGGCGGCGACCTGGGCTTCGCGTTATGCCTGATAGTCTTTTCGCTTTCGCGAAACCTGACCGTGTCGCTCATCTTTCTCTTCCTGCTCGGGTTCGCGATCGTGAGTTCCGTCGCAGTAACCAATACGCTATTGCAGAAACTGGTCACTGATGAAATGCGCGGAAGAGTAATGAGCATGTTCATGTTGTCATTCATTGGGGCAATGCCGATAGGCAACCTAATCGCCGGCGCCGCGTCACATCGTTTCGGCGTACCGCACACGTTGGCGGCAGGCGGCTTAATCATTGCGGTCTTTGCCACCATTGTGACTTTACGCAGCCCCAGCTTGCGCGAGCTCTAGCTGATCGACAACATCTCTCCTTTTGAGAAATCAACGTTGATGTGCCAGACTTTTGAAAGCTGAACATGAAATTGAAATCAAGATATGGAACGGTCGTGATGCTGGCGCTGGGCGCCTTGTTGTTGGCAGTGGTTGGCCAGTCACAAACCGCCGGGTGGACAGCAAAGCGGATTGGCTCTGTCGGGAGAGATCTGAACGCAGTATATTTCGTCGATGCGAAGCGCGGTTGGGTAGGCGGCGACGGCGGCCTGCTCAGTTATACCGAAGACGGCGGCGTTACCTGGATCGAGCGGCCGCTGGGAACTGAGCAGTCAATTAACGATATCTACTTTGTCGGGAAAGACACGGGATTCGTGCTCGCCGGGGGCAGCATCTTTGGCACGACCGATGGCGGCCACTCCTGGCGTGAATCGCACACATTCTCTTCTTCGGAATTCGGAGGAGCTACGCCTGAGCTCTACAGCCTGCGCTTCAACGGCAAGAAGCGAGCGTGGGTGGTTGGCTCGGCCAGTCGTGACGACGTGGTCGTTAATAGTATTCTGGCGATCACCAGAGATGGGGGTGCTAGCTGGTTGATCTTGCGGGCGCCAACGCAACAGGAGTTGATTCACATCGACTTTGTCGATGAAAAGCGCGGTTGGATAGTGGGCGCCGCCGGCGCTATCCTTCACACTGACGACGCCGGCGAAACCTGGACGAAACAGAAATCCGATACTAGCGGAACTCTTTACCACGTCGATTTTCGCAACGAGCGTCAGGGTTTGGTGGTTGGTGAGCGTGGCATGATCTTGCGCACAGACGATGGCGGGCTCACCTGGGGCAAGATTTACTCGTCGACGCGTTCTACCTTGCTCAGCGTTCAATTCGTTACTGAAGACGAGGCTTGGAGCGCCGGACGCGGCGGTGTGATCCTGCGCTCCGGAAATGGCGGGCGCACGTGGGTGGAGCAGGAGAGCACTACCAAGCAGAATCTTTATGCCCTGTTCATGGATAAGAAGAGCGGCTGGGCGGTCGGCAAAGACGGACTAATTTTGAAGTATGATCGATGAGGTCGTCAGTTTTCCGAGAATTGTTGATATGACTTATGAAAGTTGTCACGCGATTATTAAACAAACTTGGGTTGGCGCATTCCAATTCTGAACGCCATCCTATTCGTATTTTCCTGCTCGAGGACGACGAGCGGCGATGTCAGTGGTTCGCAAGAAGGTTCAAGGGAGATCATCTCGATATTGTTGACGATGTCTCGCAGGCCAGGGAACTGCTTGAGACGCGAACCTATGATTCTATCTTTCTCGATCACGACCTGATGCCCGAGCACTACGGCGCGACTGAATCGGATGACGAACGGACGGGGTATGCAATCGCGGCGTTTTTGGCGGCGCGTCCTGACCTGCAACGATCGGCGACCATCATGGTCCATAGCTTTAACGCTGATGGTGCCATGCGCATGGTCGAAGAGCTCCGGCGGGCTGGAAGACAAGCCGACTATATACCCTTCCATTTTCTCGAAGAGCGGATTCGAAATCTCTAGCCGCGGTAGAAACAAGTAAAAGGTAAAAAGGTAAAAGGCAAAGGAAAGAGCCAACATTCGCCTTCTTTCTTTTGCCTTTTTACTTTTGCCTTGCTACTTGATGAATGGTGGCCAGGGACGGAATCGAACCGCCGACGCCGGCCTTTTCAGGGCCGCGCTCTACCAACTGAGCTACCTGGCCGTGGCGAGTAAGGAGTTTGCAGTATAGGAACCGACGGCTGAGAGTGTCAAATCAGGGGACTCCAAGCCATTTCGTGAAACCCTTCTTACCGAACCTCTGCAGATTTTCGCTGTTTTTTGGCTAGACGAGCTAAACGAACGGGGGACTTTGAAAAAGCCGTTGACTGTCTGTCTCGCGGGTGTATAATTTGGTCGTCGGATGGGCTGACCCCAAAGTCAGCCGGTTGCAAGATTCATCCGGCATTTGAACATCAAAAGTACCCGCCAGTGCCAGCTCGGCCGCCGAATCGCGCCCCCCGTGATCGCTACCTTCGAGCTGGCACGCGTCTTTATGGGTTGGATGAATAGGAAAAGAGCGGCTTCGGCAAAACCTGTCGAAGCCGCTCTGTTTGTTTGTGAAGGCAGGCCTGGGGTTACATCCCCATGCCGCTCATGCCGCCCATGCCGCCGGGCATTGGCGCCTTATCCTCTTCCGGGATGTCGGCAACCATTGCTTCGGTCGTCAGCATGAGACCGGCGATCGACGCTGCATTTTGCAGAGCCGTTCGCGTAACTTTCGCCGGATCGATGACGCCGGCTTTCACCAGGTCCTCGTACTCTTCGGTTTGAGCATTGAAGCCGAAGCTGTCGTTCTTGTCGCTGCGCACGCGTTCGACAACCACCGCGCCCTCTTTGCCGGCGTTCTGAACAATCTGCCGCAGTGGCTCTTCGAGAGCCCGACGGACGATGTTGACGCCAATCTGCTCGTCCGTGTCACCACCGTCTTTGTTCACGTCGTATTTCTCGAGCGCCTTCGCGGCACGAACCAACGCTACACCGCCGCCGGGAACAATACCTTCCTCGACAGCCGCGCGCGTGGCATGCATGGCATCTTCGACCCGCGCCTTCTTCTCTTTCATTTCAGTTTCAGTGGCCGCGCCGACTTTGATCACTGCCACACCACCGACCAACTTCGCCAGACGCTCTTGCAGCTTCTCGCGATCATAGTCGGATGACGTCTCTTCAATCTGAGCGCGAATGGTCTTGACCCGGCCTTCGATGTCCGCCTGTTTCCCGGCGCCTTCGACGATCGTGGTGTTGTCCTTATCGATCGTAATCTTCTTGGCCTTGCCGAGATCGGAAAGCTGAACGTTTTCGAGCTTGATGCCGAGGTCTTCGCTAATCACTTTGCCACCAGTGAGAATACTAATGTCTTCGAGCATCGCTTTGCGGCGATCGCCAAAGCCAGGCGCCTTAACCGCAGCCACGTTCAACGTGCCGCGCAGTTTGTTCACTACCAGGGTGGCCAGCGCCTCGCCTTCTACGTCCTCAGCGATAATCAGCATTGGCTTGCCGAGCTTTGCGACCTGCTCCAGCAATGGCAGCAAATCCTTCATCGAGCTGATTTTCTTTTCGTGAATCAGAATCAGCGCGTTCTCAAGTGCGGCTTCCATGCGCTCCGGATCGGTCACAAAGTACGGACTGAGATAACCGCGATCGAATTGCATTCCCTCGACTACTTCCAGCGAGGTTTCCATGGTCTTTGATTCTTCGACCGTGATCACGCCGTCTTTGCCCACCTGATCCATGGCCTTCGCGATGATCGTGCCGATCGTCGCGTCACCGTTTGCTGAGACGGTGCCCACCTGCGCGATGGCGTCGCCCTTAACCGGCTTTGCCATGCGGTGGATTTCCTCAATCGCTCGTTCGACGGCTTTGTCGATGCCGCGTTTGAGCGCCATGGGGTTGGCGCCTGCCGCCACTGTCTTCACCCCTTCACGAAAGATCGCCTGGGCCAGAACAGTTGCGGTGGTTGTGCCGTCGCCGGCGACATCGGAAGTCTTGGACGCGACTTCGCGCACCATCTGGGCTCCCATGTTCTCCAGGGAATCCTTTAATTCAATTTCCTTTGCGACCGTCACGCCGTCCTTCGTGATGGTCGGCGAGCCAAATTTCTTGTCGATCACAACGTTCCGGCCTTTGGGCCCGAGAGTGATCTTGACTGCATCGGCGAGCTGATTGATGCCGCGCAGAATAGCTGCGCGTGACTCTTCGCCATGAACTACTTGCTTTGCCATTTTTGTTTTCTTCTCCTAAGTAAAGTCGATATTGGTTGAAAAGGCCGGGGACTACTTGCCGCCTTTTTTACCTGCCGCAGCACGTTGGATAATCCCGAGAATCTCGTCCTCGCGCATAATCAGAAGCTCTTCGTTGTCAATCTTGACTTCCGAGCCGCTGTATTTGCCAAAAAGGACCCGGTCGCCGGCTTTAACGTCGAGCGTTTGACGGGTTCCGTCTTCGCGATACTTGCCTTCGCCGACGGCAACTACTTCGCCCTCCTGGGGCTTTTCCTTCGCGGTATCGGGAATAATGATTCCGCCGCGCACCTGTTCACCTTCTTCGATCCGCCTCACAATCACACGGTCATGAAGCGGCCTGATGTTTACTGCCATACTCAAAAAATGCTCCTTTCGGTTTCCTGCTTAGACACAACTGGACTCAAACAATCATCATAACGTTGACTCAAATTTAGCAATCGTGAACGATGAGTGCCAAGAAATATAATGAAGCTGCGAAAGCTTGTCAACCGGGTAGGCGGCGACTGGCTTCGCGTCTATTTCCTGACCTGAAGGGCCGAAAACTAGTGGGTTTTGTGGCTGGCGCGATGGTTACCGGAGTGCTGGGGGCGTTTTCTTTCCTGAGCGCGATAGGAGTTGACGCGTTTTGAAATCGTGTTTCGGTGGATACCCAGGGCCTCAGCCGTGTGCGAGATGCGCTTCTTGTTTCGATTGTAGGCTTTCTGAATATAGAGCTTCTCGAATTCCTCGAGAGCTTCATCGAGCATGATGTGGCCATCGAGCATATCTTCAATCACAGCTTCAAGGCGGGGGCGTATTTGCATTTAGGTCTCCGACAACAGTTTAGGCTGAGTTCACAGGCTTTCGCCCACCAGCAATTGATACGCGTCCAGGTAACGTTGGGTCGTTGCCTGCGCCACCTGCGCGGGCAGAGGGGGAGCCGGCGGCTGCTTGTTCCAATCGAGCGTTTCCAGGTAATCGCGAACAAATTGCTTGTCAAACGATGCTTGAGATGCGCCGGGCTGATATTTTTCGGCCGGCCAAAAACGAGATGAATCAGGGGTCAACACTTCGTCAATCAGAATGACCCGGCCTTCACGATCGCGGCCGAACTCAAACTTGGTATCGGCAATGATAATTCCGCGAGTACGGGCATACTCACTGGCTTCCCGATATATCTGGAGCGACACGTTCCGTAAAGACTCGGTTACTTCCGGACCGATAATCGTCGCCATCTCCTGTTCGCTGATGTTTTCATCGTGTCCCGTTTCGGCCTTGGTGGCCGGCGTGAAAATTGGCTCTGCCAGTTGATCCGACTCTCGCAGACCCGCCGGCAATTGATGGCCGCAAACCTGGCTCGTGCGCTGATAATCTTTCCACCCGGAACCTGAAAGATAGCCACGAACGACGCATTCAACCGGAAAGACTTCAGTGCGATGCACCAGCATCGAGCGTCCGCACAAGTCGTCGGCATGACCGCGGACAACGTCCGGCATGTTTTCAATGCTGGTCGTGATCAAGTGGTGAGGAACGATATGCGCAAGCTTGGCAAACCAGAAGCGGGAGAGCGCCGTCAGGACTTCGCCCTTGCGTTCAATAGGCGTGGGTAAAATGCAGTCGAAAGCCGAGATCCGATCCGTTGCGACTATGAGCAGGCGGTCCTCGTCAACGGCAAAAACATCTCGAACTTTGCCCCGGCGTACGAGTTTTAGATCTGAAAAGGTGGTTTCGATTACGGGAGCAACTGATGCCATTACGCTATTTCTTTCGAACTCGAAATCAGTAAAGAGAAGCGAGCGCGATTTTGCTGATTCAACTACGGCGTGTCAAGAAATGAAGCAAAATAAAACCGATCACTGCGCTGTTCAGCGCCATGATCGGAAGATTGCAGATCAGAAGAAAGTGATCTCAGGCAGTAGCGGCATTCTCTGCCGGGTTAGTCAGTGCTTCGCGCAAACGTCCAATCTGGCTGGCATGATTATGAGCGTGAGCTGCATAGATAGTTAGCCAGTCTTCAGCCGTATACGATCCGCTTTCTGAGTGCGTCCCTTCGCGTTGCCAATCGCCGTCAGTCATGGAATCCAGCAGTTGGGCAGTGGTTGCGCGCGCGCTGCGAAACGCCTCCAGTGCAGGCGCGACCTCGCGATTGTTGTAATTCAGGCGGGCCGCATACGCATCTTGATCATAACCTTGAATCAGCGGATGGTCTTCGACCAATAAGCGTCGTAGCCTGAGGGCGCTGGTGGTTTCGCTGTCTGCCAGGTGGTGAACGATCTCAGCCGCGCTCCATTTTCCCGGAATTGGGTGCGCGGTCATTGATTCAGGCGGAAAGCCTTCCAGGTTTTCGGCAACTTCGCTGAAGCCGTTCTTGTATTGGGCGATCAGTTCTTGTCTCTCGTCAGAAGTCATCGTTAGTCTGCTCCTATTGATTACCACTCGGCGTCTAAAGCCAGTCTGAAGTAAGCGGAACCTACTCTTATCATACGCATTGCGTCAAGTTGGAGCGGCGATCTTGCGGCCTGTCCTGATGCAACACAAATCATGTTTGGAATTGAAATCGTACGCTTGCGTCATTCCAATCTTAGGTTCTGACGCGCGCCGATGTTCGCCGCAATTCAGGGATTAACAGGCAAATTCTTGCATCATCGCTACAAAAACGCCGCTAAATTGGAGAGAGGAATGATGCTTGCAGTAAGAGCCAAGCGGGTTCTCTTACAATACGTCTAGTGGAAATTCTGGGGAGTCGAACAAAAGGAGAAAGAGCGATGGCTGAACAACAGGCTGAGAGCAGAAGAGTGGTAGTCGAAACGCCGACATCACGGCGCGAGGTAGTTCAGACTGAAGCAAGTCGTTATCCCGAAAGAAATGGCGTATCGGGCGCTGCCCTGGCCGCGATCGTCGTTGGAGTGGTTGCACTGGCAGCGATCATCGTTCTGTTCGCGCTAAATCGGCAAGACACTGCGAACGAGAACATTGCGACCCAAACACAGCCAACAACGATAGTGCAACAACCTGCCCAGCAGCCGCCAATTGTGGTACAGCAGCCGGCGACTCAACCGGCCCCGGTAATCATTAATGGGCAGCCGGCGCCTGCTTCCGGAGGAACGACGAGCGCCAGTGGACCGGATGACTCGACTATTCAGGCAGCGATCGACAAGAAGTTCAGTGATGATCCGACCTTCTCCTCTCTCGGTATCCTATCAACCGTGGTTGGCGGCAGGGTGACGCTGACCGGCACGGTCAAAACGGAACGGTTGAAAGCGCAGATCGAACGGGCAGTGCGCGACGTGAAGGGAGTAAAGGAAGTCGATAATCAGATCATCGTAGGATAGATTCCCAAGTTAGAGTTGATTAGTCGTGTCCCTGGGCCCGATCTGAACTCATACCAGGACGGGCCCAGTACCCCAGCACAAACGCGTCGGAGCGACCAGGCTTCGGCGCGTGTTTTGTTTTCGGCTGAATGCTTGTTTGCCGGCGTGCGACTAAACTATCCTCGTCACAATCTCAACCGATCGAGGGCTACAAATGGACAAGCTTCCCCGCACGCCACGCACAACTTTGAAGCGCCTGCCGCAGCGCGGCCACTATGACCGCGAACTGATCAACCAGATCCTGGACGAAGGCTTTATCTGTCACGTCGGTTTTGTCGCTGACGGACAACCTTTCGTTATACCAACCGGCTACGCGCGCGTAGGTGACCAGCTATTCATCCATGGTTCGCAGGCCAGCCGCATGTTGCGCACGATCGGACAGGGAATTGATGTCTGTGTAACCGTGACGTTGGTGGATGGCCTGGTACTGGCGCGCTCAGCTTTTCATCACTCTATGAACTATCGCTCGGTAGTTGTCTTGGGCCGCGCGACGGTCGTGGAGGAACGAGAAGAGAAGCTGGACGCACTGCTGGCATTATCAGAGCACATGATCCCCGGACGGTGGGCGGACGTGCGCGAACCCAACGAGCGCGAACTGCAATTGACTACGGTGCTTTCATTGCCGCTGACCGAAGCATCAGCAAAGGTCCGCAACGGTCCGCCCCTCGACGATGAGGAAGACTACGAGCTTCCCGTCTGGGCAGGGGTGGTTCCGTTGCGAATGATTGCGGAGGCGCCGGTCGACGATCCGAGGTTGAAGGCTGTGATTGCACCGCCGGACTATGCGTGTCGATACGAGCGTAAGACGACCCAAGTCCGAGGTTCCTGAAAGGCTGTCAGGAAAGATCCTGCGTGTCAGCCGACGCCCGCTGCAGGATAAGGGAAACCTGGAGGAGGCGCCGCCAAAGGTTCCACATAGGTACGGATTGCGGCGTCGCAAACCGCATAGCCCCAGTTGATGAGCCGCTCCTGCAAGACTTCAGACATTGCTTTCAAGCGTGTTGGCGTGTTTGCCAAGACCAATGTCTGATTGAATGGGCAATTAAGGGCATTGGACAAACCATAATTGAGAATATTGGTCCGAATGCCCCAGTAGGCGCCTTTGCGTAGTTTCAACTGGTACGCGGCAATTAGCTGCCGCTTTCTCAGACTCCCAACTTGATTGTCGATTAAGTTTAGTACGCGATAGGTTTGCTGAAACCACTCGCTTTTCGGTCTGGGCTCGTCCGCGGTGGCGGCGCCGCCATCGCTTACGAGGATGGTGTCGTAAGTTTTCCAGACAGTTTCCAGGCCCAGGTTGTCATACACACCCCCGTCGGTGAGTTTTATGTCCGTCGTGTAAGGCGGGAATTGAAGGCCGCCGTTAGTAGTCGGGTCAAAGTCTGCCGGGTTTGGTTTGAGTTCAACCGGGGAAAGGAAAGGCGGACCAGCCCCGGAGGCAGCGACCGCAGTCGCCAGCTCCAGCTTAGGGTTCCTGATCAATCCTACACGGTAGTCACCCATGAACGGTTTGCTGAAGCGCCAAAGAACCGTCGTCTGTAAACTGGTCGCGTTAAGGACAAATCGCGGGCCCTGCGTATCTGACGGAAAATCCTGCAAGGTCGCGTCACCGTAGAGATGCTTGCGATATATTGCCGCCATTTCCCTGGGGACGGTTTTCCAGGGAAGAAGTTTCCCGCACAGTACTGCGCACACGTCGATTGTTTGGGAGGCGAGATGTCTAATCGGGCGCACCACGAGTGGCTCCAGGTTGGTCGCAATATTGTCAGCGCCGAACGTTAGACTGTTCCACATCAGCCCGAGTCTTCCCGCTGTTAGTGATCCACCGGAAACACTCGAGATTCTGACGACCTTCTTCAGTAGTCCCAGTTCGTTCAGGCGCCAGAGAGTTCCCAGGTGAAAAAGCATGGCGCGATAACCGCCACCTGAAAGGCAGAGTCCGATCCCTGGAAATGGTTTCTTCAGCGGGTCGTCAGTTGGAATGAACCGAACAGGGTGAAGGTTTTTCACAATGTCTGGTCTGGCAGTTGGGTCAAACGTCTTGGCCTGTTCTTTGGTCAGGCTGTTTGATTGTTCTGTTGGGGACGTAGGATTAGGCTCGTCGGTTGTCATGTTCTTCACCTGTTAACTGGCCGGTGGAATATGCGGAACGGAGTTTTGCATAACCAGGGCTGGATCTAGCGAGTATGCCCGGTATGCAAGGACGAGCAGGCTCGGGAGAATACAGCCACGTTGAAAACGCCGAGAGAATATTCCTCGAGAAACCACTAGTCAATCATCCTGAGACGAACCGGCCAAATCAGGAGCAGAATGAGCGCATGACTTTGTCCAGGCACCTCTCCCGGCTCCCTCTTTCAAGCCGTCCAACATGACCTGGCTCAGCGTGTTAGGCTTCCCGCCTTGCTACTTTCAGTCAATTAGTCCATACTCGCTTACGGTTAATCCTTCTCTCGCGCATCAGCGGTGATGCGCCCCGCGCATAAATCGATTAGCGCCGGCGTTTTGGATAGTTCGAGAGCAGGCTTGTTTCAAACTCCGAAGCCGCTCTGTAAGAGCATCCGAACACGGTCCCTTCGACTGCTACCGTTCACCGAAGCCAATCCGATTCGCAGCTTCTTTTCATTCCCAAAAAGGGGAAAGGTATATCTATGTCAACGAAACTCTACGTTGGAAACCTCGCTTTCCAAACCACTAGTCAGGAGCTGCAGGAATTGTTCGCTCAGGCAGGTACGGTTGAATCAGCGGCGGTCGTCGAAGACCGCGACACGGGCCGTTCACGGGGCTTTGGCTTCGTCGAAATGTCCACGAAGGAAGAGAGCGCAGCCGCCATTGATCAATTCAATGGCAAAGAAGTCAATGGCCGCGCTTTGAAAGTCAACGAAGCCAAACCGCGTGAGAATCGCGGCGGCGGCGGTGGACGAGGCGGATTTGGCGGCAACCGCGGTGGTGGTGGCGGCTACGGCGGTGGTGGAAACCACGGCGGCGGCGGCGGCTACGGCGGCAAACGCGAGCCACGCTGGTAATAACCAGTAGGCTATAGGAAGTGAGCAGTAAGCAGTTCCTCCGTGTCCCCCACGGTGAATTACGGCGCGAAGCGCTAATCCATAGCGGATACAGAGGACTGCTCTGTCACTCAAACAAAAGAATTGTGACGGCATGGTGTCGTCAGCTACAAGAAGGAGTTTAATGAATTTTTCTCAACTGGGACTTGCGCCCGCACAACTGCGCGCCTGCGAGTCTCTCGGTTACACAGAACCCACACCGATCCAAAAGCAAGCGATCCCAATCGTCCTCGCTGGCGCTGATCTGATCGGCTGCGCCGAAACCGGCACAGGCAAGACGGCAGCTTTCTTACTTCCCATCATTCAAGGAATCAGTGAGCGAAAACGGCCGGGCGTACGCGTACTCGTGCTTGCGCCGACGCGTGAACTTGCGCTTCAGATCGAACAGAACTATGTCGAACTAAATCGTACCAAGTCCAATAGCAGCGTCACCGTGATCGGCGGCGCGAATATGAGAACACAGATTTCGAGTCTGCGGCGCGGCGCGGCGGTAGTGATTGCCACGCCCGGACGCCTGCTCGATCTAACAGAGCGCGGCGCAGTTAATCTGTCCGCGGTAGAAGTTTTGGTCCTGGACGAAGCCGACCGCATGCTGGACATGGGATTTCTGCCCGCGATTCGGCGGATTCTGGCGATGCTGCCAACCCAGCGGCAGACGCTTTTATTTTCGGCGACGATGTCTTCGAGCATCGAGCAACTGGCGCGATCAACGATGAAACAGCCGAAACTGGTCGAGGTCAGCCAGCGCGGTCGCCCGGCCACCATGGTCGAGCAAACGGCCTATCCCGTCGCCCAGGAATCAAAGACTGCTTTGTTGCTTGATTTGCTTGAGCGCGAGAAATTTGAGCGCGTACTGGTGTTTACTCGCACTCGGCGCGGCGCTGAACGCCTGGCGCACATCCTTGAAGCTCGTGACCACAGCGTGAATCGGATTCATGCCGATCGCACTCAATCACAGCGCGAGACCGCGTTGCGCGACTTTCGCAATGGCCGCACGCGAGTGCTGGTGGCCACCGACATCGCCGCGCGCGGATTGGACGTCGATGCCGTTTCACACGTCATCAACTACGACGTGCCGGCCGCTCCGGAAGATTATGTGCATCGCGTAGGTCGTACCGGCAGAGCCGGCAATGAAGGTCAGGCCTTCACGATCGTGGCGCCCGTCGATGAGCTTTCGATGCGCGCGATCGAGCAACTTACCGGCCAAACAGTGAAACGCGTTGTGTTGCCCGCGTTTGGCGGAGCAACTCACACGACGAACCAAAGCGCCGGCAAGCCGACTTATGCGCGGTTCGCTCGCGGAACTAGTAGCTCGGTTCGTTCATTTCGCCCACGCAGGGCGAGATAAACGCGATCTGTCGGAAGCCCGCGCGTAAGGCAAGGGCAAGTAGCGATGCTGGCCGTCAGTAACGGTCGGGCTTCTGACACACTTGAGGCAAAAGAAGTTTCAGGTACAGAGGAGGACTTATGGAAGAGAAGCAAATTTTCGCAGCCGGAGATCGAGTCGAACAAATGTGCGTCACTTGTGGCGAAGAGCGAGGTCATATCGTCGCTTCAGTTACCAAGAAGGGCCGGATCACTCGGGTTAGTTGCCCGATATGCGGCTCGCGCGTTCCCTACAAGGCCGGCGCGACGCGCCGGACATCCACCAAAGCGGGCGCGCCCTATGATCAGACACGCACCTATCGCCGGGGACAGACTCTGCTTCACCCGACTTTTGGTGAGGGTGAAGTGACGGCGCTGATCGAGCCGCGCAAGATGGACGTTCTCTTTGCGGATCGAATGCGGCGGCTCGTTCACTCGCATGCTTAAAGGCAGACTGGGACGCCGCCTGCGCGCGAAGAAAAACCGGGAGGCCGTCCATCGCAGCCCCGCTGCGGGAATGTTGCTGACCTTTCGCGCCGAGGTGATGCCCGGGAGAGAGCCGTTTGAGCGCACTTTTGAAGTCGCTCGCGTGCTGGCCAACGGACGGGTGGAACTGATGAACCTGCAAGGGCAGCATGCAGTTACCGAATTCGAGCCGTTGCCTATTTAGAATTTGTTGTTGTTGGTTGGAGCAAGGTGGGGTTTAGCAGTAGCTGGAGAGTAAATGCGCAAAAACGAGCGAACCGAAATACTTCAGGTAGGGCAAAAGCGAAAGATCAATTGGTCAAATGCCTTCTTCCTGGGCCTCTTTCATTTGGGTGCGCTGGCCGCGCTCTTCTTCTGGAGTTGGCAAGGGATCGTGAGCGCCGTAGTTCTCTATTGGGTAGCCGGAAGCCTGGGAATTGGGATGGGCTATCACCGTCTGCTGACACACAGGGGCTACAAGGTCCCGAGAGTGATCGAGTATTTTCTAGCGACTTGCGGCTCGCTGGCCATGCAGGGCGGCCCGATTCAATGGGTGACCGCACACCGAATCCATCATGCGCACACCGATCGCCAGGGCGATCCGCATACTCCTCGCGACGGTCGCTGGTGGTCGCACGTCGGCTGGCTTTTGACTGGCGCCGCACAGCAGTACGATCAGGCGGTGACCGATCGCTACGTTCCTGACCTGACTAAGGATCGATTCTATGTGTGGCTGGACCGGCTTCACTTTGTGCCGCTGATTTTGCTCGCGCTCGTTCTCTACGTGTTCGGCGGTTGGAGCGTGCTGCTTTGGGGCATTTTCGCCCGCGCCACGCTGGCTCTGCACGCGACCTGGCTGGTTAATTCAGCCACGCACATTTGGGGCAGAAAACGGTTCGACACCGGCGACGACTCGCGCAACAGTTGGTGGGTCGCGATGCTGACCTTCGGTGAAGGATGGCACAACAACCATCACGCACATCCAACGTCGGCTCGTCATGGATTCAGGTGGTACGAGGTTGACGCTAACTGGTGGGGTATTCGCACGCTGCAATTCATGGGACTGGCGCGAGGGATCAAACGAGTTCGCTTTAACAGCTCGGCCACCATGTGGCAACTCGTAACCGGAGAGCGAAAGGCCAAAGGGCTCCTATGAAGGAGCTTAGAGATCGTGGCCTTTATCGTTTGCCTGACGGCGCGGAACTTGTTGCCAGCTTTGCCTCTCGCGGTGGAGGCTATGTGCTATATCACCCGAAAGTTTGGAAGAGTTACGGAGTGCCTGATTACCGAGTTGACGCCCAGGGCTGTCTGTCCCGAATGGGCGAGTCAACGACCTGGCGCGATGAAGACTTGATCGATACCGGCGAAACGGCAGAGTAAGTCGGTAAAACCGGCGCACAAAACCCAAGCGGGTGAAAGACGTGAAGATTGACAAAAATAATTTGGTCCTGCCAGAGCTGCGGTACGGTGCTGCCGGTATGGAAGATGAAGTGCTCCAATTGCCACAAGGCAGCGCTCAGTTGGTTGCATTTGATTATGGGTGCAGTCGTGGTTGTCCCGGCACTCTTCTTACTGCTTAGGTTCATTTAGAAAGGTCGCTATGTCAAAACGCAAATCCAACAAACAAAAACTGGCCGCGGTTGAAGTCAGCGAGCAGTGGCCGGGCATTGATTCACAATTTCGCTTGATCATTGTAGCTGCCTTGAGAAGTAAACAGCTGATGCGGGGCTCGATGGCCAGGATCGAAGCTGATCCACTGAGAAGAAAAAACTCGAGCATCGCCCTTGAGGAAGTTAAGCGAGGTTTGGTGCCTTTTACGCCTTTTGACAAAGACGAGCGGACGGCGCGCCTGGCCGCAACGTCATGAGAGCGGATTACCTGGTGCTCAGCTAAACAGATTAACCGGAGCGATAGGTTGTGATAATGAACGGACTGCGAGTTTTCATTAATCCTCAGAGTCAGGAAACTCAGGGTGGTTATGGTATTTTTTATTGCCGCCGCGAGGATGGTCCTTACTATCGCTGGAGTTATGAAGAAAAGGTCAGGCAGTGGCGGGTTGCCCGCGTGCGGACGGCCGACTTATCACCGAGCACACTGTGCACGACGAATTGGAAAGTCATTCCACCATCGTTGCGTCGCAGCATGGTCGATCACTATCAAGAGTAATTGAGACCCCCATGATGCCACGCGCCATCACGCGCCGGGCACAATCAAAGGAGAGACTATTGGCAAAAGACGATCTAATTCCAGCAGAGGGCACGATTATCGATAAGCAGCCCAACGCGTTTTTCAAAGTTAAGCTCGACAACAGCTCACATGTCGTGCTGGCCGCAATTTCCGGCAAAATGCGCAAACACCGCATACGCATCCTGGTCGGTGATCGTGTCAGCGTCGAGATGTCGCCTTATGACCTCTCGCGGGGCCGAATCACCTATCGTTACAGGTAGTCAGATATTCCCCCCTCAATTTGTCCTGATTTCGCCCTTTTTTTGATGGCCTGAGCCGACGGCCGCTGACGCATCAGACCCGTTGACCCGTGTTTAGAGTAACGGCTTTAGTCGGGCTTTTTCTTAGTGAAAAGCGGCCCAACTGAAGTTGGTACTGTAAATGCGGCCCAAATGTGCGAACAGCACCGGCAGCAAAAGACTACTTGACGGCCTGACCGAATAGGTTAGAATGGGCGGCAATAACGGTGAAGGCTGAATGTCTTCCCGCGGTGCGCCTTCAAAGGCAGCGCCTTGAGAGCGGCGATGAGTGAGGCATCGCCGCTTTCGTTTTGGGAGTCCACGTCCTCTAAAAGCCTTCCTTCCTCAACCCTAGACAAGAACGCAAGACAGTCCTAAAGTATGCGCAACCCGGCCGCGTGTCCGCGACCTTGTTGTTGCTGACCCTCAGTAACGACGAGCATCTGGCAGGACTTTTTATTAACACCCTGACCCAAGTACCTGGTGAAAACCCGGGATTCGCGGGAGCTGAACACCATGGCAACAGAGTTACGGAAGACCGGCATCAGCGTCGTCGGCGACCTGCCGTGGGGCGCACACTTCTGTTATTTCTACGAAACAAAACAAGACTTGCTCGACATTCTGATTCCTTATTTCAAGACTGGACTGGAAAATAAGGAGTTCTGCCTTTGGGTGATTTCGAATTCCGAGCTGCTGACTGTAGAAGAAGCAGAGAGCGCGCTTCGAAATGCACTACCCGACTTTGACCGGTATGTGGCCGAGCGAAGCATCGAGGTTGTTGGGCATGATGATTGGTTTCTTAGCGGCCACACTTTTGATCCTAACCAAATCGCCAGTCGATTCAGAAAGAGACTTAATGAGGCATTGGCCAGAGGCTATGAAGGAATGAGAGTCAACGGAAGTCCGGCCTGGCTACGCAATGCGGGACAGAAAGAGCTTCGCAAGTTTGAAGCAGAACTCGACAAATTATTTCCCAACGAACGCACCATCGCATCATGTACTTACCCGCTCGCCTCTATCGGTGCTGAAGAAATCTTTGACGTGGTGCGCACACACCAGTTTGCGATCGCAAGACGGCAAGGGGAATGGGAGATCGTTGAAACGCCGGAGCTCATGCAAGCCAAGGCCGAAACAAAGCGACTCAATGAAGAACTGGAGCAACGAGTCCTTGAGCGAACCAACGAACTCAAAGCGGCGAATGAGGAGCTAAGGAAGGAGATCGCCGAGCGCAAGCAGGCGGAAGATGAACTCCGACAGCAGACTGAGATTCTCCAACAGATCTTCGATCATATTCCCGTCATGATCAGCTTCGTTGACGAGGAGGGTCACCTCAAGCTGGTCAATCGTGAATGGGAGCACACGCTGGGCTGGTCGCTGGAGGAAATCCGGCGCCAGAACCTGGATA
>Ga0207646_10001362_pt1 | contig 30269 bp, 27 predicted proteins | sample KBSK5502metaG_FD_184343 | JGI IMG/M metagenome (GOLD analysis project Ga0207646, IMG submission 184343) | Corn, switchgrass and miscanthus rhizosphere microbial communities from Kellogg Biological Station, Michigan, USA - KBS K5-50-2 metaG... | ecosystem: Host-associated > Plants > Roots >... | reverse complement strand
CGGCGTGAAGTCTTCGAGCTGTCGCCAAAACTCAAGCGCGTCCGGTTGTCGCGTGCGCGTAAGAAAACGCGCGACGGCGCGGATCGATTGTGGCTCCGTCGGTCGCAACTGGTAAGCCGACGTCGCTTCCTTGCGCGCTTCGGTCCAGTTTCCTTTCTCGATGTAATCGAACGCTTTCGCCGCGTGACGGCGCGCCTGCCAGGACTTGATCGCGTCCATTGTTGGTCGTCCGCCGAAAATTCCGAAGACAACCATGAAAACGAGAAAGCCGGACGCTATGAGAATCCGGCGGCGTTTGAGTTGTCGGACGCGGATTTCCTCCGTCGTCATCATGAGATCGCTGTCTGCCATCTGCGCTTTCTACTTTCTAATTTCGATGACGCTCGGCACGAGCGTAGCGAATTCTTTTTCTGCAGCCGCATCCTCGAGTGGGTCGTGCGAAAGCAAAACCACTTCGATGATTTGTTGACCACGATTGCGGACGCCGTTGAAGACAACACGAGAGCGTCCAACTAATCCCCAGTCCGGTTGGGCGCCGCCGGCAATTTGCAGATCGGGACGCGGCTCGGTTGGGCGAGCTGCGTCTTCCTGCAAACAAAAAAACGTATGCGCTTTTGTGCCCGTGCGCGCGTCCTCGAAGACGAGATGATGAAACGGGAGTGAAAGATTCGCTCCAGCTTCATAATTCGTTAGGCCACGATCTGAAATTTGTCGCCAGCCAGCCGCCGGCAAACAAATATCGGGGCGATGGGCGCGTGCGCGCACCACGCTCGAGCCGCCCGGTTTCCAGCGAAAGAAAAACGCCGTGCAACGCGTCATGTTCGGTTTGTTTGCCGAGGTGAACGTTTCAACGCTTACATTCCACGCCGCTTCCCCGCCTTCGTCGTAACGCAATGTGCTCCGCACGCCTTCGTCGATTTTGATTTCGCGAAAGCCAGGGACCTCGTTAGGCCAACGCACCGACCAGCGCGGCGGCGCGATTTCGTTCCGCTCATGCGCTCGATACCAACTCGCCGCAGCAATTTCAGTTAGGAAAAGCCAAAGAATTGCTGCAGCGAAAATTCGAAATTCGAAATTCGAAATTCGAAATTGTCCGGATTCTGACCTGTGTCTTGTGATTTGTGACTTCTGTCCTCGTCCGAGCCACGCCGCGAGAATCAGCGAGCCAACGAAAACGAGGACGACAATTGCGTATCCGGCAGTGTCGTGCCATTTATCGATCGCCGGAATTCCTTCGCTCGCGCCGAGCCAAACCAAAAAGACCGCGCGCAAAAAATTCGCGATCAGCGCGATCGCAATCGCGCCGGCGAGCAGCGCAATGCGGCGCAGGATCGACAATCGTTTTAATTCGCCGAAAAGCAGGCCAATCATGAGCGAGGTTTGGAGCGAACGCACGCCGCTGCACGCTTCATTCACGCCGATCACTCCGGTTTGGAGTTGAATAAGATTGCCCTGCACTTGCGCCGGAATGCCTAACAAGTTGGCCGTCTCGGCCGCGACCGCCGCGATGACGCGCATCAATTCTTGAGTTACCGGCGCTTCGATCGGACTGATCCACGGCACCGCCACGAGCGTGAACGCGACTGGAAAAGCAAAATGTTTCAGCCAAATCGCGCCGCCGATTGACCAAAGAAAAATGAGCGTGATCGCAACAACGCAGAGCGCGTGCAACCAATTCAACGGCCGCCAGTCGGGGTTTCCAATTTCAAACAGCCGAATCGGAAACAAAAGCACGAGCGCGACCATTGCGATCCCAATCGCAATCGCTCGTGCTTTTGCGTTATTCGTTATTTGTTCTCCGTTATCAGTTCGCTGATCGCTGACTTCTGACGTCTGATCTCTGACCTCTCGCGCCCTTGGCGCACCTTCGAACCGCAGCCAAAAGAGCACGATCGCGAAAAAGGGAACGAACCAGCCGTAGCTGTACTGGTCGTTAACCGACCATTCGCTGCTCAATTGCCACCAAAGAATTAACCAAAGCGCCGCGAAAAAAACGAATGCGGCCATTCCGCGAATCGAAAATCGTTTAACGAGCGGCAATCCTTTCGGCACATTTTCTGCAGCGAGAGAGTTCTCCACAAGATCGACATCTTACATTTTCTACCTTCTACTTCCTACTTTGTAATTTGTGAAAACAGAAACGATCCTCGGCATCCAGTTCTTCAACGGCACTGTCGATGAAGCCGTCGACACGATGTCGCGCAGTGGGGGACTGCTCGTCGTCCCGGCCGCGCCGGCGCTCGTGAAAATTTGCGACGACGCCGAATACCGGCGCGCGCTGCTCTCCTCGGACGTCGCGATTGCCGACAGCGGCGCGATGGTGCTGTTTTGGAAGATTTTCACCGGACGAAAAGTCGAGCGGGTTTCGGGTCTGAAATATCTCAAACAACTCGTCGAGCATCTGCGCTCCCATCAGAACGAGCGTGTGCTTTGGATCGTGCCGAGTGAGACCGCCCACAAAAAGACACTCGCGTGGCTTGAATCAATGGAGCTCGCGGCAACGAGCGATTTTTACATCGCGCCGCGCTATGCCGAACTAGTGCGCGACGATTTGCTTCTCGCAAAGATCGACAACTCCGGTTCGCGGGGCCCGAACTTTACGGCGGGAGGCCGTGAGGCTTTTGCGAATCGACCCAGGGAAGCCGATGACTCGGTTTTGGTGAAAACCGAGGCGCCTACGCATGTGATTATCGGAATCGGCGGCGGCGTTCAGGAAAAACTTGGACTTTTCTTGAAGGAAAATCTGCGCGCGCGTCCGGCGATTCATTGCATCGGCGCCGCGCTCGCGTTTCTGACCGGAGATCAACCGCCGATTCCGATGTGGGCCGATCGATTTTATCTTGGCTGGCTCTTGCGTCTGCTTCGGCAACCGCTCGTTTTCGGTCCGCGTTATCTCAGCGCGTTCAGGTTACCCTTTCTCATTGCGCGCTATCGCGAAAATCTTCCACCGCTGCGCGGTTGAATCGAAGTGAAGCGCCGTTAAGATGTCTGGAAGAATGAACGCGGCAGAATTTACTCAAGAATTGTTGGAAGACATTATTGATCTAATCACGATTGCCGAGCGCCGTAATGAATCGACACGACGCATCGATGACGTGTTCAAAGATCTAAAGATCAATGCATGAAGCGCGCGTTGGATCAGCGCGCTCCTTCCGGAATAAAGGCGGCTTCATTTTTGCTGATCTGTGACTTGTGATCGCTGACCTCTTCCCATGAAAATCCTCGGCCTAAACGCTTACCACGGCGACTCCGCCGCGTGTCTGTTCGTTGATGGCAAACTGATCGCCGCGGCGGAGGAGGAACGCTTTCGCCGGATCAAGCACTGGGCCGGTCTGCCGACGAGCGCGATCAATTACGTTTTGCAGGAGGGAAAAGTTTCATTGGGCGAAATCGATCACATCGCGATCAATCGCAAACCGGGCGTGAACAATTTGCGCCGGCTCAGATTTGTTCTCACCCATTGGCCGCATCCGAAATTAGTCGCGCAAAAAATCCAGAACATCCGCAGCGCCGCGTCGGTCAAGGAAAGGCTCGACGCGCACTACGGCGGCGAACTCCAGGCCCGTTTCGGGAAGGGGATCAAAGCCGAAATGCATCACGTCGAGCATCACCTGGCGCATCTCGCTTCGGCGTATCTGGTTTCCGGATTCACCGAAGCGGCCTGCATGTCGATCGACGGTTTCGGCGATTTCGCGAGCACCGCGTTCGGATTCGGCGAAGGGAGCGACGTCCGGATCGACAATCGCGTTTATTTTCCGCACTCGTTAGGCATTTTTTATTCGGCGCTGACCCAATACCTCGGCTTCCCGCATTACGGCGACGAATACAAAGTGATGGGACTTGCGCCCTACGGCGAACCGAATTATCTCGAGCCGCTTCGCGAAGTCGTCCGCATCCGTCCGGATGGCAGCTTTCGACTGAACCTGAAATATTTCCGGCATCACGTCGGCAACGTTTCTTATTCGTGGAACGATTGCGCCCCGGACGTAGGCACGCTTTACCGCCGCGCGCTTGTCGATCTTCTCGGTCCGGCGCGAAAACCGGACGAACCGCTCGAACAAAAACACAAAGACATCGCGCGCTCGGTCCAGGCGACCTACGAGAAAGCGTTCTTCGCGCTTCTCCAATTGCTCCATAAGCAACATCCGAGCGAAAATCTCGCCATCGCCGGCGGTTGTGCGATGAATTCAGTCGCGAACGGAAAAGTTTATCGGCGCTCGCCGTTCAAGAAAATGTATTGCCCGGCTGCGGCCGGCGATGCCGGCGGCGCGATCGGCGCGGCCGCTTTCGTCCAGTCTCAGCTGGACGAAAGCGGAGAAGTTGGAAGTTGGAAGTTTGAAGATAGCGAGTCCAATCCCCCAACTCCCAGCTCCGAGCTCCATGCTCCGAGCTTTTATGATCTTCGATCAAAGCATTCGTTGATTGACGCTTATCTCGGCCCGGAATCGAACGAGGAAGAGATTCACGCGCTGATCGATTGGAAGAAAAAAGAAATCGCCGACGCCGGTTGCACTATTGCTTACGTCGGCGACGAGAAAGAACTTTGTAAACGAACCGCCCAAGCGATCGCCGATGGAAAAATAGTTGGCTGGTTTCAGGGACGAATGGAGTGGGGCCCGCGCGCGTTGGGAAATCGCTCGATCCTGGCCGATCCGCGCAAGGCCGAGATCAAAGATGTGCTGAACGCGAAAATTAAACGGCGCGAATCTTTTCGGCCGTTCGCGCCGTCGATCCTGCGCGAATCAGTCGCGGAGTGGTTCGAGACCGACGACGACGTGCCGTTTATGATGAAGGTGTTCCAGATTCGCGCGAAATACCGGGACATGATCCCGGCCGTGATCCACGTCGATGGCACGGGGCGTTTGCAAACCGTCCATAAAGAAACGAACCCGCGCTATTATCGGCTGATCGAACATTTCCGCGATCTGACCGGTGTCCCGCTCGTTTTGAATACCTCGTTCAATGAAAACGAGCCGGTGGTTTGTTATCCCGAGGAAGCGCTGGATTGCTTCCTCCGCACTCAAATGGACGCGCTCGTCCTGGGAAATTTTTTCATCGAGCGAAAAAGTTAGTTATCAGTTAATTGTTATTGGTTCGTCGCCGCGGTGGGCGCTCTGCCGATTGACTCAGCCCCGATTTTCATTAACTAATAACGCGTAACCAGCCCTCCATGCTCCTCGCTCCTCGCTCCATGCTCTTACCATTGCTCCTCGCTCTTTGCTCTTTGTTCCTCGCCCCCGTGGCGCGGGGCCAAGCCGCACTCAACGGCACCGAATACGGCAAAAGTCAGAACACCGCCCAGGATCTTGTTAATTCGTTGACCCCCGGCAAGGAACGCTTCGGCAAAGGAGAGAAAAAATCCGAAGTCGATCCGAAAACTTTGCGGAGCAAGACCATCAAAGACAAAACGTTCGAGGGCGGGCTGAACGATATCGACGTCGATTGGAACGGCGACAAGATTGGTAAACCGCCCAGTTCGCAGGGCGCGAACTCTACGGCGGGAGGTCGTGAGGCTTCAGCGAATCGGTCTAGGGAAGCCGGAAATGCCAGTCCGGCTCGGACCTCGGTTTCGGGGGAACCGAGCACGAACGCCGATTCCAAGACTTCGAAACCGGCCGACGCGGCTGCCGAAAAAGATTCGAAAGCTTCTAGCCAAACCAGCGCCGCTGGCCAGAGCGAAAAAGCGAAGTCGGATCAAAACAAAGAGCAAAAGGCAACCGCCGCCGCAGCGGAACAGAAGCCGTCCGAGAAAGAAAAAACCTCCGCCAGCAAGACGGATGGTGACCACTGAATTCTCGGAAATCTCACGAATTTCCGAGAACGAAGTTAGGAGATAGAAGTTAGGAGTTCGGTATTTCGTCTTCTGCATCTTGCGTTGGGAGATCGAAGATCGAAGATCGAAGTTTGAAGATTGGGGAGTTGATTTTTCGAGCTTCCATCCTCCAGCTGCAAACTTCTAATCTTGCCATATGAACCCCATGACCTTTGAAGATTTAGATAGCTGGCAATTCGCACGAAAGCTTGTCTCGAATGTTTACGAACTGACACGAGAACAGGCCCTGTGCCGTGATTTCGCACTTTGCGGTCAACTGCAACGCGCCGCAGTCTCGATTATGTCGAACATCGCCGAAGGCTTTGAGCGTGCGCATCTTTCAGAGAAAACTCAATTTTACAATGTAGCTCGGAGTTCGGCGGCGGAGGTGCGCTCGCTGCTCTATGTTATTGAGGACAATTTTCCAAAAAGCGCCAAAAATGTTGTGGCTTTGCGTAATCAGGTGATCTCCGTCGGTAAGCTGATTAGCGGGTTAATTCGCTCAACCCAGAGTCGGAAATGTTCTGCAATTTCCTAACTATTAACTTCCATCTTCCAACTCCCAATTCGTGAATGACGAATTGCTAATCGAAGCCGGTCACACCGAGCGCAATTATTGGCGCGATCTGTTCCGCTATCGCGAACTGTTTTATTTTCTCGCCTGGCGCGACGTGCTCGTCCGCTACAAACAAACCGTCATCGGCGTTCTTTGGGCGGTGTTGCGGCCATTTCTGACGATGGTCATTTTCGTTTTCGTGTTCAGCCGCATCGCGAAACTGCCGAGTGAAGGCGTACCGTATCCGGTGATGGTTTTTGCGGCGATGCTGCCGTGGCAACTTTTTGCAACGTCGCTTTCCGAAGGCAGCAATTCGCTCATCTCAAATGCGAATCTGATTTCGAAAGTCTATTTTCCGCGCCTGATCGTTCCCGCCAGCGCGGTCATTGTTTCATTTGTCGATTTCTTAATTTCGTTCGTGCTGCTTCTGTTGTTGATGGTTTGGTACCATGTCTCGCCGAGCTGGACTTTTCTCGCGCTCCCAATCTTCACGCTGCTCGCGCTCCTCGCGTCTGCTGGCGCTGGTCTTTGGCTCGCCGCGCTCAACGTGAAATATCGCGATTTCCGTTACGTGGTTCCGTTTCTCGTTCAATTTGGACTCTACGCTTCGCCGGTTGGATTCAGCAGCTCAGTCGTTTTGGAAAAGTTCGGCTCAAAAGCTTTCACACTTTATTCGCTCAATCCGATGGTCGGCGTCATCGACGGTTTCCGTTGGGCCGTGAGCGGCGGAAAATCGACAATCTATTTGCCCGGCCTCTACGCCAGTCTCGGCGTGATGTTCGTCCTGCTTATCACCGGCGTCTGGTACTTTCGCCGCGTCGAACGCACATTTGCGGACATAATATGAGCGAAGAGCAAAGAGCGAAGCGCGAAGTGAAGACGGCGAAGAGCGAAGCGGAAAGAGCAAAGCGCCCACACTGGCGGTTCGAAGATCTCGAAATCTGGCAGGGCGCAGTAGACCTCGCGGTCAAGTTTCATCAGGCTGCCGATCAACTTGAGAAGCGGCGGTTTTATCGTTACGCGGAGCAACTTCGCGCGGCAGGCCTTTCGTTGTCCAATAACATTGCTGAAGGCTCCGGAAGTACGCACACGCAGGAATTCATTCAGTTTTTGAACATCGCGCGACGCTCAGTTTTTGAAGATGCGTCGATGCTGTTTGTATTTGAACGACTCGGTTTGTTGCAAACCGCCCAAGTCGACCAATTGCTAAGCGACTGCGATTTGCTTAGTCGCAAGATCACGAATTTTTCTCGAACCCTATGAACTCTTTGCCCTTAGCCCTTACCGCTTAGCACTTAGCCTTTCTTCCCATGTGCGGCATCGCTGCCATTTTTAATTACGGCACCAACGCCGACTACGTTTCGCGTGACGAGCTCCTCGCGATGCGCGATCACATGGCGGCGCGCGGACCCGATGGAGTAGGGGAATGGATTTCGGCCGATCGCCGCGTTGGGCTCGGGCATCGGCGATTGTCGATCATCGATCTCTCGCCCACCGGGGCGCAGCCGATGTTCAACGAAGACAAATCCCTCGTCATCATTTTCAACGGCGAGATTTACAATTACAAGGAACTTCGTTCTCAGTTATCGGTTAACGGTTATCAGTTTAAGTCCCAGAGCGATACCGAAGTAATCCTCAAACTTTACGCGGAGCGCGGCGCGGATGTCGTCCACGCATTGCGCGGAATGTATGCGTTCATCATTTGGGACGCGTGCAAACGAGAACTCTTTCTCGCGCGCGATCCGTTTGGCATTAAACCGCTCTACTACGCCGACGACGGCAAAACGATTCGTGTCGCGTCGCAGGTCAAAGCATTACTCGCCGGCGGACACATCGACACGTCGATCGATCCCGCAGGTCACGTCGGATTCTTTCTTTGGGGCGCAGTTCCGGATCCGTTCACATTATATCGCGGCGTCTCCGCGCTTCCGGCCGGGCACACGCTCACCATTTCCGAAAACGGCAAGCGACAATTGCGCGAGTTCTGCTCGATTCCTGAAATCTTGCGCGACGCCGAATCCCATCTCCAATCTCCCCGCTCCAATCTCCCCGCTCCCAGCTCCAAGCTCCCAGCTCCCAGCTCCGAGCTCCTTCACGAGGCACTTCACGACAGCGCCGAGCATCATTTGGTCGCGGATGTTCCCGTCGGTGTGTTTTTGTCGGCCGGTCTCGATTCATCCACTATCACCGCGCTCGTCAGCGAATCGCATCCCGACGTCCGCACGGTCACGCTCGGCTTCGACGAATATCGCGGCAGCAAAAACGACGAGACCCATTACGCCGATGTCACCGCGCGTAATTACAAAACCAATCACGAGATTGTCTGGGTCACCCGCGACGATTTCGCCGAGGAGCGCGAAAATTTATTCCGCGCAATGGATCGTCCATCGATCGACGGCGTCAATACTTACTTCGTCAGTCTCGCCGCGAAAAAAACCGGATTGAAAGTCGCGCTCTCCGGTTTGGGCGGCGACGAATTGTTCGGCGGTTACCCAAGTTTTCGCGATGTGCCGCGACTCGTGCGTTTGACGAAGCATTTTCCAACGCTGCGACGATTGGGCGGTCCGATCCGCGCAGTCTCGAGCAAATTGATTCGAAAGTTCACTTCGCCGAAATACGCCGGCATTTTCGAATATGGCAGCAGTTATCCGGCGGCCTATCTGCTTCGGCGCAGTTTGTTCATGCCGTGGGAGCTGCCGGCATTTCTCGATCCCGATCTCGTCCGCGAAGGTTGGGAACGGCTCAACACTTTCGATCAGTTGGCCGGTCTCTGCGATTCACTCGACTCGGCGCGCCTCAAAGTTTCCGCGATGGAGCTTTGCTGGTACATGCGCCACCAACTGCTCCGCGATTCCGATTGGGCGGGCATGGGTCATTCGGTCGAAATCCGCGTCCCCTTTGTCGATGTCGATCTTCTGAAAAAACTTGCGCCGTTTCTGGCGCAACCGAATCCGCCGACCAAACACGACGTGGTCGGTTCTCTTAGCTCCAAGCTCCCAGCTGCGATCTTGCGTCGTCCGAAAACTGGATTCCAGGTGCCCGTTCGGCAGTGGTTGATGCACGAAGTGGCGCAAGTCGCGTTGCCTGATTTGAAAAGTGGCGATCGCGGCCTTCGCGGGTGGGCGAAGCATGTTTATTCTCAGTTTCCCGGAAACCAGCTCAGTTTGCGCTCGCAACGATTTTTGCCGCGTCCCGCCGGCTTCCGTCCGAGTGGCGCCGCGTCAGGCAATCGACGAATTCTCGTTTATCGGATCGGCCAATTGGGTGACACCATCGTCGCGCTCCCTGCAATGCGGGCCGTGAGAAACCATTTTCCCGACGCACATATTGAACTGCTGTGCGACCGGCACGAATACAGCCAGTACATTCTGGCCGCGGATTTACTCGCGCCGATGGGCTTGTTCGACGGGTTCATTACTTATGAAGTGAACAAGAGCCGGCGCGGACGACGCTCGCAGTTCGCGAACCTGACCCCGCTTCTTCGATCGAAGAAATTCGATACGATTGTGTATCTCGCGCCGTCACAGCGCACCACACATCAAATTCTTCGGGACCGGTTGTATTTTCGCTTCGTTGGCATCCGAAACTTTTTCGGTTTCCGTAACTTTCGCGCGCTGCCAAAAAAAATTAGGGGACAGCTCCTGCCAACGGTTCCGTCCGAAGGCGATTTGCTTCTCGAACGTTTAGCGACCGATGGAATTGCCGTTCCCGCGCATCATGCGCGATCGATCGATCTTGATCTAACGGACGCGGACGAACACCGGCTCGAACAATGGCTATCGACTTGTTCGTCGGATGGCGGTCGTCGTTGGCTGGCGGTAGGGCCCGGTTGCAAACAGCCGGTCAACGAATGGCCGCTCGAAAACTATGCCAAGACAATCGCGGAACTGGTCAAACGATTCGATGCTTGGCCGGTGATTTTCGGTGGAGCGCAAGACAAAGAAGCCGGTGACTTCTTAATAGAGAGTGCCGGACGTGGCTTTAACGCGGCCGGAAAGTTGGATGTGCGCGCGGCGGCTGCCGCGATGCGACGCTGTGCGGTTTTTGTGGGCAACGACACGGGAACGATACATCTGGCAGCGGCCGCGGGAATCCCGTGCGTCGGAATTTATTCCGCTCGTCAATGGCGTGGACTGTGGGACCCCTACACATCAACGAAACGGGTTTTGCGATCCGATATCGAATGCGAAGGATGTATGCTTACCGATTGCGTCGAGCTGAATCGCGAGTGTCTGCGACGCATCTCGCCAGAGATGGCGGTGGACGCGTGCGCGGAATTCTTAGAGAAAGTTGAAAGTCAAAAGGCTAAAGTAGAAAAAACTCCAGAAGCGGCTCTCAAAAGCTGACAAAACGCCTTTAATGCGGTGAACCTCTTGCGCGGTTACCCATCTATTCGTATCGTCAATCCGTTGGAACTGATCTATGGAGACCAAGACCAAAGAGTTTGACGCCGTGGAAGAATCCAGGCAGTGGAGGGAATCGACCAGTCGCAAACTGGACGCCATGTCCCTTGAACAACGTCTGGCACATTTAAAAGCTGTAAGCGAGCATCTTGTAAAAGAGATTCGCCTCCGTCGCCAAACGACCGGCTCGGTGTCGTCTCCCTAACGCCTCCCAGCACCATCTAATCTGACTTCTGACCTGATTGCTGACCTCTAAAATGAGTGATGATGTAGTCATTCGAGTTGAGGGGCTCGGGAAAAAGTACTCGATCCGCCACGAAGCGGGTGGTCGCGCGGGCTATCAGACCTTTCGCGAAATGTTGACCGGCGGCGCGAAAAACCTGTTTCGCCGCAACGGCAATCCGCGATCCGATTCTTCGCGCTTTGCCCTTCGCCCTTCGCAATCCTCTGACCTCGGACCTCTGACCTCTAAAACTTCGCCTCCGCGAACCGAGGATTTTTGGGCGCTCAAAGACGTGAGCTTCTCGGTTCGCCGCGGCGAAGTTTTGGGCATCATCGGCCGCAACGGCGCGGGCAAAACAACGCTGCTCAAGATTCTAAGCCGGATCACAGAACCAACCGAAGGCCGGGTCCGGATCAAGGGAAGAGTGGCTTCTCTTCTCGAAGTGGGTACGGGTTTCCATCCCGAGCTGACCGGGCGGGAAAACATTTATTTGAATGGCGCGATCCTTGGGATGAGCAAAGCCGAGATTAAAAAGAAGTTCGACGAGATCGTGGCCTTCGCTGAGACCGAGAAATTTTTGGACACACCCGTCAAACGTTACTCGAGCGGAATGTATGTCAGGCTAGCCTTCGCCGTCGCCGCGCACTTAGAGCCCGAGATCCTGGTGGTCGACGAAGTCCTAGCCGTCGGCGACGCCGAATTCCAAAAGAAGTGTTTGGGCAAGATGAAGGACGTGTCTACGAAAGAGGGCCGCACGGTGTTGTTCGTTAGTCATAACATGGCAGCAATTACGAAGTTGTGTCACGACGTGATGCTAATCGACCGCGGTAATTTGGTTCGCAAAGGTACAGCTAAGGATGTTGTCGGTCAGTATCTTGGTGCGGGACCGGAGACCGCATCCTCAATCGACCTCTCTCGACGCATCGTTCGAAATGAGAAAGTGACGATTGAGTCGGGGTTTTTAACCCGCGACGGCACAAGCCCGATCGATGAATTCTTGTTCGGTGAGAACATTAAGGTAAAACTTGGGATTCGCGCAAACGAAGCCACCTCTTTCAGTGTTGAGCTGTTACTTCGCGATGACCAAGGTCTGCCGATCGCCTTTAGCCCCGGTGGATTAGGATTCGATTCGGAGTTTACAATACAGGCTGGTAACGCGCGGTCCATTGCGTGCGAGCTCCTAGACCTCAAGCTAGCAGAGGGGTCGTACTCGCTGGATGTGATGTTGGCGAATACAGGCATTGGCTTTTATGATTACATAGAATCCGGGCTTCGATTCAAGATTGCTCCTACCGCAATCGCAGATCGAAACTGGACATTTCGACAAAGCCGCGGGCAAGGCTGTCTTCTGTTATCGACGAAACAAGAGTTACTCTAAGAGCTGATTTGAGTAGTTACGATGCTGTTATTGTCGGTAGTGGGCTGACTGGAGCCGTCATAGGTCGAAAGCTCGCTGACGCTGGCTGGAGCGTGGTTGTATTAGACCGACGCCCTCACCTTGGGGGGAATGTCTATGATACCTACCACTCGAGCGGAATTCGTGTCCATCCGCATGGGCCGCATTATTTCCGGACGAACGATCCTGAGCTTTGGAAGTTTGTGAACCGATTTGCCGAGTTCTACAAGTATGAGGCCATCCTGAAATCTTTTGTCGATGAACGATATGAGAACTGGCCAATTGCTGCTAGTTACATCCGAAGAACCGTAGGCGAAAACTGGAAGCCGGAATTTACCGGCCAACCCACGAACTTTGAAGAAGCATCGCTCGCGATGATGCCGCGTGTTGTTTACGAAAAATTCGTCAAAGGATACACTGAGAAGCAATGGGGAGTTCCAGCCAAGACATTGTCTGTCTCACTGGCGAAGCGCTTTGACGTACGGGAAGATGACGAGCCCCGTTTGATGCGCCATCAATTCCAGGGTCTGCCTGTCAAAGGCTACGCAAACATGATGGAGCGAATGCTTGCCGGTATTCGTGTGGTTCTTGATTGCGATTATCTGAAGCATCGCGATGACTTTCATGCCAAAAAGCTGACAGTTTTTACAGGACCGGTAGACGAGTACTTTGGTTTCGATTTAGGGCGACTGAAATACCGTGGGCAACAGCGAACCGAGGAATATCTGTCCGATGTCGATTTTGCGCAGCCATGTGGACAGGTAAACAACCCTGATCCATCGAATGGCCCGCATATTCGGACGCTCGAATGGAAGCACATGATGCACCCGGAGAAACTTGGTAACATCCGCGGCACTGTGCTTACCCGTGAAACGACCGTCACTCCCAGCGATCCAAACAATTATGAGTACCCTTTTCCTGACGAGGCAAATTCACTCCTTTATAATGCCTATCGCGAACGAGCCAAAGCTATCCCGAATCTTTTAGTCTGCGGAAGACTCGGCGAGTACCGTTATTACGATATGGATCAGGCGATCGCACGCGCCATGCTATTGGCGAAACGCATTCTTAATGGAGCGGCGGCGGTCTCTCGGTCTTGATTATGGAATCCGATCCGAACATCGCTCGAATCGATCCCGTGCCCGTTGGCGTGGCGCGCCCGCTCTGGTCTGTGATGATTCCAACTTACAACTGCGCGAAGTATCTTCGCCAAACTCTTCGGAGCGTCTTGACACAAGATCCTGGACCAGAACAAATGCAGATCGAGGTTGTAGATGATTGTTCAACCGAGGATGAACCGGAAGCGGTCGTTTACGAGCTGGGAAAAGGTCGGGTGAATTTCTATCGCAAACCACAGAACGAAGGGATAACGGCGAACTTCAATACATGCCTCGAACGCAGCCGAGGCCATCTCATCCACATTCTGCATGGAGACGACTATATTGCGAGCGGGTTTTATCGTCGGGTAGCTGACGCTGCACAGAAACTCCCAAATACTACGTTAATCGCCACGCGGTGCTTTGTTGTGAACGAGTCCAATGAGATCGATCGCTTAAGCGATCGAGTAAAAACGCTCGAGACACCCTCGAGTGACTGTTTGACCATACTTTATCGTTTCGGTTTGTATGCTCCAGGTATAGTTGTTCGGCGAAGCTTTTATGAGCAATTCGGCGGCTTCAACCGACGGCTGAGACATACCGCAGACTGGGAAATGTGTGCACGTGCGGTTGCATTCGGGGCTGGATTTTTCATCAATGAGCCACTTGCGTTTTACCGTTATTTCGCAGGGAATGACACTGGGAAATTAGCCCGGTCCGCAGACGACGTGAAGGACATCCTCCAGCTGGTTGATATTTTCCCTCAATACAATCAGGGGTTTCGGGCAAACCTCTTTAAGAAAGGAGTGGCAGCGAGAGCATATTCGCAATACCTAGCTTTTCGAGAGATTGGAGATCCAGCCGGAGCGAGGCAGAATTATGCTTTTTGGAAAAGCACCGCCCCTTTGGAAGTAAAGATCAAGCACATGATTAGGAGAGTCGCATCACTCGCAATTAGAAGCCACAACCAGTAGAAATGGCCAATGAATTTCGATACTCGCCCGTTACATTGCCAAGAGCGTAGCTCCTTGTCGGTACTGAGCTGACACTTAGCGAATGCGAATTGGTGAATTTCCGCTGGTGTTGGTCGTTTCCGATTCGTGTATTTCGACCGCGCACGGCACGGGCACGATCGTTCTCAGACATTTCTCCAATTATCCGAAGGACAAGCTGAGCAATGCGTATTGTTTGGAGACGGGTGATCCTGCATGGCCGCGATCGTGTCGATTCAAGACGGTACCTGCTCGACACAGTCCGATGGGAATCAAGGCCACTGGCATTATTGCGCGAGTCTACAATCCCATCGTTACCGGACTTGGATTAAATAACCTCAAGTATCATCGGCCGGTTGTCTTCGAACCTGAGCTGACTGCAATTTTCAACAACAGTTCTCCAGAGCTGGTTTATTCGGTGAGCTACAGCGAAACCGGACTTGGGCTAACCGATTACCTTTGTTCGGGATTACCAGCGCACGTTCCGGTGATTCAATACTTCCTCGACTATCACATTCCACCGGGAATATCGATGGATCGATATTTGCGTCGCGTTCTCAATCGGGCAACGGAGATTTGGGCGATGACCGAAGAAATCGCGGAAGCTATTCGTCCGTTGGCGCAGAGGCTGGGCAAGAAGATCAAGCTCCAACCGGGTTTTCATTTGGAGATGCCGATCACATTTAAGAGGGAGCATCGACGAATCGGTCCGCACTTCCGGTGCATCGTTTTGGGAAACTTCTGGATGCCGCCAATGGCGCACGTTTTGAAAAACATCTGGGGCCGCGTCCAAGCTCGGGTTCCGGGGCTTGAACCAATTCGATGGCTGTGTCATCCACGCGGGGTGGAGGAGGTGAAGAAAGTCGTGGGAAATCTAGGGCCCGAGATCCAGTATGCGGGTCATTTTTCTGGAGAAGAGCTGGAACAAAAGATCGCCGATGCAGATCTAGCGATCGTCCCGTTTAATGCTTCCAGTACGTCGAAGAGCAATTATTCCCGCTACTCGCTTCCATCGCGACTGACCGAGTTATTGGCCATCGGCGTTCCGGTATTTTGCATAGCTGATGCAACGACGCCTTTGGCACATTACATAAAGCAAAATGACTTGGGCATAGTGTTTGATGGGGAAGATGAGGAAGCACTCTCCAAGCGTTTGCTAGAGTTTATGTCTGATGCGGAGGCGCGGCGAAGCGCGTCGGCACGAGCGCGTCAATTCGCCAAGCGCGAGTTCCAACTTAAACCGTTTCAAGATTGGCTCTATGCACATCTAGCCACCTTAGCTGCGCAACGTGTCGATACGGACTCGATATAGGAATGATTCTCCTGATTACTTGTTTTCCGTCGGATAGCGCGCAGGGCGGCGCGTTTATCATGCGCAATAACGTGCAATCGTTGAGCAAAGAACAAATCTATTGGTTCGCATTGTCGCGCCCGAGCGGCAAAGTGCCTTTCAGCGCGCCTAACGTTGAATACGACTTTCGTTCTCCGCCTGCACGAGGCAATGTTCGATTACGCTTGGGTAGGTTCTGGCGCTGGTATCAACGCAAGGTCTGGTCGCCGCAAGTTGCGCGATTACTTGAACGCAGAATCCAGAAGCTAAATCCGCGACTGGTTTGGTTGATGGCGGATTATGGATTAGTTCCTGTCGCACTACGCTTGCTTCCGAATTTAAGGAGCCGTCGTTTGCATATTTCCTTCCACGATTCGCCGAGACCGACAGCTGAACGAGAATGTTGTTCGTCAGCTTTCTTAAACGAAGTGGATGCTTTTCTAGACGCTCTGAATGAGCCGGATTTTACCGCTGACGCGGTGACCGAAGAACTGTTGGCAGAGTGCGCGCCGAACGCGCGTTCTTCCGCTCTCGTAACACTGCCGGTCAATCGCTCAAGATGCTCATCGGAATTCATCAAACCTCGTAGCAATGGAACGTTGGAGATCGGATTCAGCGGAAACTTCCTGGGCGAAGACGAATTCGCGTGTTTCATCGATGGCCTACGACTGTGGGAAAAAAAATCTGGTCGCGATTGGAAAGTGACCGTGATCGGACGGCCTGACCTCGCTCGCTTCGACAAGAAAATACAGGTCTACGGTCCTATGTCTTTTGACCAGACACGGCTCGCTTTAGGGTCGTGCGATCTTCTCTTGTTGCCGTCGCCGGTTGATCGGCCAGAAATGCGCACGAACATGCCGACAAAGTTGGTTACCTATCTCGAACTGGGACGAATGATATTTGCTTTTGCGCCTGCAGGTTCTTCAGCTGCTCGCGTCTTGACGGAAGCACAACTTGGCCCAGTACTTTCGGTGCGAGACGCCGAGTCTGTTGCTGACGCGCTCCAGCGAATTCAAGAATGGGATTTTGATGCTGCCGCGAAAGGCTGGCATCAACTGGTGACAAATCGCTTCGATGAGACTCGCATCGCCCGTGACTTGATGTCCTGTTTGTTTATGGATCCCAAACATGAAGCGGTTGCTGCGACAAAGCGTTAACCTGATCCCATCACGCGCGCGTTACTGGATCAAGTCGATGCCTGGAATTGCATTGTTGCAGCGATGGTTGGTAAATTCAGTTTTGTCGGGTGAACCATTCGTGCATGTGATCAATTCCGGTCCGGCACGAGGGCTTCGGTTTGAGGTCATGCTACCAAATGACAAGATGATATGGTCCGGAACATTTGAGCCGGAATTCGCTGAAGCTCTCGCACGGGGGGTGACGGCAGGAGATGTTTGTTATGACATCGGCGGGTATCGCGGTTACATGAGCGGGATTCTCGCTTTGGCCGGAGCGAGCCGAGTGATTGTGTTTGAACCGTTGGCGGAGAATGTGCGGGCACTGAAAAAGCTCCGTGAATTGAATCCAGAGCTTCCTTTGCAAATCCAGCAGTGCGCCGTCGGTAAAGATGATGGTGAAATTGGTTTCAAAGTTATGCCGGATCGAAGTATGGGAAAAATTGCAAGCAGCGGTTTTCAACGAGGAAAAGAAGCAGTTGAAGAGATTCGTGTTCCAATTACGAAACTCGATACACTTCTTTCTGAAGGAGGGTTACCGGTACCTAACCTAGTAAAAATTGATGTCGAGGGCGCGGAGATCGATGTCCTAGATGGCGCGACTAAAACGTTGAAGGAACTTACACCAAAGGTTTTTCTCGAAGCGCATTCTCGTGCGCTTGCAAACGAATGCACTTCGCGGCTGCGTGTCTACGGTTACGTCGTCCAACAACTAGAATCCGGCGAAGTTGCGGCTGAAAGCGCGCGTCACCTTGTAGCGAGGCGAAAGTGACATCTATTCCCGCTCTTTTTATATCGCCTCTCAATGCGCTGAAAGAAGGCGGTGGTGGCGTTCAGGTTTGCACTCGCGAATATCGGAATGTCCTTACGGAAGCCGGCTTTGATATTAAAATAGTATCATTGGATTTGTCGCTGTCGCCGATACAGCGTGTGCAGAGACGCTTATTTCCACGTATTGGTGAACGAGAAGCGCGCCTACAGGTTTCCAAGACAATTTTGCGTGCTATCGAGGAGCACAAACCAGCTTTTATCTTCTACAACTTTAATGTTTTCGTAAATGTGTTGATGGGAGTTCGTGATGCGTTTCCTCTGATTCCCCAAGTGCTCCTATCTCTTGGTCTGGAGAGCACGGACTTCCGCATCAGCCAACAGATCAATCGACAGAGTAGCAGCGAAAATCGGATTCGAGGCCGTGCGGAGCGGATGCTTAATCGCCACTTGACTGAAGAGCGGGAGCAACGCGCGTTGCTTGACGCCGTAATTACATTGTCACCTCTGGAAGTGGAGCTAGAAAAATCATTGGGTGCACGAAGGGTAACATGGCTTCCGGGCACAGTTACAGGCTTGCCCCTTGATCATAAACCGGTCGAGGGTCGCGTGGGCTGTGTTTCCACGCTCGATCATCCGCCAAATTGGGATGGATTAGTGCGGTTATGCCATGCTCTTGTTAGCCGGCGGCCTCCGGAATTGCGCTTACGGCTAGTCGGTCAGCCCGCGCCAAAGGGATATGCACTTTCGCAACGATATTCCTTTGTCGAATATCTCGGCCCGCTCGAGGATGCGCCGCTACGCGATGAGGCATCGACCTGGTGTTGTTTTGTTCATCCTCTTTTTGTAACCGCGAAAGGCCGAAGTACGAAGCTTGGTGTCGCGCTGGGGTGGGGGATCCCTATTGCGACCACAGAAGTTGGCGTGCGGGGCTACGATTGGGTCAAAGAAAAGTTACCTCTTTTCGAAACGCCGGAGGAATTAGCAAAAGCTACAATCGAACGTTCCAAATTAGAGTCGTTCGGATTATACCGGGATCAGACGATCGCTATCGTTCGGCAAACTCCGTCACTGGAGGTGACCGCGGCGAAGGTTAGCGAATTTCTATCAGGCTTAGTTGTTTGAAGAATTTCTTACGAAGTTTGGTTTTTCCCGGCCTGGACCTGCACACGCGCAATCGTGCGTCGTTGTGCAGGTTTTGGAAAACTGGTCCGCGCGACGTTCTTGATGCCGGAAGCGGAAATGGATACTTCTCCTCGCTTGCCTATCAATCGGGCGCACGCGTGGTTGCCTTAAACTCCGACGCCGAGCAGGTTCGCAAGGCGAAAGAGTTTCTGGTCGACTATCGAAAGGCAAATCCAAAGCGGCTTCGGTTTGAGCAGAAAAATCTTTATGATCTCGGCCGCGAAACGCGAACCTTTGATGAGATAATTTGTTTTGAGGTTCTCGAGCACATCCGCGACGACCAAGCGATTGTGAAGCACTTCTATCGTATTTTGAAGCCGGGCGGTGTCCTTCATGTTTGCTCCCCAAATCGTCTCCACCCTCGCCATCAACAAGAAGTTCTAGATTGTGACGAGAGCGGTGGGCATGTCCGAGCGGGCTACGCCGAAGAGGACTATCGGAGACTCTTGGAGCCGATCGGATTTTTTATCGACAACGTTGTTGGCATTGGAGGGTGTTCGGTCTATCTGGCGGACAAGACGCTGCGCTTTATTCGAAATAAGTGGGGCGACATTCCAGCTTTGCCGTTGTTGCCATTTGGGTTGCTGTTGGTCTGGTTTGCGAAAGCGAACCCGCCCAGGCCGTTCTCAATCTACGTCCGAGCCGTAAAGCCCCACGACAAGGAAAACCAGTGCGACGCGTTTTAATCGTAACAAGTTCGTACTATCCGGCCGTTTTGGCGGACACGCATCGGGCGCGGGTGCTTGCCCCCGAACTAAAATCTCTCGGCTGGGAAGTGGAGATTCTTGCAGCTGGTGCCCTGTTTCAACGGGCGGATGCAATCGAATCAGATGCAGCGCCGTTTTTCGATCTCAGCATTCCGGTTCACTTTGCCGGGCCATGTGGAGACGCCGTTTTTCGAGTGCTGAACATGCGATCGATCGGCTGGCGTGCCTTGTTTCCTCTTTACCAAGCCGGAGCAAAGCTACTTGAGCAGAAGCGATTCGATTTGATTTATATTACGACAGCCCAGTTCAACCTCTTTTGTCTTGGGCGGGTCTGGTACACGCGATTTTGCGTTCCATATGTCTTGGATTTTCATGATCCATGGGTTGCGAACATAAGAAGAATTGTGACGACAAAGCATACCGTGAAGTTCCGGATAAATGCCGTTCTTGCGACCTGGCTTGAACGGTTTGCCATTAACGGCGCGTCCGGAATTGTATCGGTGTCTCCGACCTACGTAGCTCGGCTTCGAGATCGCTGCCCAAGCGCGCAAGCACTGCGCGGCAACAGGGCAGTCGTTATTCCATTCGCCGCTAGTGAGCGGGACCTTACTGTGATGCCCGCGCAGCCGGAAGGCAGTGGAGCGCTTGACATAGTGTACGTCGGAGCTGGCGGCAAAATCATGGAGAAATCGTGGCGGGCGATATTGCGCTCGCTTTCGAACTTCGCCGCACACAACCCAGGAAAGCTCGAGCGGTTTCGATTCAGGTTATTTGGAACGGAGGCATTTTGGAAAGAAGGCGAACCGAAATTCCTGGTTGAAATTGCACGTGAATACGGGCTGGCGCACTTGATAGAGGAACAGCCGGGCCGGGTTAGTTATTTTAGAGCTTTAGAGATAATTCAGTCCAGTGCGGGATTGATCATCCTCGGGGTTGATGATCCGGCTTATATGCCCTCAAAGCTCTTTACCTATGCGCAGACAGGAAAACCTTTGCTTGCAAGTCTGCATGCACGTTCGCAAGCCAACGACTATTTCAATCAAATGCCAAATCTCGGCCGACTTATTCATTTTGACGATGATGAAGAGATGACAAAATCGGGGGAAACGCAGATTCAAGCATTCTTAAATGATGTTGCCACACAACATCGCATTGACCGTTTCGCGCAGATTGAGCCGTGGCTTTCGCGATCGAGCGCGCAGAAACATATAGAACTTTTCGAAAGGGTTCTTTCAACGTGAGTATTCTATTCGGGCATCCTACCGGAAACCCCAACTCACACCAAGCCGCCTTGGCCTACTTCGAGTCTGGTCAACTCGAAGCATTCTGTGTCCCGTGGATGCCAGCGCCGAGCGAGCTTTCTCTACTGCGAAGAGTCCCCGGATTATCGCGGTGGGCAACGCGTTTGGAGAGACGTTTGTTTGCCCCGCTGCAATCTGCACCACTCGTACAAGGCCATGTTGGCGAATGGACGCGGCTCTTCAAACGCGCCGTCTTCGGGGAATATATTTCACCGGAAGCGCTCGCCTATGAAGCGAATGACTGGCTGATGCGAACGATGGCACGAGAATGTTCGCGGTCCTCGGTCACGGCCGTTCACTCCTACGAAGATTGTTCTCTGTGGCAGTTTCAGAAAGCAAAACAACTAGGCAAAGCGTGCATTTATGACATGCCGATCGGTTACTATCCAGCATGGGAGAGAATTCAGCGCGAGCTTGAGCGAAAATTTTCGGACTGGTTGCCAGCGGGAGGATTTCCATCGTCCAGATTTGTTCGACCTGATCAAAAGCGATTAGAAATGGAGCTCGCTGATCTGGTTCTGGTTCCCAGCCGATTTGTCGAAGAAACGATTCATCAATTCTGTGACAAGCGGACGGTGCTGACCCCGTACGGGATCGATACAGATTATTGGAACGCCCGAAGTCGGTCATCCGATGGATTGCTGACGTTTTTTTATGCGGGGCCTGTATCCGTTCGCAAAGGAATACCGCTCTTGTTCGAAGCATGGCGGCGTTCAGGTTTAAGGAAGGTAAAATTGCGCGTCGCTGGCTCGTGGCAACTGTCGGACAGCAAAAGACGCGACCTGCCTCCCGACTGCGAATATGTCGGTCCGCTCTCGCGCGATCAATTGCGGGAAGAGTATCGGCGTGCCGAAGTCCTCGTTTTACCGACCTTCTTTGAAGGATGTGCATTAGTCGGGGGCGAAGCGCTCGCCTGCGGGCTCCCGCTGCTTACAACTTCGGCAAGCGGCTTGACCGAGTTAGTGGATCTGACATGCGCACGTGTGTTCTCGCCAGGAGATGTAGATTGCCTTGTAGACTTACTGAGGTGGTTTGCGGCGAACCGCGATCAATTGCCTCGAATGAGTGCCGCCGCGAGAGCGAAGGCAGGAGAACGCAATTGGGATAGCTACCGTAAAAAAGTCTGCGAAGCCGTTCGTACGTTGAACAGCGGGAGACGTTCTGGCAATGACCGTATCGATTAATCCAGCATTTTGACTATGCGGTTGGGGATTCTTACTAGCCACCCGATTCAGTATTACGCACCATGGTTCCGCGCTCTGGCGGAGGAAATTGACTTGGACGTTCTTTTTTCCTGCAGGCCGAATGCAACTGAACAGGGAGAAGGCTTTGATACGGCTTTCACTTGGGACATCGATTTGCTCTCAGGGTACCGGCATCAGTTCTTAAGAAATGTTGCGAAGCATCCGGGAACAAATCGTTTTAGCGGATGCAACACGCCAGAGATTCGGAACATCATTTGTAAGAATCAATACGATGCGTTCATCGTTTCGGGCTGGAACTTAAGGTCGTACTGGCAAGCAGTCTGCGCATGTCGATCTAATAACGTCCCCGTCCTTGTTCGCGGCGATTCGCAACTTGCGAAGTCTCAATTTTCCCTGAAGCGATTTGTTAAGCGGGCTATTTACCCGTTAATGCTCAAGCAGTTTGACGGCTTTCTGTATGTCGGCCGACGCAATCGCGAGTATCTTACGTACTACGGAGTTCCAGCGGAGAAAATGTTCTTTGCGCCGCACTTTGTCGACAACCAGAGGTTCATAAAGCAGGCGGAGGCAACCAGAGATCAGAGATCAGAGATCAGAGATCAGTGGAGAATTCCACGTGATGCTTTCTGTGTGTTATTCTGCGGAAAGTTCATCCCGAAAAAACGTCCACTCGATTTAGTGAAAGCGGCGCAGCTCCTGTTATCGTCGCATCCTGAATTGAAGCTGCATCTTCTGTTCGTTGGCTCCGGTGAGCTCGGACCCGAACTGCGCGCGACTTGCAACGTCGTTTTCAACGCAGACGATCCGAACTCGTATCGTCCAGCTTTAAACTCCCGAAAACCCCGCGCAACCTTCGCGGGGTTTTTGAATCAGACAGAAATCTCTCGCGCTTATGTCGCGGCTGATTGTTTAGTCTTGCCGAGCGATTCTCGCGAGACATGGGGATTGGTCGTCAACGAGGCGATGGTCTGCGGATTGCCAGCTATTGTTTCGGATGCCATTGGATGCGCGCCGGATCTAATCGACGAAGGCCGGACGGGGTTTACCTTTGAAGTGGGCAATTCGAGTCACCTTGCACAACGACTCAGAGGCTTTGTCGAATTAGAACATCGCGGCTATAATTTTCGAAGCGCCATGGCAGAAAGGATCTGCGGCTATAGTATTAAGGCTGCTGTAAATGGGACGATCGACGCAGTTGGTGCGATAAGCTCCAGGCTGAAGACTGTCCGACCCTCGTCGCAAACGAAATGAACATAAGCTCGCAGGCACTAGTCGCGTCTAATCGACAGGCTCACCTCACAGGCACGTCGCGGCAAGCGGACGTAGAGAGCAAGGCAACTTTTAAGCTGCCTCTTTGGGTCTGGCTTATCGCTGCGGCGCTCGCGATCTGGGGATCTTACAGCGCAAACCCTCTGCTCACACCCGCAGCAATCGCAGTTCTCGTTATTTCAATGCAACTACTTTGGCGTAGCGGCGAGCCGCCTGTACTTGTGTTTGCGTGCGGAATGCAATGGCTTCAGGCCTCGGCTGTTATTTTGTACATTGATTTCTATAAAATCCCGCTCGCAATGGCTGGCGGCAGCCAAGAATTCGAAACCGCTACATGGCTAAGTCTTATCGCGGTACTTGTCCTAGCGATCGGAGCGCGCTTGGCTCTTATCCGCAGTCGGCGCTCGCAACATGCAACCCTCGTCGCTAGCGCTTTGCGAGTTAACATTACAAATGCATTCTTCGCCTATCTAATCTCTTTTGTCATAGCAACTGTAGTCGAGCGCACCGCGTTTGCTGTGCCTCAGGTTACGCAGCTGATCTATGCCTTGATTACGCTGAAATGGGTCGCGGTTTTTATTGTTGCCTATGCTACTATAGAGCAGCGCTCCGGTTATATTTTTCTCGTGGCAATTATGTGCATCGAGGTCACCGTTGGGGTGCTAGGATTTTTCTCCGGCTTTAAAAGTGTTTTTTTTCTTGTGCTGGTTGTAGCAATGACGTCTCCGCTCGCTTTGCGCGGCAGACGGCTCGCCATTACTCTAGTTTGCGCACTTGCACTGTTTTTCTTTGGCGTGGTTTGGTCGGCGATCAAGGCGGAGTATCGAGAGTTTCTTAATCAGGGCAGCGGTGAACAGGTTGTTGCAGTGTCCGTGGAAGATAGTGCTACCAAGTTTTCGGATCTAGTTGGAAGTCTTACATGGGAGAATTTCATCGACGGTTTCGAAAGCATGATTCTACGCGTCGGATACACAGATTATTTTGCCCGGACGATTGCGAATGTTCCAAACCACGTGCCGTACGAACACGGTGCACTTTGGTTGGGCGCACTTGAGCACATCGTTACTCCTCGACTATTGTTTCCGGAGAAGGCAACAATCAGTGACTCCGAGCGAACAACGCTTTATACAGGTGTGGACGTTGGAGGCGCAAAAGAAGGCACGTCAATCGGAATTGGCTACATTGCGGAAAGCTATGTCGATTTCGGGCCGGTGTTCATGTTTACGCCCATCTTTCTGCTCGGCGTTTTTTATGGCCTGATCTATCGCGCGTTCGTAATTCGTTCAAACGGCAAACTGATTCCCGCCGCCATCGCTAGTTCGATCTTGATTTTTGGCGCATACACAATTGAAACGTCAAACATCAAGATTGTTGGCGGTATTATGACTCAGCTTCTGGTTATCGGTACTATCTACCTCCTTTTTGGACGAGCATTCAAAACCTGGTTGGAACACGGCTTAAAATAGATGAAGATCGTGGTAACGATCGCCACGATCGATCCGCGCCAAGGCGGCCCGGCTCGATCGGTTCCCGCACTTTGTCGCGCGTTCGTTGACCAAGGGATCGATCTGGAGTTAGTCACGATTGCTGAGCGTGGGAAGAAAGCCGAGCAACTTGCACTTAATGGAATCGAAGCCACGGTCATTGAGACAACAGGGAATCGGTATCAACCGGGATCATGGCGGAGCGAGTTCAAGGCCGCGCTGCATAAAGGAGCAAGGAGCAAGGAGCAAGGAGCGAAGGAAACCGTCTTGTACGATGTCGGACTTTGGTTGCCGTCGAATCATTTCGCTGCCCAAATTGCAGCTCAGACACAAACGCCTTTGGTCAGCAGTCCGCGTGGAATGCTCAGCAAGGAAGCGCTGAAAGTTTCCAAGTGGAAGAAGATGATTGCCTGGAATCTCTATCAACGCCGCGATCTAAACAGCGCGCGCGTTCTGCACGCGACTTCAGAGAAAGAAGCCGAGGAATTTCGCGACATGGGCCTGACGCAACCAATTGCCGTTGTCCCGAACGGAGTCGGCGGTTCGCAGGGCGCGAACTTTACGGCGGGAGGTCGTGAGCTTTCGGCGAATCGATCTAGGGAAGCCGGCAACTCTGTTTTGGTGAAAACAGAGGGTATCCGAACTCTTTTGTTTTTGTCCCGATTGCATCCGATGAAAGGCTTGAAAGATCTTGTGCAAGCTTGGCCGCGCGTGCGACCGAATGGCTGGCGTGTGGTCGTCGCGGGGCCGGATGAGAATCGGCAAAGAGCAGAGTGCGAAGAGCTCGCTGGGTCGCTAGGAGTCAGAAAAGACTTCGAGTTTGTCGGAGCTGTCGATGACCAACAGAAGTGGAAATTGTTTTCTGAGGCTGATCTTTTCGTCTTGCCGAGTTACTCGGAGAGTTTCGGAATGGCCATCGCTGAAGCGCTAGCAGCTGGGGTGCCGGTGATTACTACCAAGGCAACTCCGTGGCGAGAAATCGAAACGCACCACTGTGGTTGGTGGGTAAACACAGGTGTCGAGTCGATTGCCGCCGCGCTGCAATCTGCGACCGCCTGTGGTAGCCAAGAGCTTAGAGCGATGGGGGAAAGAGGCCGAAAACTGGTGGAAAGAAATTACTCATGGGAATCGGCCGCTAAGAAACTTCTTTCGGTCTTTGAATGGGTTCTCGGCAAAGCTGAAAAGCCGACATGTATTGTCTGAGCCAATGGACCTCAGCCAAATTACACCGCTGATCCTGACTTTTAACGAAAAGGAAAATATCGGGCGAACCGTCGGCGCGCTGTCGTGGGCGCGGGAGATCGTCGTCGTTGACAGTGGAAGTGATGATGGAACCGTCGAGATCGCGAAGTCATCGCATCCAAAAGTTCGAATGGTTACTCGGGTTTTCGACAATCATACAGACCAGTGGAACTTCGGGCTCGATCAAGCGAGGACATTGTGGGTGCTCTCGTTGGATGCTGATTATTTGACTAACGATGACTTTGTGAGGGAAATCGAAGGACTAAATCCTGGTGACGAAGTCAGCGGTTACTCGGCCGAGTTTCGCTACTGCATCGGCGGCTCGCCGCTTCGAGTATCGGTTTATCCACCGCGCACAGTTCTTTTTCGCCGCGATCGAAGCCGATACAAAGACGATGGTCACACGCAACTCCTCGACGTGCATGGACGCGTTCTATCTCTTCGAGCTAAAATTGATCACGACGATCGGAAACCGTTTGGTCGTTGGCTGAACGAACAGAAACGGTATGCAAAGATTGAGGCGCGACACCTTTTGGAATTGCGAAGTGCGGAGGGCGAAGGGCGAAGTGAAGAGAAATTGAAGCCACAGGACAGACTGCGCCTAAAGATTTTCTTCGCGGCGCCGGCGATGTTTTTTTATCTCTTGTTTGGTCGCGGGTTAATCTTGGATGGTTGGCGAGGGTGCTACTATGTCGTCCAGCGCACGATTGCGGAGCTGTTGCTTTCGGTGCGGCTGCTGGGCGAGAAGTTGAAATTAGAAAGTGGGAAGTAGAAGACTGTGAGCGTGATCATTGTTACTGGATCAGCCGGGTTGATTGGGTCGGAGGCGGTGAGGCGGTTTGCCAAGGATGGAGCGCGCGTGGTTGGAATCGATAATGATTTGCGCGCGCAGTTTTTCGGAGACGAAGCGTCGACCAAGCGTACGCGTGATGATTTGGTCGCGAATGTTAAAGGCTATGAGCATCATAACATCGACATCCGCGATGCGAAGGCGATCAACGAACTGTTCAAGAAACATCGCGGCCAGATCGCGGCGCTCATTCATAGCGCCTCGCAGCCGTCGCATGATTGGGCGGCGCGCGATCCGCAAACCGATTTCACAGTCAACGCCAACGGAACGCTGAACCTGCTCGAAGCAGCGCGAAATTACTGTTCCGAAGCCCCGTTCGTGTTTCTGTCGACGAACAAAGTTTATGGCGATACACCGAATCGATTGCCGCTGCGGGAATTGCCGAAGCGCTGGGAAATTGAAACGGGTCATGAGTACGAGCAGGGGATCTCGGAAACAATGAGCATCGATTACACGAAACATTCGCTTTTCGGCGCGTCGAAAGCGGCGGCCGATCTGCTAGTGCAAGAGTACGGCCGTTACTTTGGAATGCCGACAGTTTGTTTGCGCGGAGGATGTTTGACCGGCCCGGCGCACGCGGGCACCGAGCTGCACGGCTTTCTTTCCTATCTGATGATCTGCACGGTCACCGGGCGGCCCTACAAAGTGTTCGGTTACAAAGGCAAACAGGTCCGCGACAACATCCATAGCTTCGATCTCGTCGAAGCGATCGCGGAATTCATTCGCGCGCCGCGCGTGGCTGAAGTTTACAACATCGGCGGCAGTCGCCATTCGAATTGCTCGATCCTGGAAGCGATCGATCTCTGCGAACAAATCAGCGGGAAGAAACTGAAGTGGGAATACGAGGAAACGAATCGCATTGGCGATCACATCTGGTGGATCAGCGATATCCGGAAATTCCAGTCGCACTTTCCCGCGTGGCGATTCCGCTATGATCTGCGCGGCATTCTTGAGGAGATTTACGACGCGGTCGCAAAGCGCTAAGAGGAAAGGGCAGAAGGCGGAGGAAGTCACAGGACAGTGGACAGAGGTCAGCGGTTCGCAGGGCGCGAAATCTACGGCGGGAGGTCGCTCTGAACCCTAATAACTGATAACCGATAACCGAGAGCTGCGTTCACTAGTGACAACCGCGGATTGATTATCGTACGCTTACCCCTTCCAAGCTCACGGAAAGAACCCTCCATCAATGTTCAAGCAAGATTCAGTTAGCGAACAAAAACACGCAGGTCTATTCGTCGAAGAATCGCCGGATTGGGACGAACGAAGGGCAGGGGGCGAAGAGCAGGGAGCAAAGAGGAAGATCAGCGAACACGACTGGGCTGCCGGATTGTTTTACGCGGCGTGCGACGTTGTTTGCTGGATCGTTCTTTATGGCTTCGTCGGCTACGTTCGGCGCGACGCGTTTTACACCGGTCCGTTTGAATTTGTTCTGGTCGACCTGATCACGGTCGCGGTGATCATGCAGGCGCTTTATATTATTGGCGGATACAATCGGAATACCGAGACGCGGAGTCTCACTTACACCGCTGAGCATATTCTTGCCGTCACGTGCGCAGCCGCAATCAGCGCGTTGATCATTTACACCGCGGCGGCTTATCAGGAATCAATGAAGCCGAGCCGCGCCGTGTTGTTGATCAGCTTCGCGCTGTTTCTTCCGATATCGTTGATTTACCGGCGAATCATTCGCCGCAGCGTGGCAGCTTCCGCAGCACAACGCGCGTTTCTCGTTATTGGAAGCGGACCGGTGGCGGCGCGGTTTTACGAAGTCTACAAGGAATCGCCCAACCAGCAGCGATTGGAATTCGTCGATGACGATCCGACGCACGTTGGATCGACAATCGCCGGCGAAAATTCGCCGATCGTTGAAGGCGATCTTACATCCAAGCTTGCGCAGCTGGACCAGCGTTACAGTGGCGTGATTCTCGCGAAGGACGCAGACGCGCTCAGTCCGAAGTTACTCGAGCAGCTCGTGCGCACTCAGTTTCAACGAACTCGCGTTTACACCTTGGAATCATTTTACGAAGCGCATTGGCGTCACGTGCCGATGCACATGATCGATCCGTTCTGGCCGCTGCAAATGGGCTTCCAACTTTCGCGGTCGTCGCCGTACCATTATTTGAAACGGCTCTTCGGCGTGATCGCATCCGGCGTGTTACTCGTTATTTGCTCTCCGTTATTCGCACTGATTACAGTTGCGATTTGGTTAACGAACGGACGTCCGGCGTTTTTTGGGCAACGCCGGATCGGGCAATACGGTCAGCCGTTCACGGCCTACAAGTTTAGGACAATGAAGGCAGAAGTCACAGATCACACGTCACATGTCACTGAAGATGACATTTACACGCGCGAGAACGATTCACGCGTGACGCGGCTCGGTCGATTGCTGCGCAAACTGCGTTTGGACGAATTGCCGCAACTTTGGAACGTGTTCAAAGGCGACATGGCGCTGATCGGTCCGCGCGCGGAATGGTTCAAATGCGTGGACCGTTACGAAAAGAAAATCCCGTTTTATCATTTCCGCCACTTGGTGAAACCGGGGATTACCGGTTGGGCGCAGGTAAACTATCCCTACGGCGAGAGCGAAGAAGACGCGCTCAAAAAACTTCAGTACGATCTCTATTACATCCGGCACTACTCCTTGAAGCTCGATGCGATGATTGTGTTGAAGACCATTCACACAATCCTATTCGGCCGTGGGCGATAGGATGCGTGAAGGGGTGAAGGTCAAAATGTAAAAAGGTATGAACGTTTATGCCCGAAGGTGTTTTGCGAGGCTTTCGATTCCGGCAGATAGTTTGGCGGCTTTTTCTCGCAACGATTTCGCTGCTTGGGTGTTCAGATATTGCAAATCTTCAGCCGCGTAGAGCATGCTGCGAACTTCCCCGCATGACGCTTTCGCCTGGTCAAGAAAGTGCGCAAAATCCTTCTTGGTTTTGCGCTCAAACCCCTCTGCAATGTTATTCATGACCGACAGAGCGGCACTAGTTAATTGACCACGAAACTCGAAATCACGGTGCGCCTCGGTTCCGAGTCGGGTACATTTGTAAATAGAGCTCAATTGCACGCGAGCGTCCTGCCATATGTGAAGGTCCTCAAAATGCTTAGCGAAATTCATAAACGTTTGTACTTTTGCACGTTCTCACTCTTCCCACGGCACAGGTGCAAGCATAATTGCGATCTCTGACCTGTGACCTCTGACTTCTTGCGCACGACAGCGCGCTATTGCTTTTTCATCGCGCTGCTCGTGGCTCCGTGGGCATACGGCGGAACGACC